>Ga0208980_10002633_pt1 | contig 10850 bp, 9 predicted proteins | sample WetSurMetagenome_3_FD_187993 | JGI IMG/M metagenome (GOLD analysis project Ga0208980, IMG submission 187993) | Wetland microbial communities from Twitchell Island in the Sacramento Delta, sample from surface sediment Aug2011 Site A1 Bulk (version 2) | ecosystem: Environmental > Aquatic > Marine...
CATTCAACTTGTTGCCGATATATTTAGCGGTAAATGCCGAGGTTTCGGCTTTATCGGAATGGAAGGCCACGAAGCCAGAGCCGCTATAGCAGCGCTCGATGGCAACTTATATTGCGGAAAGCCTTTGAAAGTTAAATTTGAAGAGCCCGCTACCGGTAAAAATGGCAGGCGCCATTAATAATATCCCTTTTTTAGCTCAGTATTCAAAACATTAAGCTAACTCTTAGACGATATCCAGGAATGGATATACACCCGAATTGCGCATGATTTTTGTTCCTTTTCACATGTTTGGTTTTTCTAAACAAAGAGTTTAAAACTTAAGTAAAATAAAAGCCTCCTCAAGTTTGTTTGAGGGGGCTTTTTTATACAATTAAAAATGTTAAAGGGGGATAACATGGATGCTGATGAGCATGGAAGGAAAGAGAAAATAAAGATCCGTGTAAAAAAAAGAAACCATTTAACCTTCAGGCAAAGTCTTTAATCATAGGTTGCCTTTTAATATTAATGGTAGTTTTTGCCGGTTATTTTGCTTATGAGATTTTGACATCAAAACCGGCAGAAGAATGGCAAGAGGTCAGTGCAAAAGCTGGTTCGTACATTCAATTACCAAAAGATGATGCGCCTCACAATACCCCCATGGAGTGGTGGTGTTATAATGGGCACCTGAAAACGGCTTCAGGCAAAGAGTATAACTTCCACTATACGGTTTTTTTAGTGAACGGACTTAGCCGACATAACGTAAGTCATGTGTCGCTTGGTGATCATCAATTGCAAAAAAATTATACCACACAAAAAAGAACTGCGGGTGGTGGTTCAGATTCAGGGAGTCAGAACAGCTTTTTATTTAATCATTCAGGCTGGTTAATGACTGGTAACAACGGAGCTGATCAGCTGAAAGTTAATTCAGATCAATTTGATTTTGATTTGAAATTGGAAACTAGTCGACCGCCGATTCTCCATGGCAATAGTGGCATAATCAATATGAAAAATGCGGGAGACAATTATTATTACTCTCGTTCACATTTAAATGTTTCAGGGACGCTAAAAATCCATGGCAACACCGAAACGGTGACCGGAACAGCATGGTTTGATCATCAATGGGGAGATTTCAGGACAACATCCGTAACATGGAATTGGTTCAGTTTGATGCTTGACGATGGCACGGACATCATGATTTATCAATTTTATGATAATGCAGGCAAGCAACTGATGAATACAGGCACCTTAACCAAAGATAGCATAACTGATATTTTACCCGATACCGGTATTCATTTAATCCCTCTGGAAACCTGGACAAGTAAAAGTTCAGGCCTTATTTATCCAGTACTGTGGAAACTTGAGCTGCCAACCAAGAATATTAATTTAACAACCAAAGCAATAGTAAATAATAGTGAGTTCGATGCCCGTTTAACCACGTACAATATTTATTGGGAAGGAGCGGTTAGTGTGAAAGGAAGTCAAATAGGTAAAGGTTTTGTAAAAATGAATAAATTTAAGCATTAATGAGGTATCGATTGCTTGAACAATGCTCGGTGTTCTTCCCGCGAAGGCAGTCCTGAACGTGCCCCTATTTTCGAACAACACAATGAACCGGCAGCACTCGCATAACGCAAGACATCAGACCAATTCATCCGCGAGGATACTGCGGCGGCAAATGCACCATGAAAAGCATCACCTGCACCGGTTGTATCAATCGCAATGATTGGAAATGCGGGCAAGGCGCCGTGCTCCTGTCCTCGTCGCCAAATTAGGCCTCTTTCGCCCAGTGTAATAACCACAGCAGGAGAAATTTCTCCCAAACGAGTTAAAGCCGCTTTTTCATTGCCAGCTAATTGCCGGGCGAACTTTTCGGAACAAACCAGATAATCTACCTCCCCCATCAGGGCTAAAGTTCCTTCATGCACGGAACCGGCATCCAGCACGGTAGTAATACTCTCATTTTGTGTGCGCTCCAACAGGGATTGAGACAGATACGGTTCGTGTCCATCGAATAAAACGACTTTGGGTGTGACAGAAGAAAAATCAATAGTTTCTGATGGGAGAGGCTTGGTTTCACCTTTGTAATTGATCAAGGCTCGTTTTCCATCCGGTTTTACTAATACCGCAGAGAGCGGGGTAGGGGAGGTATTACGAATAATAAGGTCTGTGTGAACTTCGTATTCAAGGAGTTCCTGATAATGTTTTTCGCCATAAATATCCTGGCCAAGATAGCCGGCGAAAGATGATTTTAACCCCAGTTTGGAAACGGTTACTGCGGCATTGGCAGCGGGTCCTCCACCGCAGCCGACAAAGGCTTCTGCGGAAATTTTTTCATCTTCGGCCGGATGATGGGTGACCGAAAAAACCAGGTCATAAGAGGCGTGACCTACACAAAGTACGTCAATATTCATAGGGGGGAGAGACGTTACAATGCAGCGTCTCTATATCAATCCTTTCAATAAATCATTTTTAATATCAGCTATACCCTCCAGGCCCACTGAAACCCTGACTAAGCCATCTTTAATCCCGGCAGCCGCCCTGGCTTCTGGTGTTAATCGGCCATGAGTGGTGGTTGCTGGATGGGTTATGGTAGTTTTAACATCACCCAGGTTTGCGGTAATAGATACCATTTCCGTGGCATCGATCAATTTCCAGGCATGTTCCTTACCACCGTCTAATTCAAAACTGACAATTCCGCCAAAATGACTTTGTTGACGTTTTGCCAAATCGTGTTGTGCGTGTGATGGCAAGCCAGGATAGTGTATTTTGGCGATGCCGGGCTGTTGTTCTAGCCACTTGGCCAATTCAAATGCGCTGTCGCAGTGTGCTTTCATTCTGACTGCCAGGGTTTCCAATCCAGACAAAAATACCCAGGCATTAAACGGACTCATGGTTGCGCCTCCGGTACGTAGATAAGGATAAATATTCTTTTCGATTATTTCATCGCTGGCGATAACGGCGCCTCCTACGCAGCGTCCCTGTCCGTCTATGTATTTGGTTGCCGAATGAATAACAATATCTGCGCCTAAATCAAAAGGTTTTTGCAGTACGGGGGTACAAAAGCAATTATCAACAACCAGTAAGCAATTATGCGCATGGGCAATATTAGCCAGTACAGAAATATCGGCAATTTCAATTAATGGATTGGATGGTGTTTCCAGAAATAAAAATCGGGTATTGGGTTTGATGGCGGATTCCCATGCTGCGACATCAATCAAATCGACAAAGTCGGTTTCTACACCAAATTTGCTGAAATAATTCTGGAACATCAACACGGTATTACCAAAAACACCCCGTGAACACACCACATGATCGCCCGATTTGAGCAGTCCCATGCCAACTGCCATAATCGCCGCCATACCCGATGCAAATGCAAGGCAGCGTTCGCCCTTTTCCATAAATGCCAATCTTTCCTGAAAGGCATTCACCGTCGGATTGGTAAAGCGGGAATAGATATTGCCAGGTTTTTGCCCGGTAAAGCGCAAAGCAGCTTCCTCGGCGCTTTTAAATACATAACTGGAGGTCGCAAAAATCGGCATACTGTGCTCATCTTCATGAGTGCGCTTGTGTCCTGCTCTTATTGCCTGAGTTTCCAGAGAATAGTCGTTCCAGTTGATGTTTTTCATAGGTCTATAACATTTCAATAATGGATTTTTCGGAGTTACGTTCGGCCTGCGCATTGTCATTACGCAATGCTTCAGTTCGCTCCAGATAAACATCATCAATATCGCCGGTAATGTATTCTTTACTAAAGCATGAGGTATCAAAATGTTTGATACTGGGGTTACCTTTGCGAACCGCTTCAATTAAATCGCCCAGATCCTGATAAATCAAGCGATCAGCGCCTATTGCCTCGCAAACTTCATCTTCGGTGCGATTATGGGCAATCAACTCGTGCGCTGCCGGCATATCAATGCCGTAAACATTGGGGTAACGAACTGGCGGCGCGGCTGAAGCAAAGTATACTTTTTTAGCACCCGCATCCCGTGCCATCTGAATAATTTGCGCAGAGGTTGTGCCTCTTACTACGGAATCATCAACCAGTAAGACATTCTTACGATCAAATTCAAGTCCAATAGCATTTAATTTTTGTCTGACCGATTTTTCACGCATTTTCTGTCCAGGCATGATAAACGTTCGACCAATATATCGGTTCTTCATAAAGCCTTCACTGAATTTAACGCCCAGCTTGTTTGCCATTTGTAATGCTGCGGTTCTACTGGTATCGGGTATGGGAATAACCACATCAATATCATGATCAGGCCATTCACTAAGCACTTTTGCGGCCAGTTTATCACCCATGCGCAGACGTGCCTTGTATACTGAAATATCGTCAATAATTGAATCCGGACGAGCAAAATAGACATATTCGAAAATACACGGGCAATGATCAATTTCTTCAGAACACTGTTGAGTATGCAATACCCCTGATTCTTCAATGAATATCGCTTCACCAGGTTCTATGTCCCGTATAAGATCAAAGCCCAATACATCGAGCGCGACACTTTCGGATGCAATCATAAACTCAGAGCCCTGCTCGGACTTTCTCTCGCCAAATACCACGGGTCTGATCCCGTGAGGGTCTCTAAAACCCAGAATTCCAAATCCTGCGATCATAATAACAACGGCGTAAGCGCCACGGCAGCGCTGATGAACGCCGGTTACTGCCTGAAAAACATCGTCGACACTTAAATTCAGTTTACCCAGGCTTTGTAGTTCATGAGCAAACACATTTAACAAGACTTCAGAATCAGAATCGGTATTAATGTGTCGTTGATCTTCTACGAACAGGGCTTTTTTCAATTCCTCTGTATTGGTCAAATTACCGTTATGGGCGAGTGTCAGCCCAAATGGTGAGTTTACATAGAATGGCTGCGCTTCTGCGGAACTGGTGCAACCCGCTGTTGGATAGCGGACGTGGGCTATGCCCATGTTGCCCTTTAACTTAAGCATCTGAGCATTGTTAAACACATCGCGGGTCAAGCCATTGTCTTTACGCAAATGCAAGCGCCCGCTTTCACAGGTGACTATGCCTGCCGCATCCTGACCTCGGTGTTGCAAGACCGTCAGTGCGTCATAGAGCTCCTGATTAACGGCTTGATGTGAAACGATACCAGCAATACCACACATTATTTATACCTAAATCTCATAGTTGTTGCGGATTAAACCAATAGACACCAGTCCGATAATGACATAGTCTATACAGATTATTGTTAATCCTGATAAATTCAATGTCCAGATTACCTATTAGGATTATTCAGCAATCAAAATAGACTGTATTTTTTGACTATCCAGCTTTGCTTTCATTTCGATAGCGCGTTTCTTTTCCAGGGAAGGACCTACTTTAATTCGATATAAGCCTTTAGTCGCTTCCAGCGTCGCAGGAAGTCCTTGTTTGCGCAAATTCTCCATGAGCGAAATGGCATTTTCTTTTTTACTAAAACTTCCTGCCTGAATGTACCAACGACTGAATTCCGAACCTGGCTTTACAGGTTTAGCAGCAGGCTTTTCAGTTTTCTTAGTTGTTGTCGTAGTCAATGGTTTTACTTTTGTTTGCTTAGTTGCCCCGGTTTCAATTTTCGGTTCCGGTTTTATAGGTGTCTCATCATTAGCTTCCTGAATCGATTTTTTGGATTTTACCGATTTATCAGTTTCGTCTACAGCTCCTGTATCCAAAGAAGTGGATGTTTCATCGCTTATAGGTTCATCCGGTTCATCAGCGGGTTGTTCAGCCCCTTCTACTTCATCGACTTCGTCACCTAAAGATTCATCTGAGGGGGGGTGTTTGTTTGCTGATAATTCAGCTTCTTCTTCTGTATTCACTACCGTTTCAGATCCTGCATTAGGCGTATTCAAAACCTGATTAGCACTGGTCGGCAATTTATTTGCCGACTCTTCACCCGTGTTAACCGGTGTGGCTGGAATAACCAATTCACTAACTGATTGGCCGCTATTATCAACAGGATCATCAAACAGCATAGGAATAAAAATAGCAGCTAAAGCAGTAACTACTACTGCACCAATCAACCGTTGTTTTAATTCTTGATTCATTTTGTCAACTCACCTTTTCTCAAATTCATTTAAACAATCAGATACCAAAAAGAAAGATCCAAAAACCAGCAGTAAATCATTTTCCAGCGACTGGTTTTTTGCAGCGTTAAACGCATCTGCAAAACCGGTAAAACCAAAGGAAATACGACTCACTGAGCTTTGTGAAAAAATCTTGCGCATAAGAGGTTCTGTAGCCGCTCTTGGATTGGCTATCGGTGCAAAAAACCAATCATAGACCACAGGATTCATAATTTCGAGTACACCGGCTATGTCTTTGTCTTTCATCATTGAAAAAACTGCATGTATCCTTTTGTCGGGGAAAGTCATATTCAGATAATCAACCAATGTTTTGACTGCCTCTGGATTATGTCCAACGTCGATTAGCACGGGAATTTTATCATCAATTAATTGAAATCGACCGAGTAACTGGATATTTTTAAGTCCGATTCGAATTGCCATATCGCTGACCGGCAGGCTCTTTGCCAATACTTCAACTGCTAAGATTACACTTGAGGCGTTGCGATATTGATGCTCACCTTTTAAACCCGGCTCAGGCAATTGACTAATGTGCCGATCACCCGCAAACCAATCCCAGGTTGTGGTTTGCTTTTTATAACCGAAATCCTTGTTGATACAATACAGTCGGGCATCTTTATCAATCGCACTCTGTAACAATGATTCGGGAGGATCGCAATCTCCGATAATTGCGGGGGTTTTCGCCCGGAATATGCCGGCCTTTTCCTGTCCAATTGCTTCGCGTGTTTCACCTAGCCAATCAATATGATCAATACCGATACTGGTTATCAACGATACGTTGGGGTCAATGATATTGACTGCATCAAGTCGGCCACCTAAACCTACTTCAAGCAATTGAATATCCAAACCTGAACGCCAGAATATATCAAGTGCAGCCAGTGTACCGAATTCAAAATAGCTTAATGAAGTATTGCAACGAACCGATTCAATTCTTGCAAAGGCTTCGCAAATCAATTCATCAGATACTGGCTTACCGTCTATTTTTATTCTTTCGTTATATTTAAGAATATGAGGAGAAGAATAAGCACCTACGCGGTAGCCCTGTGCTCTATAAATAGCCTCAAGATAAGCAATACATGAGCCCTTTCCGTTTGTTCCGGCAACTGTAATTGTGATTGGCTTGATGCAATCAGGATTAAGTGCATGATAAACTTGTGCTGCCCGCTCTAATCCCAAGTCTATTTTTACGGGATGTAAGCTTTCTTGCCAGTCCAGCCAGCCCTTTAGCGAATCAAAACGCATCATTAGCTGAGTGCTTGGCGACTGAATTATGCCTGATCAGAATGGTTTTCGACAATTTCTTCAGCTTCAACTGTCATTGACGTTGGTGCAACTGATACAGAAGCCTTCGCTCTACCTGCCATTAATAGTGTCAAAACGCTGGAAATTTTATCGCGCATTTCACGTCTGTCAACAATCATATCAATCGCGCCATGCTCCTGTAAAAACTCGCTACGCTGAAAACCTTCAGGTAATTTTTCACGGACTGTTTGCTCGATTACTCTGGGCCCTGCAAAGCCAATCAAAGCATTGGGTTCAGCAACATTAATATCCCCAAGCATGGCTAAACTAGCTGACACGCCGCCCATGGTCGGGTCCGTCATAAAAGAGATATAGGGAATTCCTGCGTCGGATAGTTTGGTTAATGCAGCACTGGTTTTCGCCATTTGAAACAAGGAAAAAAGAGACTCCTGCATTCTGGCGCCACCGCTTGCGGTAAATACTATATACGGTACTCCTAACTCAAAACTTTTGTTGACGCCACGAACAAAACGTTCGCCCACTACTGAACCCATTGAGCCGCCCATAAATTTAAAGTCAAAGGCGGCAACAACAATATCATTGCCTTTAAGCCGTCCTTTCATGACGACCAGGGCATCATTTTCCTTGGTTTGTTTTTGCGCCAGAACAATCCGGTCTTTATATTTTTTAGTGTCTTTGAATTTTAAGGGGTCGACAGGCTTAATGTGTTTGCCGATTTCTTCGCGTCCTTCCTCATCCAGAAACATATCCAATCGTGTTCTGGCCGAAATTCTCATATGATGTTCGCATTTTGGACAGACACTGAGATTTCTCTCCAGTTCAGTGTTGTAAAGAATTGCATTACAGCTAGGGCATTTAGTCCATAGTCCTTCAGGCACAGCACCTTTTTTACTGGATCCTTCTGTTCTAATTGTCTTGGGGAGTAATTTTTCAAACCAACTCATTCGTATGCTCCATAGTGCTTTATCATAATGACCATGATTACGCTCTGTAACTATCCAGTGCCTGCCGTATGGATGTTAACAATTCAATAATTTCGTTTTTAGCCTGCTCCGGATCATCCAGATTTGCTTCAATTTTACTAATCAGTGCGCTACCAATAACAACACCATCGCCAATATTGGCAACAGTCTTTGCTGTTTGCGCGTCTTTTACGCCAAAACCAATCGCTACAGGCAATCGCGTATTTGCTCTGATTTGTTGCAGTTTGGTTTCGACATCCGTAGTATTCAAATGCCCTGCGCCGGTCACGCCTTTAAGCGAAACGTAATAAATATAACCACTGCCCGCAGCATCCATTTTTTTAACACGCTCATCGCTACTATTGGGCGCCAGCAGAAAAATAGGATCAATATCGCGTGCCTTTAACAAAGTGCTGCATTCAAGTCCTTCTTCTGGAGGCAAATCAACGGTTAATACGCCGTCAATCTCGGCGCGTTGCGCGGCATTGGCAAAATTCTCATAACCCATTGCTTCAATCGGGTTCAAATAACCCATTAGCACAACAGGTGTTTTCTGATCTGTTTTTCTGAATTCAGTAGCAATCTCCAGGGTTCGTCTTAAGCTCATTTTATGAGCTAAAGCGCGTTCGCTGGCGCGTTGAATAACAGGCCCATCGGCCATCGGGTCAGAAAACGGCACGCCCAGTTCAATAACGTCAACGCCTGCATTTACCATTGCGTGCATCATAGGCACAGTAAAATCGGGCCTTGGATCGCCCGCAGTAATAAATGGAATTAAGGCTTTGCGGCCTGTTTTCGCAAGTTCTTCAAATTTGGCAGCTAATCGGCTCACAGTTCTATCCCCTCACGTTTAGCCATTGTTTGCATATCTTTATCGCCACGACCGGATAGATTCACAATGATAATTTCGTCTTTACTCATAGTGGGAGCAAGTTTCATGGTGTAAGCCATGGCATGGCTGGATTCCAGTGCAGGAATAATGCCTTCCATGCGCGTCAAGGCATAAAAACCTTCAAGTGCTTCGGTGTCGGTTATATTGACGTAAGTTGCCCGTCCGGTATCCTTTAACCATGCATGTTCAGGGCCTACGCCGGGATAATCCAGACCTGCCGAAATGGAATGCGTCTCGATAATTTCACCGTCATCATCAGCCATTAGGTAGGTGCGATTACCATGTAATACGCCCGGCCGGCCAGCACACAAAGGTGCTGAATGCCTGCCTGTTGCAACGCCATCACCCGCGGCTTCAACACCATACATTTTAACTGATTCATCTTCAATAAAGGGATAAAACAAGCCGATAGCATTTGAACCGCCGCCTACACAAGCCACTAACGCATCGGGTAAACGCCCTGTTGCTTCCAGACATTGCTGCTTGGATTCGCGCCCAATAATTGCCTGAAAATCTCTGACCATTGCGGGATAAGGATGTGGGCCTGCAACCGTGCCAATAATGTAAAAAGTGTTATCAACATTGGTTACCCAGTCTCTCAGCGCTTCGTTCAAGGCATCTTTCAGGGTTTTAGATCCTGATTCAACAGCAACTACTTTTGCACCCAGCAACTTCATGCGGTACACATTTAAGGATTGACGGGCAACGTCAACGGCACCCATATAAACAACGCATTCCAGTCCCAGTCTTGCGGCAACTGTAGCCGTTGCAACGCCGTGTTGACCAGCTCCGGTTTCAGCAATAATACGCGTCTTACCCATACGTTTTGCCAATAATGCTTGACCAACCGTATTATTGATTTTATGTGAGCCGGTGTGATTAAGGTCTTCACGTTTTAAATAGATCTGCGCGCCACCAAGTTCACGACTCCAGCGTTCAGCATAATACAAAGGCGAAGGCCGTCCTACATAATATTTTAAATCAGCATCCAGTTCCGCTATAAATTCCGGATCTTTTAAATACTGATGATAGGCTGCATTTAATTCCTGAATGGGTGGTATTAATGTTTCAGCTACAAAAATCCCACCATAAGGGCCAAAATGTCCCCGCTCATCGGGCATATTATATTTTTCGGTCATGTTGTTACTCTGTCACCCTCATTAACTTGTTTTATAAAGGCCGCCATTTTAAGCGAGTCTTTAACACCTTTTTCTGTTTCCACACCGCTGCTGACATCGAGCGCATAAGGTCTTAGTGTTTGTACTGCCTGTTTAGCGTTAGTTTCATCCAAACCTCCCGCCAGTATGACAGGTAAATTACATTGCTTGGGAATCAACGCCCAGTCAAATTGACTGCCTGTTCCGCCTTTTTCGCCTGGATGATAAGCATCAAGCAACAATCCCGTCGCATCATGATAGTGTAATGCCAATGCGGAAATATCAATACCATCCTGCATTCTTACTGCTTTAATGTAGCGTTTACCAAAAACTCTGCAAGCCTCAGCGGGCTCATCACCATGAAACTGAAGACAGTCAATCGAGACCCTGGACAAAACCTCGCGTATCCGTTCTTCCCGCTCGTCAACAAACAAAGCAACAATTGAGGTAAAAGCGGGCAGGGCATTGACAATCTTGACGGCCTGCTCAATCTCAACATGTCGTGGGCTG
>Ga0208980_10002634_pt1 | contig 10849 bp, 12 predicted proteins | sample WetSurMetagenome_3_FD_187993 | JGI IMG/M metagenome (GOLD analysis project Ga0208980, IMG submission 187993) | Wetland microbial communities from Twitchell Island in the Sacramento Delta, sample from surface sediment Aug2011 Site A1 Bulk (version 2) | ecosystem: Environmental > Aquatic > Marine...
CGCGGCGGGCACCCCGCTCCGCCTAACATCAGCTATAGATGCACCTGTTATTTGCAGGATTAACAGGGTGTTTTTTTACCGTGTGCCCTGAGCCGTGCACCCTTTACTGCGTGGTGATGACCAGCTCCTCGTGCCCATAGCCGAATTCGGTGAGCAGGTCGCCCACGGTTTTTACGATTTCCTCGGGCGCGAGCTTGGTCTCGACGTAGATGTTCGTCTTCTTGATTTTCTCGGGTATTCTCAGCTGGTCGGAATAGCGCGAGAAGCAGGGGTTGGGATCGTCATACAGCCAGAGAACTTTTTCGAACTCCTGGGGGTGAGTCCCCGCGAAAAAGTTGCAGACCGTGGTCAGCATCTCCTCCCACGATTTCACCGGGACGGTGTTCCCCTGGAAGGTGAAGGAGTTGATGGATTTGCCGGCGAAGAACTCCGGCTTCATGGTGACGATGTCGGAGCTTTTTTCGGAGACTGCAGGGGAGGGGTGCTCCATCGGCTTGGCCGGTTTCTCCAAACGGGTCGGCGGGGTGCGGCTTTCATGCGCGAGGACCCAGCGGTCCAGGTTCGCACGGATGAAGCGCTCTATCATGCCGGGCTCGGCCTTGTAGCCGCAGATTTTTTCGGTGGTGTCGCTCAGGATTTCCATCAGGATCTTGTTGGGTCCCGTCACGATTTTGTTCCATGCATCGGGCAGAACGTCGGCGGCCATTTTGCGCGTTTGGTGTTGGTAGGCGGTTTTGGCTGCCTCCACATACTCGCCGGAGGCCACTTTGTCCCGGCTCATGAATGCGATCAGGTCCGAGGCGGTGGTCTCCGGGCGGCCTTCGGACATGTCGAGCGAGTGGCATTGTTTCTGCTTCAAGCCGCCCTTGGCCGCAGGCAGGTAGAACCACCAGCGAATGCCGTCCGTGTGCACCGCCAGTGCAACGGCTTCCCTGGAGGCAAAGGCCACGAGTTGTTTATGGATGTCGTCCAGATGACCGCCGTCGCGCCGAACGTCGAGGAACAGCCTGCCGGTGTCGGCGATGCGCAAAGCATAGGCCACCTGGCTGGCGTCGGTCGAGAAATCCGGATAGACCTCGTCCACATTGAAAATATCCCATTCCAGGAGCGAGAGCAGTTTCAGGACGACCGCCTGCTTGAGTGAAGCCTCGTCGAGGGTATGGAGTTTTTTGTTGGACTTGAGATCCTTGATGAAGGAAATGATCTGCTTTTTCATGTTCGCCTCGGACGTGTTCAGCTTTTCAAAACGATGGCGCTGCCAGTGGTGGCGCGCTCATCGGTGGAAGCGCGGATGCGCGTTTGCGTTCAGGATACCGGGTTCAATTCCGGCCGTCCGCTTCTGCCGCCCGCAAGGGGCGACCGGTGCCCGGCACCGGTCGGCTCGGCCCGGACAGCCCTTGGTGGATCTATCGGCCGGATTCGGTTCGGACTTGAGGCCGGCTCCCGGTGTTTTCTAAAGGTTTCGGCAGAGATGGCCGATGAGTTAACTGGAATCTGAGGCCGTTGGAGCCGGAGGTGATGACATGCTCGTGAAAATCTTGTTCTGGGGCGCAGTCCTGTGCACAGCCGTCGGCGTGAACTCCCCCGATGGCAATCTCTTTTTTTTCTGCGCCGCCCACCTCACCATGCTGACGATCGGGCTTTCCCTCTTTCGGCGTGACAAGCGCGTAAGAAGCCGCTCGACAGCCAAAACGGCCGCACCCGCCACCGCCCGTAAAGCCAAATCCGCTTAGAATTTGAAGTCGACCTGCCGCAGGGCCCAACTGCCCTATCTTGCAACCATTCCCGAGTCTTTTCTGTAAGTTAAGTTCCAATTATGACAATTTTTTGACAGATTTAGGAAATAATAGCTTGCAGCAACTGAGCCATTACCCCCCTCGTTTTTTGCTAACGAATTGAATATATGCCAAAAATTCGGTTTTCCGAATTTTTGGCATGGTAGTTGTATAGTTCTGTAGAAAATGAAGGACTAAAGGTTGAAATCCGAAAGGCCGATATACGAACCGAGCAAGCGAATTCAATTGAACAAGAGGATGGCACCATGAAACACGGCAAGGCGTTGACTCAGAAATTCGACTATGACTTGGGATACCTTGTGAAAAGCCCCTGCCGGGGCTGCGACAGCTATCCGGCGTTTCCGGACTGCATGGACCGCTGTGTGCTGCTGGATCGCGTTCAGAACGCTCTGAGCGACAGTCTCTCCAGCGTACACAACTATTCCGCCGTGGAATCCTATTGTCTGCCGCTTGAAGTGCTGGACAGGATTTGAGTTGCCTGACCGTCGTCGGTCCTCACGGCTTGAGCCGTTCTCACGCCAGGGCCGTCAGGTCTGCCAGCAGCGGCAGCAGGAGCTGGTGCGCCTTAGAAAAACGACGCTCATCAGCAATGATGTTCTGCGGCCGCTGAACGAAAGACCCCGGTGGTTCAAAGTCGCCTCGGCAATGATCAATCAATTCTTCGGCCCCCTCGCGCGTGACTTCCAGGTGAAATTGCAGCCCGACTAAACGCTCCTCTGCCACAAACCCCTGGTGGCGGCAGCCTCGGCTGCAGGCGATGTGCACCGCCCCCGTCGGGATATCGAACGTATCCCCGTGCCAATGGAACACCTCGGCTGTTTCCGGCAAAAACCTCGCGGTTTTCGAATGCTCCGCTCCCGGGGTCCGCTGGATTTCGAACCAGCCGATCTCCCGCTGATCGTTCCGGTAGACGCGGGCCCCCAGGACCGTCGCCAGGAGTTGAGCGCCCAGGCAGATCCCCAGAACGGGCTTTCCGGCCGCAACGGCCTTTTCGATGAAGCGCTTTTCAGACCCCAACCACGGATAGAGGGTGTCCTCGTAGACATTCATCGGCCCGCCCATGACCACGAGCAGCCCCACATCGCTGATCGCCGGCAGCGGGTCGCCCGCATAAAGCCGGGTGGCGGTGATCGGATGGCCGGCCGCTTCGGCCCAGGCCGCGATGCTGCCGAGACCTTCAAAAGGCGCGTGTTGCAGATAATGCAGGATCATGTGCGAAGACGACGCTCCCAATCATATTCCCGCGATGTGACGACATCCTCCATTCGGCGGATGCGATCTTCCAGTCCTTCGTAGCGGCGCTTCAGTCCCTGGGCGGCATCGTGCCGGGAGGCGGTGTAGCGATCGTAGAACTGTTGTTCGTCCGGCGACGAAATCGGAATGACCGGCTGCGGCTTCATCACCAAGGCCGCCAGAATGTACAGAATCATGGCCGGCCAGAGCCCGGAGACGATCAGCATCACCACCGCGATGAGCCGCACCCAGAACACCGAAAAGTCGAAATGCTCCGAAAGGCCGCGGCAGACGCCGAAAATAGCACCCTGACGAGACCGGTAGATCCCTCTGCGCACATGGTCCTTCATTTGCTGCGCTCCTCCCGACGGCGCTCCGCCAGAATCGTTTCAAGTGATTCGATGCGCTGCTCGAGGCGTGAAAGCCCCTGGTATATCTCCTGGATGATCCGGGCGTCCTCCGTCTGGCTGGCGCGGTCGCCCGTGCCCCGAAACAATTTGACGGCCAGAGCGACGATGATCGCCGCAATTCCCGCCAGTACCAGGACCAGCGCTCCTTCCACAACGATGCTCACGTCTGTTTGCTCCTTGTTGGGGGATCGGCACCCGTCGATGTTGCTAGAAGCTATCTCAAATGCCCCTCCCACTTTACGACATCACCGTGCACCCATCAACTGATTTCATGCGGTTTTTTCAACACCCGCCCGCGATGCCTTGAGGGACTGGAGCTCGCGCTCGATGTCCTCGTCTACCGAAAGCCGGTTGAGCCGGTCTTCCAGGTCTTGCGTGCGCCCGAAGTTGACCAGATCGGCTTCGGCTTCCATGCGTTCGATCCGGTTTTCAAGCTCGTCGAACTTGAAGATGGCCTCGGTGCTGTCCACGCGCCGGATGTCCTCCTGGGCACGGCGTTTGCGTTCGGCATGGATGTGCCGCTGCACGAGCAGCCGCTGCTTTTCCCGGGCGGATTTCAACTTGTCCTCGAGCTGCCGGATGTCGGCCTGGTACTGATCCGACAGTGACTGGTGATCCTTGAGTTCGCGATCCAGCGATTCCTCGCGCTGCTGGTAGCGGCGTCTTTCGACGAGCGCCTCCCGGGCGAGGTCGTCGCGGCCCTTGCTGACCGCCAGCTCGGCCTTGTCGGCCCAAAACCGGGAACGTCCGCCGGCTTCGTCGCGCTGCCGCTCGGCTTTCTTGGCTTCAGCCATCACCCCGGCGCAAGCCGACTTCAACTCCACCAGAGTGTCCTCCATTTCCCGGATCATCAGCCGGATCAGCTTCTCCGGGTCCTCCGCCCGATCCAGCATGGCGTTGATGTTGGAGCTGACGATGTCCCGAAAGCGTGTGAAGATGCCCATGATGTCCTCCGATGATGCCTCCCGTTCCGGGAGGCATGTCAAATGGTTAAAGCTTTATTCAACCAGTGAGCTATGACGCTGGGCATTATTGCACAGATGGTGCCGAGCGATGTTTTTCAATTATCTGTTTGAAAACACACTATAAATATACAATTGACGGTACGCATGATATTGTATATAATAACCGATAAATGGCAAAAAAACATAAAAATAGGCTAAATAAACCAATTCATGACAGGTTACATTAAAACTTGGCCAAGCGCTTCGACAGAAGCGCTTGGCCAATCCGAAGCGTTTCTAGAGTTTCAGGAAATGCTTTCCCGTGTCGCTCCCATTCAGCGGCCGGTGTTGCTGATCGGGGAACGTGGGACCGGCAAAGAGTTGGCAGCCGCCCGGCTTCATTTTCTTTCCGGGCGTTGGCAGAAGCCGTTTGTCGCCTTGAATTGCGCGTCGCTGGCGCCGTCGCTGATCGAATCCGAGCTTTTTGGCTATGAGCGCGGAGCGTTCACCGGGGCCTTGCAGCGGCGGGTCGGGCGTTTTGAGGCGGCGGACGGTGGAACGCTTTTCCTGGACGAGATCGGCAACGTGCCCCTGGAAGTCCAGGAAAAAATCCTGAGGGCGGTCGAGTACCACATCTTCGAGCGCGTGGGCAGCGCGGAGCGCGTGGAGGTGGATGTCCGCATCCTGGCGGCAACCCACGAGAACCTGCCGGAAATGGCCGCCTCCGGCCGGTTCCGGCCCGACCTTCTCGACCGCCTCTCCTTCGAGGTCCTGTCCGTGCCTCCGCTGCGGGTGCGTACCGGCGACATCATGCTTCTGGCGCGTCATTTCGCCGTCCGGATGGCGCGCGAGCTGGGGCGAGAGGAGGCCCCCGATTTCAGCGCCGAGGCGGCCGCCGCCGTGGAAGGCCATCCTTGGCCGGGCAATGTGCGCGAGCTGAAAAACGTCGTCGAGCGGGCGGTTTACCGGTCGGACCGTCCCCTCATCTCGGAGATTGTCTTCGACCCCTTTGTTTCTTCGGCAGGCCGCCGGACGCCGGCCGCGCCCGCCCCACGCATGGCCCCGGCCCGGGCCGCGGACACCGGATCGGACCTGCCGGCCGCACCCATGATGAAGGCCGTCCTGGATCTGAAGCTGCGGATGCTCAAATCCGCGCTGGAACGCTCCCGCTACAACCAGCGCAAGGCGGCGGCCCTTCTCGGTCTGACGTATGATCAGTTCCGGGGTCTCTACCGCCGCTTCGAGAAGGCCGCTCATGCGGAGAAATAAATGATCGAAATCGTCGCCGGATGGCTTCCCGAGTTGCTGCTGCTGGCTCCATGGGCCCTGGGCCTCATCGGCCTTGTGCTCCTCATCGTGCTGGTGCGGCGCAAACCCCCGCAGCTGCCGGCGGACATCCGTGAGGGGATCGGCGACCTCAACCACCGGCTCGACCGCCTCGAACGGGCGTTGCGCGAGGAGCTTGCGCGAAACCGGCAGGAAGCCGCCCACGGCGATCGCCAGGCGCGGGAGGAGCTCAGGACCGGGCTCGGGCAGCTCACCGACGCCCTTCTCAACCGCATGGCCGAGATCTCCCGCCTCCAGAAGGACCAGCTCGACAGTTTTTCGAAGCAGCTCACCGATCTCACCGCTTTGAACGAAACCAAGCTCGAAACCCTGCGCCAGACCATGGAACAGCGCCTGCAGTCAATGCAGGCCGACAACACCGCGAAGCTCGAGCAGATGCGCGTGGTGGTGGACGAGAAGCTCCAATCCACCCTCGAGAAGCGTCTGGGGGATTCCTTCAAACAGGTGAGCGAGCGCCTGGAGCAGGTCTATGCCGGGCTGGGGGAGATGCGCACGCTGGCGGCCGGCGTGGGCGACCTCAAGAAAGTGCTGACGAACGTCAAGACCCGCGGCACATGGGGCGAGATCAAACTCGCGCAGATCCTGGACCAGATCCTGACCCCGGAGCAGTACGCCGCCAACGTGGCCACCAAGCCGGGCGGCAGCGAGCGCGTCGAGTTCGCCATCCGGTTGCCGGGGTCGGCCGCGGACCGGGAGGAGGTCGTCTGGCTGCCGATCGACGCGAAGTTCCCGCAGGAGGACTTCCAGCGCCTGCTTGACGCCCAGGAAGCGGCCGACAAGGAGCAGGCCGACCGCTCGCTGCGCAACCTCGAGATCCGCGTCAAGGCCGAGGCCAAGGCCATCCGCGACAAGTACATCGATCCGCCGCACACCACCGATTTTGCGATCCTGTTCCTGCCGGTGGAGGGGCTCTACGCGGAGGTGCTGCGCATCCCCGGCCTGTGCGACCATCTGCAGCGCGAGCAGCGGGTCGTGGTGGCGGGGCCCACCACCCTGGCCGCGCTCTTGAACAGTCTGCAGATGGGCTTCCGGACGCTCGCCATCGAGCGGCGGTCGAGCGAGGTGTGGGAACTCCTGGGGACGGTCAAGGCTGAGTTCGGAAAATTCGGCGACACCCTGGCCAAGACCAAGAAGAGGCTGCAGGAGGTCACGAACACGATCGACCAGGCGGAAGTGCGCACCCGCGCCATCGAGCGCACCCTGCGACGAGTGGAGGAGGCCCCACCCGACACGCGGCGCCCTCTGGGGTCGGACGACGGCCTCGGCAACTGATCCCTGCCAAGCCACGCCCTGAGCGTCCCGCCGGCCGCTTCGGCATGCGAAGAATTGATCAGCCGAGGCGTGATTTTTCCGTTTTTGCTTGACAACGGTGAGCCGTTGAGTATTTTTGCATAAAATTTTCGTCATTCCGCCAGGTTGCCTTGGTTTGACTCAGCGGTACCCAAGGCCAAGGATGCGCACGCGTTTATCCCCCAATAAAGGAGGTCTCCATGAAACCATTCAGTCGATTACTATTTGCAGCAGCGGTGTCTGCGGCGTTTGTCGCCGCCGCCGTCAGCCCGGCTTTTTCCGCCGAGACCATTAAAATGGGATTTGTATTCAGCATGACGGGCGGTGCGGCCGCCTACGGCGCCACCCAGAAAGAGGGCGCTGAACTGGCCGTCGAGCAGATCAATGCCGCCGCGGGCGGCGGCCTCAAAATCGCCCCCATCTTTGAGGACGATGCCAGCGTGCCCCAGCAGGGCACGAACGTTTATAACAAGCTCATCAACGGCGACAAGGTTGCCGTCGTTGTCGGCCCCACCCTGAGCAACACCGCCAAGATCACCAACCCCATCGCCCAGCAGATCGGCGTTACGGTCCTGGGCGTCAGCAACACTGCCGGGGGGATCACCGAGATCGGCGATTACATTTTCCGGAATTCATTAACCGAGGCCGTCGTCATCCCCAACACCATGAAGGTCGCCAAGGAGAAACTGGGGCTCAAGAAAGTGGTCCTGTTCTACGGCAACGACGACGCCTTCACCAAGAGCGGCGCCGATGTGTTCCGCAAGGTCCTGCAGGCCGAGGGCATTCAAATCCTGGGCGAGCAGACCTTTGCCAAAGGCGATCGTGACTTCTCTCCGCAGCTGACCCAGATCAAATCCCAGAACCCGGATGCGATCGTCTGCTCGGCCCTGGTGGAGGAGGCCTCCGGCATCGTCAGCCAGGCCCGTCAGCTGGGCATTCCCAAGACCGTGCGCATCATCGGCGGCAACGGCTTCAACTCCCCGGCCCTGATCAAGAACGCCGGCGAGGCCTCCGAGGGCGTCATCGTGGGAGCGGCCTGGAACATCTCTTCGACCAACCCGCTGAACGTGAAGTTCGTCGACGACTACACCAAGAAATACACCCGGCCGCCGGACCAGTTCGCCGCCCAGGCCTTCGCCGGCGTGCACATCGTCTACCAGGCGGCCAAGGCGGCCGGCACGGCCGACAACCGCAAGGCCATCCGCGACGCCATGGTCAAACTAAAGGGGTTGGACACGCTTCTCGGCAAGTTCTCCTTCACCGAGGGCCGGGATGCAGACCACTCCCCGGTGGTCCAGGAAGTCAAGGGCGGCAAGTTCTCGGTGTTCAGCAATTGAACCTGCTCGCACAGCAGCTGGTCAACGGGTTGTTCATCGGCAGCGTCTATGGGCTGTTCGCGGTGGGCTATACCCTGGTGTTCGGGGTGCTGGACATTCTGAACCTTGCCCATGCCGCGGTGTTCACCCTCGGCGGTCTGGTCGCCCTGTGGCTGGTCCAGGCCGGCGGGATGTCCATCTGGCTGGCGTTCCCGCTGGCCACTCTTTTCGCCGGGCTGCTCGGGCTGCTGCTCAATCAGGTGGCGTTCGTGCCGTTGCGCAAGCGGGCGGACAGCCAGTTCTCAGGCCTTATATCCAGCATCGCCATGGCCATCATCTTCGAAGCGGTGGCTTTAGGCCTGTTCGGAGCGCGGTCGGTGCGCTTCCCGCAGGGGACGGTTTCGGTTCACATCTGGCACATCGCGGGGGTGACCATCACCTCGCTGCAGGTCGGGATCGTGCTGGTTGCCACCCTGCTCATGCTGGTCCTGACCTTTTTCATTCAACGCACCCGGACCGGCAAGGCCATTCGCACCGTGGCCGAAAACGAGCGCGCGGCCATGCTGCTGGGGGTGAACGTCAACGGCATCATCGCTTTCACATTTTTCATCTCATCCGCCCTGGGCGGGGCCGCCGGCATTCTCTACGGGCTCTACTTCGACTCCCTGGCCCCGGACATGGGCCGCTCCATCGAGTTGAAGGGGCTTGCGGTCATCATCCTGGGCGGCATGGGCAGCATCCCCGGCGCCATCCTGGGCGGGCTGGCCTTCGGCCTGAGCGAAGTGTTGACCGTGGCCATCAGCGGGACCTCCAACCTGCGGGATGCCGTGGCCTTCACGGTGCTCTTCGCCATTCTGCTGATCCGTCCCTCCGGCCTGCTGGGCCGGGGCAAGACGCGGGAGGCCTGAGGCATGCTGGAGCAACTGGCCCAGTTTTATGCCGTTTACGGCAGCGTGATCAACTTCATCGGCATCAACGCCCTGATGGCCCTCAGCCTGAACGTGACCCTGGCGGCCGGCATGCTTTCCTTGAGCAACGCGGCCTTTGCCGGCCTGGGCGGATACGCGGCCGGAATCCTGACCCTCCATTTCAAGATGCCCTACGTCGTTTCCCTCTGCGGCGGCGCCCTGACGGCGGGTCTCGTCGGGCTGGTCCTGGGTCTGCCGGTGCTGCGGCTGAGGGGCGTGTTCCTGGCCATGGCCACCCTGGCTTTCGGCGAGGTGGTGCGCATCGCCGCGGTCAACCTCGACATCACCGGCGGCGCCGAAGGCCTCACCGGCATCCCCAATGTCACCAAGACCTGGATGATCTACCTGGCGCTGGCCGGAGCGGCTTATTTCATGGCCGTTCTGCGGCGTTCCCGGCTGGGGTGGGCCTTGGTCAGCATGCGCGAAGACGAAACGGCCGCCGCTTGTTTGGGCATTCACATCACCTACTATAAGGTTGTGGCTTTCACCATCGGCGCCATGCTGGCCGGCCTGGCCGGAGGCATGTACGCCCACCTGAACTACCTCATCACCCCGCGCGATTTCGGTTTTTTCATTGCGGTGGACCTGCTGATTTACAATATCGTGGGCGGCACGCGGATCTGGTATGGCCCGATCCTGGGGGCGGCGCTGATCACGGCATTGCCGGAAATCCTGCGGGGGGTCGGCGTGACGGCCGGCCCCATCCGAATGGCGGTCAACGGCCTGATCCTGCTGCTGGTCATCCTGTTTCTACCGAATGGGCTGGCCTCCATCTTCACCCGGTTCCGCCCGGCGGCGGCCAAGGCGGAGGCCGCATGAACGATCTGCGAGTGAACAACATATCGCGGAGATTCGGCGGGCTGCAGGCCCTGCTGGGGGTGAGCTTCGAGGTGACGCGCGGGACCATCCACGGCCTGATCGGGCCTAATGGGGCCGGCAAGACAACCCTGATCAACATCTTGAGCGGCGTGCTCTCGCCTACCTCAGGGGAGGTTTTCTACCGGGACCAGGCGTTGCATCGGCTCCCCGCCCACCGGGTGGCCGCCATGGGAGTCGCCCGGACCTTTCAGAACATCCGGCTGTTTCCGACCATGACCTGCCTGGAAAACGTCCAGGCCGGCCCCCCCCTGACGGCTCGGCGGCCGCTGCTGCCGAGGCTGCTGCGGCTGCCGTCGGCCGGACGCGAGGACCGGCAGCTTGCGGCGGAGTCGCGAGGGACCCTGACGCGGGTAGGCCTCGACGCCAAAGCATCCCACCTGGCCAGAAATCTCTCATACGGCGAGCGCCGCCGGCTGGAGATCGCCCGGGCCCTGTCCTTCAGCCCCAGCCTGCTGCTGCTGGATGAGCCGGTGGCCGGCATGCGCCGGGCGGAGGCGGCCGAGGTGGCGGACCTGGTGCGTTCGCTGGCCGGCGAGGGCATGACGATCCTGCTGATCGAGCACAACATGTCTTTTGTCATGAACCTGTGTTCCCGGATCACCGTTCTTAATTTCGGCCGCGTGATCACCACCGGAAGCCCGGAAGAGGTGCGCGGCCACCGCGAGG
>Ga0208980_10002635_pt1 | contig 10848 bp, 6 predicted proteins | sample WetSurMetagenome_3_FD_187993 | JGI IMG/M metagenome (GOLD analysis project Ga0208980, IMG submission 187993) | Wetland microbial communities from Twitchell Island in the Sacramento Delta, sample from surface sediment Aug2011 Site A1 Bulk (version 2) | ecosystem: Environmental > Aquatic > Marine...
AGGCGTACTTTGCGTACGCCGCAGTGACGAAGGATGCAGCGCAACGCAGCAGATAAGCATTTTTCAACAGCCTGCCAGTGTATTGCAAATTGATCTGTATGCTGAATGTCGTTTCGGGGCAGATATGGCAAGGGAATTCCCGCTACACGCTTATTCTGATCAGTTGCCGCCCTTCATCATCCCCTTCTCCTTCAGCGCCTCCGCGATGATCTTTGCCACCTCGGCGTTGCCCCGGGGAGTGAAGTGCCCGACGGAGCCGTCGGGCCGGTGGATGTAGTGCTCTTTATAGATCGTCTCCAGGGGACGGCCCTGGGGAAGCGCCTCGAGCAGATCGACATAGGGAATTTTCAACTTTTCGTAAAGGGCCCTGAGATGAGCGGTCTGGGGCGCGCTTTTGCCGCGCGAGAGCGCCTCGCCGTTCTCGAAGGCATGCCCCGGGGGAATGTGGACGACGAGGAGTTTCGTGCCGGTCTTGTCCAGATCGGCCTTGAGGCGCGCAAGCAGGGATTCCACGAGCCGGTCCGTCTCCTCGTAATAGCCGTTGTTCCCCGGGAGCGTCGAGAGGAGCTTTCGCACGCGGTTCTTCACGAACACCCAGGCATAGCTCCCGGTGCCGTTAAGGGACTGCTTCAGGGACGCATAGACCTCCTTCGGCGGCGGCACGGGGACATTCTCGAGGACGTACTGCCCGGTTTTCCCATCGCGCCGGAAGATCGGCTTGCTGTAGGAGTAGAAGGAAAGCCGCGTCCGGTCGTAATCGTGGGGATAGATTCCCAGGACGACGACGTCGGGCCGCAGCGGCTGGCCGTAACGCTCGTATTTCAGCAGCATCTGGTCGATCCCGTAGCTGCCCACGCCCATGTTGAAGACCTCGGCCGCCCGCCGGCCCTGGAGGATCTTTTCCAGGTAGTGCGGGAAGTGCTCGTCTTCCCCCACCTCAATGCCCCAGGTGAAACTGTCACCGATCGTGATGACCCGGAACATCCCGGCCGGTTTGGGGCCGGTCTTCCGCGGGCCCCGGATGCGCGAGGCCGCGATCTGGTAGTCCCAGCCGAGCTGCGGGTCGAAGTTGGCGTTGTTCCAGGCGTCCTTCGTGGCGTGCTTCTCGAGGAAGACGTGCTGAAAGTAGGCGTCGGCGATCTCCGGGACGGTATCGATCCCCTCGTAGAGCTTCGATTGCTGGGTGGCCGTCACCCGCAGGTAGGCCTCGAGCCCCCCGGCAACGAGACCGATCGCGATGATCATGACGATGAATTCGGTGATGATGGACGGGGGACGCCTGGTCATGAGCACACCTTTTCAGTATACATTTGTTGAATTGGTTGCAACCGTCGCAGACCATAAAACAGCGGGCGGGGATTTGCAATAAAAAAGACCCCGCATCGGGCGGGGTCTTCCGTTTTGCCGCCTCGACCGGGCAGTGCGTCAATCTTTTGCAGTGATCCGGTACAGGGGGCCATCGACGCGGATCTCCAGTCGCTGGGATTTGCGGATCTCCTCCATGGCCGTGATGTCCGTACCGAGGAGTCCCGCCATCTCCACGTCGCTGCTGATCCGGACCTGTCCTCCGCGCCTCTCCCCCCGGCGCAGAAACCAGAGGTAGTTGTAGTACGTCCAGCCCGAGACGATCAGGAAAATCACCAGAACCGTGATGCCGCCGTTTGCGAGCAGCCGGCTGAGTTCCTCGTAGCCCTTCTGTCCGATGATCTGGTCATAGATCGTTTGAACGCCGAAAACCCACAGCACCAGCGTAAACAGCGGCAGCAGCAGGTAGAGATAGATCCCCCAGCACACGACGGTGATGACGTCCTCGACGACCCTCCGGAGAGGCGATTTTACTTCGTCTTGGACGAAGACTTCAGGGTGTGGAGGCCCCTGTCCGGGCTTTTCCATCTGACTGTAACCTCCTTGCTCCGGAATGTGAAATTGTAGACGCCCTTGATGGCCGCCAGCGACGACATGATCCAGTACCCCACGGGGTACCAGATCACGAAGAAGTAGTACTTGGCGAAGGCCTTGTTCTCATAGCGCAGGTCGATGAAAAAACTCGTCATGAAGGTCATCAGGCAGGCCAGGCCCAGGATGGCTCCGTACCAGCGGGGGTACAGGGGGTTCCAGCCGGCGAAGAACCTCTGGTAGACCTCGAGGACGGGTGAGCAGACCGGCACCTGAGCATAGCGGCACACGCCGTCCATGACGACGAAGAAGAGCCAGAGGAACACCATGGCCATGAAGGTGTGGGCCCACAGAATGCCCAGAACGTATTCGATGTAAACCGGGATGAGGCGGCGGTGACGGTGGTCCTTCCAGATGTCGAGATGCTTTCGGAGCACCTCGACGCCGCCCTGGGCCCAGCGCACCCGCTGGCGCCAGAGGCCCTTGAGCGTCTCGGGGACGAGGATCCAGCACAGGGCCCGAGGCTCGTAGCGGATGTCCCAGAACTTGCGCTGCAGCTTCCAGGTGATGTCGATGTCCTCGGTGACGGTGTCGCTGTCGAAGAGGCCGCATTCGATGACGGCGCTCTTGCGGTAGGCCGCGATCACGCCGGAAACGGTGAGGACCTTCCCGAGGATCCGCTGGGTGCGCTTGATGAGGCCGATGATGTTGGAGTACTCGCCCACCTGGATCTTGGCCAGAAGGGAGGTGCGGTTGCGTACCCGGGGGTTGCCCGTGACAGCGCCCACGCGGGGGAAGTTCACCAGGTGCACCGCCATCCACTGCAGCACGTCCTTGTCGACGAGGCAGTCGGCGTCGATCGTGAGGATGAACTCGCCGCGGCTCACCAGGATGGCGGCGTTGAGGGCCTTGGATTTTCCGCTGTTGGGCTCCAGATGGATGATCCGAAGCCAGCTCGCGTTCTCCGTCAGGAGCCCGTCGAGGATCTCCCGCGTGGCATCCGAGCTGCCGTCGTTGACGACGATGACCTCGTAGTTCGGGTAGTTCAAGTCCTTGAGGTTGAGGACCGTCTCCTCGATGACCTGCTCCTCGTTGTGGCCGGGCACGATGACGGTGAAATAGGGGAAGTACTCCAGCCCCGGATCGGTATTGCCCTCGCGCCGCAGGCTGAAGATGATGCCCCCGATCATCCACACGATGCTCATGTAGAGCGGGTAGAGGAAGACGAAGAGCCCGATGATTTCGTATATCGACATATTTCCTGTCAGCGGGGGCAGGTGTGATGCAGGGTCCCGTCCCGCCGGCTTTCCTGAATCAATCCGTTAAGGGTTCTGGCTGAACAGCTTCCTGAACAGCCTCTCGAGGGCGCTCTCCGGCACAATCTCCGGCGGCGTCCCCTTTCTCTTCACCTCGTCTTTGGCCGAGAGGATCACGGCCACCGTATCGACATCCGGCTTGTTGCGGTAGACGTTGTCCGGGTAATAGGCCACATGCTGGGCGCCCTGGGACAGCAGGAACGTAATGTCTTCTTTGATGACCCCGTCACTCACCCACTTCTCGCCCTTCCAGTCGTAGGCCTGCAGCTTGAAAACCACCCTGCGGGCAACCTCCCGCCCGCCTGCCGCCTCGAAAAGCTCGCGGTACCACTTGCGGTGGTCCTTCTTCCCTTCCATGGCGGCGTAGGCCATCACCACGGTGTAGTCGTACGCCTTGAGGTAACTCTTGAAATCCTGGGCAAACCACGTCGTCGCATCCGGGTTCGTTACCACCGAGCTGTAGATGTTGCGGGCGATGGCGGCGCCGGGACGGTAGATCCGGACGGTTGTGACGATCTCTCCGATGTAGCGGTCGAGGGCCTCCGTCTTGAAGGCAACCCATTTTGCGTTGAGATCCTTGTCCGCCTTCAGGGCCTGCGGCTCCGGAGAGGCTCCATAGCGCTTGCGGAAGGCCTCGACGGCGGCGGGGTGGAAGTCCTCCGTCTCGGCAAGGTAAGCATCATCCTGGATCAGGATCCCGTCGAACTGCACGCGGGCCGCCAGGTCCGCGAAGATCTTCCGGGTTGCCTCGAGGCTACGCGCATCGAAGGGGGAGAGTCTCCGGTACCACGACGAGGTCACGACGGGCTTTCCGTCCTTTAACTCCCGGACCTTGAGGGCCTCGTTCAGGACAGGGTCCGGCAGATCGTAGGCAAGCACGGGCATCCAGACGAACACCTTCATCTCGCGGGACCGGATGCGGTTGACGGCGTGGCTGAGAAAATCCATCTCGACGGGAAGCACCGAGTTGGCAAAGTAGAGCGATTTCACGTTGCCCGTAGCCCCCACGTCGCAGAAGCCCTGAAGGAACACCGTGTTCACACCCATCCGGACGAGGCGGTCGAGCAGAAGCCCCAGGTTCTTGTCGCTCTCTTCGGCGGAGATCTTGTTGACGATCAGGTCGAGATCGACCTGCACGCCCCGGATGCGGAAGCCTTCGCGCATCCCTCGCGCCATCGAAGCCTTGAAGCCCTCGAGCCAGTCCAGGTGGGATTCCATGTAATACCGGTTGACCCGGTCAAGCCTTCCAACCTGCGAATAGCCCTCGTCGAGGGTGAGCAGCATCTCGAAGCCGAGCTTCTTCGCCTCCTCGACGCCGATGGCGTTGTAGCTCCCGTAGGGCCAGGTGAGGATGGAGGGCTTTCGGCCAAGCTTCGCCGTCAGCACGTCGATGCTCGATGCCAGGTCCCCGCCGATGCGGGCGCGGAACTCGGGCTCCGTCTCGTAGCGCCTGCTTTCGGGAAAATAGAGGAAGGCCGCCGGCGCCGGCTCGACGTTCCCGACGGGGTTTGCCTGCAGCAGCCGGTGGAGCCTCGCGCTGTGCGATGCGACCGTGACGAGGCCCGAGTCGGCGACCTCACGGATCTGCGGCCAGCCCATGAACCGTTTCGTCTTGTACGCCGACGTCTCGGGGTTGTCGATCCAGGAGGTGACGACGGAGAGCACCGCCGGGATGTTGTAGAGCCGCAGGGCCGGGTAGATAAACCGGTAGAAACTTTCGTAGGCGTCATCGAAGGTGAGCAGGACGGCCTTTTCGGGAAGCGGCTTTGCGCCCCGCGAGGCCGCCAGGATGTCCGCCGGACTCACGAAGGTAAAGCCGTGCGTGCGGAGGTATTCGATCTGGTTGACGAAGTCCTTCTGCGAGATGTCGTCCTTCTCGACGGGGGACTCGGGGATGTCGTGATAGCACAGCGTGATAAAACTCTCCGCCGCAGCGGCAGGAGACACAGCAATGAGCAGAGCCGCCAGGACGGCCAGAATGATTCTGCCTTTGCCTTGCGCCTTTCGCCCTAAGCCTTTTGCCATCTTAAAAATACCAGTTGAGTGTAAGATATGCGCCAACGACATTCGTGTAATCCCCATCGTATACTCTTAGATCATAGGAAACGTTTCCCGTGACGTTGAAGGTCTTCGAGTGGACGTAGCTCTGCTCGAAGGTGATCCCCGCCACGGGGTAGGTGCTGAATCCGTATTCACCGCTCACGCCTGCACGCAGGTAGACGGCCGACATCCACTTCTTCTCGTAGCGGATGCAGTTGACCCACTGGATGGCGGAGGTCAGCAGGGCGCTCCACTCGTATTGGGGACTGTAATAGTCCACGTCCTGCTTGGAATAGGTGCCGACCCCCAGCGCGAACCCGCCCCGGACTTTCAGGTCGGGCGTGAGGTAGACATTCTGATCGTACCGGGCTGTCCCGGCCATATAGACGTTGTTGTCCGAGAACCACTGGGTGCTCACCGCCGCGCCGTACTCGCGCAGGTCGCTCTCGAGGTATAGGACATCCAAATAGGCGCTGTCGGCTGTTATCCCCTGGACCCGGGCCCTGATGGGCACACTCAGGCTGAAGCTGTTGAACCCCGCCGTGATGCGCAGGGGGTCCGTGGGCCACCACATCAGCCGCGTGTCGAGGCCGAAATCGTCGCCGTTCGAGTAATCGAAATTCAGGCCCTGCCACCAGATGAGCTCCGGCATCACGATCCACCGGAACCCCAGGCCGAAACGGTCCCAGTCGGCCCGGTTTGTCGTACCGTTGTCGTCCCCCCAGGCCTCCTCGCGGAGGATCTGGGCATAGAGGCTGAAAAGCGGGGTGATCGGTTTTTCGAGCAGCAGCGAGGCCCAGTACTCCGTAGCGCCATCGAACTCCTTGGTGAACCGGAACTCGGGCTGGAGCCGCCACATGTCCTCCACCTTCAGGGTCTCCCAGAGATCGTAGACGGCGAGATGGGTCGGGTGTTTCTGATGCAGATCGTCGGCCAGCGCCCTGGCCTCGCGCTTGTAGTTCAGGGTGTTAAGCGTCCAGCCCAGACCGGTGAGGCTGCCGACATCCAGAGGATCGAGGTTGCGGTTGATTTCGAACTGCTCCAGGGCCCGCCTGGGCCACTGGCGCCAGAGGTACGCGTGGGCAAGGCCCGAGCGCAGACCCGTCTCGGAGGCTGCCTCGCCCAGGTAGTAATCGAAATACGCCTGGCCCTCCTTGAGCTTGTCCTGGTAGAGCAGAAACCAGCCCCTGGTGGAGATCAGGCTGTTGGAATCCGCAAGGTAACGCTGCCTTGCCAGGACCGACTCGTTCCAGGCAAGGGCTTTCTTTTCCTTTTCGACGAGCTCCTCGAGGCGGCCAATGGTCTGCGAGGCCTTTTCCCACTGCCTCAGATCCGAGTAGACCTGATAGAGCCCCATCGTCGCACCGAAGTTGTCGGGGTCCTTCTCCAGGGTCATCTTGTAGTAGACCTCGGCCTCCTCGGGCTTTCGGAGATAGAGATACGCATCGGCGACGGCCTGGCTCACCCAGGAGGGGATGGGCTGGCCTGCCTGCCTGTAGATCTCGAACTCACGCAGGGCCTCCTTCATCCGGTCCTTCTGCCGCAGGGCGATGATGTAGTCTCCCCGCGCCCGGAGATTGCCGGGGTCTTTGATCAGGATCGCCTCGATCTCCGCGATCGCCTCGTCGACGAGCCCCCATCGCAGCTTCGTCACGGCCCTGTCGAGCTCGAGGGACTGCAGCTGCGCAGGCCCGCCCACCTTGCCCTCTTTTGCGACTACGAGGGCCTCGAGGCTTGCGCCGTACTGCTCCAGCAGGGCCACTTTGACGGCATCGAGCGCAGGGGGCGAAATCTGCCCGCCCTTTCTCGCCGCGAGCCACGACGCGTAGGCCCCGGCACCGTCGCCCATGCGCATCTGCGTGAAGACGATGCCCTTGAAGGCCTCGTCATCCTTCGGGTCGTAGGTGAGGCCGAGGCGGTACAGCTCGAGGGCTTTCGGGTATTCCCTGAGTTCATAGTACGCTTTGGCGATGTGGCGGGGGATGTAGCGGATCTGCCGGAGGTCCTTTTCGCGGGGTCCGTAGAATTCCACGGCCTTCTGGTAGGCCCCCGTCCAGACGAGACACAGGGCGTAGTCGGCCTGGAGGTGCCTGTCGTCCGAAAGGGCCTTCAGGGCCCGCTCCAGAAGGGGAAGCGCCTCGTCATTGCGTCCGGCCTGGATAAGCCTCAGGGCTTCCTGATAGTCCGCCTTCGCCTGGGCCGTGGGGTCCATGGGACCATTGGATTCCGGGGGACTGGCAAGGACAGGAATGGGCAGGAGCGCAAAGGCAAGGGCTAGGACAAGGGCTGCTATTCCAGCTCTTTTGAGCATGTGATTCCTAATTTCGGCGGCTCTTTGACTCGGTTAGGGGCTCTGTGTCTCACGCGTAAACCCGGCTCGATCTCGAGCAATGGTATTTCGCAGTTACACTTGCAATCATGGTGCCATTTTGGCACAGAAGCAAAAAAAAGACTCCCCGTGGACAGCGGCAGCCTCTGCCTTGTCAACAGTTTGAAATATCGTGCTTTTTAAACCTTGAGGTGGAAGGAAGCGTCAGTCCGATACCGCCCCCGCGGTCACCCTATCGGGAACCCCTCCTGCCGGGCACGGTGCCAGACCATCGAGCGTCAAAATAACAAAAAAGGGGTGCCACGCGCAACGGTTAATCGAGGTTGGCCGTCAGGTTTCCTTACACACCGAAGTTCCGCCTGTTCCCGTACCGCGAATTATGGTAAAAGAACAGTCTATCGCTTTGGATCCTGTCGTCCCCGATCCACAACAGATCTCATTGAAAAGAAAAAGCATGAAAGGAGTTTCAGCGATGCAGGCTCTGTTCACCCTTACACCGGCGGAATCGAAGCGGCTCATCGGGAAAGGCATTGCGGCCCTCCCCGAGGTGCAGAACGCGAAACAAAACGGCTACCTCCTCGTGAGCCGCGGCTCCACGACGGCCTATTGCCTCGAGGAGATCACGGGCGAGAAGATCGAGAAGGAGCGCTACCTTGCAGGCCAGACCATCCGGGGCGTTATGTGCGTGCTCGACGCCGGGGATCGCGCCAAGCCCATCACCCTCCACAAGGGAGAGGTCCTGTCCGTGGAACCGACCACCGTGGCGGACAAGCTGGGCCCCGGCGATATCGTCATCAAGGGGGGCAACGCACTCGATGCCTTCGGCAACGTGGGAGTCATCATGGTCAACCCGGCAGGCGGCACCATGGGCTCCTTCTACATGGGCATGAAGGCCCGCGGCCTCGAGATCATCTACACGGTGGGCCTCGAGAAGCTCATCCCCTCCGTGGAGGAGGCCGCACGCTACGGCGGCACCATGGTCATCGGCAAATCGATCGGCTGCAAGGCCGGCCTGGCCTGCGTTGCCGACGGAAGGCCCTTCACGGAAATCGACGCCCTGGAAACGCTCTTCGATGTGTCGGCCATTCACTTTGCCTCGGGCGGATGGGGCGGAGCCGAGGGCTGCGTGACGATCATCGTCGAGGGGCCCGATGAAGGCGTGACGAAGTGCATGGAATTCATCGAGGGAAAGATCAAGGGCGAACCGGCCCTTCCCGGCATCAAGAGCCCCTGCAAGACCTGCCCGATCGGCGCCTGCAGCTTCAAGGGCAAGGATGACAAGGATCTGCCCGGCTACCTGAAGTAACCAGCGAGGGGGCCGGCTGTCCAGCCGGCCCCTATTCTTTTTCCAACATCCGCTCTTTCTTCACAAGTACAGACCCACACCGGAGCACGTCGACCATGGCCGATTACACGGAAAAACCGAAAGGCTGGAAGGACCTCCCCCCCGAGAAACTGGCCGAGCTCATGAGCCGAAAAAGTGAAGGCTATCTCCCGGCGCTGCTGGGTTTCACGCTGGTGTCAGTTTCGAAGGAGCAGGTCGTCGCCCGCATGGCGATCGAAAAGCATCACCTGGCCCCCAACGATTACCTGCATGCGGCCTCCGTCATTGCATTGGCCGACACGGTTTGCGGATTTGCAACCATCGTCAACCTGCCCGAAGGATCGGGGGGCTTCACGACGATCGAGCTGAAGACCAACTTCCTGGGCACGACCCGCGACGGCGCCATCCTCTGCGAGGGCACACCCGCCCACATCGGAAGGCGCACCATGGTCTGGGACGCCCGCGTCCGGGACGAGAAGACCGGCCGGGACATCGCCCTCTTCCGCTGCACCCAGATGATCCTGCCTAAACAGTCGTAAGCCATGGCAACTTTCAGACTCGAAGAAGCGACCATTGCCGACGTCCACAAAGCCTTCAAGTCCGGCGAGCTGACGGCAAAGACGCTCGTCGGGATGTACCTCAAGCGCATCGAGGCCTACGACCGGAAGGCGCCGAAACTCAACGCCGTCATCACCGTCAATCCCAGGGCCCTGAAAGAAGCAGCCACGCTGGACGCAAAGTTCGAAAAGTCCGGCCCCGTGGGACCGCTTCACGGCATCCCCGTGCTTCTGAAGGACAACGTGAACACGAAGGACATGCCCACGACGGGAGGCTCCAAGAGCCTCGAAGGTTACGTGCCCCCGAAAGACGCCTTCATCACGAAGAAACTGCGCGATGCGGGCGCCATCATCATCGCCAAGGTCAACCTGCACGAGTTCGCCGTCTGGGGCGAATCGGTGAGCTCCATGATCGGTCAGACCCTGAACCCCTATGACCTCACGCGGACCCCCGGCGGCTCGAGCGGAGGCACCGGCGCGGGCCTGGCTGCCAATTTCGGCCTCCTCGGGATCGGCACCGACACGGTGAACTCCATCCGCTCCCCCGCGTCGGCCAACAGCATCGTGGGCATCCGCCCGACGCTGGGGCTGGTGAGCCGCTACGGCGTCATCCCCTACTCGTTCACGCAGGACGTCGCGGGCCCCATGGCAAGGACCGTCACGGACGCAACGAAGATGCTCAACGTGCTCACCGGGTTTGACCCCGGCGATCTCGCGACCGCATGGAGTGTCGGGAACATCCAGAAGGACTACACGAAATATCTGAAAAAAGACGGATTGAAGGGCAAACGCATCGGCATCCTCCGGAGCTTCTTCGGGAAGGACGCCATCCACCAGGAAGTCAACGCCGTGACGAACAAGGCCATCGAGGACTGCCGCAAGCTCGGCGCCACCATGGTCGATCTCGACACGCCGGATATCGACTCGGGCAAGATCTCAAACGACATCAGCGTCCACCTCTACGACCTCAAGCCTGACCTGAACTCGTACCTGGGCGATCCGGAAAACAACGCACCGGTGAAATCCCTGGCCGCTATCATCGCCTCCGGCAAGTACTCGCCCAGCATCGAGAAGAACATCAAGGATGCCGAGGCCCTCACCCACGACGCGAAGTACGATGCCCGCCTGGTTGCACGGATGAAGATCCAGGACCGCGTTATAGCGCTCTTGGCCGAAAAGAAACTCGATGCCCTGGCGTTCCCGCACCAGAAGCGCCCTGTCGTCCCCGTGGGAGGCACCCAGGTCGAGCGCAACGGGAGTCTCGGCTCCGTCACGGGCTTCCCCTCCATCGTGGTGCCCGGCGGGTTCACGAAGCCCACCGATTCGGCAAAGATCGGCGTACCTGTGGGAGTGGAGTTCTTCGGGCGGCCCTGGACGGAGGGGCTG
>Ga0208980_10002636_pt1 | contig 10848 bp, 9 predicted proteins | sample WetSurMetagenome_3_FD_187993 | JGI IMG/M metagenome (GOLD analysis project Ga0208980, IMG submission 187993) | Wetland microbial communities from Twitchell Island in the Sacramento Delta, sample from surface sediment Aug2011 Site A1 Bulk (version 2) | ecosystem: Environmental > Aquatic > Marine...
CCGAAGATAAAAACCAGCCTGGTGAAGAAAGGTTACAAGCCAATGGCAATTTCTGCGGTCACCGGCGAAAATGTGAAAGAATTATTATGGCAGGCAGCCAGGCAGCTTGCGGAAGCACCTCCGATCGAAGAAAAACCGGAACTGCCGGTTTATAAACCGCCTGAAGATCCACGCGAATTCCACATCGAACGCTCAGGAGATGGATATATCCTGAAGGGTGCGGCTATTGAACGGGCTGCGGAGATGACCTATTGGGAATATGATGACTCGGTCAGACGCTTCCAGAGGTTGATGGAACGCCTGGGGGTGGATGATGCCTTGCGGGAGGCCGGTATCCAGGAGGGGCAGGTCGTGCATATTAAAGACTACGAATTAATCTGGGAAGACTGATGCGTATAGGTATATTTGGTGGCACTTTCGACCCGGTCCATGTGGGGCACCTCATCCTGGCGACCGAATCCGCCAGCCAGCTGGCTTTGGACAAGGTCCTGTGGATGGTGACCGCTGATCCACCGCATAAAGGTGAACAAGTCACCCCGGTGGAGCACCGGCTGGCCATGGTGGCGGCTGCCATCGATGCCGATCCGTTGTTTGAGATCTCGCGCATCGAAGTTGACCGGCCGGGGCCACACCTGGCGGTTGACACCCTGCGACTCCTGCATGATATTTATCCGACTGATTCGCTGGTATACCTGATGGGCGGCGACTCGCTGGAAGACCTGCCGTCCTGGTACAAGCCGTCAGAATTCCTGGGGGTTTGCGATGAGATCGGCGTCCTGCGCCGTCCGGGTCACCTGATAGATATGCCAGCCCTGGAAAAAACACTGCCCGGGCTTACCGCCAAGGTGCACTTCATAGATTCGGCTTTGATCGATATCTCCTCGACCCAATTGCGGACTGCGATCGCGACGGGCAAGCCATTCCGCTACTCCCTTCCTCCAGATGTCTACCATTATATTCAGTCACACGACTTGTACCGGGGAATCTAAGCGACATCCACTGGAATTCCTGAATGTCATTATTAAAAGATAAGATCTTCTCCTCGCTGGCCTGGTCTCATTTCATCGTGGATGTGATGAACTCCCAGCGCACGATTCTCCTGACGTATTTCAGTGGTCCTTTCGGTTTGAGCAATACCACCCTGGGTGGTATTAACACGCTGTATGCTTTTGCCGGTTCACTGACCCAACCGGTCTTTGGTTACCTGGCGGACCGCTATGGTCCGCGCTGGGTGATTACAGGTGGTGTCTTATGGATGGCTGCCTTCTTTGCACTGGGAGTGACCGTACCGGGACCGGTCGCGTTGGTCTTTCTTGTTCTGGCAAGCCTTGGATCGGGGGCTTTCCATCCAGCCGGGTCACTTTCTGCCACACTGCGCGGGCAGACCCACATGGCTGGACGGCAGACGACTGCGGCTTCCTGGTTCTTCTTCTTCGGTCAGATTGCCTTCTTCCTGGGTCCCATCCTGGGTGGGCGGGTGATCGATTCGGTCGGGCCGCAAGGTTTGGTTGTGCTGGCAATAATGGCTGCAATCCTTGGCTTGATGTCATTAAAGGTGATTAAACCAGGTTCAATTGTTCAAAGGAAATCCACCCTTCAGGAAGGGCAGGGGACCCGTATAAAGCTGAATTCGCCCCTCCCGGCGGTCATCGCCCTGGCATTTGTGGCGGCTTCACAGGCTTGGACCCAACAAGTGATGATGGCCTTCCTGCCGAAATATCTGCACGACCTGGGTTTCAGCGCCACCAGTTATGGATTTTATGCCGCCTTATTCATGGGTGCCTCTGCGATGGGGAATATCGCCGGTGGCAGATTGGCTGACCGGATCGGTAAAAGGACCGTTATCATCACATCCATGTTATTGACAGCTTTGCCGGTCTTTTTTATCGGCATGGTGGGTGTGAATGCTGGTTTGATCGCATTGATCATAACTGCCGGGATCCTGTCAGGCTCGACCTACAGCGTCATTGTGGTGAAAGCCCAGAACACGGTACCAGGCGGCATGGGATTAGCCACCGGGTTGACGCTGGGTTTTATGTTTTCCGTGGGATCTCTGGGAGCCTGGCTGAGTGGCTACCTGGCTGACCATTATGGCATGGTCCTGGTATTCCAAATGGCAAGCTTGCTATGCTTTATCGCCGGGTTGGTTGCCATCCGCATTGAGAAGGACCAACCAATATCCACGCAAATTAACGAAGAAAAACCCGACCTGGTCTAGGTCGGGTTTTAGAATTTTACAGGGCCGATTGTTTCTTGGTTAGTTGATTATCAAGCCAGGCGATGTTGTAATGGACGACCTGTTCCTTTTCCGGTTCATTATGCGTCTCGTGATACAGGCCTTCCCAGATCTTGAGTTGGACCTCAGATTCCATTCCAATGGCGGCATCCAGTATTTTTTGATAATCGACGATCTTCTCACGCGTCCCAACCACCATGAGAATGGGTCCCTTGATTGTTTTCATGTGTTCAAAGACCCACTGCCCGTTTTTTAACAGCTCCCAGCCCATGCGCGCGGTGATCTTGTCATGTACAAGTGGATCGCTGCTGTAGGAACGAACGATACGCCCATCCCGGCTTAACCACGGGCGCTGCAAGCCGTTGGTCATGGTGACTTTAGGCGCAATATCACTCAGGATTTGGGCGGAGATTCTTTTAGCTGCCGGTACACGCGCACCAGGTTTGAACAATGGACTCGTGGAGATGATCGCATCCACATTAAGTTTGCTGGTCAGACGGTAATAGAGGACCAGGGAGCCACCCAGGCTGTGCCCGTACAGGAATTGGGGCAGGTTCGGGTAATCTGTTTTACCGGATTTGACCAGGAATTCGATATCACTGACCAGGGTTGAGAAACCTGGTGCATAACCTCTGGGTCCATCCGATTTACCATGTCCACGCAGATCCATGGTGTTGAAGACATAACCGGCTTTGGTGAATTCCTCCGCCACGTATCCATAACGACTGGAATGCTCTCCCAATCCGTGAACTAGATGGACAACCGCCTTGGGGTTTCCGTCGGGGGTCCAGCGTTGGGCGTATAAATTCAGACCGTCAAATGCTTTAATGATCGATTCGGTATGGTTCATGGACTTTCTCCCTAGCGTCTAAGCTAACTTCCTTTATTATTAATATTATTCATAAAGCGGACTGGATTATACCAATGATTGTTCTGAAGAATACCTGCTTTGAAAAACTGTTAAGTAATTGTAAATTCGATTTTTCCGATTACAGACAAAACAAATAATTGGCGTCTGCCTTGATCGTGCTTTGCAGACAGGTTTTGAAGTTTTCAGACTTTTTCAGTTTATAATGGATTCTGTTCGCCAATAACCAGATGGTTATTGATTTTTCCAAGAATAAACAACCATGCCTACGTGGGATACCCTCTATAAAAACCTGATCAGGGATAATGGAAATGATCTCTGGAAGGAACCGCATGAGTATCTGGTGGAATTCTTTGGTAGACAGGAAAAACCATCGCAACCTGCGCGTATACTCGACCTGGGGTGTGGAACCGGGCGGCACCTTATATTTCTGGAAGATCTGGGATATCAATCATTCGGTTTGGATATTTCACCCACAGGTTTGACTTATTCGCGGGAGTGGTTACAAAAAAAAGGTCACCCAGTACGCATCTTGATGGCGGATATGACCAGCTTGCCATATTCCAGCTCGAGTTTCGACTTGATCATCAGCACCTATGTCATTCATCATAATATCCTGGCTGACATGCGAAAGACGATAAAGGAAATGTATCGTCTTTTAATTCCGGGTGGGATGATCCTGGTCAGTATCCCCAGTACGCGCGGTTTCCGCCATGACAGGGGAAAGCAGATTGAACCAGGCACGATCATCCCGGATATAGGCCAGGATTGTGGCATCCCGCATCACTATTCTGATCTGGGGGAGATCGCATCTGAATTCGTGGCGTATGTCATTCGTGAGATCAAACTGGAGGAAGTTATGAATGATGACGGATACCTCTCCAGTCATTGGTTCATCCGGGCGGAGAAGCCCAAGGAGATATTGGTATGAAGGCAGCCGATCAAAAAATCGATCTGGAAATCCACCCCCTCACAGCCGAGAGGTGGTCGGATCTTGAAACCTTGTTTGGTCCGCATGGAGCTGATGGAGGCTGTTGGTGCATGTACTGGCGTCTGTCACGCGGCCGGTTCGATGAAGGCCGGGGTGAGGTTAACCGCCAGGCATTTAAAAAGATTGTAGAAACAGGTAAAGCGGTGGGTCTGCTGGCCTATGCGGATGGTAAAGCCATTGGTTGGCTGGCTGTTGCACCCCGGGATGAGTATCCCACCATGGATCGTTCCAATGTTATAAAACGGGTGGACAAGAAAAAGGTTTGGTCGATCTCCTGCTTCTACACTTTGACTGGCTACCGGCGCAGAGGTGTAACACTTGCTCTGATCGAGGCAGCCAAGGATTTCGCCCGAAAGCATAAAGGGACAATCCTGGAGGGGTATCCAATCATTCCCCGCAGTGAGAAAGTGGATTGCGGTTCCGCTTACACCGGTATCTTGTCGGCTTACCAAAAAGCCGGTTTCAAGGAAGTGGCTCGATATAGCGATACCCGGCCGATCATGCGGTTTGAGTTATAAAGAAATAGGAGTAATTCATGGGCGATCCACGTGTTGAGAAATTGGCTGATATGCTCGTCAACTACTCGGTGGGTATCAAACCGGGTGATAAAGCCATCATTGAAGGAAACGAATTATCCAAACCCTTGATCACTGCGATCTACCAGAAGGTTCTTGAAGCAGATGCTTATCCTTACCTATCCCTGACATTAACCGGTTTGGAAGAGGTCTTTTACCGGGTGGCTTCCGATGGGCAACTTCAATACATCCATGACCCAACCAGGGTTTTGGTTGATACTTATGATGCAGATTTCTATATTCAATCGGATGCCAATACCAAGCGTTTGTCCACGGTCGATCCACAAAAGATCGCGAAATTCCGTAAGGGTCGGCGGCAATTGATGGACCATTTTTATGAAAGGGCCGGCCGTGGGGAGATGCGCTGGGTCTATACCTTCTTCCCGACGGAAGGTCATGCCCAGCATGCGGAGATGAGCCTGGATGAATATACCGATTTTGTTTTTAATGCCTGCATGCCGGACCCGAATGATCCGGTCGCTTACTGGAAACGAATCGCGGAGAGCCAGGAGAAGACGGTCGCATGGCTGAAGGGTAAGCAGGATGTCCATGTGGTTGGCCCGGAGACCGATCTTACGCTGAGTATCAAGGACCGCCCATTCATCAGCTGTGCCTGCCATATCAATGTTCCAGATGGTGAAATATTCTGCGGTCCGGTTGAAAACAGTATCAATGGCCACGTATTATTCTCCTACCCGGCGATATACCTGGGGCATGAGGTGATTGGCGTCCGATTATGGTTTGAGAATGGCCGGGTGGTGAAAGCCACAGCTGATAAGAACAAGGAGTATCTATTGGCAACATTGGATATGGATGAAGGTGCCCGATCTGTGGGAGAATTTGCGATTGGCACCAACGAGGGCATTCAAAAGTTCACCGGCGAGATCCTGTTCGATGAAAAGATTGGTGGCAGCTTCCACATGGCTCTCGGGGCGAGTTATCCGGAGTCTGGTGGAGTTAATAAATCTGCCATTCACTGGGATATGATCTGCGATCTGCGGAATGGTGGAGAGATCATGGTGGATGGCACTACGCTATACAAGAATGGCAAATTCACATTAAATCTCTGATTAATCAAGTACCTATTACTATTTAAGGAGTCAAAAATATGAAGGATCCGCGCATCGAAAAATTAGCAGAAATGTTGGTCAAATATTCCGCCCCGATCAAACCGGGAGATAAAGCCGTCATCCAGGGCAGCAGTGTGGCAGCGCCCTTGATCCGCGAAATCTATAAACAGATATTACTGGCCGGTGGTTACCCGCTAGTGATGGCAAGCATTCCAGGGGTGGAAGAGATTATGTACAAGTATGCCAAGGATGACCAGTTGCAGTTCATCCATGAAGGTCATCGAATCATCTTTGACAGCTACCAGGCTCGTTACGCGATCATCTGTGATGTCAACACGAAGGAGTTGACGAATGCCGATCCGGCCAGAATGAGCCTTGCCCGAAAATCACGAATGGAAATCTTCAAACGCTTCCTTGAGCGTATTGCATCAAAAGAGATGGTCTGGTCCGCGACCCTTTTCCCGACCCAGGCGCATGCCCAACAGGCAGAAATGAGCCTGAGTGATTATGAGGATTTTGTCTTTAACGCTTGCATGCCGGACATGAACGACCCGGTGGGTTACTGGAAGAAGGTTTCGGTCGAACAACAGAAGATCTGCGATTGGTTGAAGGGTAAGAAGAGGGTCCATGTGACCGGGCCGGAAACTGACCTGACACTTAGCATCGAAGGCCGGGAATTTATCAATTGCGACTGCCATGAGAACGTGCCGGATGGTGAGATCTTCACCAGCCCGATTGAGGATAGTGCCAACGGGCATGTGTATTATTCCTACCCTGGTATATTTGATGGTCATGAGATCTCAGGGATCCGGTTGTGGTTCGAAAATGGCAAGGTTGTAAAAGCCAGTGCAGAGAAGAATGAAAAATATCTATATACCGTATTGGATACGGATGAAGGCTCGCGCTACCTGGGTGAATTTGCGATCGGAACCAATGAGGGCATCACCAAATTCACAGGCGAGATCCTGTTCGATGAAAAGATTGGCGGCAGTTTCCACATGGCTATTGGCGCGGGTATACCAGAAGCTGGTGGGAAGAATGAGTCTGCCGGTCACTGGGACATGGTCTGTGATCTCCGGCAGGGTGGGGAGATCAGTGTGGATGACCAGGTGATCTATAAAAACGGGAAGTTTGTCATTAAATTCTAAGTATGTCACTATTCAAATCATTACGGAATTCAATACAGGAGAAATAAGCAAATGATCGATCAACGTGTGGAGAAACTGGCCGATCTGCTGGTTGGCTATTCAAATCCGGTCAAACCAGGAGATACAGCTTATATCACTGGCGGAACAGCCGGCGAACCGTTAATGCTGGCGATCGCCAAACGGGTCCTGCAGGCTGGCGGGCATCCTGCCATTTTCCCCACTTTTCCAGGGTACGAGGAAATGTTTTATAAAACGGCCACGGATGATCAGTTGAAATTCATTCACTTCTATGTGAGAAATATGATCGAAACCTATGATCGACGTTTTGCGATTATCAGTGAGAGTAATACCAAAGAACTTTCAAATATTGACCCTGCCAGGATGGTGCTCACCAGCCAGGCCTGGTCCGGATTGATGAAAACCTTTATGGAACGCTCAGCTAATAAGGAGTTGGGCTGGTCGGTAACACTTTTCCCCACCCAGGCACACGCACAACAGGCGGGCATGAGCCTGTCAGAATATGAGGATTTTGTTTATAGTGCTTGCATGCCAGATATGAACGATCCGGTTGGATATTGGAAAAAGGTATCTATTGAGCAAAAGAAGATCTGTGACTGGCTCAGAGGTCGTAGACAAGTGCATGTGATCGGTAAAGAAACTGACCTGACCCTCAGCGTCGAAGGCCGCACTTTTGAGAATAGTGATTGTCATGAAAATGTCCCGGATGGAGAGATCTTCACCGGTCCGGTGGAGGGTTCCATCAACGGGCATGTTTTCTTCTCCTATCCGGCCATTTACCGAGGTCGGGAGGTAATTGGTGTACGATTATGGTTTGAGAATGGCAGGGTGGTCAAAGCCACTGCAGAGAAGGACGAGAATTATCTTAATCAGACGCTGGATACCGATCAAGGTTCGAGATATGTGGGTGAATTCGCCATTGGAACCAACACCGGTATCCAAAAATTCACCGGCGAACTCCTGTTCGATGAAAAGATCGGCGGTTCATTCCATATGGCGATGGGTGCCGGCTATCCCGAAACAGGCAGCACGAATGAATCCTCGATCCATTGGGATATGATCTGTGACCTGCGCGAGGGGGGTGAAATGACCGTGGACGGCCTGCCCTTTTACAAGAACGGCAAATTCATATTGGATCTCAAATGATCGCAATAAAACCTGTCGAATCCGAATTTCCAGCCATCAGAACGCAAAAAACCGGTTGTGGCACGATCGCGGTGATCACTGCATTATTTTTGTATGTGGGTTTTGGGACGATCGTATTCCTGATCACCGCCACGCTTGTCTGGGAATTTGAATTCGAAGGTCTTTATCACATTCCCTGGTTGCGGGCCGGTGTGCAGGCGATCTATGCTCTGGGATTGTTATTCTTCCTGGGTCCACTGGCGCTATGGTGGCGGAACCAACCTGCACGGCGCATCTTCCGTTTGCTCAGCATGGCTTCCGCCTTTACCCTGATCCTCTCCGTAGCCCGGTTAGGTCAAGTTGATGATGCGATCTTCGCTGCGCTTTTACAGATAGGTCTGATGCTCATCTACCTCGTCTTGGTACTTGTCATCGCCCGCAACCGCCGGGTGGATCTTAAGGGCTGGCTGAAGCCGTCTTCGCGTGCGCACTGGTTGATCCCGTTGATTTTCACAGGCGCTTATGCACTCATTTGGGCAGCCATCGGGGCGTTTGGCTCATGGCTGGACATCGCATTAAACCTTTTAATCGGTCTGTTTTTTGGTCTGCTGGCGGGTATTTTGCTGCGTCTTGGACTTTTCACCGGCCAGAAGCAGACGGGTTCAGACCAGGGAAGTCCAGCATTTCAAGGCTTGGCAGCCTCAGTACTTCTGGCGATCATGTTGGTGGGAATAGCCCCTACCGGACTTCAGTACCTGCTTTTCTTCGTTATCCCGGTCATCGGCTGGTTAATACCGGTATTGACGACCAGTTCGAGTGCCAAATCTGGAAAAAAAGCGGGCTTCCCGCTGGCGTTTCTCCTTGGATTGGCAGTTGCGATTCCATTCATGCTGGTCGATGGTGATGAACTGGCATTGGTAACCGCTGCAACCAAGGGGGATCTTCTGGGATGGATCATCATTGCAACATTGGGTTCACTTATTCTCACTTTGTTGGGATTGCTGTTGATCAATCTCTTCAAGAAAAAAATTACCACCTGGGAATTCTCAATTCCGGCGGTGCTGACCTGTTCACTTTTATGGGGTGGGTCCATCGTGCTGATCGGCTTACATGCAGGGCCGGTGTTAAATGGCGAACGCTTATTCGTGATTCTGACGGATCAGGCGGATGTCAGCCAGGCTGCAACCATCGAGGATTATGATGCTCGCCGGGCATTTGTTTATGATACGCTGACATCTCACGCCCTTCTGACCCAGGCCGATTTGCGCCAAACTCTGGATGATTATCATATTGCTTATCAACCCTATTACCTGGTTAACGGGCTTGAAGTCAGTGGTGGACCCCTGCTGCGCCTGTGGCTTGAAAGCCGACCGGAGGTCGACCGGGTCCTGGATAATCCTATTTTGCGACCGTTGCCGAAGGCGGTTACGCCTGCTGTGGGTGATTACACATCTCCCCCGGATGGATCGGATTGGAACCTGACTTTGATCCATGCACAGCAGGCCTGGGCGGATTTTGGTGTGACCGGAACTGGGATTGTCATCGGGCAGTCAGACAGCGGCGTGGATGGCACTCATCCCGAGTTTACGGACCGTTACCGGGGGAAAGATGAGGGTAATGACTATAATTGGCTGGATCCCTGGAATGGCAGCCGGTTTCCTACCGATATTGGTGGACACGGCACGCATACGCTTGCCACGGCATTGGGCAAGCATGTCGGGGTTGCACCTGGTGCCACCTGGATCGGGTGTGTCAACCTGGCCCGTAACCTCGGCAACCCTGCCCGGTATCTCGATTGCTGGCAGTTCATGCTGGCGCCCTACCCACAGGATGGCGATCCATTCACGGATGGCGACCCGACCCGCTCGGCCCACGTTCTGACCAACAGCTGGGGTTGCCCGGAGGTGGAAGGCTGCGATCCGGAAACTTTTCTGCCTGCCGTGGATGCGCTTGAGGCAGCCGGGATATTTGTGGTGGTTGGTGCGGGTAACAATGGTGATGCCGGCTGCGGTACTGTGACCGATCCACCCTCTTTATACCCTTCAGTTTTTACGGTTGGGGCAGTTAACGCTGAAAGCAGCCTGGCAAACTTTAGCTCAAAGGGTCCGGTTAATCTTTTTGGTCAAATATTGATCAAACCCGACCTGGTTGCTCCGGGTGTGGATATCTTGTCTGCATTTCCTGGCGGCACTTATCAAATAGCCAGCGGCACTTCGATGGCCACCCCGCATGTGGCTGGGACGGTGGCTTTACTCTGGTCCGCCAATCCAGATTTGGTCGGTGATATCGACCTTACCCGGCGCATATTACAGGAATCAGCTTTCGACCTCCCGGCAACTTCGACAGGAGATGATTGCGGGAACACTGCCTACCTGCCCAATAATCTGGAAGGCTATGGATTTCTGAATGTGTATGAGGCAGTTAAACGCGCGTTGTCTGGTGAATAAGCGGGTATGATTCATGATAATTGGCGTGCAACCAAAAAGAGTTTTGGTGTTTGATTAAATGAGAGATGAATTACAGTACGTACAACTCGCAAGCCTGACCGACGATGAAGCGCTCGTAAAGGCGATCGCAGGCGACAAGGAAGCCTTTGGCATCCTATATGAACGTTACGTCGGCCGAATCTATACGTATATTTATTATCGGACCGGCAACAAGCATGATGCCGAAGACTTGACTGCGAGAGTGTTCTATCGAGCGATTGAACATATAGGGCGCTACCATCAGCGGGGCGTGCCTTTTTCCGCCTGGCTTTACAGAATTGCTCATAATCTGGTAGCCAATTGGCATCGCGATCGTCAGCGTCGTCAGGAA
>Ga0208980_10002638_pt1 | contig 10846 bp, 17 predicted proteins | sample WetSurMetagenome_3_FD_187993 | JGI IMG/M metagenome (GOLD analysis project Ga0208980, IMG submission 187993) | Wetland microbial communities from Twitchell Island in the Sacramento Delta, sample from surface sediment Aug2011 Site A1 Bulk (version 2) | ecosystem: Environmental > Aquatic > Marine...
CCCCACCAAGTCTATAAAATTCTTCTGTGAACTCTAGTATAGGGACTGGAGCCTCGGGAGATACTCTATTAACATCTCCTAATACATAATGATCTAGTATAATATCTCCAATTATAAGAATATTACTCATCTATACTCCTCTAACCCCTCACATATACTATGAATAAGCATTAAATGTGCTTCTTGAATAGTGGGAGTATCTATACTCATTACCTGTACTAAGCTGTCAGAGTAATTAGACAATGCTGGATCGCAGTTTTGACCAACGAAACTAATAACGTAGGCTCCAATAAAATTAGCCATTGCAGCTGCTCTAATAATATTTTTTGAACTACCAGAAGTAGTAAATAGTACAACTAAGTCTTTTTCATCTACTAAACCATCAATTTGTCTAGAAAACACTTCTTCGTAACCAAAATCATTGGCAATAGCAGTAATTACTGAACTATTAGAGGTTAAACTAATAGCAGAAATAGGCTCTATTTTATCTTTAAATGTGCCTACTAGTTCAGCAACAAAATGTTCTGACTGACTGGCGGAACCACCGTTCCCTGCAACATATACTTTACCACCCTTATACCAAGTATCATATATACTATAAGTAACCTGTTCAATCATATGATCGTAGTATACTTGATGTTTGGTAACCATGTCCGAAAGGACATTTACTCTATCTTTAATATTCATTTACTATTCTACCCCCTATATTATTTTTAATTTATCAGAATACATATTATAACCTAAAATTAAACAAAAAACAAGAGTAAAATTTTATGTCTTATAATACTGTCCGAAATTTGTATACACTTTTCGGACACTAATATTTTTAGCTCTGCGCCATCCTGCAAAAATTTAAACTTGATTAATATGCCGCGCGGGCGTATAATATTAAAATAATGTGAGAAAAGGGATAGAAATGACAAACCCATTTAGCGTTTTCTGTATTTCTGACCAAGAAGGCTTCCTTCTGTATTATGTGAATGGTACTTTATTCTGGAATAAATCTACAAACTTTTATGAAGTTATAGACTCTACTAAATTCTCATCTGTTGTAGACGCAGAGGACTTTATCGAGGAACGGCTACACAAGTTCCCAATTCAATTTACTGTAGTAGAATACCGGTTAACGAAAGTATGAAAGAGAAACTTGAGCAACTTATTGAAGTATATGATACCTGCGATGATGAAAATGACTGGGACAGGGGGATTTATGGCTGGACTTAGTCTAGCATTTGAAATTATATATGGTGACAAGTTGAACAACCTCTTAGAACTTGTTACACTAGAAAGGGATAAGAATGACAGAATTTGAAACATTTATGCTATATTGGAGTTTTGGCTTTAACATGGGGTCTATTTTCGTAGGTATATTGAAGGTATTTATCTAATGACTCATTTAGATTCTATTGTAGAAGCAGTACGAACTAAATTATTAGTTAGAAGTCAGGTAGGTATACAGAAATATAATACCACCCTAGACCGGGAAGATTTGTCCACAAGGGACTGGTTAGTCCATGCTCAAGAAGAGGCTATGGATTTAGCTAACTATCTTGAAAAGCTTATTCAAGAATACGATAAAAAATATAATCTTGAAAATCATTAATTAACACTGTATAATATTTATTATGGCTGGATATTCAAAGGAATTAATTATCAACGCTTTCCTACATAGGTTTAAAGTAGGTGGGCTTTCCATTACCCAGTTAAACGACTTAAAAAATCTAGGGGAAAATCACTATGATAAAGTCGGAAAAGATACGTTTCGTATTCATGGAAGCGTAACCCCTGAAGCAATTAAACAGTATCAACAATTTATTAAATCTGGAGAAAAATATGCTAACTAAGGCTTCGAAACAAGAACTTCTAACGGCTGCGTTGGATTGGTTTGGTTTTGCTGATAATGAAGCTTTTCTAACTTTCCGTCATTTTCGTTCTTTTGATGGATGGAAAGTTGCTCCAAAAGGTGGAGTAACCTTTTGTGCTATTGCACTACCTAATAAGGGTAAACTTATCTTTTCATACGCTCAGTGCTCTGATAAAGATATGTTTAACAAAAACTTGGGTCGTGAAATCTCATATGGCCGTCTAACCGCGGACTCGCATACCTTTAGCACCACTTTCGAACCTAATGTGCCTATCTCCCGTCAAATTGAAGATTTTATCTGGAGTGCAGATACTAAAGTTAACCTAGAAGGTAAGTCTATTTACCGTAGGGACTTTTAACCTCTGTAATACTATATGGACGATGGTCTATTAAGCCCAAATATCGAGGAAGTACCTATACTCGATGAAGACGATGAAGAATACTTAGATGAAGAATTAGTAGATATTTTATCGGCAATAATACCTGATTTAGAAGATTTAGAATAAAAATTTTAATATTGATTTTTATTATACTTTACTGTATAATATTAATATACTAAAAACTTAAAAGGAACAAGATGATCTATGTAGTTAAAGCTGAAAATATTTGTACTACTTATATTGGTAACTCTTTTAGGGAAGCTGAAGAAGTATACAATAAGTGCCGAGTTTCAGTAATAATGTTTACTCGTAATGAAACAGGTAAACTTGTTCCAATGTTAGGTAAAATTAAAGAAATTAGGGCACCAAATCCTGCTATTAAGTTGGCATTTGGTTACTAAAATATATAGCGGGGTAGTGAGTAGCTCGGCAGCTCACCAGTCTCATAAGCTGGCGTCATAGACCCCGGTGGTTCGAATCCACCCCCCGCTTCCAATTTTATAGTGACTCTTTGAGTCACTATATGAGAACTGAGGCAGCTTATGCAGTCTTCATATAGTGATTTAAACCCTGGTAGTGAGCATAAACACCGCTCTAAGTGTTATTCTTGTGTTAACTACGAGTTCGGCATAGGTTTTTGTGATAAAAATACTTGCAAACCATTTGCTGAACATTTATGTATTATTAGTGATCCGTCATGTATTCCGGGCGATTGTGTAATAAACTGCCATCGTTATGAGTATGTACCTGGAAAGCTAGTAGATAGATTTAATGATGTTGCGTAGATAAGAGATACTTCTGCTAATGTAATAATATTAATATTATTATAATATTTATGGTGTATCCAGCTGATAGGTTGTTATCAGATAAATATTTCTCTCATCGTCAATTTTCACATTATTAAATCACCTAATATGACTAAAGCCTCTACGCAAGTACGCTTTAGTTCTCACTTTCACCGCTGCGTAGATAATAGTTACTTCGTTAAGGAAATACAAATAAACTATTATCACCCTCTTCTCGGAGATATTCATGTCTAAATTTAATCCAAAAGCAAGTTCAACCATTGAGCAGGATTACTCTGCTAATGGCAATTTGCAGGATGTAAAAGGTATTGAACAGCAAGCCTATGAGCTTATTGTTAATACTCTGTATGGTCGGGATTCATTTTATGAATCCACGAATGAAAAGGTTGTTCGCATGAACCAACTTTTCACTCAACTTGTAGCAAAAGGTAAGGTTGACTTTATCGCCAACCTGCTAGACTATGCCCGCAATGAAATGCATATTCGTAATATGCCGATCACGGGTATTAAAGCATTTAGTGACGCTCTGCGTACTAATAATGCCTCCTTCAGCAACATGCGTAATCTTACCACTAACGTGGTAAAGCGTGCAGACCAGATTACAGATGCTCTTGCCCTATTTATAGGCAAGACAAGTAAGGCGCACTTGCCTATGGCAATCAAGCGTGGACTGGCGGATGCCTTTAATAACTTTGACGAATACCAGTTCGCAAAGTATAACAGAAACACGTCCATGACATTCAAGGACGCAATCCGTATTGTGCATCCAGTACCAAGCAACGATACTCAAAATGCGATTTTTGCAGCTATCATTAAGGATTCCCTAAAGACTCCTGATACTTGGGAAGTAGCTCTATCCACTAATGGCCAAAAAAGTGAAGCTGACAAGCGCACTCAAAAGGAAATTTGGGAAGATCTAATTGATCGTAAAAAGCTAGCCTATCAAGCTACGCTAAAAAATCTAAGAAACATGGTTCAGGCTAATGTTTCAGAAGCCCACTTAGATAAAGTTGCACACTATCTGGTTGCTAGTGTGTACACTTCAAAAAGCCTGCCTTTTGAGTTCCTTGCAGCTTTTGACGCTGTGGTTGGGTTTACCAAGTATCAACCACTTATCAATGCACTCTATGAGTGTATGGATAAATCTGCCGATAACATACCAGTTCTTGGCGATAAGATTTGGGTAATTGTAGATACCTCTGGCTCTATGAAAGGGCGTGCGGCAGATACTGCCTGCTTCCTAGCAGCAGCTCTAGCACGTGCTAATCGTAGTGCGAAGTATTTTGCAGTTACGCTGTTTCACAGTTCTGCGTGGCAAGTGACGCTAAACACTAATACCCCTGTCATGTCTAACTATATCTACTTGCAAAAGCAAGTGGGTGGTGGCTCAACTAACTTTGAAGCAGCTTTAGCACAAGAAGCTAACTTAGGCTTTAAGCCTGATGTTGTCTTTGTCCTCACCGATGGTGAAATTAATAGTTTTGGTACTGCAAACTACTGGGGTAATACCAGTATTTCAGCGGTGGCTAAAGCAGCACCCGGTGCAGCCAAGTTCGTAATTAATATGGAAAGTGCGGAAACAACTCCGCTGCCAACACGCCTTGGATGGCACGCCCTAGCTGGCTGGTCACCTAAGATGTTCGACTTTATCGAGGCGATCAAACGTGGATCCAGTGTAATTAAAGAACTTGATACTCCGTACCCCTATAAGGGACGTGGGTAGGATAAAAGGGCAACTAGCAATAGTTGCCCTTTTCTTTTTCTATATGCGAAGATTTAATGCAGTATTTAAACATCATTTCTATTGGGTATTTAGGACTGTAGAAATGATAACATGTATATTTATTATTGCCGGGGTTATTAGACACTGGTAAATATCTCGCAGTTGTTACGGTAGCATGCCAGCCTCCAAATCTGTGCGGACGGGGTTCGACTCCCTGGCGGGATACCAATTAGGGGCATATTATGTACGGATGGAACCCAACAGTATATAAAATATGGGCCTATTTTATTCTTATAAACTTACAACCTATTATCTTTTTAGAAAGAATACTAGCTAGGTTTATAACAATAAAATTTTAAAATTGATTTAGTTTCCATAATTCTGTATAATATTTATATAAATTGATGAAAGCGTGCATAGTGTTAACGGCCAGCACGACTGCCTTCCAAGCAGTTGGTCTCAGTTCGAATCTGAGTGCCCGCACCAAGCTTTAAAATTTTAAATTTGATTTAAGGCCTTAAAGCCTGTATAATATTATTTATACGATGACAAAAGGAAATAAAATGAAAGCTTCACTGTATACAACTATGTTGATTTCTGTTTGTTTTTTCGCAGTAGGGCTTATACTTGGCATAGACTCTACCAATAGTACTTGGGAAAAAGATTGTTCCCATTTAGGAAAACACCGCGTTTTTGATACTGCTTATTTTTGCTCCCCAGAAGGGGGCAAATAAAGACTACAGCTTAAAATCGTTGTATCCATGAGTGGATACTGTATATAGCATCCGAAAAGCTGGAATAACCAGATACGATGTAGGAGATGGTGCCTATTTCTCGAATAGGCGTGACTCGGCACTACCGAGGTGCTCATCATCTAATGCTAGGACCCTAGTTAGTCTAGGTAATGCGAGTTTGGAATCTCGCTGAGCATAAATCCGTTAGCTTAGGAACTAGATTACAGCTACATTCCTTTGTTTTGACGGTTAATAGTGGTATTTATCCACTCGTTGTGGCAGCCCTCGTTATTTTGCTGCTGGAGTGTTAAGGGGCTCCCAAAATAGCCCGAACGAGTATTATTGAAGCGATAATCAATAACCAGTTAACGGTGCTGTAACACTTAGTTAGCTTCTGTATAATGGTACGCAGATCGAAGTCAGGGGGCCTGTAGCTACGGCGCGACTTTAAAAGTAAATACCCCATGGTATAGGTAAGGAAAGAAAACGGAGGATGGGCAAGCAGAGATCTTATCAAAGCTAGATACCCCACCGGGCCTATACACCAAACTCGCGCGGGGGCGGAGTATAAAGCAAGACCTCCCACAGTACTGACGGGTATTGTGGTTAGGGTAGCAATAACATTGCAGACTATGAAGCGGGTATGCCCCGTGGAGTTACCCTAACCACAATATCTGGAGACTAAAATGAAGCTAGTTAAAGCACAAATATATGCAAAAGTAGCAGACCCCACAAAAGGACTGTATGTTTTTGTAGAAGATGTGGGCTGGTTGCATATTGCTAAATTACCTTTCGACTACGATAACATCTTCTTTTCTAAAGAAGAAATTGAGCTGGTAGTTGGAGGCCTCCTTACTCTTATGGAAGAATTTGAAGTAGACGACACTACCGAACGTATGGTAGAGTGGAAGAGAAGTAAAGGAATCTATGCTCCTTAGCACTGGTGTGCGGCCGGGTCTTATAAACCTGGGAGAGTGGTCAGATGGGCTGCAACGGAAAGGATCGTAACCTTTAGGGAGTACCAAATGTTTAAGGCTATAATTGAGTATGCTAAACCTATAAGGTTTAGTGATGTTTTGGAAGGCGAAGTGCCTAACTATAATGCTATGATTAATGAAATCAAAGCACATTTAATACATATGCCACCGCCTTTCAGAAAGCAACTACTTTTGTGGCTGAAAAAAGAATTTAATTAATACCCGGTTAGCGCAGCGGTAGCGCAACTCCCTTACAAGGAGAAGGTCGTAGGTTCGACCCCTACACTGGGTACCATTGGGCCGTTAGTGATAATGGGAGCACGGGGGCTTTGCACGTCTCAGGTGAGAGTTCGATTCTCTCACGGTCCACCAAATTTCAAACTTGATTTATCCGTTAAATTCCCGTATAATATTATTTATACGATGACGAAAGGAAATGAAATGCCTTACTTTAGGTTTACTGCTTATACCCCCTATTGTGGGGAAGAAATTACTGAATATATTGAAATTGACGAAGATTCTTTGGCGGATGTAGATAACATTGCTGCTGATATGGCTCGTGAAGTAGGTGATATGTTCTGGGATGGTAAAGAAGATGAGGAAGGTAATTTCTCGGACGGCTATTACTCAGAAGAAGATTATTATGCTGAGGTTAGCTGTTCTTATGATGAAATTTCCAGAGAAGAATTTGAAAAAAGTCGATAATTTTGAATTTGATTTAACTCCTTAAAGGCTGTATAATATTATTTATACGGTCGAGAAACAAAAAATAATAAAAACCGTTTTTGAAAGAACTACCAAGTAGCTGACTCCGACAAGTTAACGATCTAAACTATAAGTCAACACCACGCGGTAGTTTCTTTCACATTTTTTAGTTTAATGGGTACTATGCCTTGATAGTAAAAAGTATAAAGCAGATTTTGGCGAACCCCTGCTACCCGTTGAACTAACAAATGTCATACACCAGATCTGAAAGGCGCACTGCATAAGCTAGAATAAGGAGTCGCACGCTAACGGCTACCTTATTGATGACTTATGCCGCGATAGAGGTGAGTGGTAGGAAGTGCATTAATCTAATAAACAGCGTAGTATTGGATTGGACAAACTTACGCGTATGACATTTACCTATTAATGTAGTAAGGGTTTCCGAAAAAGCAAAGCCCAACGCGCGGAATTAAAGAACGGTATCGCGACGTTCGCCCTAATGTAAATTTTAGTCTACCCACTTGGTAGTTAACTATCTATGTATATATAGCTTAGGTAGTTTTGGGTACTGTGAGAGGTATACCAATGGTCTGCAATTAAAAAGGTGCAGAACCCAGCTACCATCTCTCATAGTGGGTAGACTAAAGTTTATAATGCGTAAGTGGTGGAATGGAATACACGTTGGTCTTAGAAGCCAATGCCTTTGGGATTGAGAGTTCGAGTCTCTCCTTACGCACCAAGGTTACGGTAGTGAAGCCCCTGAATTAACAGGGGATGGATAGCAGTTACCCTGAATTGTGATTGCTGGGCGTTGATAGTGCCAGATGATGCGTCACTACCTATTTATTTGCTCGAATGGTGGAATTGGTATACACAAGGGACTTAAAATTCCTCGACTTCGGTCATGCCGGTTCGATGCCGGCTTCGAGCACCAATATAACAAATAGTTGTATTCGAACAGTGGGTCAGCCTACTCTACGAATAGGTTAGCTACCGAAAGTGGGTAGGGACATAAGTTTCGAAGCATCATAGCTCTCTAGAGTTGAAGATACAAACCAAACTCTTAATTACAACTAATTGTTATTAATGTCAGTCCTTCTGACGAGGCTTGAATAGCCGAAACTACTCTCAATGCATGGTTAAACTCCATTATTAGTAAAATACTATATGTTGGCTAGAGAGTAGTAAAGGACACGCCCCAAAACCTCTCGATGTATTGGGTGCGAAACTATAAGTTAGGTACGATACCAGTGACGGATATTCTTTCTAGATAAGGTATGCTCGCTGAGGTGGTAGTTAATCGACTAATGGTGGATGTAAGTGTATACGCAGAGGACCCTCCACTCGGAATTCTGCTGAATTGTGGACTAAATATGAGCCACGTTGGGTAACGCCACACTAGGCCCGACATATTATAGTAATGTTATTTATGAAAATGGCTGTGTTCACCAGCCTAGTGCTGACAATAAAGTTGTATACCTAGGAAGATATAACTTTGTGTCTAAGATCTGATCGAAACTGGTTAAAGAGTGCACATACTTTAATCTTCAATAAGTCATCTATGCGTGGGTAAACCACGAAGCAAATAGTAGTCGGGTGATGACTACTCATAAATAAATAACATTACTATAATACGGTGCGTGGGTCAAAGGTTGATCACTTGCTTTGGGAGCAAGACTATGTAGGTTCGAGTCCTACCACACCGACCATTTATGGGGGGTTAATTCTCACTTTTAACGCGTTTTCTCAGTAATGTTGCGTAGTTAAGAGTTACTTTGGTAAAAATTCAATCTGATAAATTGAAACTATAGGTTCGAATCCTGTACCCCCACCCCTATTTTATGGAGTAAATATAATTACTAAGCGTGAAGCAGCAGTTATTTCCGCCTACACAGGTATTCTTTTAGGCCCGTTTGATACACTGCATAAGTATATTGAAGAAATCATGGAACATCCAGTACTGGTACATGAACTAGCAAGTAATAATATTTGGGAAGAGATTAAACTTAAGTCTAAACCTGAATTTTTAGCTTTGGAGATTGAATAATGTATTCGATTGCAATGGGTACTGATGTAGGTAGTAATTATGTGAGAGTATTTGACTCTCCTGAAGCTAAAGAAAAGTATATTAACGAAGAATATAAGTATACTTATGAAGCTTTAAAGCGCTATTGGGCAGCAGCCTCAAAAGAGGATCGTGCTAAGGCCAGAAAAGCCCTATATATTGCCCGCATGAATTTTATGAAAGTTTATGACCATGTTCCTGAAGAAAAGGAACTGGCCTAATTCCGAGATAGCACAGCGGTAGTGCAGTTGACTGTTAATCAATTGGTCGCTGGTTCGATCCCAGCTCTCGGAGCCATAATTTCAGACTTGAATGATTTAACTCAATTCTGTATAATTATTATTAATGGATCGGCTCGGGAATAAGTGAACCCAAGTGACTGTAAATCACCCGCCTCTGGCTGTGTAGGAGCGTTACCTACCCGGTCCACCAAGTTTAGAAGGGTTGTCTTAGCTGCGAACTTGCTAATAGAACAACTGTAATAATTTTAAGAAGCGCGTGTGGATTGCGATACCCGTCCCTCTGGCCAAGATAGGCCCCTTTACACCCGTCATCTAAAGGTCAGGATAGCAGCCTTTCAAGCTGACAATGTCGAGTTCAAGTCTCACCGGGTGTACCAATTTAATGGCTCGTTCGTATAGTGGTATATTACACCGGCCTGTCTAGTCGGATATAAGGGTTCGATTCCCTTACGAGTCGCCAGTTAACTTTTAGGACTAAAAATGAAACCACGTAACTATTTAGTACCTTTAGCACTTAAACGCAAGGCGGGTAGCCACACTAAAAGTACAAAAGCTATTCGCCGTAAAGAAAAAGTAGATATTCAACGCACCTGTAGCTCAACTGGCTAGAGCAACCGGCTTTTAACCGGTAGGTTCTGAGTTCAAGTCTCAGTAGGTGTACCATTAGAATATTTTAAAAACGAGTCCATTTGGGGGCTTCCAAAAGTTGGTAACTCAAACATCTCGCTAAACCAACTGACTAACCCTCAGTTATTAGCCCAAATTCCGGCCGGTAGTGGAAAAGGGATGGGAAGTGTAGGTTCGAATCCTACCTCGTTTTTTAAGTATTTTATACCATCATAGCTCAGCGGTAGAGCAGTGTGTTGATAACGCATTGGTCGTTGGTTCAATCCCAACTGATGGTACCAATAACGCTGGGTTAGCTCAGTAGGTAGAGCAGTTGCCTTGTAAGCATCAGGTCGTCAGTTCGATTCCGACACCCAGCACCAATTTAAGGAGAAGTTATGTCAATGAATAGATTGTGGAATATTAGAAATCCGCAGCAATGGCCGCACAGAAATTGCGAGGCAGCGATGCTCGTCTTGCAAAGCTTACTGAAGCTATGATGACGGAAGCATGGCAAGAAGTCTACCAAATCGTAGACTTTGAAAAAATGATTAATGATATGCTTAGTAATGAGTCTATCAAAGCTGCTTTGAATAAACTAGAGGCACCTGCTGAGTAATAAATGGAAGAGTTAGCCGAGTTGGCCTAGCGGCATTGGTTTTGAAAACCGACGGCCCTGAATAAGGGTGTGTGAGTTCGAGTCTCACCTCTTCCGCCAAATCTAAGGGGTTAGCAATGTATGAG
>Ga0208980_10002639_pt1 | contig 10840 bp, 8 predicted proteins | sample WetSurMetagenome_3_FD_187993 | JGI IMG/M metagenome (GOLD analysis project Ga0208980, IMG submission 187993) | Wetland microbial communities from Twitchell Island in the Sacramento Delta, sample from surface sediment Aug2011 Site A1 Bulk (version 2) | ecosystem: Environmental > Aquatic > Marine...
GCCCCCACTTTCTCGTTCGACTTGCATGTGTTAGGCACGCCGCCAGCGTTGATTCTGAGCCAGGATCAAACTCTCCAATTAACTCGAAGAGTCCTGAATCCGAAGATTCAGGCAACTGGTATATCTCTTAGGAATAGGTGTGTTGGACACGCACTATCTAGTTTTCAAAGATCTAGGCAGTCATAAATCTTAGAACTTAAAACTCAGCTTGTCAAGTTTGGCTGAAATTTTACCAGATTTACAACCGACGAAGGATTTACCCAATCAGCAGACTGAGAATCCAGCCTCTAAAATCCGTTTAGCGATAAAGAAGCAGCCCCTATCTTAGGCGGAACCGCTTCGTTTGTCAAGCAGGTTTAATCATGCCCTTGCGCCGATTAAACTTACTCTATCGACCAGCGAATTCTCAAGATTTCAAATATAAAGCAAACACTCAATCTCATTGATTGAGAGCGTGCATAATACCGATCCGGCGGAGTCATGTAAAGCTCAAAATGCATGAATTTGCACTTTTCTTTACCTTTTTGTCTAAAAAATCCCTGCCCGGCAACCCTCTCCTGGTTTTGCCGATCGCCTGCCGAAAATTCCGGCAATCATCAGTAAAATCAAGCCCATTCGGAGTGTACCGTTCTGCAACTCCCGCCATGGAACTTTCCCCGGAGATCACTTCGAACCGGAATTAATCCGGTCCAGCATCAGAGCGATCGCCCGCCAGTAGATCTGATGCTCCTGTTCAAGGATGCGGGCGGAAAGCGTTTCTTCGGTATCCCCATCCAAAACCTCTACGGCGCGCTGCAGCAGGATCGGCCCCGTATCCACCCCTTCATCCGCAATGTGCACCGTGCAACCGGACACCTTCACTCCGTGCTGAAGAGCCTGGCGCTGCGCGTGCAGCCCCGGAAAAGATGGAAGCAGGGCAGGGTGTATGTTCAGGATCCTGTTCGGGAATGCATTCAACAAAACGGGGCTGATGATACGCATGAATCCGGCCAGACAGATCAGCGCCGGGTCATAGGACCGCAGCGTATTCACCAGCATCCCGTCATATTCCGCCCGCTCTACGCCGGCCGAGGGAAGACATACGGCGATCAGGCCGAAGTCGCGAGCCCGCGCCAGTCCCGCAGCACCCGCGACATTGCTGATGACGCAGCCAATGCGGGCATTCAGATCCCCGCGCTGAATCGCTTCCTGGATGGCTACGAAATTTGATCCGCGGCCCGAGAGAAGTATGGCAAGATTACGGTTTTCCATGGAATCACCCGCTTCAATATGCAAATCGCGCAGAAACGGAGGCCGGCGGCCAATCAGGGCGCGGCGGTTTCCATCTCAGCGCCTTTTGGCTCCCGGGCCTTTTTCACTTTCGCCGAACAGACTTCTTTGTTTCTCCTCAGGAATCACATCCGTGGGATAGTGATCCGTGAAGCATGCCGAACAATATCGGTGGCCGTCCATCACCGACCTCAGCACCGCATCGAGGCTCAGGTAGCCCAGCGTGTCCGCCCCGATGAAGCGGCAGATTTCTTCGACGGATTTCGTCGATGCGATCAGCTCGCCCCGCGTAGGGATATCGATGCCGTAGTAGCAGGGCGCGACGATGGGAGGCGCCGTTACCCGGAAATGTATCTCCTTCGCCCCCGCCGCCCTCACAATCTGTACAATCTTCCGGCTCGTCGTTCCCCGCACGATGGAATCGTCCAGCAGAACGATGCGCTTTCCGTTCAGAATCTCCCGGACCGGATTCAGTTTGACCTTGACGCCGAAATTGCGGATCGACTGCTTGGGCTCGATGAACGTGCGCCCGATGTAGTGGTTCCGGATAAGGCCGAACTCCAGCGGGATCCCGCTCTCCTGGGAATATCCGATGGACGCGGAGACGCCGGAGTCCGGCACGGGCACAATCACATCGGCTTCCACAGGATGCTCGCGAGCCAGGTGTTTGCCCATTTCCCTGCGGCTGGTGTTGACGGTCCGGCCGAAAACAATGCTGTCCGGCCGACTGAAATAGATATGCTCGAAAACGCACTGTGCCGGATTCCTTTTGGGAAGGGGCAGCTGGGATTCAAGACTGTTCTCCTCAATTCTCACAACCTCGCCGTGCTCGATGTCCCGGATGAATTCGGCGTTGATGAGATCAAAGGCGCAGGTTTCCGAGGCTATCACATAGGAACCGTCCACGCGCCCTATCGACAGCGGCCGGAATCCATTGGGGTCTCTGGCTGCCAGGAGATATTCGGGCGTCAAGAGCACAAGACTGTAGGCCCCCTGAATCATCCGAAGCGCCTCGACAAAAGCTTCCTGCAGGGATCGGCGCCTGGAGCGAGAAATCAGATGCAAAATGACCTCGCTATCGCTGGTCGAGTGAAAAATAGCCCCGTCGCGCTCCAGTTCGCGCCTCAGGGACAATGCGTTGGTCAAATTGCCGTTGTGCGCCAGCGCGATGGGTCCCCTCCAGCAATCCACCAGTATCGGCTGCGCGTTCCAGTCCGCGCTCTCTCCCGCCGTCGAATAGCGAACATGCCCCAGGGCAGAATCACCTTGAAGGCGCGCCAGTCTCATCTCGTCGAAGACGTCGGCCACGTAGCCCATCCCTTTTTCAAGGTGCAGCTTCTTCCGGTCGGAACTCGCGATGCCTGCGGACTCCTGCCCGCGGTGCTGGAGCGCGTAAATCCCCAGATAGGCGATTCGAGCCGCTTCAGGATGAGAAACGATTCCGAAAATTCCGCATTCTTCTTTCAGCTTGTCCCAGGTTTGCATCTTGTTTTTATTTCCCCGATATTTGCCTTTTTTCCCGCGGCGCCAGTTCTGTAACACGGAAGATCGCCCTGTTGCCGTCAAGTACAATATATCATACGCAGCCTCCGGATGCCGCCAGAGGAACCCTCAAAGCAACCGTGAGTATCTCAGCCGCCCCCATGCGAACAACCGGTTTTGCCGGAGGACGGGGTTCTATGGATTCTTGCATTCTTCCCCCCGCCGGCGGTCCGTTTCTCAAGCTTTTTAAATCTATTCCGGCGTTGCCGGATCGCGGAGCGGATACACTCTTTCTGGACCCCGGCAAAGATATGGAATTCCTGAAGTAACTACAAAACTGCAGGATTGCGGGTTTTGATCCGGCGGTCCCCGCCATTCGCGTCAGGTTGCACTCGCGATTTCCAGTTTCTTCGGCATCTTTTTCAACCCACAGGTTGGGATGCGGCGAAAAGAAGTGCCTCCGCCGTAATCTTTGACTTCGTCAACGGCAGGCCTTGATATACCATAGGAAGGACCCTACCGTGGGTGAGGTTTGTGGCGCGCTTTTGGGTCGCCCATTCAGAAAAAGAACAGAAAGGAATCGAAGATGCCGGACATCGACAGCCCCAAGGAAAACAAAGAATTCTGCCCCGATATTCCAGCCCGAAACACTCCCTTTTTTCTGAAAGGATCCGGTGCATTGGATTGGGGAATGCAAAACCGCCTGGCGAGAATTTTTTCTCCCTTATCCGGACGCACCGTGATGCTGGCGATCGACCACGGATATTTCCAGGGTCCGACCTCCGGGCTGGAGCGGGTGGACCTGAACATTGTTCCCCTGGTGCCCTTTGCGGACGCCCTCATGCTTACCCGCGGCATCCTCCGGACCACCATTCCTTCCTCTGAGAGTAAGGGCATCGTTTTGAGAGCCAGCGGCGGCCCCAGCATCCTAAAGGAACTCTCGAACGAACAAATCGCGGTGGACATCGAGGATGCACTCCGTCTGAACGTGGCGGCCATGGCCGTGCAGGTATTTATCGGCGGTGAATTTGAAACGCAGTCCATTCACAATATGACGCGCCTCGTGGATATGGGGAATCGCTACGGCATCCCCGTCCTGGGCGTCACCGCTGTCGGGAAAAACATGACGCGCGACGCGCGCTACTTTCGCCTGGCCTGCAGAATCTGCGCCGAGTTGGGCGCGCACTTGGTCAAGACCTATTACATTCAGGAAGACTTTGAAACCGTGACCGCCTCCTGCCCGGTTCCCGTGGTCATGGCGGGCGGCAAAAAGCTGCCTGAGCTGGAAGCCCTGGATATGGCATACAAGGCTGTCAGCGAAGGCGCCGCAGGAGTGGACATGGGGCGGAACATCTTTCAATCCGAAGCCCCCGAGGCCATGATTCAGGCTGTGCGAAAGGTCGTGCACGAAAATGCAAAGCCTCAAGAAGCCTTTGAGCTTTTCCGGGCGCTGAAAAGCGAATCCAAATAGGCCGCCGCGGCATAGGGCCTGCAAAGGCTGCGGCGCGGCGCGGCCCACTCCGTTGCGAATTCAAACAGGAGCAGTATGGAAAACCGCTGGTCGGACGAAAACGCGGCGCAATTTGCTGAAAAATACGGCAAGTGCTGGGGCGAAGATTTGGCTATGGGCCTTTATGTTGCCTCTATCCTGGGGGCCGATGAAAACCTGGTCCTTCATGGAGGAGGCAACTCCTCGGTCAAGACTACTCATACGAATATTCTGGGCGAAACAATCCCCGCGATTTGTGTCAAGGCCTCCGGCATCAATATGGCCTTCATGGAACCCGACGGCTACACGGGACTGGATCTGGGCCATCTGAGAAAGCTTCGCTCCCTGCCGGATCTCTCCGACGAAGCAATGGTCAATGAATTCCGCACCCATCTTCTGGACGGGCGTTCTGCAGCACCGTCTATGGAAACCCTCGTCCACGTTTTCATTGACAAAAAATTCGTCGACCATACTCACCCTGATGCCATACTGGCGCTTTCCAACCAGACCGGCGGCAGGAGGCTGCTGGAAGAAGCCATGGGAGAGGGCGTGGTTCTGCTCCCCTATTCGCCCCCGGGATTCAAACTGGCTAAGGCTGTTGCGGGCGCATTGGATCGGCATCCGGCCGCCCGGGCCATTGTCCTGATGCAGCACGGACTTATAACCTGGGGAGAGACAGCCCAGGAAAGCTACCAAACCACTGTTGAATTGGTCGAGAGTGCGGAAAGATACCTGCGCAAGCACGCCCGAAATCCTCTGGTTCCCAGGTTATTTACTTCCCTACAGGAAGCCGGGGAAAGGTTCCGGAAAATAGCCCCGATGGTCCGAGGATTGCTGGCTCGTCCAACCGGCAGTCCGGACCACCCCTGGGAGCGCTTCATCGTGCAGCCGCTGATCAACCGGGATATCCTTGATCTCGTCGATTCTGAACAAGGCCGGGAGATAGCGTTGACGCCGCCGCTGACCTCAGATCACCTCATCCGGACCAAAGCCTACTACCTGTGGATCGATCAGCCCGAATGGGATGATCTCGACAGGCTCCGTCAGCAATTCTCCGTGGCCCTCGACGATTACGCGTCCGCCTATGATACGTACCTGGACAAATATGCAACGGCTATGCCCCCGGGAGTCGAAAGGATGGATTCGCGCCCGAGGGTAATTCTCGTTCCCGGACTCGGAGCGCTCTGCGCCGGGAAAGATGTCGCGGCCTCAACCATCGTCCGGGACATAGCCGCACACACTCTCGCGGTCAAAGCTCAAATTGCTGCGATGGGGACCTATCAGGGAATGGAAGAAAGCGACCTCTTTCATATGGAGTATCGCCCGCTCCAGCATAATAAACTTCATGGAGCCGCCCTGCTCCCGCTGGCGCGCACGGTTGCCCTGGTCACGGGAGCTGCGGGAGCGATCGGCTCGGGCATTACCCAGGAATTGCTGGAACAGGGGTGCCACGTGGCGGTTACAGACCTGGAGGGAGAACCGCTGACTCGGCTTGTAGAGGAATTGAAGGTTTCGTTTGGGGCCCGCGTCATGGGCGTTCCGCTGGACATCACCGATCGCGCATCGGTCACAGGAGGATTTGCGGCGGTAATTCGAGCCTGGGGCGGGATAGACCTGTTTATCCTGAATGCCGGAATCGCCCACGTTGCGGCCCTTTCCGATTTAAGCCTCGAATCTTTCAGAGAATTGGAAAAGATCAACATCGAAGGAATGCTGATCATGCTTTCGGAATCCGGCCGCCTCCTGAAATTTCAGGCAACGGGCGGAGATATTGTCATGGTCTCGACTAAAAACGTTTTCGCGCCCGGCGCCCGGTTCGGAGCTTACAGCGCCACGAAAGCCGCCGGCCATCAACTGGCGCGCATCGCCAGCCAGGAGTTTGCCGAATTCGACGTCCGCGTCAACATGGTTGCCCCCGACGCGGTCTTCTCCCACGGGGCGCGCAGGTCCGGTCTCTGGACGGCGATCGGCCCGGACAGGATGAACGCCCGGGGTCTGAGCCCGGAGGGGCTGGAGGAATACTATCGGAACCGCAATCTGCTCAAAGCACGGGTTACGGCGCGGCACGTAGCCAAAGCCGTTCTCTACTTTGCGACGCGCCAGACACCGACGACCGGGGCGACGATACCCGTGGACGGCGGGCTTCCGGACGCCACGCCTCGATGAAAAACGTTGAACGTTGGAACGTTGAACGTGCAACGTGCAACGAATGGATACGGTGACAATGCAATGATCGGACAACTTAGAGGCCACCTGGTTCTGAAGAAGCCGAACATGATAATTCTGGATGTCCAGGGCGTCGGCTATGAGGTCCATATCCCCCTCACGACCTTCTTCGAGCTTCCCGTCGAAGGGAGCGAAGTGGCTTTGAAGGTCCATACGCATGTGCGAGAGGATGCGCTCCTGCTTTACGGCTTCCATACGCAAAGGGAAAAGGACTTTTTTCTCAAACTGATCACCATCAGCGGGATCGGTCCCAAACTTGCAGTAGCCATCCTGTCGGGCGCTCGCGTGGAAGAACTTGCCCAGGCGATTGCAGAAGGGAACCTGGCTCGCCTCACTGCCATCCCGGGTGTCGGGCGCAAGACGGCGGAGAGACTGGTCCTCGAGCTTAAAAGCCAGATAACGCAGTTTCTGCTTCCGGAGCAGGTTGAGGCTGCCCGGGAAGGAACCAAACCCAGCGCGCTGGAAGAAGACATTCTTTCGGCGCTGGTGAACCTGGGCTATCCGCGGGCTGCGGCGGAGAAAGCCCTCTCGACCGTGCTCCGTTCCGCGGAATGCGAGCGCACGTTTGAAGATGTATTGCGCACAACGCTGCGCCGGCTGGCCGGATGACCGGCTGGATATCGAATATGGCAAAAAACGAATCCCACCACACGCTTTTGAATCCTGTTTCCCAGAACGAAGAGAAGTCCTTCGAGCAGAGTCTTCGCCCTCAAACGCTTTCTCAATACATCGGACAGCAAAAGGTCAAGGACAATATTGATATCAGCATACGGGCTGCGCTCAAAAGGCAGGAAGCCCTGGATCATGTGCTTCTGTACGGGCCGCCGGGCCTGGGGAAAACAACCCTGGCAACCATCATTTCCAACGAAATGCACGTCGATATCCGGACGACCAGCGGCCCGGTGATTGAAAAACGGGGGGACCTGGCCGCGCTGCTGACGAACCTCAAGCCCAATGATGTTCTGTTCATCGATGAAATTCACCGTCTTCACCCGGCAATCGAGGAAATCCTCTATCCCGCCATGGAGGACTACTACCTGGACCTCATGATAGGGGAGGGCCCCGGAGCACGAAGCATCAAAATGCCGCTTCCGCGGTTCACCCTGGTTGGAGCCACGACGCGTGCCGGCCTTCTGACAGCGCCTTTGCGCGCGCGCTTCGGCATCATCCACCGGCTGGAGTTTTACACCAGCGAAGACCTGCGCATCATCGTGAATCAATCCGCCCGGACTCTGGGGGTTGGCATTGACAATGACGGCGCTTTGGAGATCGCCTCGCGAAGCCGCGGAACTCCCCGTATCGCGAACAGGCTGCTCCGGCGCGTCCGCGACTATGCGGAGGTTAAAAGCGACGGCCGCATAACACAGCCGGTCGCCGTGGACGCACTTCAAATGATGGAGGTGGACACCTACGGATTTGATGAGATTGATCGCAAGCTGATGCTCACGATACTGGAAAAATATAGCGGCGGCCCCGTGGGATTGGGATCGCTTTCCGCGGCAATCAACGAGGATGAAGATTCCATTGAGGACATCTACGAGCCATACCTCATCCAGATAGGGTTTCTCGATAGAACCCCCCGCGGGAGGATGGCAACCCGCAAGGCCTTCGAGCACTTCCGCATCCAATTGCCCTCCGATCAGAAAAGGTTGTTCTAGATCCGGAAGCCCGAGGGCAAAAATGACTGCGGCCCTGGCTTCTAAAATTCTGCTCACGGCTTCTCCGTCCCCCGGCAAAAAGGCGAAACCACATATTTCGCGGTCGCAAAGTAGATAGTATACTGGGACGCTATGGCGAAACCGGTGGAGTCTGAAATCAAGATACATGAGCTGCAAAATGCGATCGAAACGGTTGTCCGGGGAAAACCGGAGGCGGTAAAACTCGCCCTGGTTTGCCTGCTTGCGGAAGGGCATCTGCTTATCGAGGATGTTCCCGGCGTGGGCAAGACAACCCTTGCTCATTCTCTCGCGCGCGTCTTCGACTGTACGTTTCGCAGGATACAGTTCACCAGCGACCTGCTCCCATCGGACATTCTCGGGGTCTCCGTTTTCAGTCCTTCGGCCCAGACATTCGATTTTCGCAGAGGCCCGATTTTCGCCAACATCGTTCTGGCCGACGAAATCAACCGGACGACGCCGAAAACCCAAAGCGCCCTTCTCGAAGCGATGAGCGAAGGCAAGGTCAGCGTGGACAACTACACCTATCCCCTGCCCCGTCCGTTCATGGTGGTCGCCACCCAGAATCCCATAGAGCATCACGGCACCTATCCGCTGCCCGATTCCCAGCTGGACCGTTTCCTGCTGCGCATAAAAATGGGCTATCCCGAAAATGAAGCCGAAAAGGAAATATTGCGTCGTGAAAACTGGATGCCGGATCTGGATCAACTCCGTCCCGTCATGCAGGCGGACGATATACTGGCCGCTCAATCGGCGGTCAGCGGAGTCCGGGTCGACGAATCGCTGCTCGACTATATTATGGCCATCGTCGACGCCACCCGGCGGTCCGAGTTTCTCATTATAGGGGCAAGCCCGCGGGGATCCCTGGCTCTGCGGCGGGCGGCACAGGCTCTCGCCTATTTCGAGAGGCGCGATTACTGCATCCCGGACGACATCAAGCAGCTCGTCCTTCCGGTCCTGGCTCATCGGGTGATCGTCAGTTCCAAGTATTCCTCGCCCTATAGGCGCAGCGAGGAGGCGGAGGCAATTCTTGCGGAGATACTGGGGAGCATTGACGTTCCGCTCTGATCGCACCCAATCTATGCGACGCGGCAAAGCCGGACCGGAATCGATTTCAGGCTGCGGAACACCGCGGTGTTTCCAATCCATGGTCTTTGAGAATTCCACGCATTCGCATAATCAGATCCCTTTCCGGCTGCGCGGAATTACTGTTTCATGACCGGGCGGCTGCAGTCAGCTGTCCTCAGATACGCGAAGGCGGAACCATTTGCCAGACACAGCGCAAGCGGGCATGTTCGTACCCCAAGGGGAAAAACTGCGCCGGCGAATCTTCCCATTTTTCTTCGGAATAACGCGCGATGGCCTGCTTTATCTTGCCTTCGTGCTCCTGCTCTCGCTGGCAGCCGTCAACACCGGCAACAACCTGTTGTATGTCATCGTTTCCACTCTGCTCTCCATTATCGCCGTCTCGGGAATCATATCCAGGAATTCGCTCAAGCAGGTGTCGCTTACGCTGCAGATGCCTGAGAATGTATTCGTAGGCGAACGGGTATCCGTCAAAGTATCCATGAAGAACCTCAAACGGATCTTTCCGTCGCTGTCCATTCAAGTGGAAAGCCAGGATCCGGCCCGCAGGCATTCTGCCCTGCGGGTGCTGAAGGCATGGCTATCCGGCGGTCGGGGCGTCCCCGCCAGGGCTGCCGAAGGACGGGACGTGTTCCGCCAGTCGGCCTATTTCCCGATTCTCGGACCCGGAGAAACGCGGTCGGAATATACCGTGCAGTCTTTCCCGCGCCGCGGGCTCTACAGCCTGGAGGATTTGTGGATTTCCACCCGTTTCCCCTTCGGATTCTTCCGCCGCGGCGAGCTCGTGGCCGCAAAAGGCGAAGTGCTTGTATATCCGCAGGTGCTCGAAATATCTTCATTCTACCACCTGCTCCCATTCCTTTCGGGCCGCCTGGAAGACACCCACGCCGGACCGGGTGAAAACCTTTTTTCCATCCGCAAATATCAGGATGGCGAGAGTGCGCGCATCATCGACTGGAAGGCGACATCCAAAACAGGGGAGGTTATGGCCCGGGAATTCGCGCGTGAGATAGAAAGCAACTTCTGCCTTGTTCTGGACACCCTGCTGTACGAGTACCCGAACAGCCAGCCTGATATCGATTTTGAAAAGGCCGTATCTCTTGCAGCAGGGATTGCCGTTCATTTCCTGAGGGAAGGGGCGGGGATGGCCTTCATCACGCCCCGTGAATATATTCCCCGGGATGAGGGCACAGGCCAGCTATACCGGATCCTCCGGTCCCTGGCTCTTCTTCAATACGAAGCGGCCTCTTCTGCGGATGCGGCGCATTCAAGGGCTTCCGGATTCCCGGGAATCGAGGACCCGCAGGCGGTTCAGCAGCTGCTTTCCGACAAGGTTTTCAAGATCATCCTTACTTCCCGGCCCAAGGGAAGCCTCCCGTCGGCAATCTGGCGGTCTTCCCGTGTGATCTATTTCGACGAGCTATGACCTTTGCGCAATACTTCAAGGCATCTTCTTATTGTCTGATTGCCTCCGGCTTCCTGGCAGTCGCTTCAACCGGCGCGATAGACAGGATTTCCCTGGCTTTCTTCGCATCGGTTTTGATCGGCAGCTGGTTCACGGATACCGGCAAGCTGCGGCAGAAGATCCCAGTGTGGATGCTGAATTGCGCCG
>Ga0208980_10002640_pt1 | contig 10840 bp, 10 predicted proteins | sample WetSurMetagenome_3_FD_187993 | JGI IMG/M metagenome (GOLD analysis project Ga0208980, IMG submission 187993) | Wetland microbial communities from Twitchell Island in the Sacramento Delta, sample from surface sediment Aug2011 Site A1 Bulk (version 2) | ecosystem: Environmental > Aquatic > Marine...
GTCCTCTCCTTCGACCTGAACTACAGGCAGGGAAGTCCGAACGATTATGCCTACTTGGCATACTCTGTGAATGGTGGAGGATACAAGGCAATCGCATATTGGGGCGCTTATGGAGACGGTGACTTCAATGGAAGGTTCAGTATGGACATCTCCGACCTTACTGGCTTCTATGTCGACTTCAGGATTAGCTTCATATCCTATGGTGACGACGGGCTCGGCAACGCCGCGCACATGATCGTGGACAACTTCGCCATCAACGATGTCACGACCACGACCGGATGGTGGTCGGACAAGGGCGACCAGATTGACTACAGCCTATACACCGACCTAGACCTCACCGGAATGGAGCAGGCCGTCCTGACCCTGGATACCTCTTGGGACATTGAGCCCTTCTGGGACTTCGGGTTTGTGCAGGTGTCGACCGATGGAGAGAACTGGACCTCGGTGGCTAACGACTACACGACCATGAACGCAGACCCGTCTGCAATGCCATCGATAGTCGAGCAGCTTCCAGGCATCACCGGCAACTCTGGAGGCTATGTTTCGGCCAGCTGGGACTTGAGCGAGTGGGCTGGACAGATGGTCAAGGTAAGGCTCAGGTACATGACGGACTGGGGCACGAGCCTAGGCGGCTGGTACGTGAAGGGAGCGGATCTTAACGGAGAGGTTATACCCATGGACGCTTGGGTATCAGACACCCCGCCGATGGCCAACCAATGGTTGGTTACGCTCTACTTCCCAGGAGCTGTCGGTCTGCAAAGCCAAGTGTATATGCTACCCATAATGACCACCTTGAGCTTGGACCAGACGACCCAAACGGTAATCAGGACTATGACCAGCTTCACCGAGTACCCGGACATGTACATACTGGTCAGCCCGACCGTGAGCAACTCTGATTACATGTTTGCGATGGGCAACGCCTGGATATTCGTCTGAGCCGGAATCAAACACTTTCCTTTACCTTTTATTTTTTATTTCTCCTTCAGGACTACCTTTTAATACGAACTAGATTCTCTGGGGGGACGGGCTCATGGTCTAGCGGTCATGAAGGTGCCTGGCACCACCCGACACCCTGACAAACAACGCCCTTACACGGCGTAGATCGCCGGTTCGAATCCGGCTGAGCCCACCAAAACATCAATTAAAAAAAATCTCTCATTTCCTATTTTTTTGCTACTGACATTGAATGACCGCTGCGAACTTAAGCAAACTTCTTCAATGCTCCCGCCTTACGGTCAAAGAAGGTAGTTCGAAATGATCGATTTCCGTCCTTTCCATGGACTTCTTCCCGTTGTTAGGGGCTCGGATCGAATCGAGGATCGCGTGTCTCCTCCTTACGATGTGATAGATGAGAAGCAACTATCCGCTTTAAGATTAAAGAAACTCAACATTACGAGGATAACATTAGGAGGGGAGGATGGGAGCTATACCAAAGCGGCCAAGCTGCTTGAATCATGGATTGCATCTCAAAAACTGATTGAGGACGATCACGAAGCCTATTACATCATGAGACAAGAGTTCTCTTATTTCGGCCAACACTACATTAGGACCGGCATCATGGGCACTTTAGGCCTTGAGGCATATGAGAAAGGTAACATTTCCCCACATGAGGAGACCTTCCCCAAGATAAAGGAAGACAGGCTCAATCTTTTAAAAGCGACAGAGGCACATCTGGAGTCAATATTCTGCCTCTATGATCATTTGGACGCAAAGACGATGGAGGCAGTGGTTTCTAAGGCGACCATGCTCTTCGAGGTGGTGGACGAAACTGGGACGAAACACTCGTTCGGAAAGATCTCCGATTCAGAGATGATTGGCAAGCTGAAATCTCAGCTAGCCAAGAAGAAGCTGCTCATCGCGGACGGACATCACCGCTATGAGACGGCACTACGCTATTCTTCGGAACACCCAAATGACCCCAAAAAGGGCTTCGTCCTAGCCACATTGGTGGCGGGCAATGATCCTGGATTGGTGGTCCTGCCCACCCATCGTATCTTCAAATCAGTCCAGATCGGCACCGATGAGCTACTATTCCATGCCGCCAAGTTCTTCGCCATTTGGGAGGTCCAGACTATAGAAGAGATGAGTAGACTGCTTTCCATCAACAGTCGGGTAAGCCTTGGCGTCCTGATGGCGGATGGCAGGAAATTCGTTTTCGAACTAGCATGGAAACCGACGGACGATCCGTTATGGTCTGTCGACGCCTATGTCTGCGAGGAGCTGGTGCTCAAGAAGATACTGCAGAAGAAGGGCGAGGTGACTGTTGATTATGATCACGATGCCCTATCTGTCGAGCAGAAGCTCAAGGCGGGAGGTGGAAGCATGGCTGTCATCCTGTCCCCTCCAAAACTCGATGCGATATGGAAGGTGGCGAGCGAAGGAGAGAAGATGCCCAAGAAGTCGACTTACTTCTATCCCAAGATCTGGTCCGGTTTCGTTTCTTACCTGATGAGGTGAGGGACTCATTGCACCCTGCAGGTATCCGTAAGCCCCACCATCTCCACGAATCTCGAGGGGTTTTTCTCAAACGCTTCCAAGCATTCCTTGGAATCGAAATAGTACTTCTTCCCCTCGTAATCCCATGAAAACTTGGCAGTGGATGGGGTGACCTCAGTCCCGCATACAGGGTCCATAATTGTACGCCGGGCTTTGGAAACCATCACCCTCGCCCCCATCTCGTAGCAATGTACTATTTCATCAGCCCCAAGCTTCCTCAGGACCTCTAGGTTGCGCATATCCTCCACCTCGGAGACAATGTAGATATTAGGGTTGACCCGCTTTGCTGCGATTGCCACCATGATGTTTGTGGGATCGTGCATGGTGAGCACCATGGCCTTGGCATCATTGATGTTGGCTCTTTGTAATGTGTCCGGATCTGTAGCCTCGCCCGAGATGACCTGAACGCCGCTATCCACAAGGACGGCGACCCTCGCAGAGTCCCTCTCCACGACCACGTACTTTTCTCCTTTCGCTTTCAATTGCTCGAAGATCTGTTGCCCCAAGTTGCCAAAGCCACACAGAATGATGTGATTCTTCATCCGAGTCCTCCTCGATGGTAGGCCCAATTCCTCCCTCAGGTCCTGGGATATCACGTGATTGAAAATACTTTGTAATGAGGTTATCAGGGCTGTGAACCCCAGTATGACGACGAAGATTGCCAGGGCCTGGCTTTCCATCGTCGTGGGATAAACATCTCCATAGCCCACCGTGAAGATGGTGATTATGGTGAAGTAGAAGGCCTCCCAGAGCGTGTTAACTGTCGGCTCGAGAAAGAAGAATCCGATGGTGCCGATAATTGGCACGGTTCCTATGAGAATCAAAGAGGTCAAGAGCCACTTCTGCCTTCGGCGCAATTTCATTATTATCTCTCTTCGATGGAAGATAATGCCTAGGCGATTATTTCAACCTGAGTCCCCAATCAACGAAGCCTAAGGAAAAGTTGTGGAGCCACTGGAGGGAATCGAACCCTCGACCTACGCCTTACCAAGGCGTCGCTATTTAGAGACGCGCTATGAACGCGTTACCTCTAAGCCACAGTGGCGTCTGCCCCTCGAACTAGCTTTTCCTTGATAAAGGTTTCGCGGTAGGTGGCCATAAGTATTTTTCCCGTTGGCCCTTTCCCTTGGATGATGAAGAAAGAGATGAGCGCCTTCGACGTGCTTCGCGTGGTCCATGAGATGCAGGAGCTGGTCGGAGGATACCTGGACAAGGTCTTCCATTGGGAACGTAGGAACGTCCTACTCCGAGCGAATGTTCCAGGTCAAGGAAGGAGGGAGGTCCTCCTCATCGACCAGAACTTCATCTACGTATCCAAGGAGAGGCCGGAAACGCCAGACATGCCATCACAGTTCGCGGTGCATTTGCGCAAGCTCCTCTCCAACGCCAGGATCACGAGCATACGACAGCACGAGTTCGATCGCGTGGTGATCATCGAGCTGCAAAGGGATGAGGTGTACCAGATAGTGATTGAGCTCTTCGGGGAGGGCAATCTCCTCCTCGTTTCCGAGGGCAGGATCATCAACTGCCTGATGTCCAAGACCTGGAAGCACCGGGACGTCAGGCCAGGGGCTACCTACGAATTTCCCCCGGCCCGCTTCAATCCTCGGACCCATGAGCAGGAAGAATTCGAGAAGGCCGTCCGATCGTCCAAATCGGACCTCGTTCGGACGCTGGCCACGTCCATCAATCTCGGTGGCCAGTATGCCGAGGAGGTTTGCATCCGGGCAGGGATAGATAAGTCTACGAAGGCCAGCATGGTAGACGCAGAATCCATGAAACGATTGACCGAGGCCGCGCGCTCCATCCTAGAGGAGGCTTCGTCCGGCACCACCTCCTGCGCATACAAGGAGACGAACGGGGATGTGATCGACGTCTCACCGGTCGAGCTTCGGCAGTATGAGGGCAAGGAGAAGGTCTGCTTCCCTTCATTCTCCGAGGGCATGCAATTCTACCTGGAGCACCGGCGATCGAAGGAGAAATCGGAGGCGGTGAACCCCGAAGTGCAGCGCCTCTTGCGGCAACTCTCGCAGTTAAAGGAGGCGGAGGGGACGTCCAATGCCCAGTCAGACGCGCTGGTAAAACAAGCGGAGGCGATCTACGCCAACTATCAGGATGCAAGCTCCGCGCTTTCCAGCATGAAGGCAATCGCCGAAGGTAAGGACTGGGAGGAGCTCAAATCCTTGGGAAAGGAGGAGGCGCGGCTGCGATTCGTCGACCCCAAGAGAAAGGTGATGGGATTGGTCCTTGGGGACCTTGTGGTCGAGCTCGATTACACCAAAGGGGTAGAGGAGAACGCCAGCCTGATCTACTCTAGGGCGCGGGAGGCCAAGGACAAGGCCGCCCGCTCCCATGAGCTGATCGAGGAGACAGAGGCAAAGGTCTCCGAGCTAAAGCGCAAGGATGCTCTAGAGGCCCAGAAGGCCAGAGTGGAGACCAAGCCCACCAAGAAGTTCTGGTTCGAGGCTTACAAGTGGTTCATCACCAGTGGCGGGCACCTGGTTCTGGCTGGTCGGGACGCCCGAACCAATGACCAGGTAGTGAAGAAGCATCTGACCTCGGTCGACCGTTATGCTCACGCGGACGTGCATGGAGCTGCCAGCGTGGTGGTCAAGGACGGGGCGACCGCCTCCGAGCAGGAACTGGCCGAGGCATGCGCTTTCGCCCTGGCCCATTCCAAGGCCTGGAACGCCGGCATAAGGGAGGGAAGCGCCTATTGGGTGCTCCCGGACCAGGTGTCCAAGACCCCCGACGCCGGCGAGTTCGTGCCCCGTGGGGCGTTCATCATCAGGGGCAAGCGCAATTACGTTCACCACATCACGCTACAATTGGCCATCGGCGAGATCGAGCACGAGGGCGCGAGGAAGATAATGTGCGGGCCAAAGGAGGCCTTGCAACAGCGTTCCAAGAGATATGTCATCATGGTGCCAGGTGATGGCGACAGGTCCAAGGTCTCCGCGGCATTGGCCAAGGAACTGAACGTTCCAGAGGAAGAGATCTCCCGTATCCTTCCTCCAGGGGACCTGGAGATCAAGGAAAGAGTAAACCTTTAGAATAGAGGAGGATGAGCGCCCGAGCCGGAATTCGAATCCGGGTCTGCAGGTCCGCAGCCTGCTAGGATATCCAAGCTACCCCACTCGGGCCGACGAAACACCCCCAAGACTCGCCGGTTCTTATACTTAACCACATCAGTAGGTGGTGCTCATGTCCAGCTTTCCTTTTTTCCTGGCCATGCGATCGGCATAGCGGAAAATGCCTATGGAAAGGAATAGGAATATCAGGCTCGTGGCGAGGAGCATGAGGAAGATCGTGCTTGTGGAATAGGCCGCAAGGCCGCTGTCCCATTGCAGGTCCGGGGGCAGGATCGCCCTCCTCACCACTTCCAGCCAATAGGTAATGGGGATCGCTAATCCGATGACCTGCCCCCAGGTCGGCAGGAAAGTGATCGGGAACGTCACCCCGCAGAAGAGGTAGAACATGCCGGCTATGCCCTCGTTGATGCCCATGCTATGCTTGGCGGTGAGCATGGAGACCCCAGCTAAGGCGATGCCGATCATGCATATGCAGAAGAGCCCGACCGCCATGGCCATCAGCAATAGGGCCCAGTCCACCCCTCCCAGCGCTATGGGCAGCCCGAGGAACACCACCCCGAATGCCAGGGTGATTATTGCCGCGATGGTGGTGATGACGATCTTGGGGACCGCCCTTCCCACGATATAGAAGTAGAACGAAATGGGGGCGATGTACACCTGCTTCAGCGTCTGGTAGTGCTCCCGATCCTCGTGTATCACGAATACCACGCCGAACAGCACCTGGGCCACGTACATATAGAAGGTGTTGCCCACGTACATGTAGGAGAAGATCTCCGGTTGCTCCAGGACGGACCCCCATATCACCAGGTACATGAACACCAGTATGAGGGTTGCGGAAATGGGCTTGACGACCGAGTAGATGGCGAAGAGCCAGGGATTGGTCCAATTGGACTCCATCTGCCAGCCTAGCCAAGCGGCGTGCTTCAGGGTGCGGAGGTTCGCCCTCATTGCCATCTAAGGGTCAGCCTCCCTTCCCTCTTACCGAGGTATTCCATATAGTGCAGGGCCCACCTTGCTGCTAGCACGAACCCTATGGCCAATACCACTAGTATTATCAGCTCCACCTGCCAGGACAGGAAGGGCAGGAGCTGCGACCCGTTGAACATGAGCTGACGCATGGCATCGAGGCCGAGGGTGATAGGGATTATGCTCGCGCCCAAGGCGACCCAGAAGCCCAAAGCCTTGACCGGGAAGTAGAACCCAGAGACTAGATAGATAGGCTCTTGCAGGATGTTGGAAAGATGCCATGCCCCCCTTCCATAAAGGAGATAGAGGGAAGCGAAAAGCATGCCCATCCCATAAAGCGCGATGAGAGTGACCGAGAATACGGCCAGCAATGCCGCGGGGTTCGTGACCTCCAACTCCACTCCAAATATCAAGAAACCGAGGATGAAGGTGGAGAGGGCCCTCACCCCGGTCAAGAACATTCCTCCTATGGCCATGCCTGCTAACACGGACATCTTGGACATGGGGGCGATCATGTAGAGCTGCAGGTTGCCTGTCTCCTTCTCCCAATATAACTGGGCGGCCATGCTCCAGAGCACGTTGACCCAGAATGCGGTCATCGCCCCGCCCAGGACCACGAAGCCGGTGTAGATCTCGGGGGCTCCCATGGCCCGATAGAAGAAGACGAAGGCGGCAATGCCCAGCAATGGAAGGAATATGTCGAAGAGAATCCAGCTTGGTTCACGTTGCACGCCTATGATCCTGGGGTAGGCGCGCCCCCACATCGCCCTCCAATTGAGCTGGAGGTCCATCATCCCAACCCCCTGCCCACCAACTGGATGAACACGTCCTCCAGAGTGGGCTCGGTCTTGGCCAGGGAGAGGACCTTGGCATTCTTGTTGGTGATGAAGGAGATGATGTCCGATATGACCGCCTCGTCCTCCAGCACGAAACGGACCTCCTCCTTCGACCCGTCCCCCTTGGCGCTGAAACCCTTCACGCCAGGCAAGGAGCTTATCTCGCCGATGCAGGCGCAGGGCGAGGTGGTGATGGTGAAGGTCGCATCCCTGGCCACCATCCGCTTCAAACGAAGCGGCGTGTCGCAGGCCAATATCTTGCCCTGGTCGATGATGGCCAACCGGTCGCAGAGCTCCTCCGCCTCCTGCATATAGTGGGTGGTGAGCAGAACGGTCTTACCCTCCCCCTTGACCCATTTGCGGATGAACCCGCGGATGTTCATGGAGGCGTTGACGTCGAGCCCCAACGTCGGTTCGTCCAAGAAGATCAGGTCCGGGTTGGTGACGAAGCCCCGGATGACGTTCATCTTCTGTCTTTGGCCAGTGGAGATGGTTCGCACCTTTGAGTCGGCCTTGTCGGCTATGCCGAACAGCTCCACCATCTCGCTGATGGTTTTCTTGGCTTCTTCGCTGGGAATGCCATAGAACTGGGAGAACATCCAGAGATTCTCTCTTACGGTGAGGAGGCCGTAGCCCGAGGTCTCTCCTCCCGAGACCATGTTGATGCGAGGACGTATCGCCTGGGCATCCTTCTCGACGTCGTGCCCGAGGACCTTCGCCGTGCCGGAGGTGGGCAGGAGCAGCGTGGCCAGGATCTTGATCAAGGTGGTCTTGCCTGCGCCGTTCGGACCTAGTAGGCCGAAGAGCTCGCCCTCTTCCACCTGCAGGTCGAGGCGATCGAGGGCCACGAGAGGCTTCTTACCCTTGGCTCCCCCGAAGGTCCTGACCAGTTCATTGGTCTCTATGGCAAATGGCATGGGCTAGGTCGTATCAGAAGATGTCCAGAAAAGAGTATCGAACTTATACCTTGTTCTGCAGGTGGTAGCGGGTCACGTAGCCGGCGATGCGGTTGCGCATCTTGACGGACTGAACGTTGGTGAGCTTGTTCACCAGATGCTTGTTGGCCTCGAAGTCGTCAGTGAACAGCTTGGGGTATGTCTCGACGAGCTCGATAGCGACTCTCTTGATGTAAGTGGGCCTAATCCTTCCCATGGTTATCCACCAGGTAAGTCCGGGTTAAGGTCTAGGCCTATTTAAGGCTTTTCAGCTCCTGCTTGCGCGATTTGCCGCAGCTCATCTTGCCCTCTGGACAAGGACCCCGCACACAACCCGGCCCAGCCTCGGAGAAGATGCTCGAGGAGACCCGCTTCACCTGCCTCAACATCTCGTCGGCCACCTCGCGCAGCTCCCACTGTGCCCGGTTGCAGCAACGGAGCGAGAAGAAATGCCAAAGCTCCCGAGCGTTCATGGTGACGGTGATGTTGGTAGTGCAGGCATTGGGTAGGGCATAGCGCGCGTCCTCAGCCGGTACTTTCTCCGATAGCTTACGATAGCAATCCCAGGCCTTGGCCATCAGTTCTTGGAACTCCGCCTTCAGTTCGTCATCTTTCGCTATGGAGGGCGGAGTAACGAATGACGCCTCCTTCAAGGATACGTATCTCTGGCTCTGTTGGGAGAAGGAGGCGATACGATGGCGAACCAGCTGATGGGTCAGAGCACGAGAGACCCCTTCGATGGAGAAGGTATAATAGGCGTGCTCGATGACCGAATGGTGCCCCATCCCCGTGATGTCCGAGATGGCCTTCCCTGCCTTTTCCTCGTCTATCTCTTCCAGTAGCTTGCTTGCTCCCTTCTTGGAGTAGCAGGAGCGGGCCGCGGCCGCGCACAGCCTCTCGGCGTCCTTGGTGTAAGATAGCAGAGTTACCTTCATTCCTGATAGAGATGGCGTGCCTGGACATTAAGCTGTTTGCCCCTAATTGTAGGTGTACTGGAAGCTGACCTCGGTGTTCCCTTCTTTGACCTCGGCCCCCTTCTTAGGGAAATCACCAGATAGTAGCTGCTTAAGGCGGATGATGTTCAGCTGCCTGGGCGCTAAGAGCGAGCTCAGGCCTTCGACGTGGCCATCTCCCACCACCGCTAAGACGTTGATATATCTGGCCTCGGCATCGGCGATGCGGCCCGCCATGAGCTGGTTCCGGTCGTCGATCAGCGCCTTCTTCAAGGTGGGGAACTCCTTGCCGAATTCGGCCAGGTACTCGCTCTCATGCTCCGAGAACTTGTCCAGCTCTTTCTGCACTTTCTTCTTGCTTGCGAATAAACTTGTAGCAGCGGAGAAGAATAAAAGCACCCTTTCCTTTAATGGCATCTCCTTCCAAAGGCGGTTGAATAGGATCGAGGCGTCTGCGTCAATGAGAAGTGCAGGGATCCCTGCGGCCTGAGCGGTATCGATGGCTGCGAGCATCTCTGAGCCGAGCTCGGTACCAAAGTCCTTGGCCATTCTCCTCTGGAATATGGATAGAAGCTGATAGGTGGGAGGCATCCTGCGCCTGGTCTGAGGGTTCTTCAAGGCATAGTAGCGGTTGGGGTCGAGCTCCACGCAGACCACGCCTGGCATCTCGCCAAGAATGATTTCCCGTATCTGTCCGCCGATGTCGAACACGTGGCCGACTCCGATTAGGGTGATCATTGGACTCACGAAATCACTCGTCTTCTTAATCCTTTCCTTGTGCTCAGTTTATCTCACTTCACCCGAAACCCATCACCATTATGTAGAGTATGAAGGAGAGCAGGATGGTCAGAAGCGGGAGACCGATGAGAATTATTAGTACGATCCAGAGAAGCTTGTTATTGTCCTTGGTCGTTTTAAGTCCGTATCCACAATTTTGGCAATAGGCGAAGCTTTCCTCGTTATAGCTCCCGCAACGCTGGCAGTACAACTCTCAACCTCCCAAGAAATGTTTGCCAATGCTGTAGTAAATATCTTTCGTCCTGACGAAGCGTTTATAATGTCCCGAGGGTTGGACGGATAGTTGCCTGAGAAATCCAAGTTCGATCTGGTCGCTTTCGACATGGACGGGGTCCTGGTGGATTACAGGAGCTGCTGGACCTGGATCCATGACCATTTCTCCGTGGACAACGAGGACGCGTTGAACGAGTTCATCGAAGGCCGCATCGATGACATGGAGTTCATGCGCCGCGACATCGCCCTTTGGAAGGTGCGCAACCCTTGCCTTTGCCGGTCTGATCTGGACTCGATCCTCGAGCCCCTTCCCATCACCGAGGGGGTGGCCGAGACGGTCAACGCCCTGAAAGCGGCAGGAATCAAAACGGTGATCATCACCGGCGGCATCGACATCGTGGCCGAAAGAATCGCGGATCACTATGGGTTCGATGACTTCCTGGCCAACGGTGTGGAGTGCGACGAAAATGGATTAGTCACTGGTGAAGGGGTCCTCAGGGTGGAGCTCAAGAACAAAAGAGCCGCACTCGAATACTTCCTCTCCAAATACT
>Ga0208980_10002641_pt1 | contig 10839 bp, 6 predicted proteins | sample WetSurMetagenome_3_FD_187993 | JGI IMG/M metagenome (GOLD analysis project Ga0208980, IMG submission 187993) | Wetland microbial communities from Twitchell Island in the Sacramento Delta, sample from surface sediment Aug2011 Site A1 Bulk (version 2) | ecosystem: Environmental > Aquatic > Marine...
CTCTCCGCTATTCCTGCTGTAATGGACTGCTCCTCGACCTGCTCGATGGGAAGCTCAAAGGCCACAACGGTCCCGCGGGGGGCATTGTCGGCCACCGTCACGGAGCCCCTGTGCTCACTGATGATGGAGCTCACGATTGCAAGTCCCAGGCCGGAGCCGGATTTTTTTGTCGAATAGTAGGGCTCGAACATCTTCGCCTTGTCTGCGCGCGACACGCCGGTCCCGTTGTCGCGGACCTCGACGCGGACCCGCCGGTGGACCCGCTCGAAGATCGTCTTCACCTCGATCCTCCCTCCTCCCCTGCTCACGGCCGTCACGGCATTGTCGAGAAGATTGACCATGACCCGCTTGACCTGCTCGGCGTCCAGCTTCAGGGGGGGCAGCTCCGGTTCGGGCTGATAATCGAAGTCGATCTCCTTGTGGGCATCCTGGTAGAGCACGACGGCATCCCGGACGACCTCGTTGAGATCGTTGGGCGTGAGCTTGGCCACGGGCATCCGGGCGTAGCGGGAAAACTCGTTGACGAGATTCTTGAGGACATCGACCTGGTTGATGATCGTACTGGTGCACTCCATGAAAACGGGACCGTCTTCGGAGATCTTGTCGCCGAATTTTCTCTGCAGCCTCTGCGCGGAGAGCTGGATGGGTGTGAGGGGGTTTTTGATCTCGTGGGCGATACGGCGGGCCACCTCCCGCCAGGCCGCGATGCGCTCGGCCCGCTGCAGCTGGGTGATGTCCTCGAAGACAACGACCATGCCCATGTAGTTGTTCTCGTCGTCGAGCAGCACCGTCGTGGTCACGAGAAGAGTGAGGGCCCGGTCCTTGAGGGTAAGCTGGATCTGCTTCTCCAGGAAGCCCGACTCCTCGCCCGTGATCTCCGTGAGGATCTCGCTGACCAGCGCCATATGTTCCGGCTGCAGCACCTCCTCATAGGGATGGTGCAGGACTTTTTCCGCCCGGATATCGAGAAGCTTCTCGGCGGCCCGGTTGACCGTTGTGAGCACCCCGTCGCGGTCGACGGCCACGACCCCCGCGGAGACGTTGCGGAGAACCGTTTCCATGTACTTGCGCCGCTCATCGAGACTGATGTTGGCCTGCTCGAGACTGTCCTTGCTCACCTTCAGATCGCCTGTCATCCGGTTGAAGGAGTTCACCAGGACGCCGATCTCGTCGTCCGCCACCACGTTGATCTTGTAGTCCAGGTTGCCCTGGGCGATGGCGTGGGTCGCCTCGGCCAGATCCTGAACGGGCTCCGTGATCCCCTTGGCGAGGTAGAAGCCGAACCAGGTGGCGGAGAAAATGATCAGGAGCGTCACCACGAAAAGGATGACGATGTAGCTTGTTTTGATCGGGTTTTTGAGCAGTTTGAACTGCTTGTACTCCTCATTGATCCTGGAAATGGTCGTCATCTTGTCGACAAGCCCCTTGGGCACGTAGCAGTTGACCACGACGGACCCGATGACGACCGTCGAGCCGGGAGCCTCGTAGATGGGCGCCACCCCGCGGATGAAATCGCCCAGGCCCACGGACTGCATCGTCGTGAAGTGCTTGCCCGCCCGGATGTCCTCGCGGAGCTTGGGGGAGAGGCCCAGCTCGGGGATATCGGGATTGCCCGGGTCCTTGAAGACGAGCCTTTCCCTCCCATCGAAGAAATCCACCTCGATCAGCCCCAGCTTGAAGATCCGTTGTCGCTGCTCGATGAGGGAGCGCAGGTACTCGAGGCGATCCTTTTCATAGAGGCGGTTCTTTGTGATGTCGGAGCTCAGCTGATCGGCGTAGTACTTCACGTTCTCCGAGGTCTGCTGGTAATAGTTCTGGGCAACCTCGAGGGAGAGGTTCAGGGCCCCGCCGACGCGGATGTTGAACCAGTTGTCGATACTGTATGACAGGAAGTTGGTGGCAACCAGGAACAGGATAAAAGTAGGGACCAGGCTGAGCGTCACGAAAGCCGCGACCAGCTTGGTCCGGAGCTTCGATCCCAGGATCCCCCGCCGCCTCTCGTACACGAGCTTGACGATGTTGCGGATAATGAGAAAGATGAGAAGAATGACGAGAATGATGTTGATGTTGATGAGGCCAAAGATGGCAACATCCCGGAAATCGGGAACGAGGGTCTCCTTGCTGAAAAGGCTGGTCTCGATGAACGTCAGGAGGGCAATGCCGAGGATGGTGGCAACGATGATGATCCGTTCGCGCCGCCTCCTCCTCATTTCGGCCGTAACAATCGCCTGTTGTCTGTCGGTCTTCTGGTCCATAAGTGCGCTTCGAAGAATGCCCGGTCAGCCCGGGCGCCGGGGGCCCCTCCAGCCAAATACATTTAACTCGTGGAATTGTAAAGGGCAATTAAACAGGGCCGCAAGCGAAAGGCATAAGGCTCAGGGCATTTTTGAAGGGAAAATATCTATATCCCATGACCTTCTGCCATGGGCCTTTCGCCATAAGCCAATGATTTCGGGATCAGGTTGTTGCCGTGGCGGCCTGCAGATCGGGCACGCCCTCCTCGCGGGCTTCAGCCCGTGCGGGGGGATGGGGGTGGGAGACGATTTCCCAGCTCTCTTCGCAGGCAAGCAGCGTTTTCAGAAGCTGGGTGTTCAGCTTGTGCCCCGACTTGTAGGCGGTGAAGTGTCCGATGATCGGCATACCGATGAGGTAGAGATCCCCGATGGCATCGAGGATCTTGTGCTTCACGAACTCATCGGGCGAGCGAAGGCCTTCCTTGTTGATCACCTTCTCGTCATCGAGGACGACGGCGTTCTGCAGCGATCCCCCGAGGGCAAGCCCCTTGGCCTGGAGGTACTCCACATCCCTCAGGAAGCCGAACGTCCGCGCCGAACTGATTTCCTTGTCATAGGAATCGGGAGAGAAGACCATGTGGTAGGTCTGCGTTCCCACTGCGGGGTGGGGAAAATCGATCTTATAGGTAATCCGGAAATCCGAAGCTGGCTCCAGGGAGGCCACGCATTCGCCATCGGAAACCGAAACGGTCTTCTTGATCCGCAGGTATCTGCGGGGTTTCCTCAGCGTCTTGAGGCCCACCTTCTTCAGTATGCTCACGAAGGGCTGGGAGCTGCCATCCATGATGGGGACTTCAAACGTGTCCACTTCCACAACGGCATTGTCGACGCCCAGGCCCCTGAAGGCGGATAGGAGATGTTCCACCGTGTGAACGCGCGTGCCGTTCACGCCGAGGGTGGTCGCCAGTGTCGTGTCGGTGACATTCTGTATATCGGCTGCGATCCGGTTGTCTGCCGGCACATCCTTCCGAATGAACACGATCCCCGTGTCCGCCTCGGCCGGCCTGATGGTCATACCGACCTTCCTGCCGGAATGGAGTCCGACGCTCCGTAAATTGATTTCTTCTTTAAGCGTTTTCTGCCAGTACATTTCATGTCCTAACAACGAAGGTGTTTTAGCTATGAGCAAGCGGTATGCCAGAGAAGGGGACGGAGAGGAGGTGCCGGAAATATATTTAAGTAGTTGATATAATAGATTATATAGAAATTATGGCCTGTGGATCCATGATGCAACCAGAGAAACGGAGATGCCAGGCTGTTGCAACAAAGCCACACTTCCCTTAAAAAGGCTTGGAGTACTGCAACGCCCCGGGACAGCAGTCACTTCCCCTTATAATACCTTTCCTTTTCGCTGAATATACATCCGCAGTACTTTTGGCGGTAGAGCCCCTTCTCCTTGGACTGCCGGGCGCCTTCTTCCCACCCTACCCTGAAGTCATTGTAATAAAACGGGATTTTAACTTCCCGGGCGATATCCTCTGCGGTTGCGCGGATGATATCGTGCTTCTGGTAGCGGCTGTAGAGCAGGGTCGTCGTGAAGGCGTCGAAGAGCCCCTTTCGGGCCTGCTCGGCCGTGTGACGGAGCCTTACCTCGTAACAGTAGCTGCAGCGGTCATTCCCGAGGGTGGCCGTCTTCAGGAGGAATTCCTCTATGGGATAGCCCTCGGCAACGGAAAATTCCAGCCCTTCCCGGACTGTGTACTCCCGGACCGTGTCAAGGCGTTTCTTGTACTCGAGGTAGGGGTGGATGTTCGGGTTGAAAAACAGCCCCTTAATCTGTCTCGCTTCCTTTCGAAGGATCTCGAGTGGATAAATGGTGCACGGCGCACAGCAGATGTGGAGAAGAATTTTCATTTTATTTCCTGACGGAACAGACGGAAGAGACTGAATAGACCGGATAGACTAGAATAGTTCTTTTTGGTTCCCAACCCACGCCCTTCCGAAGTGCTCGTAGGCATCCTTCGTGGCCACCCTGCCCCGTGCCGTCCTGACGATGTAGCCCTCCTGCACCAGGAAGGGCTCGTAGACATCCTCGATGGTGTTGCGCTCCTCGCCGAGGGACGAGGACAGGCTGTCGATTCCCACGGGGCCGCCGTTGAATTTGTCGATGAGAAGCAGAAGGAGCTTTCGGTCCATGGTGTCGAAACCCCTGTGATCCACCTCGAGAAACTCGAGTGCCCTGGCCGCCACGTCCTTCGTGACGATGCCGTCGGCCCGGACCTCAGCGTAGTCACGCACGCGACGAAGCAATCGATTTGCGATCCGGGGCGTCCCGCGCGAGCGCCGGGCGATCTCCACGGCCCCGTCGTCGTCCACCTGGATGTTGAGGATTTTCGAAGACCGGCGCACGATGGTGGCCAGCTCATCCGGGTTGTAGAACTCGAGGCGGAAGCTCATGCCGAAGCGGTCGCGAAGCGGCGAGGTGAGAAGTCCCGCACGGGTCGTGGCCCCCACGAGGGTGAAGCGGGGGATGTTGAGCTTCATGGAGCGTGCCGACGGGCCCTGCCCGACAAGGATATCGATGTGGTAGTCCTCCATGGCCGGGTAGAGGATCTCCTCCACCACATTGGGAAGCCGGTGAATCTCGTCGATGAACAGGACGTCGTGCTCCTGGAGATTCGTGAGGATGGCGGCAAGATCGCCCTGCCGCTCGATGACGGGACCGGAGGTTACCTTGATGCTGACGCCCATTTCCCGGGACAGGATGTAGGCCAGCGTCGTCTTGCCGAGGCCGGGAGGGCCGGAGAGCAGGACGTGGTCGAGGGCTTCCCCGCGCTTTCTGGCCGCCTCGATGAAGACGGCGAGGCTATCCTTCACGCGCTCCTGGCCGACATATTCGGTCAGCGTCCGCGGACGGAGAGACCCTTCCTCCTCGCGTTCTTTTTCGAGAGTCTCAGGATCCACCAGGGTGTTTCTTTCGTCTGTTTTCCCCATGGTTACCGATGTCCTAGATTTTCATGAACCGCGCGATTGTGCCGGTAAAATGGTTTCGAGTCCCCTGTGCAAAGTCCCGCTCACGACAGGTGCTTCAGGGCTTCCTTCAGGAGCGCCTCGAGACCCCATGGCTGCGAAGACCCGTCCACGATCTTGTCGAGAACGGTACGGGCAAAACTTTTTTTGTACCCGAGGTTCACCAGTGCCGAAAGGGCATCCTCGCGGATGGCATCGAGAGAGCTTTCCTCTTTCACTTCTTCCCGGGTTTGCTCCGGAGCCAGCTTGATCACCCGGTCACGCAGCTCCAGGATGATCCGGTCGGCCATCTTCTTTCCCACGCCGGGAATCTTTGTCAGGGTCTGACGGTCTTCCGTGAAGACGGCCCGGATGAAATCGGCAGACGCGATCCCCGAGAGCAGGTTGATGGCCAGCCTCGGCCCGATGCCGTTTACGGAAAGAAGAAGTTCGAAGAGCGTCTTCTCTTCGGGGGTCCTGAACCCATAGAGGTGGATGGCGTCCTCCCTGACAGCGGTAAAGATATTCAGGGAAACGGACGAGCCTTCATCGGCCAGTTCGTAAAAAGTGGATAGGGGGATGAAGACGCGGTAGCCGATCCCGTTGACCTCAACGGTGATGTGGCCCGCGGATTTGAAAGTCAGTATGCCTTGTAGACTGGCGATCATGAAGACCTTCGGTCCGGGTTCAGGTTCCAGGGCAATAAGAATCTTTTCCTTACGACCTTTCGCCTTTGGCCTTTAACTTTTCATCTGAAAAAAGCCGTCACAAAACGGCTTCTTTCTTCGTATTCGTATGGCAGATGGCGACGGCCAGGGCGTCGGAGGCATCCTCGGGAAGCGTTTCGTCCAGTTGGAGGATCGCCCGGATCATCATCTGGACCTGCTGCTTTTCGGCCCGCCCGTAGCCGACGACGGCCTTCTTGACCTCGAGCGGAGAGTATTCATGGACCGGCAGGCCGTGTCGGGAGGCGGCAAGAAGCACCACGCCCCGCACATGCCCCTGCTTGATGAGGCTCTTTACGTTCTTGCCGTAGAAAATGTCCTCAACGGCCACGGCGTCCGGTTTTGTCCTGACGATGACGTCAGTCAGCTCGTCGTAGATTCGGGAGAGGCACCGGGTGAAGGGCTCACCGTTCTTGATCCGGATCTCGCCGTGATCCACCCGTATGATCCGGCCGCCCGCCTGCTCGACGATGCCGTACCCCGTCACGCGGCTTCCCGGATCGATCCCCAGCGTTCTCAAAAATCCATTCCTTCTTTCGCCTTCATCTTACCGAGGCGGAGCCTCGCGAGGCTGGTCAAAAATGCCCAGATGCAAGGCGCCCGACATCCCGAGGTGCGAGGCGTACTTTGCGCGTACGTTGAGCGACGAGGGACGAGGGCAACGCCGCAGATGGGCGTTTTTCACCAGCCTAACTCAACTTCTCCATGATCGCATCGGGTATATCAAAGTTCGCATACACATTCTGGACGTCGTCGTTGTCCTCCATCCTCTCCATGAGCTTGAGCATGGAGGCCGCCTTCGCCTCGCCGAGCTCTACCGTGTTCGAGGGAACCATGCTGACCTTGGCCTCGATGCACTTGATGCCTGCCGCGTCAACGGCTTTCTTGACCGCTTCGAAGGATGCAGGATCGGTGATGACCTCGAACTCACTCTCCTCCTCCCTCACGTCCTCGGCGCCGGCATCGAGGGCCAGCTCCATGAGGGCGTCCTCGCTCACGCCTTTTTTCTCGACGAGGATACTGCCCTTCTTCGCAAAGATCCAGGAAACGGCGCCGTTTTCCGCCAGGTTTCCGCCGTACTTCGAGAAGATGTGCCGGATTTCGGCCACAGTCCGGTTGCGGTTGTCCGTCATGACCTCCACGAGAACCGCCACGCCGCCGGGCCCGTATCCTTCGTAGGTGATCTCCTCGTACTGGCCGCCATCGAGATCGCCGGACCCCTTTTTGACGGCCCGGTCGATGTTGTCCTTGGGCATGTTCTCGGCCTTGGCCGCCAGGATCGCCTGCCTCAGGCGGGAGTTGCCTTCCGGGTCGCCCCCGCCGAGCCTCGCCGCCAGGCTTATTTCCTTGGCAATCTTCGTGAAAATCTTGCCCTTCTTTGCATCGAGGGCGCCTTTCTTTCGCTTGATGGTGCTCCACTTCGAATGTCCGGACATGGCGGAATCTCCCCAATTTATCTGAATCAAAAGGTAAATATCACAGGCACAAATCGTGTCAACACAAAAAACCCCTTCTCGTTTCCAAGAAGGGGTTTTTCATTTTTTTAAGTCCGGCAGCGCCCTACTCTCCCACACAGTTACCCATGCAGTACCATCGGCACTGGAGAGCTTAACTTCCGTGTTCGGGATGGGAACGGGTGTGACCTCTCCGCTAAAGCCACCGAAACTTGTATTCGGTTGTTATGGAATCACATACTGTGAATGTCTGTAAAACGCTGAGAAATTATATTAATTATGATCAAGCCTCACGACCGATTAGTACCAGTAAGCTCAACACGTTACCGTGCGTACACACCTGGCCTATCAACCTCGTAGTCTACGAGGGGTCTTCAGTCCCGGTGTCTCCACCGAGAGGGATATCTTATCTCGAGGTGGGCTTCCCACTTAGATGCTTTCAGCGGTTATCCCTTCCAAACGTGGCTATCCAGCTATGCCGCTGGCGCGACAACTGGGACACCATGGGTTTGTCCATCCCGGTCCTCTCGTACTAGGGACAGCTCCTCTCAAATATCCTGCGCCCACAACAGATAGGGACCGAACTGTCTCACGACGTTCTGAACCCAGCTCACGTACCGCTTTAATGGGCGAACAGACCAACCCTTGGGACCTTATTCAGCCCCAGGATGCGATGAGCCGACATCGAGGTGCCAAACTTCGCCGTCGATGTGAACTCTCGGGCGAAATCAGCCTGTTATCCCCAGAGTACCTTTTGTCCGATGAGCTATAGCCCTTCCACGCAGAGCTACAGGATCACTAGGTCCGACTTTCGTCTCTGATCGAGCCGTCGCTCTCACAGTCAGGCCGGCTTATGCCCTTACGCTCGACGCACAGTACCGTCTGTGCTGAGCCGACCTTCGAGCGCCTCCGTTACAATTTGGGAGGCGACCGCCCCAGTCAAACTACCCGCCTGCCACTGTCCACTGGCCGGATTACGGCACAGTGTTAGAAACCCAACAGAACAAGGGTGGTATTTCACCGCTGGCTCTGCCCGGGCTAGCGCCCAGGCTTCATAGCCTCCCACCTATCCTACACATGCCCTGCCAGAATCCAATGACAAGGTATAGTAAAGGTTCACGGGGTCTTTTTGTCCAATCGCGGGCAGGCGGCATCTTCACCGCCGCTACAGTTTCGCCGGGCTTCTTGTCAAGACAGCGCACCACTCGTTACACCATTCGTGCAGGTCGGAACTTACCCGACAAGGAATTTCGCTACCTTAGGACCGTTAGAGTTACGGCCGCCGTTTACCGGGGCTTCGGTCGAGAGCTTTGCCTTGCGGCTGACCCCCTTCCTTAACCTTCCGGCACCGGGCAGGTGTCAGTCCCTATACATCGTCTTCACGACTTAGCAGAGACCTGTGTTTTTGTTAAACAGTCGGTAGTGCCACTTCACTGCGGCCGGCTTGCGCCGGCACCCCTTATTCCGAAGTTACGGGGCTAGATTGCCGAGTTCCTTAACAAGAGATCACCCGAGCACCTATGGATATTCTCCTCACCCACCAGTGTCGGTTTACGGTACGGTCACCCGGACGCCTGGCACAGAGGGTTTTCTCGGCAGTCGGTTTGGCCCGGTTCCGCCCCCTTGCGGAGGCGTCCCATTCGCCACAGAGACTTACGGGCGCGGATTTGCCAACGCCCCATCTCCATGGCTTAGACCCCGATCCAACACGGGGCCGGGCCTTTCCTTCTGCGTCACCCCTTAGCTCATAACGGCGCCAAGGTGGTTCCGGAATATTGACCGGATTTCCATCGCCTACGCTTTTCAGCCTCGGCTTAGGTACCGACTAACTCTGGGCGGATTAACCTTCCCCAGAAAACCTTGGGCTTTCGGTGACCAAGTTTTTCACTTGGTTTAACGCTACTCGTTCCGGCATCATCACTTCTGGTTCGTCCAGCGTACGTCGCCGTACGCCTTCGACCTACAACAGAACGCTCTCCTACCACTCGTATTGCTACGAGTCCGCGGCTTCGGCGGTATGCTTGACCCCCGATAAATTTTCAGCGCAAGACCACTCGACTGGTGAGCTGTTACGCACTCTTTAAATGATTGCTGCTTCTAAGCCAACATCCCAGCTGTCTGAGTAGCCTCACCTCTTTTTCGACTTAGCATACACTTCGGGGCCTTAGCCGGCGGTCTGGGTTATTCCCCTCTCGGCCATGGACCTTAGAGCTCATAGCCTCTTTCCATCGCTCTGGAGTTGCGGCATTCGGAGTTTGGTCGGGTTTTCTTCCACATTGTGAAAGAGCGCCCATCCAGTGCTCTACCTCCGCAACTGAACGCGACAGACTGCCCCTAAAGGCATTTCGGAGAGAACCAGCTATCACCCGGTTTGATTAGCCTTTCACTCCAACCCACAGCTCATCCGAGAATATTGCAAGGTTCACCGGTTCGGTCCTCCCTCTCATGTTACTGAGAGTTCAACCTGGCCATGGGTAGATCACCGGGTTTCGGGCCGGGCGCATGCAACTGACGCCCAATTAGGACTCGCTTTCGCTACGGTTACGGCTCATTGAGCCTTAGCCTCGCTGCATACGCACACTCGCCGGATCATTATGCAAAAGGCACGCGGTCACAGCCGGACCCAAACCTTGCGGAAAGGATACGGCATGCTCCCGCTGATTGTAAGCACATGGTTTCAGGTTCTATTTCACTCCCCGCCAGGGGTTCTTTTCACCTTTCCCTCACGGTACTAGTTCACTATCGGTCAGTTGGTAGTGTTTAGCCTTAGGACGTGGTCGTCCCGGGTTCCCACAGAATTTCTCGTGCTCCGTGGTACTTGGGAAACGATCAGGAGAGTTGTCAGTTTATGCCTACCGGACTGTCACCGTCTTTGGTGTCCCTTTCCAGGGGTCTTCGACTAACCGACAACCTTTGTAACTCCTTGGTCTCACGGCAGTAGACCAGACCGCTCCCGCGACACCGTTCCAGCAACGCCTGCCGGCTTGACACTGGAATCGGTTTAGGCTGTTCCCCGTTCGCTCGCCACTACTTGGGGAATCGAGTTTTCTTTCTTTTCCTCCGGTTACTGAGATGTTTCACTTCACCGGGTTGGCTTCGCCGAGCTATGTATTTACTCGGCGATGTACGGACATGACTCCGTACGGGTTCTCCCATTCGGGTACCGCCGGGTCAAAGCTTGTTTGCAGCTCACCGGCGATTATCGCAGCTGACTGCGCCCTTCGTAGCCTCCAACTGCCAAGGCATTCACCATGCGCTCTTAGTAGCTTGAGATGAATATCAGCCTGCCTCTTCTCCAAATTGTCAAAGAACAGAACTGTCAGTGTGAAAGTTGCCTACGGTTGTACGTTGGTCAACCCTCGTTGAAAGTTAACGTGGGATTATACAGACTAATCGGGTCTGTGCAAGCAAATAATG
>Ga0208980_10002642_pt1 | contig 10835 bp, 6 predicted proteins | sample WetSurMetagenome_3_FD_187993 | JGI IMG/M metagenome (GOLD analysis project Ga0208980, IMG submission 187993) | Wetland microbial communities from Twitchell Island in the Sacramento Delta, sample from surface sediment Aug2011 Site A1 Bulk (version 2) | ecosystem: Environmental > Aquatic > Marine...
TTGTATCCGGCGCTGCCGTTGTGGTGAAGGCGTAATCTCCAGACGTGGCCAGGTTGCCTGCAGCGTCTTTGGACTTCACGCGGTAGTGGTAGAGCGTGCCGGCGGTCAACCCGCTCAACGCCTGCGAATGCGACGTGACCATGGCGCTGTTCAGCGCGGACGAGCTGCCGTAGCTGGTGGTCGTCCCGTATTCCACCTGGCTGTTGGCGGCCTCGTTGGTGTTCCATGTAATGGTGGCGCCGGTGCTCGACAATCCGGAACTTGCAACCGCGCTGATTGTCGGGGCAGTTGTATCGGACGGGGCTGATGTTGTGAATGTGTAGTTCGGGGATATAGCCAGGTTTCCGGCAGCATCTCTGGATTTTACACGGTAATAATACGTCGCTCCGGCAACAAGACCGCTCAGGACTTGCGAATGAGACGTAACCATGGATGTGTTGAGCGCAGTCGAATAGCCGTAGGATGCTGTCGTTCCGTACTCGATCTGCGTATCCGACGCTTCATTTGTAGTCCACGAAATGGTGGCGGATGAAACCGTAATGCCGGAACTGCTGACACTCGAAATCACAGGCGGGGTGGTGTCTACAGAGGGAACAGTCGCTGAGACCTCGTTCGAAAAGGCGCTTATCTCACCCGATTTGCCGTACGCTCTTACCGCGAAGTACCATGTGCCTGCCGTCAACTCCGATACGGTGCAGGTGGTTGCATTTCCCGCATCCTTCACCTTGCTGTAATTCCCGGAAGTAGTGTTGCCGTAATGAACCTCGTAGCCCGCGAGTGCTGCCGAGGTGCTCGCATCCCACGCGAGTTTGACCTCAGCGGCGGACGCGGCTTGCGGGAGAACTATTATGATTATGATGGCGGTTACTGCTGTCAGCAGCATCCCCGGGTAATTGCGAAAGCGGTCACCTGTCCTCATAGTACCTATTAATCGCATGAATCATCAATAAAGGGCGTGATGGCCGTCACGAATCCTCCAGAATGGCACCTTTATATAGGCTCGCAGATGCCCCGCTCCAGATCACTCTGGTGGCTTTAAGTCATCTTAAATCAATATTTTATTTGGGATATGGGGCATGAAACCGACGCCCATTATTCCCTGCCTGCTCCCTGCCGCCGCAAGATACCCTCAGAAGCAGGGATCAGGCGAACCTTACCGTGAAGACGGAACCCTCGTCGGGCTTTGATTTTGCGCTGATGGTTGCGTTGTGAAGGCGGAGAATTTGGCGGGAAAGGCTGAGGCCGATGCCCGAGCCCTGTTTTTTGGTCGTGAAAAAGGGTATGAAGATTTTTTCCAATGCTTCTTCGACAATCCCGATGCCGTTATCCTCGACGGTGATGGTTACCTTGCCCTCAGGGCTCAATGAAGCGGAGAGCGCAATACGCGGATTTTGGCGTCCGCTGACTGCGTGAATGGCATTTAAAAGCAGGTTGATCATCACCTGTTCCATCAGGTCGGGGTCGGCGGTCAATTCAAGGGATTCCGGATCCACGGACCAGCGGAAAGAGATGTTTTTATCCGCCAGCCTGCTATACATCAGCTTTTCCACCCTCTTAAAGAAATCCGATATCGAAAGCAGCTTGAATTGAGGTTTCGGGATCAGGGTCATGTTCCGATAACTGTCCACAAAGTTCATGAGCCCCTGACTTCTCTTATGGATGGTTTCCAGCGCTCCGGCCACCTCCTCCATTTCTTCCCGGCTCAGGGTATCCGGGGTCTGACCTTCATTTTTGCCGTCGCCGCCAAGAATATCCAAAAGGGTGGCGGTCATGGAGGAAATGGGTGTAATGGAGTTCATAATCTCATGTGTCAGAACCTTGATAAGATTCTGCCAGGCCTCCATTTCCTTCTCCTCAAGTTCCGCCTGGATATTCTGCAGGGAAATGAGCGTGTATTTCTCGTCGCGCAATTGGAATATGTGGGCAAATATGGAAAGGTAGCCGGTTTCGCCCTCGTGCTGGAATTTCAGCAGCTTCTGCTCGCCGTGCTTGAGTTTTAGGAGCGTTTCGACCAGCTCGGGAGACGTGCGTTGCAGGTTGTTGATATCGCTGAGGCCGGCCACGTTCAGAAGCTTTTTTGCCGCGTTGTTTATCAGGTCGACCTTGCCGTCGGGTTTATAGGCCAGAAGACCGATGCCCACATGCTGCAGGATCGTATTCAGATACCTGGCATGAACCTCGGCTTCCGAGCGGGTCTCCTGAAGTTTGCGCATTACCTGGCTGAAAGCTTCCTTGAGCTCGCTGAAGGAGGCCCCGAGGCCCTGGCTGGTGAAAGCCTCGGAATTATCGTCGTATGTGATGGAAAGCAGGAACCTGCTGAGATCCCTGTTGGTCTTTTCGGCAAAATATATCAGGGCATAGACCTGATACGCCGCCAGCAGGGCGACGGCCGCGGAAACAAACAAAAACTCCCTTTCCCATATGAGATATGCGAGCAGCACAAGCGTGGCGGCAAGAAGCAATACTCTGGCGACAAGGCGGAATCTGAAAGTTTTCATGAGCGCCTAGAGCCCATATTTGCTCATCCTGCGGTAGAGCGAAGCCCTGGTTAAGCCCAGTTCGTCGGCTGCGTGGCTTATGTTTCCGCGATGTTTTTCGATCACCCTCCGGATGACCATTTTTTCCACCAGTTCGAGGTTGTAGTTCTCGAACATTATTCCTTCGTCCCCGGCCGCAGCGGCTGAAAACAGGAAATCCTCCGGCTGGAGCACCTGGTTCTCGCTGAGAATTACCGCTCTTTCCATGCAATGCCGAAGCTCGCGGACATTTCCCGGCCAGTGATACTCCCTGATTTTGTTCGCGGTCGCCGGGCTCATTCCCTTGAGCGGCTTATGGTATTTCCTGCAATACATCCGGAGGAAGTGCTCCGCAAGCAGCTGAACGTCTTCTCCCCTTTCCCTGAGCGGCGGCAGATGTATTTCCACCGTGTTGATCCGGTAAAGGAGATCCTGCCGGAATTCGTTCCGGCTAACCATCTCCGCAAGATTCATGTTGGTGGCGCAAATCAGCCGGATATCGATCGGAACCGCTTTGCTTGAACCCAGCCTGACGACCTGCCTCGTTTCAAGGGCCCGGAGTATCTTGGATTGCATCTGAAGGGGCAGGCTTGCAATCTCATCCAGGAAAAGTGTCCCGCCCGAGGCCACTTCGAAACGCCCGGGGCGGTCCAATGCGGCATCGGTAAAGGCTCCTTTGACATGGCCGAAAAGCTCGCTCTCAAAGAGGGATTCGCTGATCGAGCCCATGTCGACGCTCAGGAAGACCTCCTTGTTTCTGGCCGAGTTGCGGTGGAGAGCTCTTGCGACCAGCTCCTTGCCCGTGCCGTTTTCGCCCAGGATGAGGACATTGGCATCGGTTTGGGCGACCTTCAGGATCGTGTCATAGACCCTCTGCATGGCAGCCGAAGATCCGACGAATTCGTTGAACGGCTGATTCATATCGGCGCTCAGCTGTTCCTGCCTGGACCGGAGATTTGCGGCTTCCAGCCGGGACCGGTGAAGACTGCCGGCCGCTGAAATGGTGGCAAGCAGTTTTTCATTCTGCCAGGGCTTCAGCACAAAATCAGTGGCGCCCTGCCGTATCGCATTCACCGCGAGATTAATGTCGCCAAAAGCCGTAATCATAATGACTGCCGCCTGGGGATCAGCCGCGAGTATTCTGGCCAGCCAGTAGAGACCTTCCTGCCCGCTGGTCACATCCCTGGAGAAATTCATGTCCAGCAATATCACATCGTAGGATTCGTTGTTAAGAAGACCGGGGATATTGCCGGGATCCTTTTCAGTATGTACGGATCCGACGTGCCTTTTGAGGAAAAAACCGGCAGCTTTCAGGACATCTTCATCGTCATCTACGATAAGTATTTTGCCTGTTTTATCTATCAACCGTAATCCCTCTTGATATTGGCATTATCATTAAAGCTGAATCCGGATGCTTTAAGCCCTGGAGCTATGCCTGCTTTCCTTTATAGCTCGAATATGCACGGACTCAAAGGACCATCGCCGAAAAAACCTGCCGTCCGTCGTGTTCACCAGCGTACACCTTTTGTCCGCTGGAGAACAATCCGTCTGTCCGATCGGCAGGCCAAGACTTTATGAAGGCCCCGTAAACCCAAATCAGGCAAAGAATTGGGACTATCATTCATTATCTGGCACAGGTGTTGCATTTGTACGGCCCAACCGGGGAGAACAACGTGATTGCGACCAAGAATATCAAGAAGATCTATACCACGGGCGAAGTTGAGACAACCGCACTGGAAAACGTGAACCTCAACATCAAGGAAGGCGAATTTGTGGCTGTCATGGGGCCTTCGGGTTGCGGCAAATCAACCCTGTTGAATATTCTCGGTCTCCTCGACAGCCCGACGGAAGGGACTTACCGGCTTGCAGGAGAGGAAGTTTCCGGGCTTACGGAAAAACTGAGGGCCGATTTGCGGAAGGGGAATATCGGGTTCGTTTTCCAGAGCTACAACCTGATCGACGAATTGACTGTTTACGAAAACATCGAGTTGCCGCTGCTCTACACCAAAAAACCGCCGGAAGAGAGAAAAGCCCGGATCCTGGAGGTTATGGAACAGCTCAAACTGGCGCATCGCCAGGGCCACTTCCCCAGACAGCTTTCCGGAGGACAGCAGCAGAGAGTGGCGGTCGCCCGGGCCATCGTCTCAAAACCCAGGCTGATCCTTGCCGACGAACCGACCGGGAATCTGGATTCCACCAACGGCGAGGAGATCATGAGCCTGCTGACCGGGCTGCATGAACAGGGCGCCACAATCGTCATCGTGACCCACTCCGAGGCCTTTGCCGAGTACAGCCAGAGGATCATTCATTTGTTTGACGGGCACATCGTGGCGGAGAACATGGCGGCATAAGAAATGCTTTTTCTCTCATCGCGTGCGGAAGCGCGCCGGGGGCTCAACCCATGATCATTGAAGCGGAAAATGTGACAAAGATCTATCGCACCGAAGAGGTGGAAACGACTGCGCTGGACAGGATCAACCTGAAACTTGAAGATGGGCAGTTTGCCTCGGTCATGGGGCCTTCCGGGTGCGGGAAGTCCACCCTGCTGCATGTCCTGGGACTGATCGACGACCTCAGCGACGGAAGCTACCGCTTCCTGGGCGAGGATGTATCGAGATACTCCGAGAGGAAAAGATCCGTAATCCGCAAAAAGAACATAGGCTTCGTGTTCCAGAGCTTCAACCTGATCGACGAGCTCACGGTCTACGAAAACGTCGAGCTGCCGCTGATCTACGACAAGACGCCCTCCCAGGAAAGAAAGGCCCGCGTGGAGTCGGCCCTGGAGAAGATGGACATCACCGCCCGGCGGAATCATTTCCCCCGGCAGCTGTCGGGCGGCCAGCAGCAGCGCGCGGCGGTTGCGCGCGCCATCATCAATCAGCCCACCCTGATACTGGCCGATGAGCCCACGGGGAACCTTGACTCCGAGCACGGCGCGGACGTGATGAAAATGCTGGTCAAGTTGAACCGGGAGGGAACAACCATCCTGATGGTCACACACTCGATGGAGAACGCCGCTTACAGCAACAAGGTGATCCGGCTGCACGACGGAAGGATTGTTTCGGGAGAGGCGGGGCAAAATGCTTAGCAGCGAAATCAAGGCCGCCATGCGCACCTTTTACCGGGAGAAGTCCTACGCACTGATCAATCTCTCCGGCCTGGCCCTGGCGATAGCCTGCTGTTTGATCCTGGGGCTGTATTTACGAAGCGAACTCACTTACGACCGGCACCATTCGCGTCATAAACAAATCTTCCGGGTCGTCGACGAATATACCACCAGCGGCAATTCGGCGCGATGCGCGGTCACGCCGATACCCTTGGGGCCCATGCTCAAAGAATACTATCCCGACGTCAAGGACTTCGTCCGGTTCGCACGTACCGGAAGGCTCTTGATCCGGAGCGGAGACAAGGCTCTTTATTGGGATGACGTCTATCAGGCGGATGAGAGCGTATTCGACATTTTCACGCACAAAATTCTTTACGGCGATCCCAGGACCGCCCTGAAAGATCCCTCGTCGGCAGCCGTAAGCGAGACCTTCGCCAAAAGGTATTTCGGCGACGCCAATCCCATCGGCAAAACCATCCATGCCGAACTGGCGCCGGAAATTGCGAGGAAGATCACTCTCGTTTATCGGGATCTGCCGGAAAATTCTCATTTGAAGTACAGCGCCCTTTTCCGGATTGGAGATTCCGCATCCGGTAAAGATCGACGTCCGATCGACCTGTTCAATATTGGCCTTTATACCTATCTCCTGATGCCGGAAAATTACAATATCAGCGACTTCAAGGCGCTCAGCGATTCCTTTTTCTCCCGTTTCATGCAGGACTTGGGCAAGACACTCGGCCAGACCTGGAAATGCTGGCTGGAGCCGCTCGCGGACATCCACCTTCATTCGGATGTCTCCTACGATCTTCCGAGAGGCAACCGCTATTACGTCTTCGGATTCGCTGCAGTCGCCGTTGTTCTCCTGGCAATGGCCTGCATCAATTATGTCAATCTCGCGATAGCCCGCGCCGCAAAACGCGCCAAGGAAATCGGGATGAGAAAGATCCTGGGGGTGCCCCGGGGCAGCCTGATGCTCCGGTTTCTCGGCGAAGCGATGATTTTTTCCGTCGCTGCCGTGTTTATCGGCGCAGCCCTGGTGGAACTGGCGCTGAAATTTACACCCGTCAACGAGCTTATGGGAAAGCCGCTGGCATTGGGATTGAAGGACGAACCCATGCTCCTGGCATGGATGCTCGGGCTGGCCCTGGTGGTCGGCTTGATCTCCGGCCTCTATCCTGCATTTTATTTGTCTTCCATTTCGCCGCTTTCCGCATTGGCCAGTTCCTACGGCGGGATGAAGGGGAAGTCCCGCCTAAGGGAGTTCCTCGTCCTGACGCAGTTTACCATTGCCGTCGCCGTGATCGCCTGCACACTGATCATGGCCATGCAAATGCGCTACGTCTCCCGCAAAGACCTGGGATTTGATAAACAAAATAGGGTCATCGTCCAGCTGCGCGGATTGGATCTGATAGAAAAATATCCGGTCATAAAAAACGATCTTTTGAAAGACAGCCGAATCAAAGGCGTTTCCGTCAGCGATGGTGTCATCGGCATGGAGCAATACTCCATTCTCAATTCGATCGCGGACGGCGAAGACGGCTCGCCCGGAAGAATCATCCTGAGCAACATGTCGGTGGGGGAGGATTTTCTGGAGGTCATGGGGATGCAGCTTGTTTCCGGCAGGAGCTTTTCGAAAAAGCTGCTCACGGATATCGGCAATACCTTTGTCGTTAATGAAACCCTGGTCAGGAACAGGGGTTGGAAGAATCCACTGGGCAAGCACATTCAGATGGGATCGTCGCTCCACGGCAGAGTGATCGGCGTGGTGAAGGATTTTCACGCCAAATCTCTTCACAGCCCGGTGGAACCCTTTGTCATCTACCAGCAAGACAACAATTTCCAGAACGTTCCCGCCCAAGTGCGCTCCGCATACCAGAGGGTGATGGTCGTAAGCATCACGGGAAGAGAGGTTCCGCAGGTTTTGAACTTCCTTCAGGAAAAGCTCGCCGGCTACGATCCCAGGCATCCTTTTGAATACAAGTTCCTGGACGACGAGCTGGGCAAGCTGTACCTGCCCGAGGAACGCCTGATGAAGATGATCGGGATTTTTTCCGGCATCTGCATTTTCATCGCCTGCATGGGCTTGTACGGTCTGGCGGCCTTTGCCACGGAACAACGCAGCAGGGAAATCGGCATACGAAAAGCGCTGGGCGCTTCGGCGGCGCAAATTATCATGATGCTTTCCCGCAAGATTTTATGGCTGGTGCTGGCGGGATCTGTTGTCGCTTCAATTATTGCCTATTATGCCATCGAGGAATGGATCTCGGGCTTTGCCTATCGCGCAGGCATTCATCCGCTGGTCTTTGTGGTATCCGCTGCCGCGGTGATGGCGGTGGCTTTCATCACGGTTGCCCTTCAATCCTACAGGACTGCTCGGGCCAATCCTGCGCTGATGATGCGCTATGAATGAATTGAATTTTGGTTTTTTCGTGCTGGCAAGGGGAAACAGGAAGCCGGGAGACCGGAGCCTGAACATAAAAACTGCCGGCTCCCGAATTTCAGCGCGTTAGGCGGGCTAAAAAAGCGCCGGAAGCTAAAGTATCTGAAGCAGGAAAAGGAGAAGCTGGTTTGGATAAACCGATTCAGAAAAAAACCTGGACTCCCGGCAGGATCGTGCTCCTGGGTATCTCGGTCCTGGTCATTGGCGCATTGGTCTATTTATACGCTTCCCGTTCGGGGAAACCACGGTTGAAGGTCGATCCGAGCCGGATGACCTTTTCGAAAGTCGGTTACGGCGAGTTCCGCGAATACTATCCCTTCGATGCCAAGGTTGAGCCTGTCACGACAGTATACCTGGACGTGGAGACAGGAGGCCGCGTCGAGCAGATTTTTGCCGAAGGGGGCAAATTCGTAAACAAAGGGGACCTGATCCTGCGGTTTTCCAATGCTTCGCTCCAGAGAAGCTCCATCGAAACGGAGAGCCGCCTGCTCGAAAACCTGGACATCCAGAGAAACACCATGTTCACGCGCGAGCAGAATACGCTGATACAAAAGGAAAATGTCCTGAACCTCGAATACCAGATTTCGGAACTGGAACGCAAATACAGGCGGTACCAGGGATTGGGGGATTATTCCAGCGTGATTCCCGAGGAAGAATTCCAGCGTGTAAAAGACGAGCTGGCTTACAAAAGGAAACAGAAGGAACTGCTTGAAGAGAGGATCCGGCAGGAAGAGCGGTTAAGTCAGATACAGCTGGAGCAGGCGAACAAATCCGTTGAACGCCTGAATAAAAGCATGGATCTGCTGGCGAAGACTGTGGAGAGCCTCGATGTTCGAGCGCCCATCTCCGGGTACCTGTCCAGCATCGACGCCGAAGTCGGCCAGAATATCGGCCCGGGCAAGCGAATCGGGCAGATCGACCTGCTGGACAAGCTGAAGCTGCGCGCAGGCATCGATCAGTATTACATCTCCAAAGTGGCGTTGGGGACCAGGGGCAAATTCAGCCTGGAAGGGAATACTTACGCGGTGGAAGTTCAAAAAATTTATCCCGAAGTCAAAGAAGACAAGCTCACGGTGGATATGGCGTTTGTGGGTGAGATGCCTCAGGGAATCAAGCGCGGACAAACAGTGACCGTGGAGCTGGATTTCAGCGAAACCGGAAAAAGCCTCGTGGTCCCAAAGGGCGGATTCTACAATCAGACCAACGGCCGCTGGGTGTACCTGCTGGCGGAGGACCGTCAATCGGCCTATCGAACCAATATACGCACCGGCAGGCAGAACCCGCACGATGTGGAGATCCTGGAAGGATTGCGGGAAGGCGACTGGATCATCACTTCGGGCTACGATTCCTTCAACGCGGTGGACACTCTGGTGTTCACCAAACCGGTGGAACTTGGCAGATGAATTTACGATTGACGATTTACGATTGACGAACCAAATGGCGAGGCAAAAACAAATGGCTAAGCGGTCTGTTGCCTGCGCCCAGAGGGAGAGCATAATGATAAAACGCATCAGGCTGATCCTATGGATCGGATTACTTTTCTGCTGCAACGCTATGGCCCAGACGGACCTGGCTGGGACCTGGCAGGGCAAACTGGCGGTGAGCCCGAACGAAAATCTTACCATTCAGTTCATCATTACGAAGCAGCCCGACGGCTCCTATAAAGCGCTGCTGAATTCACCGGATACCGGCGGAATAAAGAATGTCCCTGCCAGCGCAGTCAAGTACGCTGCAGGCAAGCTGACCATCGACGTAGCCAGCCTGAGCGGTTCCTATTCCGGGACTGTGGGCAAAGGAACGATCACCGGCGAGTGGAAGCAGCAGGGAAGCACGATGCCCCTGGTGCTGACTCCATACAAAAAGCCGGAAAGCGCCACTCTGAAGCCCTTGCTGGGGGAATGGGTCGGCGCATTGCCGCCCACCGTCGGGAAAATAACGACGGTGTTCCGGTTTGAAATGACCAAGGATGGCAAGTTTGCAGGATACCTGGATGTGCCGGAGCAGAACGCCAAAGGCATACCCGTAAGCGATGTCACACTCGAGGGCAACGAAGTCAGCCTGAAGATTCCGATGGCCGGAATTGACTACAAAGGAAAAATTACCGGAAACACCATCGACGGCACCTTCAAGCAGGGCGGAGCCCAGTTTGATCTGGATCTTAAAAAGGGGAAGTATGAAGTCCCGCCCCTGGACATGTCCGCTGAGGCTGTGAACAAACTCCTGGGACAGTGGGCAGGCAGGGTGAACGTGCCGGAGGATATCACTTACACAATCATGCTTCGATTTGAAAAAACCCAGGACGGCAAACTTCGTGCTTTTGCCGACTGCCCGGAGCAAGGCAGCCGTGGCATCACGCTTGCGGATGCAGCGCTCAAAGGCGACCAGTTCAGCTACAAGCTTCTGATTCCCAATCTGGAGTACAGCGGCAAGCTGGACGGCAATTCCCTGGCGGGCACCTGCAAAATTCGCGGAAAACAGTATGACCTCAATCTGACCAGGGGGGCGAAATTCGAGGCTCAGGCCGTTCAGATTGATATCCCTGCCGATGCAATGACAAAGCTGCTCGGCCGATGGGTGGGCAAGATCAGTGTTGTGTCGGTGGTCTTTCGCTTTGAGCGGAACGCCGCGGGCAAGAACGTCATTTTTATTGACAGCCCGGAGCAGCAGATCAAGGGCCAGCCTGTCCTCAAAGCATCTCTGGTCGACGGAGTTTTGACGATGAAGGTGGCGGGGGCGGAATATGCCGGTAAGGTTAGCGGCAATAAAATCGACG
>Ga0208980_10002643_pt1 | contig 10834 bp, 7 predicted proteins | sample WetSurMetagenome_3_FD_187993 | JGI IMG/M metagenome (GOLD analysis project Ga0208980, IMG submission 187993) | Wetland microbial communities from Twitchell Island in the Sacramento Delta, sample from surface sediment Aug2011 Site A1 Bulk (version 2) | ecosystem: Environmental > Aquatic > Marine...
AGAAAGACAATAAGCAACACTTATTAAAATGATTCATTTAATTGATTTATTAGAGAAACATGGTAAGTATTTGATTAAAATCAAATTATTGATTTTCGTTATCGCCTTTTCAGGCTGCGTCATGAGTGATGCACCTTCGCGTGATATAAAAACAGTGGCGCATGACTATATCCCAAAACTTGAAAAAAATTTACGCCAGAACATCGTCCCATTCTGGCTACAAAAAACTCTCGATCCGACAAACGGAGGTTACACGATCAATTTTGGTCTCAAAAGCGAACCCTTAGGACCGGGGGTCAAAATGATCGTTACCCAGGCACGCCAGGTCTGGCTTTTTTCACGGTTGGTCCGCGAAGGCTACGGCGGCAAGAAATGCCAGGATGCTGCGGGATTAGGCTATCGGTTTCTCAAAGAGAAGATGTGGGACAAAAAACATGGCGGGTTTTACTGGCAGGTCGATGCCACCGGAAATAAGGTTCTCCTTGCCGGGAAGATTATGTATGGCCAGACTTTTGGCCTCTACGCTGTTGCCGAATATTATCTGGCCTGCAAAAAACCGGAGGCCTTGACTTTTGCGCGGGAAATTTTTGAGCTTATGGAAGCCAAAGCCCATGACTCAATGTATGGGGGCTACTGCGAGACCTTTGCGGAAGACTGGACTATCCCAACCCTCACTCGTTCCTATCTGGGAACGCTTCCTGACACCAAAACAATGAATACCCATCTTCATCTGCTGGAGGCCATGACCAGTTTTTATCGCGCCAGCGCATTACCGCTCGCGCGCGAGCGTCTGCTGGAGTTACTACATATTCAAAGCACCACGGTGGTAAGAAAAAATGTGGGGGCATGTACGGATAAATACCAGCGAGACTGGACACCGATGCTGGATGGTGAAAATGCTCAGGTTGCATACGGCCATTCTCTGGAAAATATCTGGCTGCTCATAGACGCCTGCGATGCAGCGGGCATTTCTCCCTCTCCCCTGCGTGATCTTTTTCAGGTGCTTTTTAATTATGCGCTCAAATATGGCGTTGATGAAAAAAAAGGCGGTTTTTATCGCAGTGGCAACATAGTCACAAACAGGGTAACAGACCGCAATAAGGTCTGGTGGGTGCAGGCGGAAGCTCTTGTCTGTTCCTTATACCTGTATCGTCTGACCCAGGACACAAAATACCTGGAGGTCTTTGCCAGAACGTACGATTTTATCGACGTGTACCAGGTCGATTGGCACAACGGTGAATGGTACGCCACCATCACACCGAAAGAAAATCCGGAAGGCAACAAAGCTGACCAGTGGAAAGCAGGCTATCACAACGGCCGGGCAATGATAGAATGTTTGACGATCCTTAAAAAGGCTCAATGAAAGTGAATTTAATTTTTCAGGGATTGATACCTTTACGCTCTTCAGCCTCAGCAGGTGATGCTGCCAGAGAATGTTGTGTTATGATGATTGATCTAAAAGTATTGCCAAAGCGTTTTTACGAATTTCTTTAATGGCGGCAGGCTTTCTGATAAAGCGCACTCCCTGTTCCGAGATAAAAGAAATATGTTCCGGGGTAAACTTGCCGCTAAAAAAAAGAAAGCGTTTTTTGATCGCGGGGAATAAGTGGAGTGCCTGCTGGTAAAAGGAAATGCCATCCATGGTGGGCATATAAATATCGGAAATGATGAGCCTATAATAGGTATGTTTTAGCTTTTCCAGTGCTTCCTCTCCGTTATACGCGCTATCAACAACGCCCTCTTCATTTAATAACGCCATGATGAGAATGCGGATAGGCTCGTCATCGTCTACAATTAAAATTTTTTCTTGCCAAACGTGAGGGAGGGCGCGTAACTGATCGTTCAAGTCATTCCATTCCAGGTTATTCCCATAGTAGTATTTAATAAATCGTTGGTGATTCTGAAAAACCATGGCGGCGCGCGCGAAATCTCCGCTCAATTCCTTTAACGTGTTAACCACGTAAAGAAAAACACCATTGAACCTTGATCGCTCGATCGTCACGATGTCTTTGTACGCCTGATCCTTGGTTAATGTTTTTGCCGTAATCTTCTGGAGAACTTCATCGAATATTCTCCCGATTTTGGTGTTGGTTTCGTCATCAATGGTCACGGGTGGCATAGGGATAGGATGAGTTTTTACATATCGCAATGCCTCTTCCATAATGCGAAAATGGTCTGCTTCATCGTCCGCAATGTGTTCAAGGAATTGTCTTAAGGTTGGATCATCTTTAAAATAGTGCGCGGCCTGTTTATAAACGTCTCCCGCCAGACGCTCAATGTTCATTAACCAGGCAACGATTTTTTCCATGTTTTCTTCTGCCGTTTTGTCCATTGGTCTCTTCGAAGCGATTTTTTTGGCTCGCGGCTGTGTCCCCGGTCATTATCTCAAGAACCACATTTTCTTGGGGGTTCTCCTGCGGGGAGGTTGTAGTATGACATTACAGGAGTTTTTTCTCCACGTAGCGAACCGCGTTCCGAAAGATTTTAATTCCTAAGCCTTCTTCCGGCAAGGGGAGGCCTCGGCGCTTAAGGTCTTCTTTTTTCCGGGTCCAGTCAGGATGGTTGGTGAAATGGTTATAACCTTCAGGGTGGGGCATTAAGCCAAGGACGTGTCCGGTGGGGTCACAGATACCAGCGATATCCCGGAGAGAACCATTCGGGTTATAGGGAAATTTTCCCCGCGCCGGCTTATTGTCAGGGGTGGCGTATTGGAAGACAACGTGGTGATCAGTAAAAAGTCTTTTGATAACCTCTTTCGGAGCAAAAAACTTTCCTTCTCCGTGACGAATCGGCAGCTCAATGGTTTTAATCCCTTTGGCAAACACACACGGGGAGTGTAGGATCTTGAGGTAAATCCAGTCATCGCGAAAATTTCCGCAGTCATTAAAGGTAAGCGCGACATCGCGCGCCTTATAATTGCCATCAAAACCAGGAAGGAGGCCCAGATTTACCAATGCCTGGAACCCATTGCAGATTCCGATAACCAGCTTTCCCTCAGCAATAAACTCCTCAATCTGAGCGCCGAGGTTAAATTTAAAACGGCTGGCTAAAAGCACACCAGCGCCGTGGTCATCACCCCAGCTGAACCCCCCGTCAAAAACCAGGATGTGGTAGTCTTTTAAAATCTCCTGATGCCCGATCGTCTCGCCCGTGATTAGCTCATTTATATGAACGCGGTGTGATTCAGCGCCGGCTATTTTTAAGGCATAATCAGTCTCATAATCGCAGTTCAGTCCGTAGCCGGTCAAAACAAGTGCTTTTACTTTTTTCATCTCAGCGCCCCAAAAGTCTTTTTCCACGCGTGTTTTAAATCCATGATATCGGCATCAACAAGTGTCCCTTTGCCCTTCACTCCGCTAATTTTCAACCGTGGTTCTTCCGTTACTTCGCCAATGGCAGCAATGCGACATCCTTTTAAAACCGCTTCAAACTTTTCTTTGTTCTCCGGAGCAATGGTGACAAGAAACCGCCCCTGGGTTTCCGAGTAAAGGATGCGGTCATTGGTCAGGTCGTCTTCCACGGGCACCGCGCTGAGGTCAATCGTTAAACCCAGGCAACCAGCCATCGCCACTAAGGCGAGGTGAACGCCTAAGCCTCCCCGGTAAATCCCGTGGGCTGAAGCAACCCATTCTTCCTGAATGGCCGTGCTTAAAGCGCGATAGAGCGGAATGACCTCTTCAGTATCTACGTTCGGAACGTTGATCCCGATACAGCCAAAGCGGTCATAGTACTCTGATCCGCCCAGCTCATTGCGCGTGACCCCTAAAACATACACCACATCCCCCGGGATTTTAACATCCATGGTCAAGCACTTTCGGATATCATCAATCACCGCGGTGGCGGTAAACTGAATCGTCGGCAGGCCGGAAATCTTCCGGGTCTCGCCATATCGGCCTTTAAGATTGCCGTCGATATACATGCTGTCTTTTCCGGAAAGCAACGGAATACCATAGGCAAGGCAATAATCTTTTAACGCCCAGTTTGCCCGGACCAGTTGGGCAGCCTTAAACTTGCCATCCGGATTGGAAACCGGATGGTACTGGATAGTAGGCCAGCAGAAGTTATCCACGCCCCCAATATCGTCAAGCTTTGCGCCCACGGCAATGAGCCGTCGCACTGCCTCGTCAATCGTGCACCCGATCATGGGGTAAGTATCAATCTGACTATACGTGGGATTGATGGCCTGCGTGGCAGCCAGGCCCCGATACGATTCCAAAATCGGCCGAACCACAACCGCATCACTTGACACATCCCGCTCTTTTCCTACCAGCGGCTTGATCACGCTCCCCCCTTGAACCTCATGGTCATACTGGCGGATAACCCATTCTTTGCTGGCAAGGTTCGGCCGCGCAAGAATGTCTTTGAGAAGACTCGCATGGTCTTCGGGTTCAATGATGACCGGTTCGTATAAGCCACGAACGTCGGGCGGCATCCACTCAGCATCAAACTCCCACTGGGGAAAATCAGATTTTAAGAGCTCGGTAGTGATATAAGCGCAGGTCTTTCCCTGATAGAGAATATGAATCTTGCCGGTGTTGGTGTATCTCCCGATGACCGTGCTTTCAACATCATGTTTTCGGGAAAGCTCCATAAAGCGTTTTTCATGTTCCGGCTTTACGGCTACCGTCATCCGCTCCTGAGATTCCGAAATCCAGATCTCCCATTGGTCAAGCCCCGCATATTTAAGCGGGACTTTATCTAACTCAACCTCACAGCCATTGCTGAACCGGGCGCTTTCCCCAATGGATGACGAAAGCCCGCCCCCGCCATTATCAGTGATAAAAGCGATCAGCCCTTCATCCCGCGCCTCAAGCAAAAAGTCATGCATCTTCTTCTGAGTATACGGATCCCCAATTTGGACATGACCTGCGGGAGTGTGTTCACTAAACCCTTCGGAAGCAGCAGTTACCCCATGGATACCGTCTTTCCCCACGCGTCCTCCGGTCATAATGATAAGCTCACCCGGGGTTGTGGTCTTCATCTCACTCGGTCTTCCCTGAACGGAAAAAGGCATGATCCCCAGAGCGGTTACAAAAACCAAACACTTACCCAAGTAACTTTCATGGAAGAAGAGGTTACCAAAAGGCGTGGGCACGCCGCTTTTATTTCCTCCGTCCTTAACCCCGGTGATAACGCCGTCCAACAGCCTTCGGGGGTGGAGACGAGGTTTAAGCTCTCCCTGATAATCCCGCGAGGCAACGCAGTACCCATACATCCCCAAAATAAGCTTTGACCCTAAACCAGTCCCGAGCGGATCCCGATAAACGCCCACAATCCCGGTAATGGAGCCTCCGTAGGCCTCCATATTGGAAGGGCTGTTGTGAGTCTCGCCGGTGATAGTATAGTAATGAAGGTCATCGAACCTCCCCACTCCCGCATTATCCCAAAGCACAGAAACCACCCAGGGTTTTTTCTTCTGAATGTCCAGGGTGGGCTTTTCAATGCAGGTCTTAAACAGATTGTCCACTACCGTCTCTTTTTCGGTCGAAAGATCCTTATAGCGGAAAAGCCCCTTAAAAGTATTGTGGTTGCAATGATCAGACCGGGCCTGGGCAATGTATTCAAGCTCAATATCCGTGGGAAGGTCAAGGCCCACTTTTCTCCGCTCGTTCCTTATCTCTTCCCGGAGAAAATACTCCCTGATCGTCGGAACATCCCGGGGGTTAAGCGCGAGGTTTCGCTCATCGCTTATCCGCATCAGCTCTTCATCACTATCAATCGAAAAAGCCTTTACCGTTGGAATATGGCTCAACACAACCTTCGGAACCGTTAAACCGATATTGCTTCGTGCGTCCTGCTTCCCTTTTTCAAAAATTTTCCACTGCTGGATAAGATCATTAGCGAGTGATTCCCGGGCAATGAGGTTCACGTTTCCCTCATCCAAACCCTTGCCCCGAATACAGAAAAGCTTTGAGGTATAGCACGCCTCTTCTTCTTTAAAAGTAATTTTCAGGAGATCTTCAATCGCTTCTCTGGCTGTGCTCGCGGCCGTGTCCCGCACCCCAGGCCGGAACCCAACCCACACCGCCCAATCAAACTCAATCGACAGGGCGTCAAAGCCGGAGACGTGAATGACCGGGTTTGTGAAAATCTTGGTTCTGATCTCTTCGAGTTGTGCCGCGGTGAATTCAACATCAAGAGTAATAATGTTTATCAACCTCACTGAGTCCACGGCGATTCCAAAGTAGTCCTGGGCTTGCGCTTTTAACGATGCTCCTTCTGCGTCAAAAAGCTCGGGTTTAAGGGCAATTTCTATTTTTGCTATCATACGTTGAGTCTCTCTTCGGGATGATTCAATAAAAAAGGAAGGAAAATTCTCAGAAAGTGTAGGTGAGGATGGAAAAAATGTCAAGGTTTGTTCGATTTTATTGAACTTACGGAAATGTTTTGTTAAAATAATTTTTTTATTTAAGATTAAAAATTTAAGATTAAAAATTAAATGGTTAAGGGAAAAACACCTTCAAACTTAAAACTTAACCCTTAATCCTTAATCCCGTAAGGCGTAAAGCGTAAAACGTAAGATGTTAAAACACTTCACGCTTCACGTGCTCACGTTTCACAGAGTATTTGCCATGATTAAACCCATTCATAATTCTGAAGAAGGCCCTTTGAAATTAGTAGGGCTCATGTCCGGGTCAGGGACCAATATCCGAAAAATTTTGGAGCATCAGATAAAACTCGAAAAACAAGCCGGCACATCACCATTTAAAATAGTTGTTCTTTTTAGCGACAACGTAAACAGCAATGCATCCAAAATCGGAATGGAATACGATATTCCGGTGATAACCCGCGACATTGCCGGGTTTTACGCCAATCGAGGGAAAAAACGGAGTGATTTAAGCATCCGGCCGGAATTTGACGCTGAAACCGTAAAAGCCCTTTCCCCCTTTGAGGTCAAAGTAGGAGTTTATGGCGGATATATGAGTGTTGCCACCTCGCCTCTTATTCATGCCTTTCTGGGAGTAAATGTTCACCCGGCTGACCTTTCGATTGAGGAAGGAGGCAAACGAAAATTCATGGGTGACCACGCGGTACGAGATGCCATCGCGAGCGGAGAAAAAACCATTTCCTCGAGTACCCACATCGTTGAAAACGCGGTTGATCAGGGGCCGATCCTCATGATCTCTCCACCCCTGCCCGTGATAGTAAAAAAAGAGTGGGATCTTTCCAATCCCGAACATCTCAAGGAAGCTGAATCTTTTAACCAGGAACGCCTTAAAGAAAACGGGGACTGGTTGATTTTTCCGAAAACGATCGAATATCTAGCTCAAGGCCGCTATGGAAGGGATGAAACCGGCACGCTTTATTTTGATGGCAAGCCAATCCCCTATGGGTTCCGTTATGAAATTTAAGTTTTAAGTGTTAAGCTTTAAGCCTACCCCTTAAACCTTAACACTTAATTACTTAAATTTTAAAACTTACTTCTTAACCCTTAACCATTCAACCTTTAAACTTAAAACTTTCAACTTTATTTATTGAGAAACTTTTTATGACCAACCATTACAAAAAAGCTGGGGTTGATATTCATCAGGGAGATAAAGCATCTCAAATTCTTTATCAGGCCGCTCGCAAAACCTGGAAAAACCGCTCCCGTCAATTAGGAGAAGTTATTACCCCGTTTGATGATTTTACCGGATTGCGGGTGATGGCAGTAGGGAAGCTTCCCGCGGGAACGGTTTTGGGAGTGGGTTTTGATGGCGTGGGAACGAAAGTCGAGATCGGAGAACGAATCGCTCTTCACAACACCATCGCCTTTGATTTATTCGCCATGGTCTGCGATGACGCGGTGGTCAGGGGAGGTGAACCGGTTTTAGTGGGAACAGTCCTTGATGTTAATACCCTGGGGAAAGAAAATGAATCGTATCTAAATTTTATTAAACAGCTGGCAGACGGGTATGTTAAAGCCGCCCGCGAAGCTGGAGTCGCGGTCATCAATGGAGAACTCGCGGAACTGGGAGTCCGCGTTCACGGTTATGGCCCGTTTAACTATAACTGGAGCGCCGGGGTTATCTGGTTTGCCCGGAAAGAGCGGATGTTCACCGGTTTTGAAATCAAGCCCGGTGATGCCCTGGTTAGTTTAAAGGAGGAAGGCTTTCGTTCAAATGGTTTATCCCTGGCTCGGAGAATCTTACGTCAAAATTTTGGAGAAGAGTGGCATATCCAATCCGTAAACGGAAAAAACCTGGGTGAGCTGGTGCTCCAACCATCCCGAATCTATACTCGAGCCATCGTGGAAATGATCGGCGGCGTAGAAGGCAACCCCCAGGCGAAAATCCACGGTTTAGCCCACATTACCGGCGGAGGAATACCGGGAAAGCTGGGAAGAACACTCAAACCCCAGAAATTGGGTGCTCAGATTGACAACCCTTTTCCTCCTGGAGATATCGTTTCCTTTTGTCAGGCACTGGGCAACGTCTCCGATCAGGAAGCTTATCAGGCCTGGAATATGGGCCAGGGGATGATCGTCGTCACTCCTGAGCCTGAAGGGGTAATCCAGATTGCTCGCAACCACCGGATCAAGGCAAAAATAATCGGACGGGTGACACAAACCCCAGGCATTACTATTGTGAGCCAAGGAGTTTTCAAAAAAGACAAGGTATTAAAATTTTTTTAACCAGCCTTTATCAGATCACCAAGGGCTTTTAATTCCAGAAAACGTAATTTTTTTAAAGACTAAAAAGACCGTCCATAATCCTTGATTTGTAATTCCCCCGACAGAAAAATTATTTAATTTTAGTTACTTATTTGTTGCTGCGGGAAGTTATCCCCTCGAAGCCCGGGGCAGAAATAATACTTTGAGAGGCAGCCCTAATTTTTTTACTGAAAAATCCTTTTGTTTTTTAAAAGAGTGTGGTATTTATTCAAAAATAATAGCGAATTTACAAGTTTTTTTTGACAAGGAAAAAGGAGGTTTAACAAAATGCCGGTTGCACAGTATCTCTGTGATAGTTGCGGTAAGATCCTGGAAAAGATCATTTCAGAGAAATACCCGGCTAATATGACCTATGCTCCCCCAAACACGACCAGCCATTTCTTTCAGTGCATGAATACCTCGTGTAATGCTAAATTTATTGCTTGCGAAGAAGAATCAGGGAAGCTAACCTGGGATGTTAAAGATGAAGAAAACTTCAAAAGTCTTTTAAAAAGCATCAACGAACGGCAAGAACGCACGGTTCTCAAGGAGGAAAAGGGGAAATTGGCCCAGGAAAAGGCTCAGATTGAAAGAATGCTCAATGAAAATCCGCAAAAAATCTCGGTCATTAAAAAAGATATGGAAAACATCAAAATCCAGGTTAATAACCTGACGGACGAATATGAAGAACGAAGTGCGCAAATTAACAATTTGGAGGAAGCCCTGAAAAAAGGGCGATTACGGTTTGAGGAAATTGAAAAAAGGCTTAGGGATTTAATCCATGTTAAGTAACTGCTGTTGCATCGGGGCGTAGCGCAGCCTGGTTTAGCGCACCTGAATGGGGTTCAGGGGGTCGGAGGTTCAAATCCTCTCGCCCCGATTAATAATTTCAATGGGTTACAAATATTTTGTAGCCCTTTTTTATGTTATTTTTTTTGAGAGGTACAAAATGGGGTACAAGATTTTCTCCCCTTAGAAGATAAAAAAATTACATTCTCTTACTACCAGCCACAAAAAAAAGCGGGTGATAACATCCACCATTTTTACAACCCTGTCCATCCTTTGCTGAAGATGCACATAGAACACAAAAGCCAATTATGCGATGAACCCCAAAAAAAGACAAAGACGATAAGATTTTCTTCTTACCTTCCCTGGCGGGATTTTATTGACGAGAAGACCGTTGCCACTGTTCGGGACAACGCCTTTAGCGCCTTAGCCATTACTAAAAACGGCCGAAGAAAAAAGTAAAGCCAGGCAACTTTTTTGGAAACATGGTAGCGAAGCCGGAGGAAGTCAGGACTGGGAAAGTTAGCTCCCAGAAGAAAAAGAGCCTTGTCCTTCATGCCGGGAATTCTCATGAGCGTGAGGAGGTTGCCCTTCTGTTCGCTCTCGCCCTTAAAATTTATTAAACAAGCAAGGGTTTTGGGAAAGGGGATCGTCTCTTTTAGTATCTCATCAGGAACATAAGCTCCCAGGACCTCTTTTGCCTCTCTTAGACCAAGACCGACTCCAGGGGCAAGGTTTAATGCTTTTGCTTTTTCCCAAAACCTTCCCCACTTTATTTCTTCTTTCCATGAAGTGGTTATTTTCACGATATCCATGAGCCAGATTAACTTTAGAATAGCGTGGTGATAAACAGCATGGTAAAGGTGGTAGAGAAGGAAATCTTCGGGTGAAAGCGTCAGGGCTTGAGCGCCAGAGACAACCATTTTCTTGGCGCGGGCAATGACTTCAGCAGATGAAAGCGGAAAATCTGGACCCCCTAAGTTCCAGTGAAGTTCGACTAATACACTTTCTCTTGAATAATTGCGCGCTCCCCCAAACTTTCTCCACCAGGGCCAGTACTCTTTTCCTGTCAACAGGTAACCTGCATTGACGAACAGACGGTGTGCTTTTTCAAGATCTTTTTCATGAACCAAAAGATCAAGGTCATCCATGGGGCGCAGAGCCGGATCTTGATAGAGAGTGGTGAGCAGTGCCGCGCCCTTTAAAAGAACTATCGGGATGTTTTCTTTTTGGAACAAACCGAGCAGGTCTTTTAGGTCATTTAAAAAAGTTTCGTTTCGGAAATGATTGAGAAGGTAGGCGGCCTTGAAGTGGTCTCGAATCACCGCGGGAATTTCAACGGCCCCTTGTTCTTCTATTGCATTATAAAAAAGGGGACTTATTCCTTCCCCCTGGCACAGAGAGAAAACTGCATCC
>Ga0208980_10002644_pt1 | contig 10834 bp, 9 predicted proteins | sample WetSurMetagenome_3_FD_187993 | JGI IMG/M metagenome (GOLD analysis project Ga0208980, IMG submission 187993) | Wetland microbial communities from Twitchell Island in the Sacramento Delta, sample from surface sediment Aug2011 Site A1 Bulk (version 2) | ecosystem: Environmental > Aquatic > Marine...
GAGGTTCGGATCGCGGCCGACGACGTTCTCGAACATCGACCGGAAAACGACCTCGGTCCCGTCGGGGGTCCAGGCGACAACCTGGGCGCCGCCGGGATTGTAGGTCAGGCGGACGGGCGCCCCGCCTTCGACGGGCATGAGGTAGACGGCCTGGGCGCCGTCGTAGGTCGCCGTGAAGGCGATCCACTTCCCGTCGGGCGAGAGCTTGGCGAAGCTCTCGGTCCCGGGAAAGGTCGTCAGGCGCGCGGCCACGCCGCCCTTGGCGTTCACCGCCCAAAGGTCTGACTCGTAGGTGAAGATGATCGTATCGTTGTGGATGGTCGGATAGGTGAAGAACCGGCCCTCCTCGGCCGCGAACATGGCCGTGGCGAGAAGGCCGATCAAAAGCAGGGTTCTCAGAGCGTGTCTCATCGATTCCTCCTCTCGGGACTGTCAGGCCGCCGAGCCTGGCGGGATAGCCTCCAGAGTACGCGGTCCCGCCGGCCAAATCAAGCCGGGTCAGATCGCCCCGAGCTTCCGGCCGACGACCCGGAATTTGTCGAGCGCGAAAGCGATCTGGTCAGGCGAATGGGCGGCGCTGAGCTGGACGCGGATGCGCGACTTGCCGACCGGAACGACCGGATAGCTGAAGCCGATGACATAGACGCCCTCCTCGAGGAGGGCGTTGGCGAAGTCCTGGCTGAGCCGGGCGTCGTCCGGCAGGTGCCCGAACAGCACGGGCACGATCGGATGGATGCCGGCGACGATCCGGAACCCGGCCTGTTCCATGCCCTCGCGGAAGAGCCGGGTGTTCGCCATCAGGCGCTCCCTCAGCTCGGCCGACTCGCCCAGGATCTTGAGGACTTCGATCGTCGCCCCGGTAATGGCCGGCGCGAGCGAGTTGGAGAAGAGGTAAGGCCGGGAGCGCTGGCGGAGGAATTCGACGATCTCGCGCCGCCCGGCGACGCACCCTCCGGAAGCCCCGCCGAGCGCCTTGCCGAAGGTCGTGACGATGAGGTCGACCTTGTCCATGACGCCGCAGTGCTCGTGGGTGCCGCGGCCGGTCGGGCCGATGAAGCCCGTGGCGTGGGAATCGTCGACGAGGACGAGGGCCTCGTACCGCTCGGCCAGGTCGCAGATCCTGTCCACCTGGGCGATGGTGCCGTCCATGGAGAAGACGCCGTCGGTGACGATCAGCTTGAACTTGGCCTCGCGGGCCTCGATGAGCTGGTCTTCGAGGTCGTCCATGTCGTTGTTGCGGTAGACGAACCGTTTCGCCTTGGCCAGGCGGACGCCGTCGATGATCGAGGCGTGGTTGAGCTCGTCGGAGACGATGGCGCACCGCTCGTCGAGGAGCGGCTCGAAGACGCCGCCGTTGGCGTCGAAGGCCGAGGAATAGAGGATGGCGTCGTCCAGGCCCAGGAACTCGGCCAGGCGGGCCTCGAGCTCCCGGTGGACGCGCTGCGTGCCGCAGATGAAGCGGACCGAGGCCAGGCCGAAGCCCCAGCGGAAGAAGGCGTAGTTGGCGGCGGCCATGACCCGGGGGTCGTTGCAGAAGCCGAGATAGTTGTTGGCGCAGAAGTTGAGGACTTTGGCCCCCGACTCCGTCCGGATCTCGACCCCCTGCGGGGTCTCGACCACGCGTTCCTTCTTATAAAGGCCGCGCTCCCGGATCTGCCTGAGCTCCGCGTCCATGTGGTCCTTGAATCGTCCGTACATGGTGATGATCCTTCGAGAGATGCCGGATCATTATACAGGATAGGAGCGGGACCATAAAGCGGGTCCGCGGTTTGACGGGGCGCCCGGCCTGGGTTATAAAAAGGCGCCATGATCCCGGCTCCTCCGTCCTCCACGGACGTTCGTACCGGCCCGACCGCGTCGAACCGGAAAGGACGGGCCCTGGCGCTGCTCTGTCTGACGCAATTCCTGGGGATGTCGGTCTGGTTCTCGGCCTCGGCGGTCGTGCCGGCGCTCGCGGCGGCTTGGGGCCTCGGCCCTTCGGCCCAAGCGTGGCTGACGATGGCCGTGCAGTTGGGATTCGTCGCGGGCGCGCTTGGTTCGGCCGTGCTCAACCTGGCCGACCGGATCTCCGGGCGGTGGATGTTCGCGGTCTCCTCCGTACTCGCCGGCGGGGCGGCGCTGCTCGTCCCCGTCTCCGGCGCGGGATTTCCGGCCACGCTGGCTCTGCGTTTCCTGACCGGGATCTTTCTGGCCGGGGTCTATCCGGTCGGGATGAAGATCATGGCCACGTGGACGCGGCAGGACCGGGGATTCGGCGTCGGGCTCCTTGTCGGTGCGCTGACCCTGGGCTCGGCGGTCCCTCACTTGCTCAAAGCGTTCGGCCAGACCGGCGATTGGAGACCCGTTCTCGTCGCCAGCGGGGCTCTCGCGATCCTCGGGGGCCTCCTCGCCGCGGCGTTCCTGCGGGAAGGTCCTTTCCGGACGTCCGTTCCCCGATTCGATTGGCGATTCGCCGGCGCGATCTGGAAAGACCGGCCAGTCGCCCTGGCCAACCTGGGGTACTTCGGCCATATGTGGGAGCTTTACGCGGCCTGGACCTGGGTGCCGGTCTTCCTGGTCGCATCGTTCGGCCTTTCGGGCCTGGACGAGCGGTGGGCCGCTCTGGCCGGCTTTGCCTTCATCGCCGCGGGCGGCGTCGGAAGCCTCGTCGCCGGTAAGCTCGCTGACCGCGTCGGGAGAACGGCCGTCACGTCCGCGGCCATGGCGGTGAGCGGGGTCTGTTCGCTGGCGGCCGGCCTGTTTTTCGGCGGGCCGCCCTGGGCTTTGATCGTGATCACGCTCATCTGGGGTTTCGCCGTGGTCGCCGACTCGGCCCAGTTTTCGGCCGGCGTGAGCGAGCTCGCGCCGCCGGAACGGATGGGGACGGTCCTGACGCTCCAGACCAGTCTGGGCTTCCTGCTGACGCTCGTGACCATCCGCCTCGTCCCGGTGCTCGCTCGCGCCTGGACCTGGCGTTGGGCGTTCGCCTTCCTGGCCCTCGGCCCGGCCGTGGGCATCTGGGCCATGCTCCGGCTTCGCCGCCTGCCCGCGGCAGAACGGATGGCTTCCGGCCGCCGCTGAACCTGGCTATTTTCGATGGACGAGCGTCGTCGAAGCCTGGGCCGTGGGCATGACCACGATCTCGCTAACATTGACATGGAGCGGCCGCGTCGCGCACCAGACGACAGCGTCGGCGACGTCGTCCGGCCCGAGCGGCGTCAGGCCCTGGTAGACCTTGCCGGCTCGCTCGGCGTCCCCGTGGAACCGAACCAGGCTGAACTCCGTCTCGACCATGCCCGGCGACACTTCGCTCACCCGGATGGGCGTGCCGTTGAGGTCCAAGCGCAGTCCCTTGGACAGGGCCCGGACGGCGAACTTGGTGGCGCAGTAGACGCTTCCGGCCGGATAAACCTCAAAACCGGCAAGGGAGCCGATGTTGATAACATGGCCCCGGCCGCGCTCGATCATGCCCGGCAGAACGGCCTGAGTGACGTGGAGGAGACCCTTGACGTTGGTGTCGATCATCTCCTCCCAATCGCTGAGGAGCCCTTGGGGCAGCTTGTCCAACCCCCGGCTCAGCCCGGCGTTGTTGATCAGCACCTCGATCGCCCGCCACTCCGCGGGCAGCCCGGCGATGGCCCGGTCGACGGCGGCCTGGTCGCGGACGTCGAGGCGGAAGCTATGGACGGCGGACTTGTATTCGCTCTCGAGGGTCCGGGCGAGCTTCTCGACCCGCTCGGAGCGGCGGGCGCACAGAAGGATCTTGGCACCTTGGGCGGCGAAGGCCCTGGCCGTGGCCTCCCCTATCCCGGCGCTCGCGCCGGTGATGAAGACGATCTTGTCTTTCATGGACAGCATCGTGGTTCTCCTTATGGATCGGCTACGGCGAGCGATAAGGCCAAAGCATAGGAGCCGGCGGGTCTCAAGTCAAGCCGACAAAATGGGGAATTGGTATCATGCCCCTGTTTTTTGGTATACAAGAGGCATGTCGAACGTACCCGGCCCCTCGACCTTCACGAAATGGCTCGTCGCCGCGCGGCCCTGGTCGTTCCCGGCCTCGACCATGCCTGTCGTCTTCGGCACGGCCCTGGCCGTCGTCATGGGGGAAGCCCGATTCTCGCCTCTCCGTTTTCTCTGGGCCATCGCCACCATGGTGCTTCTCCACGCGGCGGCCAACATCCTCAGCGACGTCTTCGATTTCCGGCACGGTCTCGATCGCGAGGTGACGCCGGTCAGCGGCGCCGTCGTCCGCGGCTGGCTCACGGATGTCCAGGCCATGCGCGGCGCCGCCGTGCTGTTCGGCCTCGGCACGATCTCGGGCCTGCTCATCGCCCGGACCGCGGGACGGCCGCTCCTCATCGTCGGCGGCGTCGGCCTGGCCGTGGGCGCCGGATACACGCTCCTCAAGGCCCGGGCCCTCGGCGATCTGGCGGTCTTCCTCGACTTCGGCCTCCTCGGCGCCGCCGGCGCCTGGATCGTCCAGGCCGGGGCCTTCTCCTGGCTGCCCGTCCTTTGGACCGTGCCAATGGCCATGCTCGTCATCGCCATCCTCCACGCCAACAACTGGCGCGACATCGCCTCGGACGGCGAGCGCCGGGTGAGCACCGTGGCCGGGCATCTCGGGGACCGCGGTTCGCTCGCCTATTACGGCGTTCTCATCTTCGGGCCGGTCCTCATCGACCTGGCCTTGATCGCTCTGCCCCGCCTCGCCCGGGGACCGCTCCGCCCGATGCCCTGGACCTTTCTCCTGGTCGTTTTGGCCCTGCCCAACGCCCTGCGCCTCTGGGGCCGGGCCGTGCGCCGGGCCGCGCCCCGGGCGCCCCTCGATTTCATCATCCTCGACGGCGCGACGGCCAGCCACAACCTCGTCTTCGGCCTGCTCAGCACGGCGGCTGTCGTTCTCGAAGGGCTCCTGCGGTGGGGGTGAGCGCCGTTCGGACGGGCCCGGGCCCTCGTACGGTCGGCGCGGCAGGGATCCTGGCCGCCGTTCTGTTCATCGCCCTTTTCAGGCTCCGTCACCTGGGCCCGCTCGACTTCTGGGCCTGGCTGGCCGTGAATATCATCCTCGTCTCCGCCGTCGGCTTCGCCCTCGACAAGGATTACGCGCGGCGCCTCCGCCTCGATCTCCGGTCGGGCCTGTTTTGCAAGATCGCCCTCGGGGTTCTCTCGGCCGCCGCCCTGTACGCTCTCTTCGCCGCCGGCCGCGTCGCCGCTCTCCGCCTCTTTCCCTTCGCCGGGGCCGGGATCGGGAAAGTCTACGCCCTCAGGGCCGGCGTCCCGGTCCTGCGCGTCGCGCTGCTCATCGGCCTCGTCATCGGGCCGGGCGAGGAGCTCTTCTGGCGGGGCTTCTTCCAGGAACGGACGGCCGCGACCACGCGACCCGCCTTCGGCTTCCTCCTGACCGCGCTGCTCTACACCTCGGTCCACATGGCCAGCGGGAACATCATGCTCGTCCTGGCCGCCGCCGTCTGCGGCGTCTTCTGGGGCTGGCTCTACATGCGCTTCCGCTCGCCTGTCCTCAACATCGTCAGCCACACGGTCTGGGACCTCGCGGTGTTCGTCGTGTTCCCCTTTTAAGATTTCTGTCTCCCATTTCCGGGTTTCCCTCTCGAGGCGGCGATTCCCGAGCGAAGCCAAAGAGGGGAATGCCTCAGCCGGCGAGGTGCTCGATCAAGATCTTCAGGCCGATGCCGATCAGGACGAGTCCGCCGACGAGCTCGGCCCGCTTGCCCACGACGCGGCCGACGACCGGCCCCAGCTTGGCTCCGGCGACGGTCAGGACGAAGCTCGTGGCCCCGATGACGGCCGCCGGGTAGAGGATGCCGGCGCGCACGACGCCGAGGCTGAGCCCCACGGCCAGCGCGTCGATGCTCGTGGCCAGGGCGAGGACGAGAAGCCGCCGGCCCCGGGTCTGATCGGGACGGCAGGCCTTCTCCTCGTCGGTCATCTCGACGGATTCGTGGATCATCCGGCCGCCGATCAGGACGAGCAAGCCGAACGCGACCCAATGGTCGAAGCGCGCGATGAGGCCGAGCAGGCGGTCCCCGGCGAACCAGCCGATGACCGGCATGACGAACTGGAAGCCGCCGAAAGCGGCGGCCATCCGCAGGGCCTGCGCCATCGTCAGTCTCTTGGCCCCGCAGGCCATCCCTATCGTGATGGCGAAACAGTCCATGGCCAGCGCCGCCGCGATCCCCAGTATGAAAATGAACGACATGGAGGCTCTCTCTCGAGCTGCCCATTATAACATGTTATAATAGACGATTCGGACAGAGCCATGGCGACCACAGAGAGCATCATCCTTCGCGGCGTCCGGGTCCACAACATCAAGGGCGTCGACCTGGACATCCCCCTGAACAAGCTCATCGTCGTCACCGGGGTCAGCGGCTCGGGCAAGTCCTCCCTGGCCTTTGACACCCTCTACGCCGAGGGCCAGCGCCGCTACATCGAGTCCCTCTCCTCCTATGCCCGCCAGTTCCTCGAACGGATGGACAAGCCCGACGCCGATCTCATCGAAGGCATCCCGCCGGCCATCGCCATCCAGCAGAAGGGCGCGGCCAAGAACCCCCGGTCGACCGTGGCCACGGTCACGGAGATCTTCGATTTCCTCCGGGTGCTCTACGCCCGCATCGGCACCGTCCATTGCCTCCAGTGCGGCCGTCCCGTCGTCCGCGACACGATCGACGGCATCGTCGCCGAGCTTTCCCGCGAGCCCTCCGGCACGCGCGCCTTCGTCACCTTCTCCTGGCCGCGCGAGCGGGGCCTGGCTTCGCTCAAGAAGGACGGCTTCACCCGGGCCCTCGCCGCCGGCGCGGTCGTCGATCTCGAGGCCGCTCCAAAATCCGCCGACGCCGTGGACGTTCTGGTCGACCGGATCACCCTCGGCGTCGACGAGCGGGAGCGCCTGGCCGATTCGCTCGAGATGGGCCTCAAGAAGGGCCTGGGCCGGGTCGCCGTCCGGACAGAGGACGGGCGCGAGTTCCGCTTCTCCGAGAAGCTCGAGTGCCGCGCCTGCCGGCTGCCCGCCGATGACCCCTACCCCAACCTGTTCTCCTTCAACAGCCCGCACGGGGCCTGCCCCGAGTGCCACGGCTTCGGCGACCTGGCCGTCGTCGACGAGGACAAGGTCATTCCCGACCGCTCGAAGAGCCTGGAGCAGGGCGCGGTCGAGCCCTGGACGAAGCCTCTGTCCAAGGGCATGCAAAAGGAGCTCCTGGCCGAGGCCCGGCGCCGGAAGATCCCGATCAACGTCCCCTTTCGCGACCTCCGCCCCAAGGACCAGCGCTTTGTCCTCGACGGCGCCGACGGCTATTACGGCGTCAAGGGCTTCTTCGAGTGGCTCCAATCCAAGAAATACAAGGTCCAGGTCCGGGTCCTGCTCAGCCGCTACCGGAAGTACATCGCCTGCCCGGCCTGCGCCAAGACCCGCCTCAACGCCCGGGCCCTGGGCGTCCGCATCAAGGGCCTGAACATCGGCGAGCTCGTCCGCATGACCGTCGGGGAGGCCTCGGCCTTCTTCGCCGGCCTCGACCTCCGGCCGTACGACCGCCAGGTCGCCGACAAGCTCGTCCAGGAGATCCGGGGCCGCCTCCGCTTCCTCATGGAGGTCGGCCTCGACTACATCGCGCTCGACCGCATGACCTTCACCCTGAGCGGAGGCGAGGCCCAGCGCATCAGCCTGGCTGCGGCCCTCAGCGCCTCGCTCGTGGGGACGCTCTTCGTCCTCGACGAGCCCTCGATTGGGCTCCACCCGCGCGACAATCACCGTCTCGTCCAGATCCTGCGCTCGCTCAAGGACATCGGCAACACCGTCGTCGTCGTCGAGCACGACCCGGACATCGTCGGCGCCGCGGAGCACGTCGTCGATATGGGCCCGCGCGCGGGCGAGGCCGGCGGCGAAGTCGTTTTCGAAGGCTCGTGGCTGGCCTTCTTGCGCAGCCCCGAGTCCCTCACGGCCCAGTACATCCGCGGCGACAAGGTCGTCGCCCTGCCGCCGGCCCGCCGGCCGGCCAAGACCTTCCTCGAGGTCCGCGACGCCCACAAGCATAATCTCAAGCACATCGACGTCCGCATCCCCCTCGGAATTTTCACCTGCGTCACCGGCGTGTCCGGCTCGGGCAAGAGCAGCCTCGTCCATGACGTCCTCTTCGAAGGCCTCGAAGGGACGTCCGAGAACGGCTTCGGGGAGATCCGCGGCCGGGACAAGATCGCCAAGGTCATCATGGTCGACCAGTCCCCGCTGAGCGCGTCGCCGCGGTCGATCCCGGCCACCTACACCAAGGCCATGGACGGCATCCGCGACCTGTTCAGCGACACCCGCGAGGCCAAGCTCATGGGCTTCCGCCCCGGCTTCTTCTCCTTCAACACGGCCGGGGGCCGCTGCGAGGATTGCAAGGGCGCCGGCGTCCAGATCGTCGAGATGCAGTTCCTGTCGGACGTCAGCCTCGTGTGCGACGCCTGCAAGGGCCGGCGCTTCAAGAAGGAGATCCTCGACGTGCGCTGGAACGGCAAGAACATCGACGAGGTCCTCGGCCTGAGCGTCACCGAGGCCTGCCTCTTCTTCGCCGGTCGGCCCGAGATCACAAAGAAGCTCTACCCGCTCGTCGAGGTCGGCCTCGGCTACCTCAAGCTCGGCCAACCGACGACGACGTTGTCCGGAGGCGAGCTCCAGCGGATCAAGCTGGCCTATTACCTCGTCCACGAGAAGGGCCGGAAGATCCTCTATCTGTTCGACGAACCGACCATCGGCCTCCATCCCAACGACGTCGCCGTCCTGCTCAGGTCTTTCCAAAAGCTGGTCGCCGAGGGGCACACCGTCGTCGTTATCGAGCACAATCTCGACGTCGTTAAGAGCGCCGACCACGTTATCGACCTCGGCCCCGAGGGCGGCGAGGACGGCGGCCGGGTGGTCGCCCAGGGCACACCCGAGAAGGTGGCCCAAGCCCGGGGTTCCATAACGGCCAAATACCTTAAAGAAGCGCTCGACCGGACCAACGGCAGAAGCCGCGCCCCGGCCAAGAAAACGAAAAGCAAGAAGGCCTGAGTCTTCTGCGCCCCCTGGGGCCGTGAAAATGCGGTCCATTTTCAGGGCTAGAAGAACATCGAATTATCGCAATAGTGTTCATTATTTATATAGTTTTGCATATTTGTTTGCATAACATTTATTATTAATTATATACATAATTCATAAGCCTATTTAGTGACCAATATTTATACATCATATAAATGGCTTTAATTTTCTCGTAATTATATCTAACATATTCATATTTAATTAGTTATATACATTTTTTATTTGTTGGCACCGTTCTTGCCATTAATATGGCCGTCATGAAGGAAAAAGGAGCGGTGCCAATGAAAGCCAGATCTGCCCTTATCGTCCTGGCCGCCTGTCTCGTTGCGGCCGCGCCCCTGGCGGCGTCAGAAGCCGTCTGGGAAGTCCTCGTCCCGACCGGGCTTCAGCCTTCGTCCCTGGTCCTTCCCTATCCGCTGCCGGCGCCCGCGCTCGTCCCTCTCGAGCTCCTGGACGCCGAGCCCGTCGCCTCCCCGATCCCCCAGATCGTGGCCCCGCCGCGGATCCCCTCGTTCACGCCCGCCCGCGGCTCCGGCCGCTCGCTGTTCGACGCTAACCTGGCGCTTATGGTCGGACTGAACGTCGCCGACTACTTTACCACCAAAGAAGCCCTCAAATACCCGGGAATGGAGGAGACCAATCCCCTCATGAGACCGTTCGTCAAAAGCCCGCTCGCCTTCGCCGCCATCAAGTTCGGCACGACGGCTCTGACTTATGTGAGCTTCAAGGCCATCTTCAAGAGGAACAAGACCGTGGCCTGGGTCATGACCACGGCCACCAATTGCCTGCTCTCTTATGTCGTGGCCAACAACGTCCGCCTGATCCAGACGGTCAGGGCCCAGTGAGGCCGGAGTCAGCGCCGTGAACGTCTATCTGCAGCGCTACCTCGGGCTCGACGAGGCCCGCGAGTTCGCCCGGCCCGCCGGATTCCCGACGCTCCGGGCACTGGAAAGGGATTACATCGGCTTCCTGCTCGATATCACGGCCCAGAACAGGGCCGAGGTCTCCCGGATCCTGGCCATCTCCCGCTCGACGCTCTACCACAAGATCAGCCGCTACGGGATCGGCGGGGACGACACGGACGCGACGGCGTCCTGATCCCTCACAGCCATCTCCTCCGGCGGAAAAAGGCGAACATCGCGCCGACCGACGCCAGGATCAACCCCCAAGCGAACGCGTAGCCCCAGCGCCAGCGGATCTCCGGCATGTGGACGAAGTTCATGCCGTAGAGACCGACCAGGAAGGTGATGGGGATGAAGATCGTCGAGATGATGGTCAGGACCTTCATGATCTCGTTCATCCGGTTGGAGACGCTCGAGAGATAGGTCTCGACCATGCTGGTCAGGATCTCCCGGAAGGACTCGACCGTGTCGATGACCTGGATGGCGTGGTCGTAGACGTCCCGGAGAAAGACCCCCGTCGACTTCCTGATGAGCGGCGTCTCCATCCGCTCGAGGCCGCTGACGACCTCCCGCAGGGGCCAGACCGACTTGCGCAGGCCGATCATCTCGCGCTTGAGGGCGTGGATCTCGTGGAGCAGGCCCCGGCGGGGCTCGTCGACGAGCGTCTCCTCCAGGGCGTCGATCTTCTCGCCGAGCTTCTCCAGGACGAAAAAGTAGTTGTCGACGACCGCGTCCACGATGGCGTAAGCCAGGTAATCGGGGCCGAGCTTGCGGATGCGGCCCTTGCCGCCGCGGATGCGCTCGCGGACCGGATCGAAGCAGTCGCCCGGCGTCTCCTGGAACGAGAGGACGTAGTTCGGGCCGAGGATCAGGCTGAGCTGGT
>Ga0208980_10002645_pt1 | contig 10831 bp, 3 predicted proteins | sample WetSurMetagenome_3_FD_187993 | JGI IMG/M metagenome (GOLD analysis project Ga0208980, IMG submission 187993) | Wetland microbial communities from Twitchell Island in the Sacramento Delta, sample from surface sediment Aug2011 Site A1 Bulk (version 2) | ecosystem: Environmental > Aquatic > Marine...
CCAGTCAGACAAAGTGAGCAGGTCATCATAGTAATATCCTACCATCCCTTCGGGGCAGTAAAGGTCATTGTAATCAGCATCCAGGTTCAACATTTCAAAGACATCGAGGAAAACAGCGTAATTTGTCCCTGTTCCGCCTGACTCCCGGAAATTGGCAAAAATATTATTCCCGAACTCATAATATGAATCTACCGTCCTGTAAAATGCATAAGTGTTTGAAGATAAGGTGGGAGGCCCGGAAATGCTGATTGAGTTATAATAGAAATAATATGAATTGGCAGAATAAGTCATATCCAGGTAACCATAAATTTCCGGGTCGGAAGAAGCCCCGCCATCAAGGGCAATAACATTATTGGTTATTTCACTAAAATAACCTTCCAATCCATAATTATAAATGCCGGTTATATATGGGGAAATCCCCGCATTCAGGCAATGGCCGATGCCGGATATAATGTTTTTTCTCAAATCAGCATTGAAAATATAGATGCCTGTTGCTTCAGGATTACCCGAGCCCCCGGTGAATACCAGGTTGGTGATGATATTTTCCTCGACATCACAGCGCCAGTCATCCGAGAAAATACGGATGCCTTCTATGGAAGAACTATTATCTGAGGTCGCGCTGCTTATTGAACTGGAAATACTGGAATGACCGATCGTGTTGCCAGTAATATTCGCATATCCATCAAACAAATAGATCCCGATGAATATACCGGATGAACTGTTGGTCAATGAAATATTCTGAATGACGTTACCTGATATAATGGAAGGATCTGAAATTCCGACGCTGGCATTTATTGCATAAAATGATTTATCCTGGCCCGAATTAACCCAGGCTGATCCGCCGCATAAAGGAGCCTGCCCGCCTATATAATTGCCGGAGATAAAATTTGAATCTGAAGATGAACCCGGGAAAAAATAAATTCCCCGCTGGATAGTTGATGGAGGCGTTGACTGATTGTTATAAAAACTATTTCCGGATATGATCCAGTTGCTGCCATTTCCAGTTCCGGTAACACATATTCCATAAGTGGTAAAGTTAAAGATTTCATTGTTGGAGATATTATTGGAAGAATTCTCTTTACCTGTCGTTCCATTGGAATAGATGGCTGCACTCGGTATGTCAACGGCATCGGAACGGTCCCGGATAACATTGTTCATGATAGCATTATAACTGTTACCAGTTGTTGTAGTCGAATAGGCCAGGCGGATTGTCCCTAATGTTGAATTACTCGAAGCCCCTTCTATGCAGCAGTAACGGATTGTATCATGGCAAGCGCCGTTATAAAAGTTAAAAAGAGCATAAATATCACTTTCATTCCTGAAACGAAGGTACTTCCCGCTGCCTTCATATCGTCCATCCACAATCACCCGGTCGGCGCCGTTGAAACGGAGCATATCCACCGCAGCTGGGTTTCCTGAAATAAGACGTTCTGTATTCCCTGAAGGTTTAATGGTAAGGGTGTAATTACCCATTCCTTCTTCCTGCCATTCAGCCAGGTAATTAGTTCCATCCTCAGTCAGATCGGAAATGATCTCTGCCGTAAGATTTCCGTTAAGTAAATTATCGCTGATTTTTTTAAATAATCCGGAAGCCCCTGTGAGATTGTCGACTGTTCCCCCTGCACCCACAGTAATGGTAGCATTCAGTCCTTCCACCACTTGGTAGGTTTCCGGGGCTGAAGGAGGTACGGAACAAGCCGGCGGATCTGCTGAAAAGCCTCCTGCACCAGCAGAAGGACTTACACTAACATTAGGCGGACTGCAAATATCCTGTGCAGTAATGTAATATGCAACGATATCGTTTAACCCGGCACCGCCACCAAAAGTAAAATCATACTGGCTGCCTGAAACATATTCGCCGGTTGCGCTGTTCCAGCTTCCGGAATTGATCTTCCAGTATACCACCGGTAATCCAGGTCCTGACACAGGTATCCCTGTTGAATCGGTAAGAATGACAGAAATAGTCCTTGCAGTAAGAGATGCCGTTTTAATAAATGGCGTGTAACTGAAATAAGGGCCTTTAATATCCTGGACAGTCTCATAGGCTCCCATATTGGGCGTGGCCGGGCTGCGCGAAGCTCCTTCAAAATCTGTGGCAATCCCTGTGACGGGCACACCCGCTTTTCTCGCAGGAGAGGAAATATCAATCCTGAGATCGGTGTTGCCCGCATAAAAAGGATCAAGTGCTATGGAATGGACATCATCACCTGTTCTGCTGCGCCATAAGGTCATACTTGAAAGATTGCTGTAGAGGATATGCCCGAGCATAGCATCCGTGCCTTCCGCGTAATAATCGTTATAATCAATAGCGCCAAAAATTGATTCACTCTGGTAACAATAGATGGCATAAGAGGTTGTATTGGATGCTATGTCCGAGATTGAATTCCTGAAGATATTATTTTGAAGGTTAAGGCCTTCATTAACCGTCGATGATGAATAAAATGCAGCACTCATGTCATTGCTGAGGGTATTTGAGATGGCGCCGGACAAATTAACGGAATTATAGTATAAATTCACTCCACCACTATTGGACAGGACATGTAATCCGATGATCATATTAGACTCGAAATTACTGCCTGTCCCTGAAATATCATATACCAGGTTATTGGCAATGGTGAGATTGCTGGAAGCATTGGCTGTATTGATGTACAAGCCAGTTCCCCCATTTGTTCCGGTCCCATCGTAAATAATTCCGCAGATACGGTTTCCGGACACCATCGAATTCACACATCCGTTTCCAAAATACATCCCGTAAGGTTTGGTATTACTTGCTCTGACATTGAAAATCGTATTTTCCCTGATCTTAGCCCCTGCACATTGCTGAACATATATCCCGTATTTGACAACTGTATTGGTTGTTTCTGACGAGCCAACAGAATCCCCTGCGAGTATGAGGCTGTCATTCACCCCGCTTGCATTAGCGCTGATGTATATCCCGTAATAGGCTTTCGAAATATTGCAGTTTTGTATAGTTAAGCTGTCGTTGTCATCACCCGCGGTTCCTGCAGTTAACCCACCGACGGCGATAGCGTAGGCGCCTGATGCATAATGACCGGTGCTGACTTTGCAATTTTTAATCATATTGCATTTTGCACCCTGGCCAGTCCCTGAACTGATAAGCTGGATTGCAGCAATGGTGCCGGATGCTCCTGTATTAATGATGTTTAAGTATTTACCCGATCCGCCATAGTTTCCGTCAATAATAACCCTGTCGGCTCCTGCAAGCCTGATAAGCCCTCCGCTGTATGTTCCCGAAATCGTTCTTTCTGTAGCCGCATCAGGTTGAATCAATAGGGTGTAGCCAGCCCCGACTTCATATATCTGCGACAGGCTGTTGGTCCCTGTTTCAGTCATGGAAGAGATCACCTGTGCAGTGAGATTTCCTCTGAGGCCTGCCTGGTTTATCGCTTCGAACAATCCTCCCGCATTGGTCAGCGATGAGTAAGTCCCGGTCGTTCCGACCGTAACCGTTCCTGAAAGGGCCGCAACGATAAGCCTTTGCCCGGCCGGAGCCTGGATTGTTGGCGTCTTTGCTGATCCGCGAAATGTAAATGAAGCGCACTCCCCGTCGATCGCATTCCCGTTGCCGGCGTCTGCCGAAATATTATTTGCCAGCCAGAAATAATTGGTTCCCTCCGCGAGCGCCTGTGATCCCGCAATGGTAAAAGGCCCTGAAGGATTGACATATGTTGAACCGAACTGTGTGGCAGTTGAAAAAGTGTTGCTGGTGCCGGTATAAAAAACTTTGGCAACCGTGATATCGGAAGGATTTGATGTTCCATTCGTGCTGAAGGTGAACGAAGTGATGGCAGCCGGATCTATGTTTCCCGCAGTTACAATCTGTATCCCAATAATTTCCTGGTCAACAGATGCCTGCCGGATGATGGCCGTATTTGACTGGGTGCAGGTGCTGCTTACATAGTTCATTCTTTTTTCCCCGATGACAAAGTAGCTGAGACCGGTCAGAACGTCCGTGATCAGGGTATTTCCGGAAGGCCCGGTAATACTTGCAAGTTCGTAGGTACCCGTAAGAGTGGATGATTTTGCGATACCCTGATTTGAGGTCAATCCGGTTTCAGTCAACCGGATAGCCGTACTGTTGAAATTTGCCGCCCCTGATGTGATCTCAGCAGTCCAGTACCGGTCGGTATTAAGCGAAACCATGCTACCGCCCGCAGTACCGCCGCAGTCAGCATCAAATACTTCTGACCTGATAATTACAGTGCCCCCCGGATTAGTGATTGGATTGACCAGCTCCAGGGGACGGAAAATACTTTTTCCCAGCGGGAACAGGTAAGTGGAACCACTCACAAGGCTGGCCGGCAATGTACGGGCAAGGGGGCCATTTACCTGGCCTGCGGTGTGAGTAAGATCCGTGGTGGCTGTACCGGTGATCGTCAGCAGGTTTGATACCGTGGTGGTAAGTGTGCCTGTCAGCAGATTCAGTTTCCCGGCCTGCAAGGCTGAATTTAATAAAACGCCACTGCTGTTATTGATTGCCAGTGTTCCGCTGATGGAGGATGGCAGCTCCGTTCCTGTAACCTGGGCAGAAGTTCCGTTATAAGTATAATTAACTGTTCCTGAACCGTAATTTAACGTGGCAGTCCCTGAAGATACACCATCACCCCTGGTATAATTGAATCCGGTGGAACCTCCGGTCCCCAGTGTCAGCCCTCCCGTGCTCACATTCAAGGTTCCTTTTACCAGGTTCAGGGTTGCATCTCCCATTACTGTCAGCCCCCCTGGAATTGTAACGGCGCCCCCACCTCCATATGTGTTATTGACAGCCACGCCGGCTAACTGGCTACCTGTAATTGTTCCGTTGTTTGTAATACCCTGATCGCCAAATGAACTGCTGAATGTCAGGGTTTTAATGGAAGAAGTATTAAGCGTAAGGTTGGCCCCGGTGTTGATAATAATATTCCCAGGGCAGGTTGCATTCATCCCAGCCAGCGACAGATTATTGTTATTATTGGAGAAGGTTCCCGTTCCGTTGAGTACAAGGTCTCCTTTGATGGTCAGGTCGCCTCCCAGGCTGATGCTGTGATTGGCGGATGAATTTGTCAAAGTGACATTCGGTGAAGTTCCCCGGATAAAAAATGTTTTTGCCGTACCAGAAGAACTATTGCCGAGCTGCAGTGTTCCACCTGTAATAGTTGTGGTTGAGGCACCGACATTATAATCCATCTTTGTTGCGCCCGTGTTGGCCAGCACCACACAAATCGTCCCTCCGCTCATAATGAAAACTGAGCCCGCATCTGTGATACCAAACCCGGGATTTCCCGATGAAGTATTTCCGACTGTGGTGACATTCACCGTGCCCCCGGTCTGTTTATAGGTTACCGTATTGGCTGTATTTAACCGCCCGGTAACATTCATGGTACCGTTTTCTATCAGAAAAACTGCTCCATCGCCTGCTCCCATTGAATTGCCGCTGACCGTACCTATATTGTATGTGCCTGCAGAAAGTTTCACCAGGCCATTATTGGTGGGAGATCCATTTATGCCGCTTACGGTAAAGGTGGAATTATTAAGCCAGATAGCACCCAGGTTGGTAATGGTGTAATTGGCTGTATAAACAGTATTGCTTTGTGTAAAGCTTCCGCCAATTTTAAGCGTACCTGCCGTATGAGTGTATAGGAAGCCGGTTGTTGCACTTCCGCTGCCGGTAAAAGAAGCAAGAATTTCCAGAACTGGCGGGATAACCGTTTCGGTTGGCGTTACATTTCCCTTATTCAATACAACCCTGTAAAAATCAATGGTTCCTGTTCCGGAAACAGATGCAGCAGGAATCCCATAAAAATTGACGGTGCATTTACCGTTAGAACTTCCGATATACATATCAAATGTCCCATTCACTGTCAAACTGCCTGTGCCCATTGCTGTTGCGCTGCTACCCCCTATATTCAGGGTATGGTTAAGATTTGCCCCGCTTGCAGAGCCTGCATCAAAAATACCGCCGGATGTAACCGTAACTCCCTGAACCGTCGTCAGGGTTGCGGATGTCGTTCCAAACCGTAAGATGCCTGATACCCCCTGCCCTACAGATAAAGCATTACAAATATTGGTCGTGCCGGTAATTGTTATCGTATGCCCGTCAGCGATAGTAACATTATCGAGCGATGCAGGCGCTGATCCTGTTGACCAGGTGGTCCCGTCTGTCCAGTTACCGCTGGCAATTGACGTGATATTACCGGGACCGGATGTGATATTGCTGCCGCTCAGGAATCCGGAAGGAGGACTTCCCTCGTTATTTGCCGTTACCCGGAAATAGTAGGTCACTCCCGGGAGTAACCCTGATAGTGAATATAAATATGAATTCCCTGTTCCTGTAGTGGTGGTTGATGAGATGTTTCCAACCAGGTTATAATTCGTGGCATCCTGCGAAATATAAACCAGGAAATAATTTTCATTGGTGGAATTGTCTACCCAGTTAACGGTCATCCCGGTCTGGGTAACTGAAGTGAAGCTCATGGTTATAGGGTCATCGGGCGTGACATAAGGTGGGGAAAAGGTGTATACCTGGCCATCAGCTGGTTTTGAATTGATACTTGTTGTTTCACTCGTAGAACTTACGGTGGGATTTGTCCCGCTGCTGCTAAGTGAAAGGAAATTTCCCGACCCGGTGGCAGCAGCTGTTATCCCGATAGAAGCGCTGGCACCGGATATTGTCCCGCTTTCCGGACGGTAAATAAATTCGATCCTTTTATCCGCTTCGTAAAGTTTTACCTGGAATGAAATGGTATTACCGCTCGCTAAATAGTACCATTGCATATTCAGCCACTCGGCTGTGAATACCTGGTTTGGAGGGATCCCTGTGGTGAGGTAGCTGAAATTGGTGCTTACCTGGAGATCAAGATTATCCCATAACGGGGCAATAACCGGTCGGCTTCCCCCACTGGTCAGGTTGTTGGCACTCACCGCGGCCGATATGTTCTGCCCTAAGGTCATCCAACCGTTGGTTGTAAACGAAACGGTTGAATAAGCTGCGCCCATATAATAGAATGTGAACCCAACCGGGATGTTGTTAAACCATCCATCATTTTCAGTTCCCCCACTCAGGCCCATGGTAGTTCCGCCGGTCAATTGGGTGAATGTCCCGGAAGAAGCGGTAAAAGAATAATTCGTAATGTTTTGGGCCTGAAGTTGAAAATGAATTAATGCCGCAACTATGAAAAAACAGGTGATTTTCATTGCAGGAAAATATTTGGTTAATTATCTCCTCAAACTTAAGAAAAATAATAATTAAATGCAAATTGATAATTAACTAAACCCGTCAAAACCAGTTGGTAGCCTTCATAATAAATAAACCGAGAATGGAAGATCATGCGCTACATGCTTTCCTTACGGGTACCTAATATCATTTACAAATGAGCTGACACCGGTGAAAGTGCCCGAAAAAACTTCCTTATGAATATTTTATACCTTTATGGGTCATTAACCATCCCGAGTATTTTGACATTAAGGAAGTGCTGACAGCAAAGGAAATAAAATCAATCACAATTGGTCTTGGTGCAGATCAATGCGGCATTGCTAATGTTGAGAGGTTTGATGGAGCTCCCGACGGATTCCATCCATGTGATATTTTCAGCAAATGCAAATCGGTCGTGGTTTTTTTAAAACGGATGCCGGCCGACGCCATCAATGCAAAAAATCCAGTGGTCTACAGCCATACCGCCAACATGCTTTACAATTTGCTTAATACTATCGGGCTCGACCTTTGCTTAGCCATAGAGAAACAAGGCATCCACGCCGTTCCCGTACCGACTGATGTCCCGTATCTTCACTGGGAGGCTCAAAACAAGCACGGAATGGGCATCATTTCGCTCCGTCACAGCGCATACAACGCCGGACTGGGGATTCTTGGCAGGAACACCCTTTTGATAAACAGGGAGCTGGGCAATCTGGTTTATATCGGGGCTGTTCTGGTCGATTTTGCTGTTGAACCCGATCCCATTGCGGATGATTTCGATTGCCCGCCAAATTGCAGTCTATGCCTTGAAGCCTGCCCTGTGCAGGCATTGAACGGTATTACAGTTATCCAGAAACTATGCAGGGAGCATTCGTCGCTTGAGCACCCAAGGGGCTGGGATATCTATACATGCGCCAGGTGCAGGCAGGTCTGTTTATACAGGAACGGTGTGCCGGCTAATAAGAAATAACGAGTATATGTAAGCTATGCGCACGGTTTATATAAACCCGACAAATAAAAATGAATATTAAACCCGTCAGTATCAGAAATGAAAATTGAAAAACTTGGACTTATGAAAAAAGAGTTTTGTCTTTCGGTTGCATTAATAATTCATCTCTGTTTTGTAAATGCACAGAATCCTCAATGGATTCAATATACCAATGGGGATCAAATAAATACTCTGGCAAAAGAAGGTAATAATATATGGGCAGGTACCTATAGTGGCTTGGTGAAACTTGATAAAACCACGGGTATCCGGACTTTTTACAATAATGCAAATTCGGGCTTACCTTTCAACAACGTTATTTCAATAGCCATAGATGCAAACGGCTCGAAATGGATAGGAGCCTCATTTGGCGGATTGGCTGAATTTGACGGAATAAACTGGATAACCTACGACACTTCCAATTCGGGCTTGCCTAGTAACTACGTTTATAAAGTCGCCATAGAAGGAAACGGCACAAAGTGGATTGGAACTTATTATGGCGGATTGGCAAAATTTGACGGAACAAACTGGATAACTTACGACACCACTAATTCTGGCTTGCCTGATAACGATGTTAGGTCAATTGCCATTGAAGAAAGCGGAATGAAGTGGATTGGAACTAAGCATGGCGGATTAGCAAAATTTGACGGGACAAACTGGACAACCTACGACACTTCAAATTCGGATTTGCCCGACAACTATATTAATTCAATAACCATAGACGCAAATGGAGCGAAATGGATTGGAACTAAGGATGGCGGATTGGCAAAATTTGACGGGACAAACTGGACAACCTATAACACCTCAAATTCGGGCATGCCTGATAACTATGTTTATGAAGCAGCCGAAGAAGGAAGCGGGATAATATGGATTGGCACACGTGGTGGATTGACAGCGTTTGATGGAACAAACTGGACAACCTATGACACTTCAAATTCGGGTTTGCCCGATTACTGGATCAGTTCAATAGTCATAGATGGAAACGACACCAAATGGGTCGGAACTTTTCATGGCGGACTGGCAGAATTCGACGGTACTGACTGGACAACCCACAACACCTCAAATTCGGGCTTGCCCGGTAACTTTATCAGATCAACAGCCCTTGATGGAATCGGGACAAAATGGATTGCAACCTGGGATGGATTGGCAGAATTTGACGGGACAAACTGGACAATCTACAATACATCAAATTCGGGCTTGCCTGATAACTGGGTTTATCCAATAGCCATAGATGGAATCGGGACAAAATGGATTGGCACTGAGGGTGGTGGATTAGCAAAATTTGACGGGATAAACTGGACAACTTACAACTCTTCGAATTCGGGCTTACCCTATGACTATTTAGAAGACATAGTAATCGACGCTGGCGGGACAAAATGGATTGGCACTGATGACGGATTAGCAAAATTTGACGGGACAAACTGGACAACTTACAATATTTACAATTCGGACTTGCCCTCTAACAGTGTCACATCAATAGCCATAGATGGATTCGGGACAAAGTGGATTGGAACGTGGGATGGGTTGGCAGAATTTGACGGGGAAAACTGGACAACCTACTACACATCAAATTCGGGCTTGCCCGATGATTGGATCTTATCAATAGCCATTGATGGAAACAATACAAAATGGATTGGAACTGCCGGTGGCGGATTAGCAAAATTTGACGGAACAAACTGGACAACCTACGATATATCAAATTCCGGCTTACCCTGGAACTATGTCAATAAAGTAGCCATAGATGGAAGCGGGAAAAAGTGGATTGGAACTGCCGGTGGCGGACTGACAAAATTTGACGGGACAAACTGGACAACTTACAACACATCAAATTCGGGCTTGCCCAGTAATACTGTTTATTCATTGGCCTTTGATACAAACGGGTCAAAATGGATTGGGACTGGCATTGGATTGGCTGTTTATAACGAGAATGGTATTCCTGTTTCAATCAAGGAAAACATTATAACGGAATATAAAATCAAGGTTTTCCCTAACCCTGCAAAAGATATACTTAACATTGAGTCAGCTGATATTACCGGGAAACCTTATATTACAATCTTAAATTTAAACGGTCAGGAATTAATAGAACTACCAGTCGCTGAACAAAAAACAATAATTAATATTAGCAACCTGCCAACGGGAGTTTATTTTATCAAATTTAGAAATGAAAAAACAGTCGGGATGGGGAAAATAATTAAACAATAATGATCACTCCTCCTGCTAGACCTTTCTGAGATTAGGAATCCCTGTCAGAAATGAAGCATCCCTCCGGTCTATTTCCAGCGTGGATCCGGTCGTTTCAAACCGGTAAACCGTCCCTGTTATCACACCTTTTGCCGTAAGGGCTGTAGCCCCGGTATAAACAAAATGCGAGCTTTCCGGCAATTGAACGGCTTGCCCGGTATTTGCCCCGGTATCTGCCCCTGAATGTGAATAGGGATCGGGATAAATTTTACTTCTTTTTTCTCCGCAACACGACATGGTTCAATCTTCTTTATAATGTTGTTTAAAAATATCTTCACTGGTTTTTTTCTGTGTTATCCGCTCGAGTAAAATTGAACCTCCCGATAAGGCAAGCCACAGGAGGATCTTTTCAGGCCAGGTATCACCCAGGAAATAGGCGAAAGGCATGGCTATCCAGATGCTCAGGCAATTGA
>Ga0208980_10002646_pt1 | contig 10831 bp, 10 predicted proteins | sample WetSurMetagenome_3_FD_187993 | JGI IMG/M metagenome (GOLD analysis project Ga0208980, IMG submission 187993) | Wetland microbial communities from Twitchell Island in the Sacramento Delta, sample from surface sediment Aug2011 Site A1 Bulk (version 2) | ecosystem: Environmental > Aquatic > Marine...
CACAGCGCGTGGATACACGTCCCAATGCTGAGCGGGACGTGCCGGAGAGGTCGTCTCAGCTTGGGAGCAGTTCCAGACCCGGCAGGGCCGAAGGGCTATAGTCGGGGGTGAACGCTTTTTGCGAACCCCCGGTTCAGGAGGTGTAGTGAAGAGCCCCGGTGATAGAAACCGGTGAGGTTGCCAGAGATAACGCATGTCAATTGAGGAACTTCCCCCAATAATCCCTGGAAATATTCTGGCGCCCATCCAGGGCTTCCGATATCCTCATTCCTATCCGGGGGTTAGCAAAAAGCGCTGCCGCCGGCTATTTCCTGGCCGCCGCTCAGCGGCTCGGCTTCTGTTATATTGTATCTGCTGAGTTTCGGGACGGGCCGGAGCCCCGTCCCCACAAGTTTATCAGGGGAGCGCGAGCCAGCTAATGGCTGGTCTCACATTCTCTTTCGAAGTTATATGGGAAGGTCAACGGAGAGCTGCAGAAATAGAAAAATCCCAGTGCAGAGGTGCAAACTCTGCACTGCGAGATTTCTGGCGCAACGCGCGGCACCAATGATTCTCGTGACGCACGCTGGCGCAAGTAACCGAAAGAAGTTAGAACTTGAGCTTCAGAGCAAGCACCATCTTCCGGGCTGAGGCCGCGCCGTTGTACTGCCCGAAGTCCGGGTTGATCTGCGTGCCATCAGGAAGGAATGTGGCGCTTGAATTAACACCACCACCACTGCTTTCCTGTTTAGTCAATGCCGCCTTTTATTAATGTTGACGGCCCCTGCCATGGTGAGAGGCACACAGACATCTTTGAGGATCTCGGCGAACAATTGTCCTCCGCTTTAGAGGCGACCTATGGCACAATCAAACGCAACAGATTGGAGGGTCCATGAAACACAAAATTCTTGTTCACACACTAGCAGTTTTAGCCATATCCGTCGGCATAGCGTTCGGTCAAGCTCAAGACCTGCAGCCCATCACTCTTCCACAACCGCAGAAGACGGGTGGCAAACCGCTGATGGAGATTTTGAATTCAAGGAAGTCAACCCGTAGCTTCACCGCGCAGAAGCTTTCTCAGCAGATGCTCTCGAATCTTCTTTGGGCAGCTTTTGGACAGAACCGCGAAATGATCAAAAGCGAATCTGCTGCCTCCAGCGGAAGACCGGGAAGAACGGCGCCGTCGGGAATGAACTTGCAGGAAATCGACATCTACATCGCCCTGGCCGAAGGGGTCTATGTTTATGAGGCTTCATCCAATAGACTGCTCCCTGTTCTTGCCAAGGACATCCGCGCCACGGTAAATCGCCTTCCAATTGCAGCAGAGGCTGCAGTAGGGCTCATTTATGTCGAGAATTCCGACAAAAGGCCATCGATGGGAGCAGGTGCTCCAACAGGTGCTGCGGGAGCGCCATCAGCAGGGGCACCTCCAGCGGGAGCTCCTCCGGCCGCGCCAGGAGCGCCATCGGCAGGAACACCTCCGGCGGGCGCCCCCCCGGCCTCAGCGGGATCTGCGCCGCGCTCTTCCTCCGGCGAGGTTGACTCCGGATTTATAGGCCAGAACGTCTATTTATTCTGTGCATCGGAAGGACTGGGAACCTTTTTCCACGCCACCGACAGGGAGGGATTGGCCAAGACATTAAACTTGCGCCCGGCGCAGAAAGTGCTCTATAGCCAGACAGTAGGTTATGCGGCAAATTAAGTGGCGCTTGATCGTGAGTTCCCTTAGACTTGGCCGGGGGAACTCTTTTTCTCGATTGATGTTCACATTTGATGCGACGCCCGGGCTCGTCTTCTGAAGTGAACTGAAAAACTACTCATCTATTCTTTTTTAACCTCCGCAACAACCGAGGCGGGACGGGCCGGAGCCCCGTCCCCACAAGTTCTAAGTTAGAGAGGCCGGAGCCCTTTCTGAAGTAATTGTGGGCGCGTGGCTCCGAGGTCGATTCGCTTTGGGCCTTGCCGCAGCGATCTTCGTCGGGTTGGCGAGCAGCCGGCCCCCCCAAAAAGCTTACTGAGGATTGTTAGAGTCGAAATGTGTATTGCAGTTTCACCGTGCCTAGATCGTAGCTTGAGATGAAGTCGTGGTCAAAAGTGCGAAACCAGCCACGGTTCATCACCAGGAACAGATCGCTTCCCGGCGTCAAGATCCAGCGAAAACGGCTCTGGAAGCCAAGAACCCGCGATACGTTGTCATACTGAACCAGGTTCGACCACGAAATGTTTGGGGAGAAGTTGTAGTTTGCCTGAACTGTGAAGATTTGTGTATAAAAGTCCCCCTGTTCCAGGCTGATATTGTTCCGGTCGGCACCGACTTCGAGATAAATGCGGTTGTTGGGCTTAAGGGTGACCTCCATTCCCACACGTTTCTGCGTGCCGTTGTAATAGGATCCCCAGCCAATATTTACATGTGTCGCCCACCATCTTTTGTCGGCAGTCATTACGCTCGCTGAATAACTTGTGTAGTTATAGGATCCCGCAGGGAGCACAACTCCTTGGCTGATCTCGAACGCCACGGGCAATCTTTCGAAGGTGGGCTGTATGTTGAACATCATCATTTCGCCGGACTCAAACTCGAGGTTCAGGGCAGTAGTCCGGATGCTCCAGTCATCCACTCTATTGTCCAGATTCGTGATGACTTTAGGGGCAAAACTGAAGCCAATACTCCGAATGCCCCACTTCTCCGGGCGCTCCGTAAACATCACCGATCCATCGGCTTTGCGTATACCAGTGCGAGGCACGAATCCAAGGGCAGGCCGGAAGTTTTCACCAATCTGCTTCCACCCGATATTTGCGTTCCAGCGATCATTGGGGTATTCAAGCCGGAATCCTCCCGCATAATCCGATGTATTGCTGGCTTCGTCATCTGTGCGAAAAAGGTAAAGATTGAGATTCAGGTTCTTGTCCCCGCGAAAAGTGGAAGTGGCAAGGCGGGCATCCGCCCCAACGAGGGCGTTTTCTCCCTCCCCGGTCGGATTCCCGTACGTAACTATCCCCCCGACATAGGACTGGCGCCAAAAATCGTGGCTTACACGCCCGACGAACAGGTTCTGTTTTTCGAGGCCAATAGACTCGACATCATCTGTCTCCACATCGAGCACGCCGATGTTAAATCCCGATTGTCTGCCGGTGATTTTCCCACCTACAAGGATCGGCACTTCGACGGAAGTTTCGCGATTTTGATAGAATCCGATCGTGCGGCTGAAAAACGGCATAAGGTCCGAACCGAATCCGCCAAATCCGCCACCGCCACCGAAGAAGCTGCTGGTCGAGCTGGCAGTCTCAAAAAGCCCCGCTCCTTCAAGAAAAAACGGTCTCTTCTCGGGATAAAAGAGGTCAAACCGCGTCAGATTGATTTGACGGGCATCCGCTTCGGTCTCCGCAAAATCCGTATTTACAGTAAGCGACGCATTGAGGTTTGGAGCCAGATTTTTCGAAATATCGAATCCGCCATCAAGCTTATATTCATCGCCGTCCTTCCGCACGACACCGTACGGGCGCACATCGAGCCCTTTCCCCTGCTGGATTTCAGGAAATCCCTCAAGACGGCCCGCCGATGCCATATTGGTGGCCCAGGTATCTCTTCTGGGTTCGGCCCAGCGGACTGTCTCGTTGTTGCGTTTAATGGAGCGTTCAATGTTCAGGCCCCATGCCTCAAGCCCCGGCTTAAAGCGCAGCGTTTTGAAAGGAATGATAATCTCCGCAATCCATCCCTCTTCTGTGATCCGGGCGGAAACATTCCAAATTCCGTCCCAATCAAGGCTTGGAAACTGAGCATTGTTGGAAATTTGCCCATCCGTTCGGGCGCCGGCGGGATTTATGTTAAAGAAGTAGCCGTTCCGCTGGTCCGCAAATGGATCGAGTGCGATTGCCACATTGTCGTCGGAATCAAGAAAGGTGTCGCGCGTAAGCTGGCTTGAAACAATGCGCGCGGGTGTGCGATCGTAGCAGGTGATGCCAAAGTATAGCGCGTTAACATCAACGAGCACACGGATCTCCGTCTTCTCGCTGGGTGCATCTCCTTCTTTCGGAAGGACCTGAGTCATGTTGCTGATAGGAGCAGCCAATTGCCATGCCGGCTCGTCAAGCTTCCCATCAATACGAATGCGCTCAGTAATAGTAGTGGCGCGCACTGTGGGCGTTTGGGCGTATGCATGATGAATTGAAAGCGCCAATATTGCGAAAAAAACCGATACTGCTATTATCAACCACGAAAATGCGGCTCGTTTCATCTATACCTCGGAACAGCTTTCACTTGCACAAATGTAAATAAAAATACGCTTATCAATGCTACAGCCTTAATTAAGATACGCGCACGCGAAGTTGGAGTTTCACTGGCATGCAATTTTCATACTGATCAGGAAGTCCGATAAGCGCGGCTCCGCGTTTTGGAAACCGCCGCAATCACGCTTTGGTATCGTGTAGAGATCGAGGCGGGTTTCAAATGCATCCAGTCTCTGCAGGCAATGAAACAGTGCATATAGGGGAGAATATGTTTCAGGTTGCTACCCCGCTACTATTTCTAACAGACCCATTGAACAAAGCGTTTGTGCTGAATTCCCCCCCTGAAATAGATGAGGAGTTCCTGTGATCAGTGCAAATTATTCGTCAGCGTAGCTGAAAGTATCGCTGAACGTGCAATAAGCTTCAGGAGGTCTCGGACTTTTCATATTATTGGGGACCTTATCGGCACTGTACGGCTCGCCAAAGACAGTCCCTTTGTATGCTTTTGCCAGTTCTCCAGTGGGTCCTGGCATTCCACCACCGGGCGCGCCGCCACGATCACCCGCAGGTGCACCACCACGATCACCCGCAGGCGCGCCGCCACGATCGCCTCCAGGCGCCGCTCCCCTGCCTCTTCCTCCAGACGCTTTTTGTTCCAGGACGTATTGTGCCAGATCTTTCCCCATGGGAATTTCCCAGTCATTGTAGACATGGAAATGCCATATCTTCCACGCTCCATCTTCTTTTACAAAGTCGATGGCGTACTTTTCATAAGTCCATATGGAACTCCCCTGGCCATTTTGGATGTTGGCCTGGAAACCCGGGGTGTACCAATACGCTTTGGCAGTCTTGAGGTCGCCCGCTACGTGAATGATGGGCGTAGTGAGCGTGCGGAATGAGATGTTGCCCGCGCCTGCTTGCATCATCCCCTGAGGGGCCCCCGTTTGTTCTTTCTTGGGGTCATTTCCATACCCTTTGCCGGTACCGTAGTATTGGCGTAAGTTTTCAATGCCAGTGTAAACCCCTACGTTATGCGCAAAGCTGACGCCAGGCGTTTTCTGGGCCCAAATAGTGGCCAACTCAAGGTCATGGTCTCCTCCCGGCGCTCCTAAAAGCTGGTGCATCGCCATTACATTCTGGATCTCAATGCTGGCCAAGGCGGCTTCGGCCATCTCCGCGGCAGTCATTTCTTTGCCGCAGGCGTTCTTCTTTGCAAAAGCTGCTGTCGCTGAATAACCTATCATCAAAATGCAAATCAAAAAGATAACCAAGTATCCGGACTTCGTCTTCATAGGTTTGTCTCCCGAGAAAAAAGTCCCGAACCTTCTTCAGAGCGCCCGGGACAATCGCCAAGCATCTTATTCGTCTATTGCCTGAGCGCACAAGCACAAAATGGAAAACGCTTTTTAAAATCAGCCACGCTCTTGTTAACGATGTAAATGGTATTCAAAAGCCAATTTTGAAAGGGTCGCTTCGCCGACTTATTTTACCGAGAGTGCCAAAAAAACATTCGCGTCAGCTGACAGCCAGCTGTCGCACATAATATGGTTGGAGTGGCTGGAACCTGGCCGTAAAGACTTCCGATAGTTGGATACACATCGGATAAGGAAAGATTGGTGCAAGAGGGGATTCTATGGGAAGGATTGAATCGTCAAGGAGTTCCCCACTTGTAAACCAGGAGGGGAACTCCTTGACACTACTTCAGACGCGATTTACTTGCCTGCTGCTGTCTTGATTTCACTCCATTCCTTGTATTCGCCGCTGAACATCTTCACTTCGTTTGGATCCCCATAGCTCCAGGTATCAGCGAAGGTCTTGTATGGTTCTGGCGGCCTTGGGATCAGATCTGCGTAACTATCCTCACTTAATTCCTTATAGCCTGGATCTGCTGTAGCCTGAGACTGTACCGAAGGTCCTCTTCCGCCTCTTCCCGCTTGCGCGGACTCTTGGCCAAACATCTCAGCCCGACCACCGCTGGGAGCGCCACCAGCAGGAGCACCACCAGCAGCACCAGTGGGAGCAGCACCAGCAGCACCAGCGCGAGCTCCAGCAGGAGCACCACCAAGAGCTCCACCGGGAGCACCTGCTCCTCTCATGCCTTGAGGCATGCCGCCGCCGGGAGCACCGCCGCGACCACCACCACCCGAACCCATTTGATATGAGAAGTCAGTGTAGACATGCACATGCCATAGCTTCCATTCGCCATTTTCATTGGCGAAATCGATACCGTATCTTTCATACATTCCTGACTTATTCGAGGCTCCCCCAATCGCACCATTTGTGTACCAGACGCCCTTGGCCGTCTGCCTATCTTCGGCAATTTCAACGACGCCACTATCAACGCAGTGAAACTGGAACTGACTTTTGGTTTGCTCGCGGGGAGTTTTCGGACCGTAGTAGGCTTTTATGTTATCCATTCCAATCCAAAAATTTGTGTTCTGGGCCCAGACAGGGTCCGGCGTCGTTTTAACCCAGATCTTTTCCAATTCAACATCATTCATAAACGCAGCGTGGTACCAGACGTGGAGACTCATGAGGTTGTTGCACGAGGCGATGTCATTTGCCCTGAGTGCGGCCTTTTGAGCCTCAGCGCTCATCTGGTTGGAGCATGAAATTGCGCCAATCATGCAAGCCATAGTGAGACAAATTAGTAAAACCATAACGTACGAAATTTTTTTCATATTACCCCCTCTTCTTGGTTTTGGCCGATCGAAAGAACAAGCTGGAATCCCCGCCCAATCCTTCGCTATTGATCGCTGATTCTGCTTCGATTTGAATCTACTGTAAGATTTCACCCCTTAATATGGGCATCGGGAGAAACGGGCATCAATATACCACAGGAGTGAATTGTGTGAATCAAAATTGCGTTAAATCAGCAACATACACCCCATTTACCTGGTTTTGGGTGAACGAAGTGGACGTCCCCACATTGAGCCGTGCTATATTAGCGCACGGAGGCGCTCCATGCTGACGAGCGTAAGTCTCGTAATTCTTGCATCGCTGGCTTCAGTCATCTTAACTGCATCAGTCTTCTGCCGGAAACGCACCACTGGATTTCTCGACCGCCAAACCACGATAGACGGTACCAGCTACAAATATCAGGTTTTTGTGCCGAAGGATTGGATGCCGAAGGATTGGACACCCAAGAAGATCTGGCCCGTGATCCTGTTCCTGCACGGAGCCGGCGAGCGTGGCGACGATGGCCTCATACAAACCGAGGTAGGCATCGGCACAGCCATCCGCCGCTACCGTTCACGCTTTCCGGCCATCGTCGTCTTTCCGCAGTGCCGCAATGACGTGTCATGGAGCGGCCTCCTGGGCCCCAATCATGGCATGGAGGATCTCGCGCTCAAAACACTCGAGGAAGCAACGAAGGAATTCCACGGTGATCCCCAGCGTACCTATCTCACCGGGATTTCAATGGGCGGTTATGGCTCTTTCCATCTTGCTGCCAAATACCCGCGTAAGTTTGCTGCATTCATACCCATCTGTGGAGGGATTCTCTCCCCCGATCCTGGACACCCACAAACCTCGGAAGACAACGAGCCATATGTAAATGCAGCGCAGAAGATTGGCGCTGTCCCCGTATGGATCTTCCATGGCGAAGATGATCCAACAATACCCGTTACGGAATCGCGGCGGATGTTTGCCGCCATGAAAGCGCTCGGCAGCGATGCGCTTTTTACGGAGTATCCGGGAGTCGGACACGACTCCTGGCTGAACGCCTATGCCGAGCCTGACTTGATGCCCTGGCTGCTCTCCAAGAGACTGTCCTAAATCCGGGACACCCACCTCTTTTTCCTGAAACCAAGTTAAGGAGGTGGATGTCCACTCTTTAATGAGGGATATTTTTCTATTCGCTCTGGGTGAAGAAATATGAATCGGCTGATATTTAAATGCCGGACGTCCCCATTAATTCGATCCATACGTTGCGCAAGCGCGGGCCGTCAAATTCACAAAAATAAATGGCCTGCCAGATGCCGAGATGAAGCCGGCCATCTTTTACGATAACCTGCACTGACGATCCCATCATGCTTGCTTTAACGTGCGCCGCAGCATTTCCTTCCGAGTGGCTGTACTTCGCCTGCCATGGTATCGCTCTTTCCAGAGCAGTCTCGATATCCGCGGTAACATCAGGATCGGCGTTCTCGTTTATTGTTACACCCGCCGTTGTGTGCGGAATAAAAATCGTGACAATTCCATTTTTTATCGCAAGCTCTGATACCACAGCTTGCACTTCTCGAGTGATATTTACAAATTGAGTATGTTCCTCGGTGCGAACCGAAAAAGACTTCATCGATATTCCCCCACGTCAAAGGTTTCGCGGCAAAAGTGCTGTGCTGCCGCGCAAACTACATAAGAGTCCTCTCAGGCCCGCACCGGACCATGACAGGCACTTGAATTCTAAAGAATTCGCATTAAATTATCATATGAAATACCAAGTATACGAACGATTTCGGAACACCCTATTCAGCCATGGAACTAACTGAGTTTGAAGAAGCCATTGAAAAGGCCTTGAACAAAGTCCCCAAAAAATTCAGGGAGATCCTGAAGAGGGAGGGGATCAAGGTTCTAGCCAGGGATGAAGTGCCTCGCGCTCTCCGCAATCAATACAAGGGCAGCATTCTGTTCGGGATTTTTACCGGTATACCCTACACCAGGCGCTCCATGTTCAATATCCAGATGGAGCCAACCCGCATTGAGCTATACAAAGACAGTTTTGAGACTGCCTTCAGCAGCCGGCAAGAAATGGAAGAACAAATCGCCAAAACAGTCATCCACGAAATCGGCCACTATTTCGGCTTCTCCGAAAGAGAGCTCAGGCACATTTGAATTCTTGTTGCGGAATGGAGTGTTTTGGCAGCCATCCCCTGAAGTGCTAAAATAAAGCACACACATCTTCTAGCTAAAAAGGGGAGGCTAAATACATGCCAGTCACGGTAAAGTCAATAAAGTTGTGGCGTAAGGAAGTAGAGAATAAACCGGGTGTTCTTGCCAGCATCCTTGAACCATTGGCCATAGCCGGTGTTGATTTGAAGACGGTTATGGGCTATCGCTATCCTGGCGATAAAAGCAAGGCGGCAATCGAACTCTATCCCATCACCGGCAAGAAGGCAGTAAATGCCGCAAAAGCGGCCGGCTTGACGCAATCGGAGATCCCGGTGCTTCTGATTGAAGGAGATGATAAGCCCGGTCTCGGCGCCCTTGTAGGCAAAGCATTTGCCACAGCCGGTATCAATGTAGATTTCCTGGTTACACAGGTGGTTGGGCGAAAATATTTAATGGTCTGCGGTTTTGAAACCGCCGATGACGCAAAAGAGGCGTCCGCCCTTATCAAGAAGGCATCAAGACCACGGAAGCGCTAGCCCGTATTGTGAACCGACTACTGGCGAATGAAGAATTTTCGTCGGGCCAATTGACGGGTGTCCAATTTTCTCGATCGCATGTCGGGAAAGTCGTTGCAGCGGTGAATCCGCAGAAGTGTGCTTTTTATGCGCTCTTAGGGGATTGATATGTCTGGACCCGACGCCATATCGGGGTCCTATCGTTGTCTTTTGGGGAGGATGCAATGGAATTGAATCGGAAAACGGCCTGGGATTTGCTGACCGAGCACACGAAGAACGACAGCCTGCTGAAACATGCGCTGGCCGTTGAAATGCTAATGCGCGCCTATGCCAAAAATTTCGAGGAAGACGCCGAGATCTGGGGCGTTGTCGGATTGTTGCACGATTTCGATTACGAGATGTATCCCACGATGCCGGACCACCCAAACAAAGGATCAGAGATTCTGCGCCAGCGCGGGTTCTCCGAAGATATCATCTATGCTATCGCCTCCCATGTAAGTGAACTTAATCTGCCCCGCCACAACCGGTTGTGCAAAGCAATTTATGCTTGCGACGAACTTGCGGGTTTTCTCATCGCCTGCGCTCTAGTACGTCCAGCGAAGTCGATTGTCGGCATGGAGCCCAAATCAGTCCGCAAAAAACTGAAGGACAAGGCATTTGCCCGGGCAGTCAATCGCGATGACATCTTTCGCGGCGCCGAGGAGCTCGGAATTGAATTGGACGAGCACATCGCGTTCTGCATTAAAGCTATGGAAGAGAATGCGTCGGTCCTGGGTTTGGACGGAACCCAGCAACCATAATCTTAGATTTGTAAAAATCCCATGCGAGTTCACATCCGCGCATACGAGGAACTAAACGATTTTCTCGCTCCTGAAAGAAAAAAGAAGGAATTTATTCTCTGCTTCGGCAACAGGACGATAGTGCGGCGATTGATAAAATTACTGAGAATTCCTGTCTCGACCGTGGATCTTGTGCTGGCCAACGGTAAATCCGTCAGTCTATCCCACGTTTTAAGGGATAACGAAAGGATTAGCCTTTATCCCGTGTTTGAACTCCTTGATATCAGTCCGCTCCAGCGGGTGCGTTCCCGGCCGTTGCGTCGAACGCGCTTTGCCGTGGGCCCCGGCCTGGCACGTCTTGCAATGTACCTGCGCTCTTTTGGATTTGATGTTGTTCAGGCTGACGGGAAGGTTGCACAGGAGGCAAAGGGACGCGCATCCAGGGGTCAACGAATTCTGCTGAGCCGGAGCAGAAGACTGCAAAGCAAGGACGGCGGTGCGCAT
>Ga0208980_10002647_pt1 | contig 10831 bp, 8 predicted proteins | sample WetSurMetagenome_3_FD_187993 | JGI IMG/M metagenome (GOLD analysis project Ga0208980, IMG submission 187993) | Wetland microbial communities from Twitchell Island in the Sacramento Delta, sample from surface sediment Aug2011 Site A1 Bulk (version 2) | ecosystem: Environmental > Aquatic > Marine...
ACCATTCGGCCCTCGATGTCGCGTCGAGCGTCCACCCCCGCGAGCTCGAGCTCCAGGCGATCATCTTAGCCGCGCTCGCCCATATCCTGGCTCAGGAAGGAATCTGAGCATGCATCTGGCTTTCGTCTGGCATTTCCATCAGCCGATCTACCGCGATCCGGACAGCGGCGAATACATCCTCCCTTGGGTCAACTATCACGCCGTCAAGAACTATCATCAGATGGCCCGGCTGGCCGAGGAAGCGGACTTCCCGGGGACTTACAATTTCGTGCCCTGCCTTCTCGAGCAGGTCCTCGACTACGCCGCGGGCACGGCCAACGATCCTTTCCAGGCGGCTCTCGAAAAAGACCCCGGCAAGCTGACCTACGCGGAGGTGCGGCTCCTTTCCCGGATCGTTCCCGGGGAGGCCACGCCCCGCAAGCTCCAGGAGCTGGCCGTCCAGGCCCTCTTCTCCAGGATGCTGACGCCGAAGAGGGACCGCGAGGGGCTCCTTCAACTGCGGCAGGATGTGCTGGCCGATCTCGTGCCGTCCTACGTCCGGCTCCACGCCAAGGGCCTGGCCGAGCTTACGACGACGCCGTACTACCACCCGCTCCTGCCGGCCGTCTTCGATATCGGCGCGGCCGACGGAGAAGCCCTGCCCAGCCTGCCTTTCCGCTATCCCGAGGACGGCCAGTCCCAGCTCCTCAAGGGCCGGACCTATTTTGAAAAGGTCTTCGGCTTCGCCCCGGCCGGCCTCTGGCCGTCCGAGGGGGGGGTCAGCCGCGAGGTCGCCCGGGCCGTCGCCGAGGCGGGGTTCGGGTTCGCCTTGACCGACGAGAACGTGCTCTGGAAGAGCCTCCCCGGCCCGCACCTGGCGGAGGACCTCTATCGTCCCTACCTTGCCGGAGCACTGCCGCTCTTCTTCCGCGACCGGGAGCTTTCGGACCTCCTGAGCTTCGAGTACCAGAGATGGCCGGCCACTTCGGCGGTCGAGGACTTCGTCGCCAAGCTGGAGGCGCGGCGCCGGGCCGGCGGCGAGGACTCGATCCTGGTCGTCGTCCTCGACGGCGAGAATCCCTGGGAATACTACCCTGCCAACGGGGTCCCGTTCCTGCGCGCTCTGTACGACCGCATTCGAGGCCTGGAAGGGTTCACCCTGACGTCCCTGGGGGGCTATCTGTCCGGCCACCCGGCTGCGGAGGAGATCGACCTCGCGCCCGGGACATGGTTGGGCAATTTCTCGAAATGGGTCGGCCATCCGGCCAAGAACGCGGCCTGGGACCTGCTGGCCCGGGCCCGCAAAGCCTGCGGCTGGTCGGAAGCGATGGCCGTGGCCGAAGGCTCGGACTGGTTCTGGTGGTACGGCGAGGAGGGCAAGCAGGAGTTCGATTATCTGTTTCGCGCCTACCTTCGCAAAGCCTGCCGGGAGGCCGGAGTGAAGGAGATCGAATGAACGACCTCGTCTTCCTCTTCGCCGTCCACAACCATCAGCCCGTCGGGAACTTTCCGCCGATCTTCCAGGCGGCCTTCAAGGACTGCTACCGGCCGCTCCTCGAAGGCCTGGCGGGACACCCGGGCTTCCGCTTCGCCCTTCATTTCTCGGGGCCGCTTTGGGAGTACATGGAGAAGAACGAGCGCACCTGCTGGGACCTCGTCCGGGAGCTGGCCGGCCGGGGCCAGGTCGAGCTCCTCAGCGGCGGCTTCTACGAGCCCATCCTCTCCATCATCCCGGAGGAGGACCGGGTCGGCCAGGTCCGCATGATGAACGATTTCCTGGCCGAGAACTTCGGTCAGCGGCCGCGAGGCCTGTGGCTGACCGAGCGGGTCTGGGAGCCCGGCCTGCCCAAGTCCCTGGCGGCGGCCGGCATCGAGTTCACCCTGCTCGACGAGGAGCACTTCCACTACGCCGGCGTCCGCGAGCTGGCCACGACCTACGTCACTGAGGACGAGGGCCGGAGCCTGCGGGTCTTCCCGATCGACAAGACCCTGCGTTATGACATCCCGTTTCATTCCCTCGCGGACATCGAGACCTATCTCAACCGCCTCCGAGACGCCGGAGGCACCGCCATTCTCGGCGACGACGGCGAAAAGTTCGGTGTCTGGCCGGGGACGCACAAATGGGTTTACGAAGACGGCTGGCTGCAGAAGTTCCTGGCCTTCGTCGAGGATCGGGGGATCCGGACCATGTCCTTCTCCGAGTACCTTGACTCGCATCCGCCGGCCGGCCGGGTCTACCTCCCGCCCGCATCCTACGAGGAGATGATGGAGTGGGTCCTCGAGCCCGACGATCAGGCCGCCTTGAAGAAGCTCAAAGCCGCCGCCGGCCCAGAGGCGCGGCGCTTCCTGCGGGGCGGCTTCTTCCGCGATTTCTTCCGCAAGTACCCGGAGGCCAACCATCTTCATAAGAGGATGCTCATGGTCTCCGCGGCGGTCCATTCGGCCGGCGGTGCCGACGAGGCCCTCCGGGATCTCTACAAAGGCCAGTGCAACGATCCCTACTGGCACGGCGTCTTCGGCGGCCTCTACCTGCCGCATCTGCGGGAAGCCGTCTATCACCATCTGCTCGAAGCCGAGAAGAAGACCCCCGACCCCTCCGGCTGGCAAACCCTCGACTTCGACTGCGACGGCCGGGACGAGCTCGTTTTCCGGGACCGGACCTTCGGTCTGCTGGTCCGACCGGCCGCCGGCGGGACGCTGGCCGAGATCGACTATCGGCCCTGGTCCCGCAATCTCTCGGATGTCCTCGGCCGCCGGCCGGAGGCCTACCACCACCCGACGGACGGGAGCGGCCCGACGGACGAAGCGACCGGGCAGAGCATCCATGAGCTCGGCAAGAAGCTGCCGCCCGAGGCCGCGGAACTGACCCGCTATGATTGGCACCCGCGCCTCTCGCTCATCGACCACTTCTTCCGTGCGGGGACGACCCTCGAGGAATTCCGCCGGGTGGATTTCGGCGAACAAGGCGACTTCGTCAACGGCGCGTTTTCCCGGCACGTAAGCGGCCGGACGCTCCGCTTGGAGCGCCGGGGCGCCATCTGGGTCGGGGAGGAGAGGGTCTCCGTGGCCGTCCGCAAGACGGTCTCCTGCGCCCGCGGCGCGCTCCGCGCCGACATCGAGGTCGAGAACCTGTCGGATCGGCCGCTCGCCCTGACCTACGGGTCGGAGTGGAACCTCCTGGCCTTCCCTCACGAGATCGAATTTTCGGGGCCGTCCGGCGCGTCCCTCTACGGCGGGGCCCTTCTCTTCGAGCCCGAGGGGGCCGACGCGGTCTGGTCGTTCGCCCTGCGCACGCTCTCCCAATCCGAGGGGGGATTTGATATAATCCACCAAGGGTATTCTCTCTGCCCGGTCTGGTCGGCGGATCTGGCCGGGCGCGCCACGAAGCGCCTGTCCATCGTCCTCAAGGAGCGTCATGGCCGATAAATACTTTTCCCTCGTCCTTCACAGCCACATCCCGTACGTCCTCGCCCACGGCAGCTGGCCCCACGGGATGGACTGGCTCTACGAAGCCGCCGCGGAGACCTACATGCCCCTCCTCGACGTCTTCGAGCGCCTGGCCGCTGAAGGCATCCCGGCCCGGACGAACGTCAGCTTCACCCCCGTCCTGATGGAGCAGCTCAAGGACCCTGGCTTCGTCACCGGATTCGACGAATACCTGGGGATGAAGATCGAGATCGCCCGCCGCGACCGGGACTATTTCGAACGGACCGGCAACGCGGCCCTGCGGCCCCTGACCGACTTCTGGGAGGGTTGGTACCGCAAGGTCCTCACGGACTTCCACGACCGTTGGCACGGCGATATCGTCGACGGCTTTCGCTCCCTGCAGGACCGCGGTCAGATCGAGGTTCTCACCTCAGGGGCGACCCACGGCTATTTCGCCCTGCTGTCCAGGGACGAGAGCGTCCGCCAGCAGGTCCGGCAGGGACGGCACACTTACCGCAAGTATTTCGGCCGCGATCCCCGCGGATTCTGGATCCCCGAATGCGCCTACCGCCCCGGCTACGCCTGGAAGAACCCCCTTGACGACGGTCCGCCCTACCCCCGGCTTGGCGTCGACGAGATCCTGGGCCAGGAAGGCCTGTCTTATTTCTTCGTCGACTCCCATCTCCTGAAGGGAGGCGAAGCCAAGGGCGTCTACATCGACCGCTTCCCCGGGCTGAAGCTCCTCTGGGAAAAGTTCCGGGACGCCTACAAGCCGGCCGACGAGCTGCCCAATGACGCCTATTCGGCCTACCTGGCCCACCCGTCCCACGTCTCGTTCTTCGCCCGGGACGAGGTCTCCGGCTCGCAGGTCTGGAGCCGCTACATGGGCTACCCCGGCGACGGCGGCTACCTCGAATTCCACAAGAAGCACTTTCCCGGCGGCATGCGCTACTGGCGGATCACATCGAGCGACGCCGACCTCGGCCTCAAACAACCTTACGATCCGGCCGCGATACGGGGCCGGCTCGAGGAACACGCCGCGCATTTCGTGGCGGTCATCGAACAAACGCTGGCCGGAAGGCCCTCGGGGTCGGTCGTGGCCCTCTACGACACGGAGCTTTTCGGTCATTGGTGGTTCGAAGGGCCGGAGTGGCTCTACCACGTCATCAAGAAGCTCTCGGCGAGCGCGGTCCGGCCGATGACCGGCACGGGCACGCTCGAAGAGCTCCCGCCCCGGACCATCATCTCGCTGCCCGAGGGCTCGTGGGGCCAAGGCGGCTTCCACTGGATCTGGCTGAACGACGACACGTCCTGGATCTGGCGGAAGATCTACCGCATCGAAGAGGCCGCGGCCGCCCTCGAGCCGCGCTTGGCCGGCCTCGACCGGCGCCTGCTCAAGCAGTTCTTCCGGGAGAAGCTCCTGCTCGAAAGCTCCGACTGGCCCTTCCTCATCTCGACCTGGTCGGCTCGCGATTACGCCGAGAATCGGGCCGCCGAGCACTTCGAGCGGGCCCTGACCCTGGCCGGCTGGCTCGAGGAAGGCCGCCGGCTCGGCCCCGCCGAGGAAGCGCTCCTCCGCACCTTCGAAGCCGAAGATCATCTGTTCGACGAGGTCGTCCTGCCCGATGGAACTGTTATCTAAGAAGACCCTGACCATGGTCCTCTGCGGGGGCAAGGGGGAACGGCTCTACCCGCTGACCCGCGACCGGGCCAAGCCGTCCGTGCCCTTCCTCGGCGCCTACCGCATCATCGACTTCAGCCTGTCCAACGCGCTCAATTCCGGCCTCCGCCGCATCGCCCTGCTCACCCAGTACAAGTCCCAGTCCCTCGAACGCCACATCATCAACGGCTGGAATATCTTCCATGCCGAGAGCGGCGATTACATCATCTCTCTCCCGGCCCAGGGCCGGGTCAGCGACCACTGGTACGAAGGCACGGCCGACGCCGTCTTTCAGAACATCTACACCATCCAGCAGGAGAACCCGGAGGCCGTCCTCGTCCTCTCGGGCGACCACGTCTACAACGCCGATTACCGCAAGCTGCTCCGGTTCTTCGGCCAGACCGGGGCCGACGCCCTGATCATGGCCCGGACCGTCCCGGTCGAAGAGGCCTCGCGCTTCGGCGTCATCGGGGTCGACGACGAGCGCCGCATCATCGAGTTCATGGAAAAGCCGAAGAAGCCATTCGCCGCGCCCTGGGACCCGGGCAAGAGCCTGATCTCCATGGGCGTCTACCTCTTCAAGACCGCCGTCCTGATCAAGGCCCTGCTCAAGGACGCCCGGAATCCCCGCAGCAGCCACGACTTCGGGAAGGACATCATCCCGTCGCTCGTCGGCAGCCATCGCCTCTACGCTTTCACGTTCGATGACTATTGGGAGGACATCGGCACGATCGACGCCTACTGGGAAGCCAATATGGCCTTCTTGTCGCCCTCGGCGCCGCTCATCCTGAAGGACCCGTCCTGGCCGATACGCTCCTACAAGCCTCAGTACCCGCCGACTTTCATCTCCGGCGGCGACCTGCGCTCGTCGATCGTCGGTCCGGGCTGCACGCTCACCGACTGCCGCATCGTCAACTCGATCATCGCCCCCGGCGTTCGGATCGCCCCCGGGGCCGAGATCGTCGACTCCATCCTCCTCGAGGACGTCGAGGTCCGCCGCGGCGCCCGCCTCCGCAAGGTCATCCTGGACAAGTCCTCGGCGATCCCGGAGGGCTTCAAGATCGGCTTCGACGACGACGAGGACGGCCGGAATTTCAAGATCAGCCGGACCGGGATCCGGGTCGCCCCGAAGGGCTGGACCTGCGAATGATCGAGAAGTACAGCATCCTCTCCCCGGATTTCGAGCGCGACGCGCCCCGGGAGCTCATGCTGCTCTCGATCATTTCCCAGAGCTTCTTCCAGCCGTTCTCCCTCGAAGACAACCTCCTCGTCATCCTGACGGCCCTGACCTCGGGCTCGGGCGTCGGCTTCAACCGGGCCATGATCTTCCTCAAGCAGGGCGACCGCCTCAAGGGGGAGATGTGGCTCGGGCCCCGCTCGGCCGAGGAGGCCGGGCTTATCTGGGAAGTCCTGTCGACCCCGGGCATCGGCTACGTCGAGATCGTCGAACACAACCGGGCCCTGGTCAGCAAAAATGAGGACACTCTGAGCGCCCGCCTCAAGGGCCTCGTCTACGCGGCCGACGACGAAAGCGCCCTCATCCCGGCCTACGCCGCCTGCCGCAAGGAGATCCTCCTCGTCCGCGACGCCTCGAATGAGCCGCTCGTCGACCGGCGCTTCCTGAACCTCATCGGCGTCGAGGAGTTCCTCTGCATTCCCCTCCTGGCCCGCGACGACGTCGTCGGCGAGATCATCCTCGACAACGCCATCACCCGCACGCCGATCTCGCCGGCCGACATCAAGCTGGCCGGCGTCTGCGGGCTGATGGCCGGCAACTACATCTACTCGGCGACGCTCAACCGCAAGCTCCTCGACGTCGAGAAGATGGCGGCCATGGGCGAGATGGCCATGTTCGTCACGCACCAGCTGCGCAATCCCATTGTCGCCATCGGGGGCTTCACCGACCAGCTGCTCAAGCCGGACGTGCCGGAAGAGCGGCGGAACCGCAACCTGACCATCATCCGGGACGAGATCCGCCGGCTCGACAACATCATCTACCAGATGGGGCACTTCCTCAAGGTCAGCCTGAAGGAGCCCGTTTATTTCGACCCCGGGCCAGCCATTGCCGCGGTCCTCGGCAGCCCCGAGATCCAGACCAAGGCCCGGGATTACGCCTTGGACGTCAAGCTGGAGCCCTGCCTGCCCGAGGTTCTCTGCGACCCGACCTCCTTCGGCGAGGTCCTCCGCAATCTCCTCGACAACGCCTTCGACGCGACCCCCGCCGGCGGGACGGTCACCGTGCGAGGCTACCGCAAGAGCCCGGACGCGTTCGTGCTCTCCGTCCGCGACACCGGCCGGGGCGTGACCAACCCCGACAAGGAGCAGCTCTTCAAGCCCTTTTTCACGACCAAGGAAAAGGGCATGGGGCTGGGCCTGTCCTTCATCAAGCGGATCATGGACACCTGCGGCGGCAAGATCGAGGTCCAGAGCCGGGTCGGGAAGGGGGCCGTGTTCAAACTAATCTTTCTCTGCCGCGAAAGGGAGTTGACGCCATGAAGAAGAAGATCCTGCTCGTCGAGGACGAGAAGCCGCTCTGCCTCCTCTACGAAGAGGAGCTGAGCCGCGAAGGGTACGATATCACGGCCGTGACCGACGCCGAGGCCGCGCTGGCCCAACTGGCCGGGACGGCGTTCGACCTGATCATCACCGACATCCGCATGCCGGGCAAGAATGGGATCGAGCTCATTACCCAGATCATGGGCCTGCGCAAGGACATCCCGATCATCATCAACTCGGCCTACCAGAGCTACAAGGAGGACTTCATGACCTGGGCGGCCGACGCCTACGTCGTCAAGTCGGCCTCGCTCGACGAGCTCAAGGCCAGGATCCGGCAGCTGCTGGGGGAATGATGTCGGAACTGAGAAAGGACCTGGTCAGCGGCCGTTGGGTCATCATCGCCACGGAGCGAAGCAAGCGGCCGGACGATTTCCGGCCCCAAGGCTTGGTCGCGCCGGCCCCCGAGGCCGTCGGGTTCTGCCCGTTCTGCGCCGGCAACGAAGGGAAGACCCCGCCCGAGGTTTTCGCCCTGCGGGCCGCCGGGACCGCCCCGGACTCGCCGGGCTGGACGGTCCGCGTCGTGCCCAACAAGTTCCCGGCCCTCACCCCTGGACCGCCGCCGCCCCGGGCCACCGAGGGGCTTTACCAGCGGATGGAGGGACGGGGCGTCCACGAAGTCGTCATCGAGAACCCCGACCACGCCCTCGAGCTTGGGGACCTGCCGGTCCCGCACATCCGGACCGTGCTCGGGGTCTTCCAGCTGAGGATCCGGGCCATCGAGCGGGACCTCCACTATCAATATGTCCAGATCTTCAAGAACAAGGGCAAGGAGGCCGGAGCTTCGCTGAGCCACCCGCACTCGCAGATCGTGGCCACGCCCATTATCCCCAAGCGCGTCAAGGAGGAGATCTACGGCGCCGACCGCCTGTTCCGGACCTTCAAGGAGTGCGGCTTTTGCCGCATCCTGCGGGACGAGGAGGCCGCCGGGACGCGGCTCGTCGCCAGGAACTCCCATTTTACCGCTTTCGCGCCGTACGCGTCGCGGTTCCCCTTCGAAATGGCCGTCTTTCCGCAGCGGCACTCGGCCTTCTTCACCGACGTCAGGGAGGACGAGCTCACGACGCTGGCGGAGATCCTCAAGCAGGTCCTGACGCGGCTGAAGGAAACGGTCGGCGATCCGCCCTTCAACATGGTGCTCCACCAGGCGCCCAACCCCTCGCTGTCGCTCAAAGGCTGGCCCGACATCCACCTCAAATCGCACTGGCATCTGGAGATCATCCCCATCCTGACGAAGGTGGCCGGGTTCGAGTGGGGGACGGGTTTCTACATCAATCCGGTCCCTCCCGAGACCGGAGCCCGCTTCCTCCGCGGAGAGACCTGAATCAGGCGGCGGCGAGCTTATTGTAGAGGGCCAGGTATGCCGCGGCCGAACGCGACCACGAGAAGTCCGAGGCCATCGCGTTCCCGACCAGCGTCCGCCATTGCGCCGGCCGCTTGAAGCCGGCCACGGCGCGGCCGGCCGCCTCGACCAGCGGCCCGGGGGCGGCCTCGACGAACTTGAACCCATTGCCGCTCCCCGTTTTCGCGTCGAATTCCTGGACGCTGTCGTCGAGTCCGCCGGTGGCCCGGACGACCGGGACGGTGCCGTACTTCATGGCGTACATCTGGGTCAGGCCGCACGGCTCGTAGCGGGAGGGGATGAGGAAGAGGTCGCTCCCAGCGTAGATCGTATGGGCGATGCGCTCATCGAAAGCGATCTTGAGCCCGATCCGCTTCGGATGCTTCTTTTGAGCCGCGAGAAGGAAGTCCTGGATCTTTTGCTCTCCCGTGCCCAGGATGACCAGGGTCAGGCCCAGACCGAGCAGGGCGTCGAGGGCGTCGCAGACGATATCGAGGCCCTTTTGACCAGCCAGGCGGGTGACCATGCCGGCGACGGGCAGGCTGGCCGGCGCCGCCAGTCCGAACTCGCGGGCCAGCTCATCACGACAAGCTTTCTTTCCGGACCGGTCCGCGGGGGTGAACGTCCGGGGGATGAGCCGGTCGGTGGCCGGGTCCCAATCTCTGTAGTCGACTCCGTTGAGGATGCCGTGGAGAACGCCGGACCGGGCCCTCAGAAGCCCATCGAGACCGCAGCCGAAGGCGGGCGTCTGGATCTCGCGGCTGTAGCGGGGGCTGACTGTCGTCACGGCCGAGGCGTACAGGATGCCCGCCTTGAGGGCGTTGACCTGGCCGAAGAACTCGAGGTCGTTCATGTTGAACAGGGACGCGGGCAGCCCGACGCGGCCGAGGACGTCCTTGTCGAATAAGCCCTGGTAAGCGAGGTTGTGGATGGTGAAGAGGGTCCGCGTCCGTCCGAAAAAGGCGTCGCCCGCGTAGGTGTGGCGGAGGAACGCCAAGGCCAGGGCCGACTGCCAATCGTGGCCGTGGACGACGTCGGGGGCGAATCCGGTCGCCCGCATGGTCTCCAGGGCGGCGCGGCAGAAAAAGGCGAACCGCTCGCCGTTATCGGGAAAGTCGCCGGTCGCCGTCCCATAGAGCTGGTCCCTGTCGAAATACTCCGGCCGGTCGATGAAGAACACCGTGACGCCGTCGGCGCGGTGGGCCAGGACGCGATAGTCCAGCTTCTCGTCGTTCAATTCGAGGGAAGCGCCAGTGAGGACGGTTTCGAGCGGAAGCTTCTTCTTGGCCACCTCACGGTAGAGGGGCATGAAAACCCGGACGTCCGCGCCCAGGCCGGCGAGGAACTTGGGCAGGGCCCCGGCCACGTCGGCCAAGCCGCCCGTCTTGGCATAGGGGATGACTTCGGAAGCGAGGAATGCGACTTTCATGGTTTCGTTATTCTAGCATAAGTTCCCGGGGCGGTCATCCGCGGGACCGGGCGCTCGGTCCCTTCGGGGATCATCTCCATTCGCTGCGGTGATTTTTCACGCCGCCTATGCTCACTCCGATGACTCCCCTCAGGGCCCCATCCGCGCCCTCCCAGCTAGCCCTTGTCAAGGGGATTAGCGTAGACTAAGATGGTGCGGAAAAGCGGAACATGAAAGCCTCGGAGGAGCGGACCAAGGTCGTGACGGCGGCGGTCGTCGAAAGGGACGGGAAGGTCCTTGTCGCCCGGCGCAAGGCCGGGCTCGTCGCCGCCGGGCTTTGGGAGTTCCCGGGCGGCAAGCTCGAAGAAGGGGAGGACCCCAGAACGGGCCTCGAGCGGGAGCTCGAAGAGGAGCTGGGCGTCCGGGCCCGGGCCGGCGAGCATCTCTGCACGGTGCCCTTCAG
>Ga0208980_10002648_pt1 | contig 10827 bp, 6 predicted proteins | sample WetSurMetagenome_3_FD_187993 | JGI IMG/M metagenome (GOLD analysis project Ga0208980, IMG submission 187993) | Wetland microbial communities from Twitchell Island in the Sacramento Delta, sample from surface sediment Aug2011 Site A1 Bulk (version 2) | ecosystem: Environmental > Aquatic > Marine...
GCCTTCATATCTTCTATTTTGATTATCTTTGACGGGATAGCAAGACACATTGTCGTATTCCTCCCCGAAAAAATTTTTATACTTAATTATATCATATTTGTCCAAAATGATTCCGGTTCTATAAGCCGCTCTTAATAAATAATCTATGGATGGCGCTCCATAAATAGAGATTATCTATTTGAATAATAAGGATTATTTTGATTATAGTGGAAACAGATAGATAAAAGGACGGTTTGCTTGGATAAACAGAATCCTCATCTCCTCAAGGAAATTATCGAATCACCATGGATGTATTTACTGATTGTAATACCAATGGTAATGATGATGTCAATGATAAGAGGAAATTCTCTATCAATGATAATACCAGCAATACTAATAATAATTGTAATCTGTTACCTTTTTAATATTACAGTGTGGTCAATATTACCAATGATATTAATGATACCGATGTTACTAATTATTCTATCTATGTTCGCTGATAGATAAAGTTTAAATATCTTTATGTTCCATATCTACCAGAGAGGAATATAAAGAATGACATTTTTATCAAACGCCAGTTTAGCTATGTCAAATAGCAGTTTTGTATTTACAACACAAAATGCTTACACAAGTATGGAATTATATTATGCGGGTCTGGCACTCTTTTCAATATTTGTTGTATCAAGTTTATTTCTTGATGGTGGAACAAAACCATTTGAAAAATTATTTGCAGCAATAGCAGCATTTATCTTTTCTGTAGGAAATGCATTAGCAGCATTTTCGCTTGCAATCATGAGAGTTGATAATACAGGACTTATTCAAAGTGGCAGTAATCCAATGAATCAGACATTCGCAATGGTTCCAACTATTATTATGCAAAATGCAACAACAATTCAAGTAATAAATTGGTTAATTGTAATATTATGTTTTGTTAATATTATTAATTGTATATTAGTTCTCATAGACTACTCAAGAATTAAAGGGGTGAAGAAAGGTGCATTTTAATATTAAGAATGGATCCTCTGCACTTATGACAGTAATACTAATGCTGGTAATTATATCTATAACAGCAGTTGGATTGATAGTATTAATGGGTTCATGGGACAAACGTGTAGAAAATTCATCTACAAGCACTAATATGACAGGTATAACATATACCTCTGATGTTTATAATGCAACAAATTCTACACTTCATGGTTTAACAAATATCATGCCGAATTTTGTATGGATTGTTGTAATATTCTTATTTGTGATATTCTTTACATTATTTGTCATAGCATTGAAAAACCGTTAACCGCAATGATTAATATCTCATACCCCAAATAAATTATTTATGCTATATAATTTATCTTCTCCAAATACAACAATTGATAGTATTCAAATGACAACCCCATATGTGGTAACATTTGAAGGATTAATTTTATTATTTATAGTTGTTATTATTTTAACAATTTTATTAGTTATCAGTGTTAAAAAAATAATATAATAGATAAATTATTACTAATTATAATTACTTATATTTAGTATATAATCATTTTACAATAAAGTTTAAATACTGATCCGAGTGATCCGAGTGATCTCGCTTTTTCAATCGGTTTTCCTTTTTTGTATGATCAAAAAAATAAAAAAACTATCGTTTTTACTATACTATATTCTTATACTATATAAATATTTCTAAGCATTGCGATTTGTACATATATATCCAATAGTTTATTTTTTTTTGAAACACCCCCCCATCATTTTATTATTTTAATAAAAAAAGAAAATCGATCAAAAAATCGAGATCAGTCCGATCACTCGGATCAGAACTATTTTACTATTATTATATTAATATGTAAATAAAAATAAATTGAACTTATTTTTTAAATCTAACAATTTAAAGAGATGTTAATAACAATTATTATTAATCTATAACCATTATATATTCCATTGGAATTATAGTCGCATCCAATGGAAAATTATTAAAATTTAAAAGTTCTACTATATAAATTTTTTCTACACAATTTTACTATATATTTATAATAATTATTAACAAATATTATTTTTAATTTTTTTATTTAAAATAATGTAGATATACATAACTTTTTTATATGGTTAAGTTGAAGATGATACATAATATTGAGGTTAATTTATTATGGCTGCTAAAAAGAAGGATGAATTACCAGAACCAGAATCTGAAGATGAAGCAGATGTCATGGAATTTTTTGAATCTGAGGAAGATGCTTTGTTTGCAAAAGAATTATTGGAACAATATAAACGAGAGACTGGCGGGGACGAGGGAGGGGATTATGATAATTATAATCTTCCAGCAACCAAAGGTGGGATCCCCATGGATTCCATGGACGAGATGTATGGTACAAGATTAACTCCAAGACAGGTGGATACAAGATTTCTTTTAGAGACAAAAGATGATATTCCAAAAGATATCAAAACTTCTCACTGGTTATTAGGGAGTCACCATAATGAATTATTAAATATTCAGGATCTTCGTCAGTATGCTAAATATGCACGTGAAAATCGTGATGTGGTACGTACAACAGGGTGGCAGCGTGAACATAGAAAAACAGCTTATTCTGATGTTGTACAAATTGAACATTATTCAAACAGATTATTAACAAAATCTTGGAAGCATGGAGAACGTTTATTACAATCGACTGTTATTCAGAGAAGTCAGAGCGAGGAAGTTGGTGAGCGTTCTCCAGATGCAGATGGTGGAAATGCAAGTAATGTAGCAGGTGGTCTCATGGGGAGACTGGGTAGAATATTTGGCAGGTGAATGAATGGAAGATTTATTATGGATAGGAATTATTGTAATTTTTGGAACTCTGGTAATGAGCGTATTCGTAGTGGCGTATGTCTGGTTAACTCCCGTCATTCCATATATTCGTGCAAAAATGGATGGTAAAGATCTTGTCTTTATGCTTGGTAAAGATAATAAGATGAGATTAGTCCCTGCCAAGTATTCATCCAGTGTTTATTCAACTGCGAAATTTCCTTATTCATTTATTCAGAGGGAGCCGCGTTCTTTCAGATTTGGAGATCTTCAGGCTGTATTTGTTCTTGATAACTGGGGAGTTATCATAGATCCTCTTATGGTCGAGGCGTTGAAGGAACTTGAAAAAATTGGTATTAGTAATTATGAAGAATTAGAGTACGCCATGAAAATGTGGGCGGAAGATGAAAAGGCTAATGTACCATATGAGAAAAGAAGAGGGTTAGATCCAGCAAGTAAAATTGCCGTACATGCTTTCACCGATATTGATCTTCAAAAATTATATGATTATATCGGAAATGTTACACCATCAGAAATCCGCGCACATCTTGACGAGAAGATTGCAATCATTGTTGAGGAATACAGGGATCTTGGTGGAAAGAAAGAAGGCGGGACAAATTGGATACTTATTATTTCAATTATAGGGCTTATTGGTATCGGACTCGCTGGTGCGAAAATGCTTGGGGTTTTCTAATTTTATTTTTATAAAAAAGGTTTATATAGCATCAAGACATATTCTTATCATATTGAGGTGTGTAATAGATGGTCGAAGAGGCAACATTGGAAGATGTTAAATCTGGAAGTTTTGAATCTTTAGCTGAAGATAAAAATCCCGCTCTTATAGGATTTGAACAGTTTAAAAGTAATCCACTTTCGGGTATAGATACTAAGGCTCTTATTCAGCGGAATGCTGTAATGAAGAATGAGAAAAAACTTACCAATAAAGAGTTTCAATTAAAGAAATTGTTTTTAAGTTATTTAGCTCATTATGCAAGTCGTTGGGATGTTATGCAGGTTTATCCAAAACAGATAAAACAGAAACCAGCATGGTTTGATCTTGCATTAAGTAAATTTAAAGATGAAGAAATATCAAGTGATAATAGGAAAAAGATTAAGACTGCATTTAATACTTTATGGGAATTCCGTGACAGGTCTTTACCAGAGAGGGTTATGAGTGAAGAAGAATCTAATCGGCAGTTTGGTATCAATTCACCTTATTATACACAACCAGAAATATCATCACCATCATTACCGGAATCAACAGAAGAATTACCACAAGAATATCCACAGACATTACCACAGGAAGATTTCTCTCCACAACCATCGTTCACACCGATGCCACAACAATCAAACTCAATTGAAGAAGAGAATGATTTTGGTATAAAAAAGATTGTACCTTCTGGAGATTCACTGTTATCAAGATATATTATACCTGCTCGTAAAACAATAGGCATCACACCCTCACCATCACAATCTACGTTAAAACCACCACAAGGAAATTTTACCATGGGTATAACTCAACAAATAAAAGATTCTGGTGGGAGTGGGAGTGGAGCATTTGGTATTGGGAGAAGTATGTTTGCAGGACTTCGTGGAAAAGATTCATTACAGGGAATTATAAATCAACGTAAACCAAATTTGCCAGTTCAACCAGTTCAGGTAACACCTGATGAAACAATTACTGTTGCACAACAACCCGAAGTAATGCAAAGAAAATCTAAAAAATCTGTAGCCACCATTGATAGGAAGAAAATTGGATCTATGCCGAAGGGATTGAGTAAATTCAGAAATATAGAATTACCAACAATTCCAAAAACCAAGATGCCAAAAATATCTCCACCAACAAAAAAGAAAAAAACAACTTTAAAAATATCCACTGGTAATGGATTAAATATAAAATCTGGAAAGATTAACACTTCGTTTAAAGTAGATAAAGATTCTGTTGGAAATATGTCTCGCGATGTTAGGAAAAGTGTTGGCGGTGTAGTTGGCGGAATTAAAAATTTAAAGAAACAGGTGCGTGGAGAATTTAAAGGCGGGAAGTCTTTGAAAGCCATTAATCTTAAAAATATCAAGTCACAAAAATTTAAAGATCATAAAGATATGAATGTATTGAACGAACTTAAAAGACAGACGAGATCTCAGTTATCTCATGAAGCATTGGAATGTAAAATGGTTCCGAAACTTAAAGCCCAGTGTGATAAGGTATTTACTAAAAATAACATAACAAGTGAAGTTAAAAAATTCAGGGAGGAGTTTAAAGATATTAACAAAATGGTTCCTACAGTAAAAGGCGAGAAGGCAAAATTAAATGAAGTGTCAATGCTTGGAAGAAGTATTAACCATGGGGTTGATGGTGTGCATGTGAATGATATCAGGGATATGTATCAGAAGTCAGGTACAACAAAGCAGATGAATATCGGGAGGATGGAATATGATTATAGTTTCATTACTGGAAAGAAACGACCAAAACTTCCTGCTATTACAGATGATGTATACGAGGAGGAATATTAATGGCTGAATCACCTCCAGTTCAACCATCTGTTGATCCGAGTGTAATAGGACCATTAGATCCTGCATATCAATCAAATGTTATGATGGCATCATCTCCGGCAGCATTAGCAAGTGCTCAGGCAAATAAGACTAATGTAATGGCTGTAATGCCACAGGATTATTATTATTTATCTCAAATCGGTTCTGTAGCAGCAGGCAATCAGCAAAAGGCAGCAGCACTTCAGAAAGCAGGATCTGAAGCAGCTCTTTCAACAAAATTAGCTCCTGTATATGAGAAGATATCTGTACTTGAACAGGATTTGAGTCAGCAAAAAGAATTTCATGATAAAAAATTTGCTGAAAACAAAAAGACTTATGATGATTTAAAAGCATATGCAGAATCTGAGAGAAAATCTCAGGAGGGTATGACGGGTGGTGCTTATAAAATTACCATGGTGGGATATGATAGATATCAGGCAGATCTTGCTGCTGAAAAAGCAAATTTTGATTCAGCTAAAACTAAGTTGGCAGAGGCACAAAAACAAGGGGATGCCGCGTTAGCTGATTTTTATACAAAAGAAATTGCTACTTCAACAACAAAATTAGACACTCTGGCAAAAATTGATCCATGGAGTGAGGAGGGTCAAAAACTTTACCCACTTAAAACAACAATAACACATTTTATTAATCCAACAGAATATGCTGCGGGTTGGGGAGTCGGGGGCAGACAAAACCCTCCACCCGGAACCGGGCAAGGAGCTGGTCAAGGAGGAGTTGGTCAGGCACAAGGAATATATTATCAAAATGGTGTATATGTTGGTCCCGGAAGTTTGGGGTATTCTCAAATGAGCCAGTCTCAAAGAAATCAACTTGATGCAAATGCTACTGGTCAGAAAGTTGGAAATGCTGTTCCACAATCTACTGCTGAACAAGTGAGACTTACCAAGGCAGAAGAAACACGTGCAACTGAAGAATATAATAAGATTTTGAAGGATGAGCATAGTACTCCTGCTGCGCGAGAAGCTGCATTTAAAGCAATGGCATCAGCAACAGCAGCAGCAGAAGCTGCATATCGTAATACTCCACAAGCTGCTGCTGCACAGGCACAATTAGCAATAACAAAAGCTGCTGAAGCACAGAGAACCCCTGCTGCTTTACAGTCTATTATAGATAAAATTAATACCAATCCTTATGATCCAACAATAACAACAGCAGATCGGGTACTATATGATATAAATAAAAAAATAAATGATCCAACCTCAATCCCATCGGCAGCAGCTAAAAAAGAATATCAGGCTGCGCTTGTAAGTTTATATGGATCTGATGCGGCAAGTGCTTATTTATCATCTCTTGGTCCACGGGCAGGAAGTGCGGAATTCCAGTTGGCTGGAGGTAAATCAATTGTAGCAGCACCGAAACCATTTGAATTACCCTCAGTTATTGGAATAAAGCCAAATATTGTCGGGGTGGGATCTCCAAAGTGGTGGGAAGCTCAAGTTTCAGGTCGTGAAGCAGCAGCAAGAGCAAATGCATTGGGTACATGGGAGAAAGGCGTATTCACCCCTACTGATAAAACTCCACCAAGTGGTACAGCAACAATGCCAGATCTGGCAACTAATGTTGGAAGTATAACATTACCACCCGGATTAAAACAAACTATTATACCAGAAGTTGGTGGAGGAATTTTACCATCAGGGGCTGTAGAAAATATTGGTAAAATGGCTACAGGGAAACCCGGATTACCATCAACTGCACCTGTGCTTGATTTATCATGGCTTGGGTTTGGAAAAAAATCTGCTGTTGAAAATATAAGTGAGAATACCGTTACCGGAAAAGGCGGCTTTGATTTACTTAAATGGATTGGTGGAGCTCCAGAGGCAGCACGAGGAGAACTTGTGAAAACTCCACTTGGGGCATATTTAGTTGGTACACCAGAAGAAAAAACTCAGGCAGAATTAAATCGTCAGGCTCTTGAGAGATATGTAAATCTTGCTTCACCTGCAATAGTAGTATCAGGAGGGGGTCTTGCAAAACCAGTGGAGGCTCCAGCACCCGGTGGATTTTCTTTAGATAATGTTCTGAAAATGTTTACCCCAAGAACTACGGCTGTTGGTGCATCAGCGGTGGTTATTCCACCGACTACAACATTAAGAGGTGTTGATATTGGTGCTGGAACTATAAAGCGCCCATTTGTATCTACAACTGCTCCAGTAATCCCGGTTCCAACAGATACTTCTGGAAAACCCCTTATAACAATAGGAAATATAAATTATGGAATTCTACCAAAAGAGCCAACTGTTGTGGCTCCGGTTCAAGGACCACAGCCAGAAGCTGCATATGTTTCTCCAGATAAAGCAATTACTGTTGCAATACCCGATGTAAAGTTAAATGAAGGAATGGGTAAATTAGATAAACCATTTGATTTATCATCATTAAATAATAAGCAGATTCCTATTGTAAGCAGTTATCTTGGAAGAATGGATTTATATATGAAAGGTCAACCATTAACGCAGGATCAGTTAAATGAATTTAAGCAGATGGATAGAAATCTCGCTGCTATTGGAGTTTCACCAAATGTAAGAAATCAGCTTAATACAAATATACAGGATTATCAGGCATATACGAAAGAAGCAAAAATTGTATATACGGGGTTGAGGGATATAAATGCTGGTGATACAAATCCACGTACTATTAATGCTACTGCACAAGCTATTTCAAGATTATCAGTATATGATCCAAAGATTGCTACTGATTATAAAAATGATTTAAATGATACATTAAGAATAGTACAAATTCGTCAGATTGCTGATGCCCCACATACAGGTGCAGACAGGGATTGGAAGGTATCAGAAGCATTAAGTGCAAAGATTGCTTCTGGTATTACTAATCCAGATTTAAAGGAAAAATATTCACATTATGTTCCTGATGCAAAAATTTATACTGAAAGTAACAACGAAGTTAAACAATTATTTGTAACAACTGTTCCAATAAAAGAATCTGAAAAATCCGGGATGATTAGTAATTTTGAGGATAATGTAAATTCTATGAAAACTGTAAGTCAGAAAGATAAAAATAAACTTATCAATGATTATAAAGCAGCAATTGATCTTCCTACAATTTACACGAAGATGGATACTCTTATGGCAAAAGCTTCGGAGACAGGAATTTCAGATACAGAATTGGATTCTTTAAAAACAGATGTTCAGTCAAATGATCTTCTTAATGAATGGAATCCAAAAACACATCAGACATATGCAAATGATATACTTGTTCAGGCTCAGCAGGTAAAAGAAGGTTACATGACACCTGAACAATTTAAAGCAAATGTTCCTTTATTGGGATGGCTGACAACCACTCCCGCAGAAGCTGCTGCTGGAAAAGCTACAATGCTTGACAAATGGCATGAGGCAAATGCAGCAAGGATAGAGAGTGTCTACACCCCTGAAAAATCAAAAGCATTTATTACCGGAAGAGGAAATTTCAATATTAATAGTATTGGAAATATTTTGGGATATGGAGTATATGATATTTATAAAGGATTGGCTGGAGTAAAATCTGGAGTTCAGGAACAATTATTAAAAATGGAGCCTGATAAACCGATTCCCGAATTTACAAAGGATACGAGAACTCTAGGAAACGAATTAGAATATCGCAATAAAGGAATAACAGAAATATTATATAAACCAGTTTATAAAGGAGAGTCTGTTGGTGGAGCATACGGAAAAGGTGTAGATATAGTTATGGGTATAAGTAATTATATGCCTTCGACAGTTGGTGAGAGAATTATAAAACCCGCTCTCTCTCCTGAACAAGCTGGTCGTCTTGATGTTGTTGGTAAAACAGCTAGTGATTTTGAAAAAGGATTATTAATGTCTCCTGTAGAAAAACCTATTGAAACAATAGCATCAGTAGGGATTGGGAAAGTGTTTGCAACAGGACTTCCAATTGTTGAATCTGGTGCAGCGCGAATTCTTGGTACTAGCGCATCGCGAGCTGGATTAACAGGAACATTAACTCAAAGAGCTGCTGTTGCAATTCCACGATATGCGATTATGGCTGGTGTTGGGATTCCTTATGCAGTAGGCGTAGGGGAGCGGGTTGTTACAAGTGATCGCCCCGGATATACATTTGGACAAATTGTTGGTAGTGAAATTTTACCAATGAGTGTTGGTGCAGGATTAACCGGGGAAAATATCAGGAGAGCCGGGGATATTATTACACGTGGGCGGAGAGAGGTAGATATAGGGAGACTTTTTGAGCAGAGACTTGACAGGGGTAACGTTGATGTTGGTGTTGATATGTTTACACTCATGGCTCGTCAGGAGAAAGGAGGAAAAATAACAGGTGGTGAAGCAGAAGTTAAATTACCATCTGTTGAAGTATCTCCCGATGTGATAAGAAAAGCAATAAATCTTGAACAACAACATGCTGCTGTAGAGAGAAAGATTGCTGAACTTGAAGAACCTAAGGTTGGGGCAAAAGAAGTACCAACTACAGCAGAGAATGTAAAATTGTTACGTAATCAGCTTAGAAATATGGAATTTGAATATGATACAATTAAAAAAGGATCTTCAACTCCTGAAAATATACAGAGAATAATAACACTTGAGAAAGAACATGCTAATGTAGAAAGGAGGATTACTGAACTTGAAGAACCTAAGGTTGGGGCAAAGGAAGTACCAACTATAGCAGAAAATTTGAAATTTTTGCAGAATCAACTTAGGAATATAGAAGTTGAATATGATACAATTAAAAAAGGATCTCCAACTCCGGAAAATATACAAAAAATAATAACGCTTGAAAAAGAACATGCTGCTGTAGAGAGAAAGATTGCTGAACTTGAAGAACCTAAGGTTGGAGCAAAAGAAGTACCAACTAAAGCAGAAAATTTAAAATTTTTACAAAATCAGCTTAAGAATATAGAAGTTGAATATGATACATTAACAGGGAAATTACCAAAGACATATTTAACAGATACGGCTTTATCACAAGCGGCATTAAAATACACCAAGCCTCTTTCAAAATCTGGTTTGAATATACCAACTCAAGAATCTATTCTTGGATCTTTTGGTAAGAAATCTTATGTTAAATCAGAAGGAGTTGTACCTAAAGTAGAGACTGATACATTAGCAAATATTAGTTCTAATATTGTCGATGTTGGATCCTCTAACGTTAGAGTGTCAACAGTAAAAGGTGGAACTATTGAAGTTCCATCATATGCTCAGAGATATGTTAAAGGTGTAATGAAAGAGAGTACAGCTCGCCAGACTGGTATTCGAAAAGGAGGTCAGGAGATTACAGTTTTGGATATTGGAAAAGTAAATCCAGTTGATATAGTTTCGAAAGATTTGTTACCATCAACGGTAGAGGCGAATGTAAAACAACCAATACAGGGACCAGAATTATCAGTTGCACAAAAGATAGCACAATTACAGGGAAAACCACTTGGAGTGGAAAGTGTTACTGGTAGAGGCGGAACTCCAATTCAAGTATTAGATATAAGTGGAGTTAAACCTGCTATCCCGGAACCAATAGAAGTCAATGTAAAACAACCAATGCAGGGACCAGAATTATCAGTTGCA
>Ga0208980_10002649_pt1 | contig 10827 bp, 8 predicted proteins | sample WetSurMetagenome_3_FD_187993 | JGI IMG/M metagenome (GOLD analysis project Ga0208980, IMG submission 187993) | Wetland microbial communities from Twitchell Island in the Sacramento Delta, sample from surface sediment Aug2011 Site A1 Bulk (version 2) | ecosystem: Environmental > Aquatic > Marine...
CGGCGCAGGTCCCGCAGACCTTCGAGCAGACCGGGGCGACGCGCCGGCCGAGAAGGGGCTCGTTCTCCGGGTCGGCCACGGCCACCACCTCACCCGCGAATTCGTGGCCGAGGACGATCCCCGGGGGATTGTCGACGTGGCGCCCGAGGGTGTGCATGGCCCAGGGGTTCTCACCGGCAAAATAGCGGAGATCGGAGCCGCAGACGCCGCAGGCTGAGACCTTGATCAGGACCAGGTCAGGGTCGCCGTACGCATCGATCGGCCAGACCGGGATCTGGCGCAAGGTCAGGCGCCCCGGCGACTCGAGCACGACGGCCTTCATTCCGGCGGGGATAGGGGCCTTGGCGATCATGGCTCTTCTAGACTCCCGGATAGGCGGAAAATCCGCCGTCGACGGGGATGACGGCGCCGGTCACGAAGGACGATGCGTCGGAGGCGAGCCAGATCAGGGTCCCGGCCAGGTCCCGGCCGGTCCCAAAGCGGCCCATGGGCGTATGGGCGAGGACGGCCTGGCCCCTCGCAGTCAGCCCGCCCGTCTTCTCATCGGTGAGCAGAAAGCGGTTCTGGTCGGTCAGAAAAAACCCGGGGGCTATGGCATTGACGCGGATATGGAGCGGCGCCAGGTGGGTGGCCAGCCATTGGGTGAAATTGGAAACTCCCGCCTTGGCCGCCGAGTACGCCGCGACTCTCGTCAAAGGCCTCGAGGCGGCCATCGAGGAGATGTTGACGATCGTCCCGCCGCCGCGCCGGGCCATCTCCCGGCCGAAGGCCCGGCAGGGGAGAACGGTTCCCAGTAGGTTCAGGTCGAGGACCCGGCGGAGGGCCGTGAGCTCGAGGTCGAAAAAAGTCGGCGATCCCGCTTCGGCCTCAGGACGGTCGTCGGGTCCAGCGGTCTCCCTGGCCGCGGTCGCCGCGGGCGTGTTCCCGCCCGCCGCGTTGATCAGGATATCGACGCGCCCGAATTCGCCGACGATCCGGCCGGCCGCGGCGGCCAGGCTTCCCTCGTCGAGGACATCGCAAGCGCCGCCGGCCGCCCTGCCGCCGGCGGCGGTGACTCGGTCGGCGGCCTCGAGAGCCGCGCCCCCGCGGACGTCCAGGAGGACGACGGCGGCGCCCCGCTCGGCCAGAGCCAAGGCCATGGCGCCTCCGAGGGCGCCCCCGCCGCCGGTAATGACGGCCGTCTTTCCCGTCAGCGCGAAGATATCCGTGGTCATGACAGCACCTCTTCGACGGCCTCGCCGAAGGCCTGGGCCGATTCGACGAGAGCCTCCTCGGCGATGGTCAGCGGCGGGGCGATCTTCAGACATTCGCCGGCGATCCCGACCGGCGCGAACATCAGCACCCCCCGGCGCAGGCTGGCGATATTGATGGCCAAGGCCGTCTCCGGATCGGGGATCTTCGTTCCCGATTTAACGACCTGAACGCCCGCGACGAGCCCTTTGCCGTGAAGGCAGCCGAGCCTCGACGGGTGCTTGGCTTGGATCCTGGCCAGCAGGGGCATCAGGATCCCTTCCATACGGGCCGCCCGTTCAGCCAGACCCTCGTTGAGGAGGATCTCCAGATTGGCGATAGCGGCCGCGACCGGCAGCGGGGAAGCGGAGTGCGTGGACGTCATCGCCCCGGGAGGGTAAAGCTCCATGATCTCGGCCCGACCGATGACCGCCGAGATGGGCAGGGAGGAGGAGATGCCCTTGCCGCAGCAGACGAGATCGGGCCGCAGGCCGTAGTGCTCGTAACAGAACATGCGGCCGGTCCGGCCGAAGCCCGATTGGACCTCGTCGAAGATGGTGACGATATCGTTCTCCCGGCAGAAATCCTCGAGACGCTTGGCATACCCGACCGGCAGGAAATCCGGACCGACGCCCTGGTAGCTTTCGGTCATGACCGCGGCGACCTCGCCGGGCGGGACCCCCTGGCCGGCGAGGGAGGACAGGAACAGGTCGAAGCTCATGTCCGTGTTCTTGTAGCCGTCGGGGAACGGGACCTGGACGAACGAGGGATCAGGATCTCCCAGCCACCTCTTCTGACCGTCCATCCCGCCCGCGAGCTGGGCGCCCATCGTCCGGCCGTGAAAGGCGTTCCGGAACGAAACGATGCGCGTGCGTCGGGGCCCGTACTTATCCAGAGCATAGGTCCGGGCCAGCTTGATGGCGTTCTCCGTGGCTTCGCTGCCGGTCGACAGCAGGAAGACCCGGTAGGCCTCCGGGTCCGGCGAGATCGACCTCAACATCGCGCAGAGCTTGGCCCGCTGTTCATGGACAAAGACGTAGCTGGCGATGAGGCCTTGGTCGATGATCCTTCTCAGGGACTCCCGGATCTCCGGCCGGCCGTGCCCGGCGTTGGCGACGAGGACGCAGCTCGACCAGTCGATCCAGCGGTTGCCCCACTTGTCATAGATCGTGAAGTCTTCCGCCCTGTGCCAGACGACCGGCGGCTGGCCGGCCATGGACCGCGGCTCGCTCGCCGCGAGCGCCTCGAACAGGGGGACCGATTCCGGCACGGGGATCTTCGTCCGGATGGTCCGGTACTTTGTCTCGACAGGCGGGACGTCGCGGGGCGTGAGATCGTAGACCGCCATCCTCTTACCTCAGCCGGACGATCCGGCCGGTGGCCAGGCTCTCGTGAATGGCGACAGCGATGCGCGTGACCTCGAGACCGTCGTCGCCCGACGCCCAGCACCCCCGCAGGTCGGAGATCCGCCCTCCCGCCGCGAGGAAGGCGACGTTCCCGGCGAAATCCTCAATGCTCTCGACCCCGTAGCCGCGGAGGACTCGGCGGCCCTGGCGGTCCACGGCCTCGCGCTTGAAATTGGCGTTGTACGTGGCCATGCCTTCGCCCTCGATGCAGGAGCGGGTGCCGCGGTCCTGGCTGTCGCACTCGAAGAGGCCCTTGGTGCCGACGACCCGGAGCCCCTGGTTGACGACGGCCTCGAATCCTTTGGGCAGGATCCAGCTCGTGTCGAACGAGAAGGCGGCCCCGTTGGCGAAGTCGATCTTGGCGTTGACGCAATCGTAGGTGTCGATGGCGTGGCCCTTGAGCAGAGCGCTTTTCTCTCCGGTCGCATAGACCGTCCGGGCTTCCGACCTCAGGATCCAGCGGACGAGGTCGTAGAAGTGGACGCCCAGGAACCAGGCCGGCGACGAAGAGGCGGCCCACCGGGGGAACCATTCGGAGGGGACCTCGATGCGGTCCTCCATGTGGACGCTGCCATAGAGGACGTCGCCGAGTTCGCCGGCCCGCACCCGGCGTTCGATCGTCTGGTGGTCGGGATCGTAGCGCTTGTGGAAATCGACCTGCAGAAGAATGCCGGCCTCCCGGGCCGCCCGGACCATGGCCTCCGCGCCCTCGACCGTCACATCCAGCGGCTTTTCCACGAGGACATGCTTCCCGGCCGCGGCGGCGTCGACGGCAATGGCGCGATGGAGGTGGTCGGGGGTGGCCACGCTGACCGCGTCCAACGGCTCTTTTTCGAGCATTTCGCGATAGTCGAGATAGACGGGGCAGCCGTACCGGGCGCGCAGCTCTTCGGCCCGGGCCGGATCCGCTTCGGCGATCGCGGCCAGGACGACGCCCCGGTCGCCGAGCTGAGTGAACACGTCCAGATGGGTTTGTCCGAACTTCCCCGCGCCCACCACGGCGATCTTAATGGGCATGCCCTTGCTCCTTTCCTCCGGCGCCGCACCAGCGCGCCAGGAACCGGACCAGCACTTCGGCGGCGCGGACGATGTCGCGGATGTCGATCTGCTCGTCGAGCGCATGGGCGTGGCGGAGGTCCCCGGCGCCGAAGACGATCGTCGGCAGTCCTCCTCGATGAAAAAAGAGCCGGGCGTCGCACGAGGCGTTCCACCCCTCGGCCCGGCTTGGGCCCAAGACGGCTTCGGCCGCGCCGCGGAAGATCTGGACGGCTGGGTGGTCGGCCGGGGTCTCGAAGGCCTCGTTGCGGAGCCCGCTGAGGGCGAAGCGCGCGTGCTCGCGGGCCCAGGGCGTCGACTTGGCTTGGATCAGCGACCGGACCTCTTGTTCGATCTGCCGGGCCGTCCGGTTCGGCAGGAAAGCGATGCCGCCGTCGACCACGCACTCGGCGGGCACGGTCGAGGGCCAATCGCCGGCCCGGACCCGGCCGATGTTGACGACGACGGGGCTGGGATCATCGGGAAATCCCGGGGTCCCCCGCGAAGCCTCTCGCAGGGACGCTTCGTAATCTTTGAGGATCGGGATCAGGCCCAGCATCTCTTCGAACGCGCTCACGCCCTCGCGATAGCGGCCCATGTGGACGGAACGGCCGTCGACCTTTAAGGTGAACCAGGCGGCGCCCCGGTTCGCGGACCGCACGCTCAGGCCGGTCGGCTCGAGCACGACGGCCGCGTCGGCCCCGCGGCCCCCGATGATGGCTGAAAGCGAGCCGTTCCCGCCCGCCTCTTCCTCGATGACGAACTGGGCTTCGATATCGCCTGCGAGCTCGAGGCCCATCTCGCGGATCGTGAGAAGCGCCAGGAGCAGGGTCACGACCTGGCCCTTGGCGTCGCAGGCGCCCCGGCCGCGGACGATGCCGCGATCGGTCTCCGCCGAGAACATTCCGGCCGGGGCCGGGACGACATCGGTATGGGTGTTGACGATGACCCGGCGGCCCCCGCCGCCGCCGGCGAGGGTGACGACGATATTCGGCCGCCCGTGATAACTTCCGTGTCCCGGGACGGGGGTATAGTCCGGGTCGGTGATGATGGTCTCCTCGATGGGGGCGAGCCGGGCCGGGAGGCCCGCCCGCGTCAGGTGATCGAACAGGAACGCCTGGATGCCGTCCTCCGCGCCGGACGTGCTGGGGAAGGCGATCAGACGGCCCAGGAGCTCGCCGGCCCATTCGGCCCGCCCGCCCAGAAACAGCGCCAGCCTCTCCTCGAAGCCCATGGCCCGGCCGGCTCCTTTCTTCGATATTGCCGTCCCTACTCTAGACGGAGCCCCGACGCCTTGTCAACCTGGCCGCCGGACCGGTCCGGGCCTGTCGTTGACATCGCCGAACGGCCGACGATATAGTGGCGGAAAGGAGCCCCGCCGATGCTCAAGAGCGTGAGTTTGCATTTTTGGACGGCCCTGTTCGTACTCTCGGCCGTCGGGTCCGTCGCCTGCGGGGCCCGGCCGGGAGCCGACGTCGTGACATCGCGGCTGGTCGGATTCCACATCGATATGAACATCGCCCAATTCCGGGGGCCTTACCTCAAGCAAGAGCTGAAAGAGCTGGCCGCCAGGGGCTACAACGCGATCCTCTGGGAGGTCGAGAACAACATCCGCTGGCAGACATGCCCCGAGTGCGTCTCGCCGGACGCTTTCAGCATCGCCGAATTCAAGGATATCCTGGCGTACAGCCGGGCCCTGGGTCTCGAACCCATCCCCCTGCTCCAGACGATCGGGCACTGCGAGTATGTTCTCAAGAACGAGCGGTACAGGTCTTTCGCCGAGGTGCCTGAGAGGATCGATCAGTACTGCCCGAGAAATCCCGAGGTTCTGACCTTCCTCCAGAAATGGATCGACGAATGCCTCGAGGTCTTCGGCCCCGTCCGGTACTTCCATCTGGGCGCGGACGAGGCCTATACTTTGGGGCAATGCCCCCTTTGCCGGGCCTACGCCGCCGAGCATTCGCTCTCCGAGCTCTACATCGACCATATCAACGCGCTGAGCCGGCCGCTCGTCGAGAGGGGCATCCGCCCGGCGATCTGGGGCGACATGGTCCTCCATCATCCCGAGGCGCTCGACAAGCTCTCCCGGAAGATCATGATCTTCGATTGGCTCTACGACAGGTACGACGGCTGCGGAACGGTCCAGGTGTGGGGCCGGGGCAGCCTGACCAGAGAGGAGCTCGACGCGTCCGTCCTGGAGCGTTTTGGAGCGTTCCTCTATCCGCTCGGCGACGAGCCTGGCCGCGATCCGGATCCCTTCTACACGTCGGATTTCCTCGCGGCAAATGGCTTCGACGTCGTCGTCTGCCCCAGTTCGAGCTGTTACGGCGACAGCGTGTTCGCTCCGCGGACCTTCTTCCACATGAGGAACACCGCCGATTCGTTCCGAAGGGGCTTCTCGCCGCGGCTCAAGGGCGCCGTTCTGACGAGCTGGACGGTCCACCTCTTCCCCTGGGAGCTGCAGGGGCCTTCGATCGGGATCCCCGGCTTTCTCAAGGGCCGCCCGGCCGGCACGCCCGACGAGCTTCAGAAAGCCTATACCCTTGAGCATTTCGGCCTGGATGATCCGGGGTTCTTCATCGCTGCGGGCCTGTTGGCCAAGCGGGGCCTGTTCAACTATGCCGCCGACCTGGGCTTCTTCAAAGACGCCCGGCCGGCTCCCATCGGATACGTCTCGGACAGGATCGAGGAGATCGCAAAAAGCGGCCGGCTCGAGCAGGAGCTGGCGGATTGCGAAACCCGGCTCGGGGAATATCGCCGGGGCCTGGCCCTTTTCCAGGCGTACGTTGAGCGGGCGCGATCGGGACACGAAGAGCTCATGGACTGGATCCTGGCCGCCCGGAATCTTGTCAATCGGGCCGAGGCCTCCCGGTTCCTGTTGCGGGACCGATTGGGCCGGGTCGGCCCCGGGGCTGGCCCCGAGGTCCGGCGGATCCTCGAGGATCTCCGGACTCTCCGGCGGGAAACGGAGGCCGCCGTGGCCCGAAGGATCAAGCCTGCGCGGACCGTCGAGATCATGGGTTGGATCTTCGATTCCACGGAAGCCGGGCTGGCCCAGGCAGAGGCCAGGGCGGGCGGGCGATAGGGGAGAAGGGCGATGGACCGAGGACGCTCGCAGCCGGCACCGGGCCGGGTCGCCTCGCTCGACGCGCTTCGCGGCTTCGATATGTTCTGGATCATCGGCGGCGACGCGATCTGCCGGTGCTTGCCTTCGATCACAGACGCCCCGTGGGCGCGCTTTTTGGCCGGCCAGGTCGAGCACAAGCCGTGGGCGGGCTTCACCTTCTACGACCTCATCTTCCCGTTGTTCTTGTTCATCGTCGGGGCCGTCTTCCCGTTCTCGCTGCTGAAGCGGGCCGAGGCGGAGCCGAACAGGACGCGCATCTTCGCTCATGTCGCCAAGCGGACGCTACTCCTCATTTTGCTCGGCTTGATCGCCGGGGGAATCCTTCGGTTCGACTTCGCGGCCATGCGCTGGACAGGCGTTCTTCAGCGGATCGGGCTGTGCTACTTGCTGGTCGCCCTGCTGGTGCTCAAAACCAAGCTGAAGACCCAGATCGCTGTCTTCGTGGGGGTCCTCCTTCTCTATTGGGCGGCCCTGGCGCTCATCCCCGTGCCGGGCCACGGCGCGGGGCTCATGACCCCCGAGGGCTCCCTCCATAGCTATATCGACCAGAAGGTGCTCCCGGGGAAGATCTCGAAGGAATTTTACGGGCCCGGCGACAGCCTCGGCGTCCTGTCGACCCTGCCGGCGGCCTGCTCGCTCCTCCTGGGCGTCTTCGCCGGATACTGGCTGAAGTCGAAACGGAGCGGTCCGGCCAAGACGCTCGGCCTGGCCGGCGGCGGGATCGTCTTCCTGGCCGTCGGGCACATCTGGGGACTGGCCTTCCCGATCATCAAGCACATCTGGACGAGCACGTATGTCCTATGGGCGGGCGGATGGTGCCTTCTCCTGATGGCCCTGTTCTACTGGCTCATCGACGTCAAGGGCTGGAGCCGCTGGGCCTTTTTTTTCACCGTCATCGGGACCAACGCGATCCTCGTCTATTTCGGCCAAGAGGTCGTGGATTTCGACGGCATCGCCAGGTTCTTCCTGACGGGCGTCGAGCGGTACGGGGGGGCCCTGGCCCCGCTGGTCATCCCGCTCGGGGCCCTGGCGGCGAAATGGCTGGGTCTTCTCTTCCTCCATCGCCGCCGGATCTATTTCAAGATTTGACGGCCCGCGTCTCGCCCGCTTTATTTTTCCGGGGATATACTATAAAATGACTAGGATTTAATCTTTATCCCGAGGAGACGCGATAAGATGAAACCCCGTGAGATCGTCCCCGGCGTTCACTACGTCGGCGCCCCGGATTTCGACCGCCGGCTCTTCGACGCCCTCATCCCTTTGCCCGACGGCACGAGCTACAACGCCTATCTCGTCCACGGCCGGGATAAGATCGTCCTTATCGACACGGTCGAGCCTCAAAAGCTCGACGTTCTCCGTTCATACCTCGCGAACGTTCCCCGGATCGACTATGTCGTCTCCAATCACACCGAACAGGACCACTCGGGCAGCCTGCCCTGGATCTTGGAACGGTACCCCATGGCCCAGCTCCTGTCGTCCGAGCCGGCTAAGCTCCTGCTCGTCGACCACCTCGGCCTCGCCCCGGCGCAGATCCGCGGCGTGGCCGACGGCGAGCGGCTGGACCTGGGCGGCCGGACCCTGCGGTTCATCTACACGCCCTGGGTCCACTGGCCCGAGACGATGTCGACGTACCTCGAGGAAGACAAGGTCCTCTTCAGCTGCGATTGGTTCGGCGCGCACCTCGCCCAGACCGGCCTTTTCTCCGACTGCTCCGACTGCATCCTGGGGGAGGCCAAGCGGTACTACGCCGAGATCATGATGCCGTTCCGCAAGATCGTCCAGAAGAACCTGGACAAGATCAAGGACCTCGAAATCCGCTTCATCGCCCCGAGCCACGGCCCCATCCACGTCGACCCGGCGAGCATAATCCAGGCCTACCGGGACTGGACCGACGACTTGCCCCACAACGACGTCGTCATCCCCTGGGTGACCATGCACGGCTCGACCGGGATCATGGTCGAGCGTCTGACCGCGAATCTGGTCGGGCGCGGCATCAGCGTCTTTCCCTTCAACATGGCGTCGGCCGACATCGGCCAGCTGGCCATGGCCCTCGTCGACGCGGCCACGCTCGTCGTCGCCACCCCGACCGTCCACGTCGGTCCTCACCCGATGGTCTTCAACGCCATCGTCCTGGCCAACGCCCTCCGGCCCAAGGTCCGATTCGCTTCGGTCATCGGGAGCTACGGCTGGGCCGGGAAGATGCCGGAGATCGTCAAGGGCGCGATGCCCAATCTCAAAGTCGAGATGCTGCCTTCCGTCATCGCCAAGGGCCTGCCGAAGCCGGCCGACCTCGAGGCCGTCGACGCGCTCGCCGCGGCCATCGAGGCCAAGCACAGGGAGCTGGGGCTCTTCTAGGGGGCGATTCCGCCGCTGGGGCGTCCGGGCCGGAGCCTAAGCCTTGCCGCGGGCTCGTTCGTCCAGGAAATCGACGATCTTGACGCTCCCCGACGGCAGGGGATAGCGGCGGATGGCCTTCAGGGTGACCCACCGTCTTTTCCGGCCGGGCACGAATCCCGATCCGGCGATCCGGCAGCGGAAGGCGTGGAGCGTCGCCTCGAACCTCGTATAGGAGTGGCGGACGGTCGTCAGGCGGCGAATGGCCTCGACCTCGACGCCGAGCTCCTCGCGGACCTCGCGCCGGAGGGCGGCCGTCAGGCCTTCGCCCGGCTCGACCTTGCCTCCGGGGAACTCCCACAGGCCCGCGAGCAGACCGCCGGCGGGCCTTTCCTGGAGCAGGACCCGGCCGGCCCGTTCGATGACCGCGACGGCAACTTCGATCCTTTCCAGCCGGAGCTTCTTCGGCGTCGGAATGATCTCCTGGGTCCCCTCCCGCGCCGCCCGGCAGAAGCCGCGGACCGGGCAGGCCAGGCACTGCGGACTGCGGCTGCGGCAGACGAGAGCCCCGAGCTCCATCATTGCCTGGTTGAAGTCGCCCGGGGCGGTCTTCGGGAAGACCGAATCGAGGAACGGCCGCAGGCGCCGGTCCACTTTCGCTTCGGCCGGGCCTTGGAGGCCGAGGAGCCGCATCAGCACCCGCCGGACGTTGGCATCCAGCACGGGCACGGGCCGGCCAAAGGCCAGACTGAGGACGGCCGCCGTCGTGTAGGGTCCGAAGCCGGGGAGGCGCCGCAGGGTTTCTTCGTCCCGAGGGATCCGGCCGCCGTGATCGCGGACGATCGTCGCGGCCGCCCGATGCATATTCCTGGCCCTTTGGTAATAGCCCAGTCCCTGCCATTCGCGGAGCGCCTGCCGCAGCGGCGCGCGGGCCAGGCTGCGGACGTCCGGGAAGACCTCGATCCAGCGCTCATAATAGGGAATGACGGCCGGGACGGTCGTCTGCTGGAGCATGATCTCCGATACCCAGATCCTGTAGGGATCGCGGGTCCGGCGCCAGGGCAGTTTCCGCCGGTGGGCCGTGTACCAGGCGACGAGTCGGCCGGCGAAGCTATTTCTTATCGGAGATGCTCGCTTCCGTCTTCGACGGCTCGGCCTTCCAGGCCGTCCTATCCTTGGGCCAGTCCTGAAGGAACGCGGCGTCGACCTGGAACAGGTAGCCGAGGCCGGGGATCTTCACGGCGACCAGCTTCTTTTCGGCGTCTTCACGGCCGACGAGAAGGACGGTCTCCTTCTCCTTTTTCTGGGCGTCCTTGGTGCGGATCCGGATCTCCGCTCCGGGCTCGAGCCCATAGCCGGCCAGAGGCCCGGGCGCATCGACGAACGAGACGGCTTCGAGGCTCTCGATCTTGCGGAGGAAGTCCTCGACTTTGGTCCGATCCGCCTCCTCTTTCGCCGGTCCGTCAAGGACCCATTTCTCCGAATCGCCGGATGTTTCCTTGACCGCCGCGATCTCCGCGCCGTCGCGCTTCACCGACACCCGGTCGGCCTCCCAGGAATAGAAATCGGCGATTTTCTTGTCCCGCAGCTCCTCGACCTTGCGGTCCAGGTCGGCCAGGAGGGTGCCCTCGAAGGTGATGATCTTGGTCGACTGTGACGTCGTGGCATAGCAGGCCTCGCCCTCGCGGTGGAGGG
>Ga0208980_10002650_pt1 | contig 10824 bp, 5 predicted proteins | sample WetSurMetagenome_3_FD_187993 | JGI IMG/M metagenome (GOLD analysis project Ga0208980, IMG submission 187993) | Wetland microbial communities from Twitchell Island in the Sacramento Delta, sample from surface sediment Aug2011 Site A1 Bulk (version 2) | ecosystem: Environmental > Aquatic > Marine...
GGTGATCCAGGAGATCGATCATCTCCTGCATGTTGTCCAGTTCATCCCGCATTACAGCATTGAAATCGAGCAGATCCTGATCTCCTGTCCACGTTGGTACTTTGTTGGGACGATGAATAGGTCCCTCCAATAATTCTTTATTCCTGGTACGAATCATCTGAGCATCATTAAAATTACCGCATGTACGAATAACACAGGAATATAATCGCAAAGCTTTAGCAAGATCATTTAAAAATATCTGTTCAGGAGCATCCTTTATTTTTTCAATTGATCCGGCAACTCTTTTTAAACTCTTAACCAAATCATCAGTCGCATGCACAGGCAATTCCCTGTTTCCTCCATGGATATCCATATAGTCATTTCTGGCTTCATCAATCGACACGTTGAATACGTAAGGCAAAAAATACTTTTCTTCATTGGGTGTTAACAGCTTCGGGACAATTACCAGGGGTCTTGTAATCTGACGGGTGGATACGCCCCAGTAAAGCGCACTCAATCCTCGCAACGAAGTCCGGTTTTCAGCTATTGAGCGGTCAAGATCTACAAGAGCTTTGAACAGCAGGTCAGAATATGCCTGCCCGGCCCACCTGTCACAAAATTTTTTCAAAACCGTGAGTGCATTCAGATCTCCTTCCACTGCATGATTTTTCAAATTGTCCACAACAATATCCACTATTTTCGTTATTGTCTCAATACGATCATGGCCCCGGCTGTAGGAGGACCAGAAATCAAAAATATATCTGCCCGGTTCATTTCCATTCCTGCTCAGAGTTCGTATAATTGCAAGTGGATTTATGATTCCTCTCACAGGATAAGTTTCACCCATCAGACTTGAGATGTTTTTTACAGGAGGATAGTTTCTTCCTGAAAGGAAACAGTTGGCAGGTAGTTTCTGAACCAGATCGTCCATTTCCGGATCGGTAAACATACCCTTAAAATAAATATCAACGTCGTGACCGGCTTTTATTGCCTCCTGCTTATAGACATTGAGCATTGTAATAATGGCCTCGCTTTTGTTGATGTTCTTGCAACTGGCAGGACCGTTTGGGCCAGAATAGAGCCAGTCTTCCCAACATATGCCTGAACCGGCATCATTCATGCTGAAGTAAAGTGTACGAATTTCAGGGGCATTTTTAAATAACTCGTCAGCCATATTCCTGTACATTTCCACGGTTTCATCCTGATGAAAACATGGCGCGAACTCTTTTCGCACACTTCTTCGCGGATGATCCACACGAGGACCTCTCATACGAGGATATTTTTCAAAAAATTGTTCAGGAAGGTACCTTGGTTCATTGCTGCTGAACGCAGCACTTAATCCAAGTTCCATGAGTACCCCGACTTTAGAGAGCAACAGCTGCCTGTTCTTTGCAATATAATCTTCAGGGACAAAAGGCATGAGTTTTTTATCGGGGAAAAAGGCCTCTACACTTCTGTTATAGGCTGCGTACTCATGCCAGTCACAGCTCTCTTTGGGACACTCAAAATCTCCTTTCATGGCAGGACTGTTAATAGTAATATCTACTCTGCCAAATGGTTTCAGACGGGCCATTTGTTCAGCAAATGGCTTAAAATATTGCATTTCTTCACCTGTATTAAATACAATAAAAATGTTTTTAACCTCCTTTTCATCATTGCTGTTGTCCTGGGCATAGGATGACAAGACAGATGACAGGGAAACCACTGGCATCAACGCGCTTATAATCAAATTTTTACAAAACTTTATCATATGACTATGTTTAAATTGAAATTATAAAGTCTATAAATTTAATCCAAGTAATTCATTAATCAAATGCTTAATATACTTATTAATTCTTCCTGATTTTTAGTATTTTCAACCACTTTTAGCCTAAGAACACTTACAGGTGAATTATATTATAATTTTTTCACCAGATGCGTATGAATGCTGATAAAAGAGTTATATGGTTTCTTGCCTCTTGCCTGCTGATGAATTGCCAGCACATACAGAAAGAGAACAATGTGAATGCTGATTGCCAGCAGCTCTTTGCTAAATGCAAAATTAACAGTCTTGAAAATTCCACAAAATGGAGCCGTTGTTTTATGGGCAACAATGGCATAATTTATTTCAAGGATAGTCTGATAAGTATGGATGGAGGCAAAACCATTACCAAACAGCATGATCTGAATCTGGAAGAAATTAACGGAGCTCCGGAAAGAGCTGTATTAGTAACTACTGATTCATTTTATGCCCTTAACGGACCTGCAGAATTTATGAAGCCTGGAATTTATAAGGGAAGATCATGGAGGTCGGTCGATAACTTAAAAACAATTCAGGAGGAAGAGCCCTTATTTTATATACCTGATGGAGCCGGGCCACTGGAAAACAACTCTGAATGGTACGGTTTATTCGTCTACCGGACAATTCTGGTTATGGCTGACAACTCCTGGCTTATGACTATGTACGGGAATTTTATCAGTGATACTATTGTGCCTTATGATACAGATGCAAAAAAAGAGACGAGGTTCATGCAACGCACGTTTATTGTTACGTCCGCGGATAAAGGTCACACCTGGACATATTTATCAACTGTTGCGACACCCAAGCGGGGAGATCCAGTTGGGGAAGGCCTTGTAGAACCTGCAATAACTTTGCTGAATGACGGCCGGCTTCTTTGTATAATGAGATCGGGGCATCACTACCCTCTATATGCTTCATGGAGCAGTGATAATGGTAAAACATGGAGTTCTCCAATTTATACAGGGCTTGATAGAGGCTGTGATCCATGCTTAATAAGGCTTCATGATGGAAGGATTGCCTTAAGCTGGGGCAGAAGATTCCCTGAAGGCTGGTCAAAATTGACTCCAGAAGGTGATAAAGGTTTATTCGTCTACCCGGGGGAAGGATATACCAACCTTTCAATAAGCAATGACGGAGGTCTGACATGGAAGAGTCAAAAGATAATCCCTCGCTCAGGCTCCTGTTACTCGACCATTTTTGAGATTGAACCCGATATTCTTTTTATGCAGTCGGATCAATGGTATTGCCGGATTAAACTGAATCCCGGAATCTGAGATATTATAATTCTTACTAATCATACTTTTCACTTAACCTGAAAAACCAGATTTATACCTTTTAGCCATCCTTATTATTACTGGCTATACCCCAGGAAATAAACATGATGTGATTATCAGTAACGGTACTCTTTACGATGGTCGTTCCCAGAGTGATCTCAGACAAGGGGTTACACATTAAGTAATGGGAGAAGGTTGGCCTAAAGTGCCTGTAATTGAGATTATGAGCAACAACCGCCAATTGCAGAATTTTCAAATGAATGGTTATTATTCCACCTGGAATTCGCAGCCGGCATTAAATATTTCTCCCTTCTCCGTCAATCCGGCAACCTCAACTTCAAAAGTTCCTTTTACATCGCCAGAATACAACTCAAAAGATGCAACTCCCGTACTGTCAGTCCTGAGATAGGGTTCCCAGGCAAGGAGATATCTTAGATCAGGAGTTCTGTCAGCCACTGATGTAACAGAATAATCAACTGACAGATACCGGTACTCACTGGTGACTGCTTTAGGATATATGAACCTGGTCATGTTACCGGGTGCTTTCACACCATTGAAATCTGATTTTTTTGTATGGATATCAATGATGCCTCCGAATGACATATCTCTATAATAATATGACTCCGGAAGAACTGTTATACTGTAAATCTCTGATGGAGGATAACTGGCAATTGCAGCGATATCATCAAAAAGAACGCCATCCAGAAATACAGCAGGTTTCTCGTTCAGGAAATCCATGGATCTCGGGTCTGCAATTTTAAGAATGTATTCACTTTTTCTGCCGTTTAATCTGACAGAAGGGATGAGTTCATGAAAATATTCACCCAGGGAATCAAGTTTTATATAATTATCTGGATAGATAGTCTGGAATGGCTTCAGGTAAAATACGCTGCTGTCGCGCACGACTTTTGTCCCTCCATTTTTAATTATGGTCTGCGTGTTGAACTTTTTTTGCAACTGTAGACAGGTGAATCTTTCCCTGAAATATTTTACTGCCACAGCATCAAGGCTGACAATCGCATTTCCAGGCGGATTCCTGAATCCGTTCCAAAAAGGTTCGGCCAGACTTATCTTCTGATCCATTCCAGGCATTGTAATGACAATATCTTCCTCACCTTCTCCCCTCTTTAGCAGGAAGTTAAACTCCCCATCATTTCCGGTGACATAGCTGTCTATATCTGTCCCCGGTCCTGGAAACGACATGTATAACAGTGCATTTCCGATTCCATTCCCTGATTGATCTGAAAGAATACCGGAGAGTACTATCCCATCATGATCGGGAAGGTATAACCTGCCACGGGAATCTTCATGTCCTTTAAGCTCATGCCGATTTGCTGTAAAATATTTTAGTGCCGGTTCTTTTCTGCGGACTGATACGGAGCATGATCCGGAAAAATCCCTTCCCGACAAATTTCCCTGAACAATGGTTACCCTGACTTTCTGACGAGGTAAATACCGGATTTTATCTGTTTGTACACTTGTTTTTCCAAATTGAATGCCTTTGCTAATCTCCTTCAGCGACTTACCGGAATTCAGACTGTCATTTGTACTTTTGAAAGGTTGGTATGGATTGACAATAACAATTTGCTTCCTGAAAAAAGTGTCTTCTCCAAAATTCTTCATCCAGCTGGTATAAGCACTGATATAGTAAAGACCTGTTGCAAGGTCAGAAGGGATTTCAAATTCACCGGAACCCTCCCCATGCAGGAGGTCTATTTTTTTCCTGATTAAGGCAGTATTTTCGCTGCTGACAAGCTCCACAAATCCCAGACAGCTGATATCGGTTTGCGGAAATAAAGGGGATGTACAGTAAAACCTGAACCACAGGACTTCCCCTGCAAAGCAGCTCTCCTGAGAAAGATGCAATATTATCTTCTCCCTGGGACATTTATCATTGTCAAACAGACCATTGATCTGGGCGTGGAGAAGCGTCATGGTGCAATTGACCAGGCATGTAATTAAAAGTATTTTGGTAAACTTCTTCATCAGAATCGCCTTTTACCAGAAATCAGGTTTAACGTTTGTGCCGTATGAACGGCAATCAGCACAATAATCACTTGAACAATACACCTCCGTTCCCGTATCCGTAATCGTACCAAAGAGACTCTTCGGCACGTATGGGTTTGGAACGTAATCATAGTAGGAACAGCCATCATAGGCGCTTTTTGTTTTCATATGATGTACGCTCTTATCAATAAATATTCTTTTTGTTTTAACCGACATCGCAGAAAAATAGCCCAGAGCCCTTGTAGTTCCTCCGCAACAGGAAATATTTCCGGCGATCTGTGAGGGCAATTTTTCATAAAGGCCACCGGAATCCTCATTTACATCCTTCAGTTGTTTCCAGAAATCATAGAGTTCCCTGCTGATTGCTGATTGCTTCACAAGAATGCTGTACCTGATATGAAGTCTGTCTTCAGAAGGCTCAAGGGACCTTACGGTAAAACCCTTCAATTCATCAACGGGACTACTGAGTGTATTTGCCAGAAGTATTGAACTTGAGGGCTTTGTCACCCAGCAAACACTTTTATCATCACCTATAATAACTGTTTCTTTTGTTTTCAGACTGGGAGTGCCGGGTGGAGAATGCTCAACCATGACGTCTGTAATCATTTTCACTTCCCATGTCTCTGAAAATTCATAATACCAGAATTTGGTTTTACCATCCGGATCATGGGTGTCAAGCAGTATATTCATCCACGTCTCTTCTACAGGCTGATTATTGTCGATCCTTGTTCTGGTTACTTCCTTAAAGTACAGGCTGTCGATATCAGGCACTTCTGACATCAGGACTGAGGTCGATTCATACTGCATACCATCAGCGGTTACGATCGACAGAGTGTACGAATTCCCAGGAATACCTTTAAGGTTTTTATCGTCGCTCTCATACCAGCCGTAGTTGACAGCGTGCAGCTGAAAGAAATTACCCTTATCATCAAAAATCCTGACATCAGCATCCAGCACAGGATCGAGGTAATAAAGCACATTCACTTTTATTGACTTTGTAAGCCGAATCCTGAAGGGGCCTGCTTCATCCGTCACCCTTCCGTCAACAACGAGAACCGATTCAGAATCTTTTTCATTCAATGAAGGTACAATGGGCTCAATACAGGATCCGACTGTAATAGCTGTACAGACCAGAATGAGGAACCAGATTTTTTTTGTTTCGCAGACCATTAAAAGTTAATATTATATGTTAGAGTCGGAATGACAGTACCGAAAACTGAAAGCTGGTAAGCACGGTACTGACCGCCTTCGCTTTTATAATAAACAGAATAGGCATTCTTTCTTGAAGTAACATTATATAACGAGAAAGTAAGTGAGCTATGCATCTTTTTATCCGTTTTAAGATTGCCCGAATAAGTAACAGACAAATCCAGACGGAAGTAGTCAGGTAACCGGTACCGGTTATAATCTGAATATTGCAGAAACACCTGATCTCCAAGCATATATTTGGATACAGGATAGGTAACAGGTCTGCCTGTCGAGTAATAAAGGCCGCTTGAAAAGATCAATCTTCTTGACATTTTAAGGCTTGCCAGCATATTGAAATTATGTGGCTTATCCCAATTTGCCGGATAATACTCTCCCCTGTTTATCAGCTCTTCCTTAAACCCTGAAACAGATTTAATCATTGTCCTGGACCAGGTATAGTCAACCCTCCCGTAAATTCTCCCTCCTGACTTTTCCAGAGACAGCTCAAGGCCATAGGCTTTGCCCCGGGCATTCATAATTTCTGTCTCGATATGGTCGTTTAACAACAGATCCGCTCCCGCTTTGTATTGTTTTATATTGCTTATCCATTTATAGAAGACCTCACCTGAAGCTTCTATCCTATGTTTTCCGAAATTCATGAAATAGCCTGCCGAAACCTGATCTCCTGTCTCAGGAAGTACATATTCATCGCTTAGCTTCCATGTATCTGTAGGTGATATGGCCGTTGTATTGGATATCATATGAATGTACTGGGCCGTCTTGTTATAACTGAATTTAATTGCACTGTTTTGCCCCGGCGAATAGCTTAGTGAAAATCTCCATTCCGGATGCATATAGCTTTTCTGAATACTTTTATTGCTGACATACAGGGTATCAATTATATTCTCTTCAGAATATGGCTGATTGGCGCCATAAATATATTTCTTGCCATCATCGAAGGAGAGAATTCCGGAAAGCCTGATGCCGGCTTCAATCTTAAGGTTGCCTGAAACGGAGTACTCGGTTCCGCCATAAAGTCCATATTCAAGAGCATGTTCATTTGATGCATCTAAAGGACTAATGTTTGAGCCTTCAGGAACTCTTCTTTCCCCGGGATTAATAGAGTAAAAATTCAGTTCTGCACCATAGTTATAGCGGATTCCAGTCCCCCGGGAATATACAAAATCATTTATAAGCGAAAAGTTGGTAAGCCTGTGGGTAAGTGTGAAGCTTTGATCAGTGGAGTTAACATTAGAGATCTCATAATCAAACATACTGCAGATTAAGGATGTGGAGCCAGTAAGGGCCTCATTATATTTATGATTCAGAATGATGGACCCAATGGTATTTCTGTATTTGTATGATGTGTCACTATGGAGCTGGAATCTGTCAGAGCTGTGATAAAAATTTATCAGAAGGTTATTTTTATCATTAAGGGAAAGATTGAGTCTGGCCTGGATATCATAAAATCCTGCTTCACTGTTGTAAAGCTCGGGTACATTTATCCTGCTCAGCAGCCAGTCTGAGTAGGTGCTTCTGAAACTTGTTTGAAAGGTGGACTTAGCGGAAAAAAGCGGTCCGCCAAGGTTAAACCTGGCATAGATCGGGCTGATACCTGCTGAACCCGAAAGCCGTTCATTGCTTCCATCCTTCGAATTAATTTCGAAGACTGATGATATGCGGCCTCCATACCTGACCGGAATGCTGCCTTTATAAAGAGTTGCATTCTGAATAATTTCAGAATTGATAGCTGAAAAATTTCCAAAAAAATGGGATGGATAATAAAGGGTAGCCCTGTCAATCAAAATCAGGTTCTGATCTGTATTGCCACCCCTGACATTAAAGCCTGCTGTTCCCTCTCCTACCGAAACCACACCAGGCAGTATCAGTACGCTTTTAACAACATCCGATTCGCCCAGCAATGTTGGAATAGATTTAATTGTCAGAATTTCAATTCGTTCCATTCCAATATGCATTTTCCCGACCTTCCCTTCGCCTTGCCCGACAATTACTGCACCTTCCAGGAGATTCAGCTTCAGCTCCATATCCACATCCAGTTTTCCGTCTGAATACAGATTGATGTTCCTGGTAGCAGGCTGCATTCCAATGCAGGTGAAATTTACTACCTGGTTACCCGGCGGAAGTGTAATTTTATAGAATCCATTGGCATCAGAAGTGGAGCCTTTCTGGATATTTGAAACATAAATATTCCCTCCTGCAACCGGATCTCCAGTATCAAAATTCCTCAGATAACCTGATAATGTGGCCATTCCGGAATTTCTGGTTCCTGGTTTTCCTATATTGATCATCTGGTAGCGTATTTCCTGAAGCTTATCCCGTGACAGCACATCATGTTTCTCAGTTCCGATACTGCTTTCCATCGATTTAAAGTCTCCCCCGAATAATTCTGTAAGGGAATTTCCTGAATAAATTATTACCTGGTTATTGTTAAGCATATAATATTCAAGTCCGCTGTGGTCAAGAACAACCTTTATACAGCTGTCCAAAGGAATCTCCTGGAAATCAGCTGTTACCATGATATTAGCGACAGAGGAGTCATCATAGTAAAATTCGACATTGTACTTCTGCCCTGTCTCCTTAATGAATGACTTAAGTGTCGTATGATCATAACTGCCAGTAACAAGAACAGGAATACTCTGGCCATCCAGGTTAAATATCAGATGTGTGATAACCAGTATTGACAGGACTATTCTTTTCATTGGTTCATCTTAAGATCATGGCAGCTTCAAAATATGAATATCAGCTTAATGAATCATAGTAACAGATCAGCTCAGTAATATTTCCGGGATCCCTGTCAGATAATCTAAAGCTGTGATCCCGCATATATCTTTTCAACTCGGGTCCATGATCCTTCAGGAGTCTCACCAGCTGACCCTTTGAAGTGATCCTGGCAAATCCATGGCCGGTATTGAGGTAATACTCATAGCGCTCTGTGTATTCTCCTGATCCCTTTCCTGTTGTCCTTAGCTCTAATTTTTTTATTGGTTTTATATAGAAAAGTATTTTACCGGCAGAGGCATTTTCGTAAAGTGCATAACCCCTGATACCAGGTAATTCTCTGTATTCATAAATACGTTTCCTGTTTAAAACAGTATCGGTAAAGGTAAATCCTGAGAGCTTTTCATTGCTGATTACCACATATTTTAGCTTCTCATTCTCCTGTGAATAAATTATCATCTCCTCCCTTGACAGATCATAGTTCATTACCAGTCCGGAATAATGATGTCCATTGTAGTAAATATCTCCGGTTGGCCAGTATTCATGTATCAGAAGAGGGCTGCCGGTATAGTGCTTCTCATTTATCCATTGTCTGCCATTGATGATATCACCGGTCTTTGTATAGATCCTATCCTGAAGAATTGCATCAAGGCAGGTCTGGGAATAACACCATTTGAAATTGACAATCAAGATGATAAAAAGGAATCTATTGAACATAATTCAAATTGGAAATTAATATTGCCAGGATTATTTACCGGAACGATCTCCGACAGTTATTGTGAAAATGCCCCATGTGATATCGCGCCTTATCTCCTGCCAATCCTTTACTTCATAAGAGGCCAGAAATTTTATCCTGTGACCGGCAGGACACGCTTTTGAAATATGAATAAGTGAAGACAAGGAATAACCATCACCCCATTTGTCGGGCTGAACTTCATCATACAGCCGCTCACTGTCAATGTACGGATCATCGTAATAGAGTCGCAGCCTGTGACTTCCATTTGATATTTCGTAAATCATAACGGTTTCGCCCGGCTCAGCAATATTATTTCCATTTCCGCTTCCGAAAATTTCGCTGTCACCGTCATCGATACCAATACGGTTGAATGCCGGAACATCATAATAGACAGGTGCGTCAAACTCATCTTTCCATACGAGCTGTTGGTTATCAGATATAGTCAGGTTAAATCTGATATGAAAAGGAGAACCATCTTTTGCTGGTTGATTTGCAGCCGTCACCTTAAAATCGACAGGAAGCCAGATAAGTTCTCCTGATGCGAGATTCGCAAGATCAATTAATGGATTTGCAATAGTCACTCCATCTGTCGAGGTGCTCAGCTTTATTATTATCCCTTTAGCATCACTTCCGCCTCTGTTAAGCAAACGGATGCCAAGCCTGCACTCACTCTTATGGTCCAGGAATAAGCCCTTGCCGTTTACCCGGTGACTGACATAGGTTATTTCTGCGGGATCACCGGCATGAAAAAGGCCTATCTGGTGATTTTCATGATTTACTGCAAAGCTTATCCTTCCGTCTTTGTCACTTCTAACTTCGGATAGGCTAATGGTATCTTCAGTTGAATTGTAATCGAGAAGTGTGTATGCAGTTCCCGGCTGATATTTTGCTGGTGTCCTGATGTTGATCTTAATGCCTGGGATAATCGTTCCATCCGGCTCCCATGATTTTGTGGAGATTCCCATTCCGGATCCTGTAACTCCCTTCATGTCAATAAATCCACTCCTGTTCAGGTTGCTCCGGATTTCATAACCCCAGATATCAAAGTCGGGATAGAGATCGGCGTGGTGCCACCGCTCAGGATCCGGCAAAGGCTTTTTGAAAGAAGCAGTTACAAATTC
>Ga0208980_10002651_pt1 | contig 10823 bp, 7 predicted proteins | sample WetSurMetagenome_3_FD_187993 | JGI IMG/M metagenome (GOLD analysis project Ga0208980, IMG submission 187993) | Wetland microbial communities from Twitchell Island in the Sacramento Delta, sample from surface sediment Aug2011 Site A1 Bulk (version 2) | ecosystem: Environmental > Aquatic > Marine...
ATCCATTTCGTAAATTCAATTCAGTTGGGTTTTCAATAACCCGGGCTGCCAATAAATTAGTTACAGATTCTGCTCCTGCAGCGACTGCCATTTCTACAGGCTATAGAACAAATTCTTATTGCGTGGGAGTTGATAGTTTAGGAAACCCTCTTACTAATATATTTGAAGAAGCGGAAACGCTGAATCTATCCACTGGATTAGTCGTAACCTGTACGATAACGCATGCAACCCCCGCTGCATTTGTTGCTCATGTTTTTAGCAGAAAAGAAGAAACATCAATAGCAAAACAATTTCTGGATAAAGATATTGATGTTGTGATTGGCGGGGGAGCAAAGTATTTTAATGATCCTACGGCTTCAAGTTCAGGTATAAATGGTTTTGATATACTGGAACGTAAAGGTTACGAAATATATAAAAATGCTGATGAGCTTTTCTCCAGCCAACCTAAAAATAAATTTTATGCGCTTTTGGAAAATGAACATTTAAAGAAAGCCGCAGATAGAAATTATTCGTTAGCAGATCTCACAACAAAAGCACTGTCCTTGCTTTCGAAAAATAAAAATGGTTTTATCTTAATGGTTGAAGGTTCTCAAATAGATTGGGGCGGACACGAAAACAATCAGGAATATGTTCTATCGGAACTTAATGATTTCTGCGGAGCAATAAATTCTGCATTAGATTTTGCTGATTCAGATGGAAATACTTTAGTTGTTGTTACTGCCGATCATGAGACAGGCGGACTAAGCCTGACAGGTGGTGACATTGCTGAAAGGAAAGCTACAGGATCCTTCTCCACCAAAGGTCATACGGCAGTTATGGTTCCCGTATTTGCGTTCGGGCCAGGGGCAAGCGCATTCTCAGGAGTTCAGCAGAACACTGAGCTTTACAGTGATTTCGTCAGGTTTCTGTCTCTGGGTGAGAAATAGCTGATGAGCAACGTGAAGGAAAACAATGACAGCTTGCGCCTTCCACTTGTGGAAGAGTTTTATTCAATCCAGGGTGAGGGATGTAATACAGGGAAAGCAGCCTACTTCATAAGAGTGGGCGGCTGTGACATCGGTTGCAGCTGGTGTGATACAAAATACTCGTGGAATGCAGATATGCATCCGATGGTGGATGTAAAGGTGATTGCAGATAATGTCACCGCCGCGGGAGCTGATTCAGTTGTCGTTACGGGAGGCGAACCGCTGATGTGGAATATGGGCCCTCTGTGCGACCTTCTTAAACAAAAGGGTATCAGGACTTACCTTGAAACATCCGGAGCTTATCCTCTATCAGGTACCTGGGACTGGATCACATTGTCTCCCAAGAAAGGCTCTCTGCCAGTACCTGAAATATGGCACATGGCTGATGAGCTGAAGGTTATTGTAGAGGATGGCACTGATTTTGAGGCTGCAGAGAAATACCGGACCATGGTCACCGGTGCATGCAGACTGCTGCTGCAACCTGAATGGAGCAGGTATACCGAAATGATTGCAGAAATAACTGAATATGTCAAGAAACATACATACTGGACAGTTTCATTGCAGGCACATAAATTCATGCATATTCCCTGAATGAGCTTCAGAACCTTTATATTAGTCCTGTCATTATTGTTACTGAGCCGTTGTTCAGTGACAGGACAGAATTTCCATACACATTCCGGCAGGGCTCTGAAATTCTATGATCTCGGCAAGAGAGACTATGAGATGCTTTATCTTGACAGGGCGGAGAATAATTTGAAGATAGCTGTTGCTGAAGATCCGGGATTCTATGAAGCTCATATCCTGTTGGGGCAGCTTTACAGCGATCAGGGTGAGTGGGAAAAAGCAGTTACGCATTACAGCAAAGCTGTCAGCCTTGATGCAATGTATTTTACTCCGGCACTCTTTAGCCTCGGTAAGGCGGAGTTGCGTACTGGCAGATACCAGGAAGCAAAAACACATCTTGAGGCTTACCTCAGCCAGCCTAAGACAACTGCTAAGCTGAGGGCTGAAGCGGAGCAGCTTATCTCAGACTGCATCTTTGCCCTCTCATTTCCCGGGAGCCTCTTTCAGACAGAGCCTCTTAGCGTGGGAGATTCAGTAAACACTGAACTGGATGAATACTGGCCTTCAGTTACGGGCGACGGAATGGAACTTTGCTTCACACGCGAGGTGAGAAGGGCAAGCGCCTATGGCCGTGACAGGCAGGAGGATTTTTATATCAGCAAGTGGGTGCATGACAGTTACTGGGGATTAGCACGCAATGCCGGTGCTCCTCTGAACACCGCTGGCAATGAAGGGGCACAGTCAATTTCTTCAGACGGCCGGTCAATGTATTTTACGGCATGTGACCGGAATGACGGGCAGGGCCGCTGTGACATATATTATTCGACTTTTGACGGCACAAGATGGGCACCGGGGATGAATCTAGGGCAGCCCGTTAACTCGGCTTACTGGGAATCGCAGCCATCAATAAGCCCGAATGGCAGGATGCTCTTCTTCGTGAGTAACAGACCTGGCGGGTTTGGAGGAATGGACCTCTGGTACTCAATCCTCGGGGAGGACGGCAAGTGGAGCAAGCCGGTAAACCCGGGCAAAACAATCAATACCAGCGGAGATGAGTTCTCTCCCTTCATTTACTTTAACAGCAAGACATTGTACTTTTCTTCGAACGGAAGAGAATCTTTCGGGGGCTTTGATATATTTACAACAACAATGAACCGGGATACTACCTGGACAGACCCGGTGAACCTTGGCCCGGCAGTGAATACCCCCGCAGACGAGACAGGATTGATAATCGAATCTTCAGGCAAAAGGGCATTCTTCTCTTCGGTCAGGGAGAAATCAAAGGGAAAGGACATTTTTTATATCGACCTCCCGGAAGCCATCAGGCCCGAACCTGTTTCTTATCTTAAAGGAAAAGTCATTGATAAGGCGAACGGTAAGCCGCTGAATGCAAAGTTTGAACTGACAGACCTTACAAACAGGTCAAGGGTGATAGCCTCAGCAACCGATAATCAGGGCGGTTTTTTTGTCTGCCTTCCCTCAGGATACAGCTACGGGCTCAATGTGACAGCCGATGGGTATATGATCTACTCCGAGAACTTTGACTTCGAGGAAGGTTATACATCTGCAGAACCCTACAGGAAGACAATCGGGCTTAACAGGGTAAGAAAGGGAGAATTCATGAGGATGTATAACGTCTTTTACAACACAGACTCATGGGAACTGCTCGAAGAATCAATGCCTGAGCTTGAAAAGCTCCAGGAATTCCTGACGATAAATAATACGGTCGTTGTTGAGATTGGAGGTCACACTGATTCCGACGGCAGTGAAGAACACAACCAGTTGCTTTCTGAGAGAAGAGCCAACTCAGTAAGGGAGTACCTCATAAAGAAAGGTATAAAACCTGAACGCCTCTTTTCTCATGGTTATGGAGAGGGGTCTCCGGTGGCTGATAACGAGACACCTGCCGGCAAGAAGCTGAACAGGCGCACCGAGATCACGGTGCTTTCAGAGGGCGCAATTAAATAAAAGGGGAGTGCTGACGCCTCCCCCTCAATTGACTTTTATCAGACAATTTCAAGACTTCAGAAAACTCAGATTGCTATTCTGTTTTCTGAAGAAGGACCGGTTAGTATTTTTAACCCTGAACTTTCTTTTGCCGGTAATGAAACAAAGACGGAAGTGCCGCCAGCATCGTTGGTCTCAACCCTGATAATTCCATCCAATGCTAGAATAAGATTTCTGGCCAGGATTAAATTCATAGCGGAATAGGTATCCTGACTGTCGGAATATTGGGTCTCAGGATTGTCGGAAAGCAGCAGGTGACTGCTACTGGCAAAACCCTGGCCAGAATCTTTTATATAGTAGGTGATGATCTCGTCACTGTAAGTGCACCCGAGCTTAATGAACCCTGAAGACGTATTGCTGAGCGCGTTCCTGAAGAGATTAGTGAGTATCCTGACTGTCCTTGCCTTATCCATCCTCAGTATAAGCCTGTCCGGAAGATTATCCTCCTGGATGAAAATGACATTGTCCCTGTCTTTCTTCCTCATTAAAACCCTGAATTCTGAGGCGAGTGACTCGAACAACATGCCGGCATCCGTTTCCCTGAGGTTTTCATTTGATGAGCCTGACTCAAGGACAGCAGTGTCAAAGAAATTTTCAAAAAGACCTATAAGTTGTTCACATGATGATATGATCTGTTCAGAGAATTCCCGTTTTTCGTTGTCACTGAACCTTTCATTATTCAGCAGGTACGAAAAGGCGACGATGGAATTCATCTGTGTCCGCACCTCATGCGATACTCCTTCTATTATCTGAGGTTTGTTTATCATCAGAACACAATTAATGTTCGGCCTTACTTAAGTCTTCGTGCAAGTTTTGCAGCTTCTTTGCTGTATCTGCTCCTTGATGCCGCTATTGCATTGAACTGCTTCACTGCTTTTTCGGCATCGCCTGTCTTCATATAGCAGAGGCCGAGGTACCATGCGGCATCTTCAAGATAAAGGTTATCATTATTCTCTATAACCTTCGTGAATGAACGGCTTGCCGCAGGATAATTACTCGTCTCCATGTTGGCAACGCCGTGCATAAAGACAGTTTCCATGTCAGCCTGACCGGTGCTTATGACCTGCTGAAGATACTCTATTGCCTTATCATACTCTTTGGCCGAGTATGAGGCTATAGCATTATCCATCATCGTGTTGCCTGAACTGACGACCGATCTGACAGCCCCCGGCGATTCATACCTGGCATAGTACTTATTAAATAAAGCTTCATTCGACCCTGGTCTGAAAGCAAAGTACAGGATTGAGGAAATGAGCAGAACCAGGAGAACCGCTGCGGCATAGCTTGCTGCCCTTATTGCTGTCCTGCGCATAGATCCGCCATAGCGTTTTTTCATTTCTATTGCTCCAAGCTTGGTTCTCAGATCGATGATGTTTCTGTCAGCAAGGATCTCATCTGTTCTGCGCCTGAGATTTACCTCCCTGGCAAGGGCCGGGTCTTTTCGCATCTTCTCTTTCAGCCACGCTTCTTCAGCTTTGCCTGTCATACCGCCAAGGTAACTCTCAATTGTGTTGTTGACATTAATCGTCTTCATGTTATATTATATTATTTCACACCTCTATATAAAGAACTGTCAAACAGTTAATTACAATTTATCACAATGCGCCTTCCGGTACATCGGTGCCTTCATGCAGGCATGTTGTCTGTTGCACCACAGTGACCTGCCTGAGGCAATGCCCACCTGTGCAAAGTATATTTTGTCAGGCCTTTAAAAGGCCGTTATATCATATTCAGATCTCAATAATGATAGGAGGCTTTGTTGGGCCGCCTTCAACCATTACACTACCTCCGAGTCCGCCACGGACATTAATCATTTCTTCATTCGTAAGAACAAACTCAGCTAAATTTTCAATTTTCAGGGTTTTCATCTCTTAAAGTTTTTATAAATAATTCAGGGTTAAAATTCACATTATACCGTACATGTCACAAAGTGCTCATTTGTGACATGAAAAAACCAATTATTTTTTCAAATAAATTATATATGGTTCATTTTCAGCTCTATAAAAAGACAGTAAAACTTCTCGACTGGGTATGGAATAGTTTTATATTTTTACATCAGGAAAGAAAGAAGAACCTCCCTGATGAGTCTGCTACGTTTTATACTCACCCTGGTATTTGCGTTTGTAGTTACAGGACAGGCAGCATACCCTGCAGGTATTGCACCCTGTTTATCCGATCAGGAAGGAGCAGAGGTGCGGGATACAGTTGCATTACGCCTGGCAGAACTCAACAGTGAACTTCAGGGAGCCCTTGAGTCGGCTGAAGTGGCCGGCATGACTGACAGGCTGGCCGAAAAGATAAATAAGATAATCACTGAAAAGAAAATAAATGACACGGTTCTGCTTTCGGATTCGTATTATCTGACAGGTCATTATTTTCTTCGGAGCAATATGCTTAATAAGGCGATTGAAAACTTCACTACATCTGCCCGCCTGAGAGAACTTGCCGGCGTCTCTGACCTGAGGTATTCATTATGCCTGAGTAACCTTGCGGCTACGTTTTTCAGGGTTGGAGATTTTTCTCGCGGATATGACCTGGGTATGAAAGGACTTAATGCTAGGAGGATGGTAATCGGCAGCGATTCTTCATCACTTGCAGGCAATTATCTGAATCTTGCAAGCATCTGTCTTGAGATGAATGAATCTGATGATGCAATTTCTCTCGCTGAAGCAGGACTTCGGCTCTCCGGGATTTATCCTGACAAGGTATCTCACGCTCTGACGGCTGACCTTTACCAGGTCATCGGGTTAAGCCTTTACCGCAATTCCGAATTTACCAAGTCCCTCGTTTACTGCAGTGAAGCACTTAAGCTTTATGACAGGTACGGAGCAGGTAAGAGCGGATCGAAGCAGTTGATACTGAACACAATGTCTCAATTGTACAGGTATCTTAACCAGCCTGATGAAGCCGAGAAGTGTTTTAAGAGAGGCCTCTCTCTTTCAGATGAACCGGATACCAGGGAAAAGTATCTTCTCTATATTAATTATGCAGCCTTCCTCAGTGAAAGAGGAAGGGCGGAGGAAGGCAGAAAAGTACTGGAAGACGGGATTGGCAGTGTCATAAAAGCTTTTGGCTCTGACAGTCGCGAGTATTGTCTTATACAGACTTCAAAGGCTGATTTTGTCAGGAAAATGCCGGGAGGAGGATACAAAGCCCTGGAAATCTACGCCAGCTGCCTTCCTTACATCAAAAGCCATCCTTGGGACATATCAATGAAAAGGTACGTCCTGACCGATTATGCCGTTACACTATTTGATGTAGGCCGGTACGTTGAAGCGCTTGCAGTAGCAGACACTGTTATCCATGCATCGGAAAGAACAACCGGTGCTTCGGCTTCAGCAGACGCAAAAGAATCTTACTCGCCAGATGATCTCCGGGTTCTGATGCTGAAATACAGATGTCAGAATGCGTTGGCAAAAAACACCGGAAACAGTGAAATGCTAAAGGATGCCGTTCAGACCGGCAGGGAAGTAGTTTCACTTTTTGACCGCCAGAGACTTGAAATGAGCGAGGAGGAGAGCCGCACAAGCCTGAGCGCTTATTCAAGAGAAATATATACAGGAATTATCGATAACTACACTCAATTGTACAACCTGAAGCATGATAAATCATTCCTCGACGGAGCATTTGAATTTTCGGAAAGAAGCAAGGTGGCCGGCTTCCTGGCATCGATGAGGGAGCTTAATGCTGCAAAATTCTCCCTTCCCGGAGACCTGGTGAACAAGAATAATGAAATCAGGGAGAAGATAGGTTTATACAAAGAACTTATCGTTAATGAGAAAAGCAAGGCAAGTCCTGATACGCAAAGAATCGCGACATGGGAACATGTTAATTTTGGTCTTTTAAGGTCGCGGGATTCACTGATAAGGATCTTTGAGAAAAACTATCCTTCTTATTATAATCTGAAATTCAAAAGTGAGGTGACACCTCTTAATGATGTCAAAAACGTAATCGGCAGGAAAGTCAATCTGATTAGTTATGTGCTGACTGAAGAAAAACTTTATATATTCGTAACAAACAGGCGTCATACAGAGATCATTACGCGCGAAATTAATTCATCCTTCATTGATTCTCTTAACAGGTTCAGGAATATGCTTTCGGTAATGCCCGGGACCAGCAATGTCAGACAACCGTTCAATGAATACATGGATCTTGCCTTCGATATTTACAATGTCCTTCTCAGGCCTGCTGAGCCATTTTTGAAAGGTGACAAAATAATAATTTCACCTGACAACATCCTTTCCTACCTTCCTTTTGAAACGCTAATAACCGAAGAATTCAGGAGTCCCGAACTCCTATACCGGGAGGCACCGTTTGCTTTGAAGAAGTATCGTTTCTCATACATCTACAGCGTGACCCTTTCATCCGAGACTAAGGAGCGAAGCCGCAACCTGAGCAATGAAGTAATTGCTTTTGCACCCACTTATGAGGGCATGGAAATAAATGATTCCCTTCTGACATTATTTCCCAATCTCAGGGGTGAAATCCGAAGCCTTCCCTATGCTGTCATTGAAGCAGAGGATGCCGTCAGGCAGTGCGGAGGCAAAGCCTTTATAGGCAAGGATGCCACTGAGACTGCTTATAAGAGCCAGGCTGCCAATTATCAGATAATTCATCTGGCCATGCATACGTTGGTAAATGACAGTCATCCGGCGTTTTCCAAAATGATCTTTTCCAAACCGGAGGGAGGCGGGGACGACGGCATGCTTAACACCTATGAGGTCTATAATGTGCCGATCGATGCCATGATGGTGGTTCTCAGTTCATGTAACACAGGCATGGGAGTACTGGCAACAGGCGAGGGGATCCTCAGCCTTGCGCGAGGGTTTCTCTTTGCGGGCAGCCGTTCGGTAGTAATGTCTATGTGGGCTGTGGAGGATTTTTCTGCCTCAGAAGTTATCAAATCATTTTACAGGAATATGAGAAACGGAGAGACAAAAAGCTCAGCCCTGCGTGGCGCGCGTCTGAAGTTTCTGAGGTCAGCTGATCAGACCCGATCGCATCCCTATTACTGGGCAACACTTGTTATTTACGGTGACGATACTCCGCTGTGGTTTAACAGGATGAAGCTTTATACGGCCCTGTTGCTCCTGCTCATGGTGTCTGCAATACTTGTCGCCACAGTTTACAGAGGTCCGAGATCCTGATATTCAGGGTCAGTCTTGATGATCTCCATCAGGGCTTCCTTGCAGAGGTACTTCTTCCGCCTTGCGTATGATTCGTTCTTCAGTCCCATTTTGCGCGCGATCTCTTCATAGCTGTAACCTTCGCTGAAGAGGTTCAGTACCATCTGGCAGTCTTCCTTCAGCATGGCAAATGACCTTGATACTATCCTTTCAAGGGTAGCTGTGGTTACATCTTCAACTTCAGAAATATCTGCCGGATCGACATCGAGCGATGTCATCCGCGACCGGTACCTGAGCTGAGTGTTCCAGACATTCCTTGCTATCCCGAAGAAATAACCTTTAAGGTCGGATGTCAGGGTAAAACCATCACCTGTTGCCTGCTTATAAAGTATTACCACTGCTTCCTGAAGGACGTCATAAACATCATCATCGGAACCACTGTTTTTTTTCAGGTGGTCACGAACGACCTCATAATATGAGTCGTAGAGGTAGGTAAGAATCTTGCTGTCCTGCCTCCTTATGCCATCAATGATGTCACTGTCCGAATACTTCTTGAACAGACCCAAGTAAGCTGAATTATTGGCAAATATAGTATTTCCGCTATCGAATATACTATTACGGCTTTCCGGCGCTTTTGTTGCAAACCGACAGAAGAGGTCGGTAAATTATAAATATATTTACAATTAATATTTAATCTTAGCTGCCTGAGCGTTATGAGTTATCCATTTGTCAGACAATATGATGCCATGGATTGTGGGCCGGCATGCATCAGCATGGTCGCAAGATGGTACGGGAAGCGCATTTCTCTGGAGACTATCCGCAGGAGGGCATATATCACGCGCGAGGGCGTATCATTCCTGGGTCTTAAGACCGCCGGAGAAAGTATCGGGTTCAAAGTGGCAGGAGTGAAGATACCGTTCGTCGAACTGTCTCGAAAAGCTCCGCTGCCTTGTATTGTTCACTGGCAGCAGAACCATTTTATCGTGGTGAATAAGATCACAGACAAAAGAGTCTGGGTAAGTGACCCGGCTCTTGGCAGGGTCAGGATGACAACAGACGAGTTTCTGAAAGGATGGTCAGCTGACGGTAATGATGAAAAACATGCCGGAATGGCGCTTTTTCTTGAACCGGGACCAGGGTTTGCAGATATGCCTGACGATCCGCCGTCAAAAGGCGGTTTTGCCTTCCTGCTTCCCTATTTAAAACCATTTCGACGGCAGATCATTCTTCTTCTTGCTGGCCTGCTGGCGGGAAGCGCCATACAGCTTGTGTTCCCGTTTCTTACTCAGGCGATAATAGACAGGGGAATTAAGAACAGCGACCTCAGGCTTATTTACCTTATCCTCGCCGGGCAGCTGGCGCTCATCCTTGGACGAATGGCGGTGGAGTTCATCCGCGGATGGCTGCTCCTTCATGTGGGAACACGGCTTAACATAACTATAGTGTCTGATTTCCTTGCCAGGCTGATGAAGCTGCCTATAGCCTATTTCGACACCAAACTTAACGGAGACATCCTGCAGAGAATAGACGATAACAGCCGGATTGAAGACTACCTTACGTCATCAAGCCTGGCGATCCTTTTTTCGTTCTTCAATCTTGTGGTCTTCGGCGTTGTTCTAGGGTTTTACAGTATCCCTGTCCTGCTGGTCTTTCTCGGCGGTACAGCACTTTACCTCCTTTACGTGACCATATTCATGCCTTCCCGCAAACGGCTTGACAATATCAGGTTCAGACAGATGGCCGAATCAGGTAATAAGATGATAAACATCGTCAACGGGATGCAGGAGATCAAGCTTGCAGGAAACGAATCATCAAACAGAAGAGAGTGGGAAGCCCAGCAGGCGGAAATCTACCGGACACGTATAAAAGGCCTCAAAATATTGCAGTTCCAGACAGCAGGAGCGACACTGATACATGAATCTGTCAATATTATCATTACGGTCATCTCCGCCACTTCTGTCATAAACGGCACCATGACGCTTGGAATGATGCTTGCCGTTCAGTTTATAACAGGTCAACTGAACGGCCCTGTATCTCAGATCATCAGTTTCATGAGCTCAACACAGGATGCCAGGATCAGTCTTGAGCGCCTCGCGGAGGTCCATGCAATGGATGCTGAAGAATCCGAGGGTGATGCCGGGAAAGTCGCGGCCCCGAAAGA
>Ga0208980_10002652_pt1 | contig 10822 bp, 8 predicted proteins | sample WetSurMetagenome_3_FD_187993 | JGI IMG/M metagenome (GOLD analysis project Ga0208980, IMG submission 187993) | Wetland microbial communities from Twitchell Island in the Sacramento Delta, sample from surface sediment Aug2011 Site A1 Bulk (version 2) | ecosystem: Environmental > Aquatic > Marine...
TTTCCTGGCGCACTTAGCAATTTTAGCTATGGCCATATCGACCTGTTCAATTGTATGTGTAGCCATCAATGAAAACCTTATCAGGCTGTCTTCTTTTGGAACGCCTGGCGACACAACTGGATTAACAAATATTCCGTCCTCAAGCAAAAGCCGTGTCATTTGTAATGCTTTTATTTCGTCTCTGATGTACAATGGAATAATTGGTGATTCTGACTTTCCAGTATCGAATCCCATTTCCCTGAATGCTTTGAGTGCATAATCTGTAAGATCCCAAAGGTGTGTGATTCTTTCCGGTTCAGTTTCCATAATGTCGAGGGCAGCAAGTACAGTTGCTGCTGAGGCTGGTGTCATGCTGGCACTGAAAATCAATGATCGCGAATTGTGTTTCAGGTAATTGATAATTTCTTTGTCAGCAGCAATAAAACCACCTAACGAAGCCAGTGACTTTGAAAAAGTTCCCATAGTCAAGTCAACTTTATCGGAAAGGCCAAAGTGGGAAGCCGTACCTGCACCTTTTTTGCCGATAACACCTATCGAATGAGCATCGTCAACCATAACAGATGCATTGTATTTTCCAGCCAGTCGTACCACTTCAGGTAAATTGATTATATCTCCTTCCATGGAAAAAATCCCATCAACCACAATCAGTTTAATTTTATCCGGCTCGCAAAGTTTTAATTTTGCTTCAAGAGCCTTCATGTTATTGTGCTGGAACTTGAGTATTTTTGAGAAAGAAAGCCGGCTACCTTCAATGATTGAAGCATGATCTGATTCATCAAGAATTAAATAATCATTCCGGCCAGTGAGTGCTGATACAACTCCTAAATTAACCTGGAAACCAGTACTGTAACAAATGGCTCCGTCTTTGTTCATTAATTTGGCAAGCCTGTGCTCCAACTCAATATGAATATCGAGTGTACCGTTTAAAAATCTTGATCCGGCACAGCCTGTGCCATATTTATCAATCGCTTTTTTAGCCGCTTCCTTTATTTTCGGATGGTTGGTAAGCCCTAGATAGCTATTGGATCCAAACATTAAAACTTTTTTCCCGTTAATCTGAACTTCTGAGTCCTGGTCGGATTCGATAACCCTGAAATAAGGATAGACTCCGGCAGCCATTACCCGTTGAGGCGCATCATATCCCGAAAGTTTATCTTGTAATAGTCCCATAAGCACTTTTATTGAGTTTTTATTTAGTGCAAATGTACTCAAAATTTTTTTTGGTTACACAGTTGCCTGTTTGAATTCACCGGGTTTTAATTTCACCCTTATATATTTATATTGCACTATGGCATTGTAAATGTGGATATTGTATAATTCAAATATTATAAAAAATTAATATATTTCAAGATAATATTGTATTCAATCACTTTGTTCTTTATCATGTACAATACAGTCCTGAATTTTAAAATTCGTCTGCATAAGCTAATATCTGGAGTCTGCGAAAAGGTATTGTTTGACAAAAATGGAAATGTTTACCAAGTGAATGATCTGAAGAAGTAGCTAATTCAGATTCTGAATCAATGCCCGTTTATTGCTAATCCGACCTTGGCCTGTCATTACTACTTTTATGCTGTTGAATCAAAATACAGGGGACTGATAATTGGAATTGGGAAATTTTATGAATCAGTTTCTACGCTATCTATTTCAAATTGTGTTCCGTTTGGCTTTTGATGTTTCCATCTACGATGGGTCCAAAGCCAGTATTCAGGTGTGTTACGGATATCTTTCTCAAGCAATTGTACGTGCTTTTCGGTTATTTCATTGGGCTTTTTTTCAGAAGCATCTTCACAGATTAAACTGGAATGAAAAACATATTTTCCGCGTTTCACTCTTTCAAGGCATCCGTAAACAACAGCCATCTCGAGTTTCAGGGCAATTTTTTCAGAGCCGTTAAAAACTGGAGTTTCCTGGTTCAGAAATTTCATCCAGTGCGCTCCTTTCGGATTGGGTGCCTGGTCACTGAGAAATGCTGTAATATTAAGTTCATTGCGGTTTGATATCATACCTTTCAAGGCACCAGTCATTGTGTACAACCTGCAGCCTGAGCTTTCGCGCATCCGCGACATTAACCGGTCGAAGTATGGATTACTTAATGGGTGATATATCAGGCAGGATTTAAAATCAGTTTGATACGGGAGCCCATTTGGACAATATTCCCAGTTTCCGTAATGACCCATTACAAGAATAACACTTCTTTTTTGCGAATACAGGTATTTGAACAGCTCACTTGTTGCATCATCCATTTTACAGCGCTGAAGCTTTTGTTCCGGGTTTAGGGTAAATAATTTCAGAATTTCGAAAATCATGTCTGTAAAGAACCTGTAAAATCGAAACTCTATCGATTTGAGTTCTTTCCGGGATTTTTCAGGAAATGAATTCGTCAGGTTCTCCATCACTATTCTTCGCCTGTAACCTATTACATAATAAAGGAATACAAATGTGATATCTGAAATAACAAACAGAACTGGCCAGGGGAGTATGGAGAAAAAATACAAAAACGGAACAAGACTGTAATAAATGATTGCGTTGCCGAAGTTTTTCATATCTATTGCCTGGTAAGTATCAAATAGTATTAAGCGGATAGAGAAACACGATTTTCAAAGAAGAATATCCATTGAAAAATCATACTCCTGTTCAACTTTCGAAATTCTGACCTTAAACTCTTTATACCAAATATTCCTGCCTTTTTCCCTTGCTTGTATATGTTCAATGTTGTTTTTCCATTTCCTGATCGAATCCAGATCGCGCCAGTACGAAACTGTAATACCAACCTGATCACGTGCCGATTCAACACCCAGGAAACCATCCTGGAGTCTGGCGAGTTTGGTCATTTTTTCCGACATCTGCTCATAACCGTTGTCACCAGGTGTCCTTACAGAAGTGAAAATCACAGCATAGTAATGTGGCCCCGGGGTTTGTGCTATCATAAAACACTGTCTATCAATATAAATAACTATTTTCTGCTTAGCAAAGATACTCATTTCCCTCGTAGTAAGTTGTTTTAAAGCCCAAACAGCTTCACACAGCCGGTATCAGAATCTGAAACTTATTGAACAGACCTGTTAGCAATAGTGATCAGAATATCGGATAAACTGCCTTTCCTGAAGTTCAGGACTTATAAAAATAAGTGTGAATTTCGGAATCAGAAACCGTGTGTACATACACCAGTAGGCCGTTGGCACTCACTTTTTCAATCAAAGGCATTGGAGTAAAAGGAGTTATCAGTTCAAATACAGTATCAGTCGGCATATCGGTCGTTCGTCGCAAAACTTCAGCCAGGGGGTGCTGGCCCGATTGCAACATTTCGCGTGCATCAAGGCTTTCTTTTATTTTGGTTATACTGAACCATTCCGGCTTTCCCAGTAGATTGTTGTTTGTTCTCATAATTTCATCTGTTTGGTTTTGTCCTGCAGCTTTGCGCAGGGAGTTAATTAATGTATCGAGTGGGATATTCCCGACTATAGCAACTTGCTGAAAAGTGGCAACCCTGCCAATAGTTCGGCGTAAAACCGGATTCTTTAATTTTTGAAAAGCTGGAGAGAAACTGATCAGCAATTCCTCCAGTTCAGGGTAATTTTCGAGGAATTCCCCGATACGTGTTTGTGGTGTTATAAAAGGTTTTATCATAGTGTGCATCATAAGTTTATAAGGTTCAGGATTTTAAATGCCGGGTTATACCTTGGTATGAAGTTTAGATTTGGAACCGAACTTAAATAATTCAGGTTTAATCCAATGCTGCAGTGTGCATATCACCTGATTTACTTTACGTACGACAGAAGCCTTTGTTCACCCTCAAGAGCACGAAGCCCGGTAAGATCCTGCGAGAACTCAATAGTTCCCAGGTAATTGTTATCCTTGTCGCGAAGCGGCAGGTAGGTGATGTAAATAAATTTCCCACCCATTTGTATCCAGAATGGCGCTGAGTTTTCTTTGCCATTCTTGAAATCATTCAAAATCTGATCAACAATATGCATACTGTGTGGCGGGTGGCACATGCGCACATCCCGGCCGAGAATCGCACGGTTGCGATCGAAGATCCTATGCTGTCCTTGGGTAAAAAACTTCACTTTATCATATTTATCCACGAAAGTGACATCAACAGGCAGAGTATTCAATAAGGTTGTTAGTTCATCAATGCTGAAACTTCCGCTTGGCAGGCGCACGATACCTCCTGAAAACTCATTATGTAAATCAACTGCTGAGGATTCAACATCAGCAGGTCGCCATTCTTCTGTCGGATCGAAAAGACAATACCCGATTTCGTTAGTTTGTTGTAATACATCATACCATTCCTGGTCGGTAAGTTCGTCCATGGCCATCGGAAAGAGTATTTCGTCTTCTTTCATGATCATGTCGGTAACTGATTTCGATGCTGGTGCCAGAACAAAATCGATGATTTCTGACAATTCTGATGCTGTCGCTCCATTCGCATTTTGTAAAGCTTCAATCGCATTTTTCAACAGAACCCTGGTTTCGTCGTGTTTGCCCCACATCACTGTGGGTGGTCCGGTTATCCCTTTGGTTTCAAGGAAAGGGAACAGCAGGTTTTCCTTGCGCCTGTAATGTTTGTCAACATCCATCAATGCATTGAACATGGTTAGCATTTGTAAAATGACGGAATCAACAACTTCTGTCCCGCCGGCCTCTGAAGTCTTTTTAACCGAATCGTACAAGCTGTTGAGTTGAAGTACAAGTTTTTCAAGCTCCCGGTTTTCTTTTTTAAAGGTATCAACCGGATGACCTGCCGGAATCGTTTTTGCTGCTGATAGGTCAATATTGCCGTCGAGTACCATGGCATGTATATCGCAAAGTTTCAGGACTTCTTCCACCGGAAGGCCTTCCTTTATAAGTTCCTGTTCTACTTCAACCACTTCGTCATAGGGTATACCTTTCAGAAGGTTTGTCAGTTGCGTTTTAATTGCTTCGGGTGCTTCACCGCTGTGCAATTGTAAAATCATGTGTTTCAGAAGCCCTTTCCTGTTTCCCGAATTGTTGATTAACTCGCTCATTTTCAATTTTATTTATTTATTATAGTTTAGGTGTATGCCGGTTTTAATATTGAATTGACTATTTATAATAATTCTTTGCAAAGATATATAATAATTTAGGTACAGTAATACCTAAATTAAATATTTTAATTTTTTTTCTGTTTGGACTAGAATGAATGTTCAGATTTTATAGTTTCTGAATTCAGCAAAAGGGAGGGACTAATAATTTCAGATTTAACACATCTGTATGATTTTAATCTCATTATTTATTATATTTGCTTTTCGACAATTTTAAAAGTAAATTATGAAAACCGGAAAATCTTTAATTCTAATTCTATTGGCATTGTTTATGTCAGGCATTGTAACTGCCCAGGATTGTGACTTGTATTACATGAGCGAAGGAACTGTGTTTGGTTATCAGAATCTTGACGCAAAGGGCAACCTTTCCGGTTCTTCCCGGATCACTTGCCTTGGGGCTACTAATACCGGAGCAGGAGTTAATTATCGAGTCAGGGCTGAGTTTATAGATTCAAAAGGGAAAAACCTGACTGCAAGTGAATACAATATGCGTTGCGATGAAGGTAAATTTTATGTAGATATGCAGAATTTTCTTGATCCGAAATCAATGGAATCGATGAAGGATATGGAAGTAACCGCCGAAAATAAAGATATGGTGTACCCTGCCACTCTCACTGCAGGAGAACTGCTGCCTGATGCCAGTGTTACAGTTTCGGCCTCTACTGGAGGAATGACCATACTGACAATGACGGTAAACGTTACCAACCGGAAAGTTGTAGGCAACGAAACAGTCACTGTACCGGCAGGTACTTTCGATTGTGTTAAAATTACATATGATACAGAAACAAAATTATTATTCAAAGTCAATACATCAGTTGCTGAATATATCTGTAAGGGTATTGGGAATGTGAAAAGTGAATCGTTTGATAAGAAGGGAAAACTGGTTGGATCAACAGTACTTTCAGAACTGAAGAAATAAGCTGCCTGGGTAGCAGTTATCGCCTTTCTGAATTATGCACAAGCGAGAGAAATTTTTGCGACCTTTGCTGGGTCATTTTTAAACCTTTATTGGTAGTGGGATTCTCACTTATTACATCCTATTCTTCGTGGTTTTTGATAGTTTGTATCCTGGCAGGTTCCGGCTATGCCAGCCTGCTCTATTTTCGTAAAAAAGAAAATGATTTCAGTGCTATAACCAACAGGGTGCTTGCCTTGCTTCGAGGAACAGCCGTGACGCTGATTGCTTTTTTGCTTCTTTCCCCCCTTGTGAAAAGCACAACACGATTCACAGAGAAACCAATTGTGTTGCTGGCTTTGGACAATTCCGGATCAATGGTTTTAGGAAAAGATTCGAACTTTTACAGGCATGAATTTGCTGATAAATATAGAAAGCTGGCTGAAAACCTGTCGAAAAAATATGAAGTTCAGGCAATCACTTTCGGTGATAAAATTACTAACGGTCTGAATCCGGATTTTACCGGCAAGCAAACGAACATGGAAAGCATGTTCAACGAAATCCGCGACAGGTACTCGAACCGCAACCTGGCAGCTCTTATTCTTGCCGGCGACGGGATTTACAACCAGGGGGCTGATCCGCTGTATGTTTCCGAAAATGCTCCATATACGATTTACACTGTTGCTTTGGGTGACACAACCCAGCAAAAGGATATTGTAATTTCGAGGGTAAATTATAACCGGGTGGTTTTCCTGGGAAACGATTTTCCGTTGGAAATAACTGTAACAGCTCATAGAAGTGTCGGATCACAAAGCAAACTATCCGTTTCGTCTGGAGAACAACAACTTTTTTCCGAAAGCTTTACTGTAACTCAGGAACACTATTCTCACACATTTACTACAAAACTCAATGCGTCAAAACCGGGTGTTCAGCATTACCGTGTTGCGGTTTCCGGGTTGCCTGGCGAAATCAGCAAAGCCAACAACTTCCAGGATGTTTATATAGAAGTTCTTGATGGCCGTCAGAAAATACTGCTTCTGCAGGCGGCCCCACACCCCGATGTAGCTGCGCTCAGGCTGGCCATTGAAAAGAATCCCAATTATGCGGTAGAAAATTTCATGTTAAGTGAATTCAACGGGACGCTTGCAGCATACAGCCTGGTTATTTTATACCAGGTGCCTTCGGTAATTGATATTGGCTTGCAGGTTACTAACCAACTTAAATCGTTGCCGATTCCGGTTCTTTATATTATTGGATCACAATCAAATATAGCAGCATATAATAACCTGCAGACAGGATTAATGATACCTCAAACACTTACTTCATTTAATGAGGCAATAGGAATCCTAAATCCTGATTTCAGCCTTTTTTCGGTAGGATCGGAAATCGGGCAGTTGATCCAGGAACTTCCACCGTTGCGGGTCCCATTTGGACAATATAAACAAGGAACTGCCTCACAGGTGCTGATGTTCCAGAAAATCGGGAATGTAGGCACTAAAATTCCGCTTATTCTTTTCAACCAGGGTATAGACCGAAAGTCGGCAACAATAACAGGTGAGGGCATATGGCGTTGGCGTATGGCAAATTATTTGAAAGCCGGAAACCAGCAAACTTTTGATGATCTGTTTACGAAAATAATCCAATATCTCTCGCTCAGGGAGGACAAGGACCAATTCAGGGTGCAGGTAAAAAATAAGTTTGATGAGAACGAAGTTGTGGAAATTGATGCTGAGTTATACAACGATAGTTACCAGTTGGTTAATAAGCCCGAAGTAAATATTTTGCTTACGGATGAGAAAAAGAAGAATTTCCCGTTTGCGTTTACCCGTACGGAAAATGCATATTACCTCAATGCCGGCAGTTTACCGGCTGGCAAATACACTTATACTGCAACAACCAGTTATGGAGGCAAATCTTTTAAAAAGGCCGGCATGTTCAATGTTGTTTCGCTGAATGTTGAATCCCTCAATACTGTTGCCAACCATGTGTTGCTCAATAATATAGCCAGCAGGCATAAAGGGAAAATGGTTTATCCGGCTCAACTTGACCAGATAGAACAATTGCTTGCAGCCCGCGATGATGTTAAAACTATTGTGTACAGTCAAAAAAGATTCACTGACCTTGTAAGTATATTTCCAGCTTTATTACTTCTTTTAGGCTTGCTATCTGCCGAGTGGTTTTTACGCAAAAGAAACGGGAGTTATTAGGCTGAAGTGTTTGAAATGTGTGGAGAATTACAACCGGATGACCACTGAATAACTACTCAATAACTCTTCAAACACGAAACTCTGCAAACCCTTTTACGCTTAAACATTAAAACCTATGAACTAAATAATCTTAACTCCAACCACAAGAATGACTGCACAAATCCTGTTCTACATTATTTTAGGCATTACCATTGCTGGTTTTGCATTCGACCAATGGATCAACTACCTGAATACAACCACTCTGAGTAATGTTTTGCCTGACCAACTAAAAGGTTTTTATGATGAACAAACGTACAGCAGGCAACAGGATTATGAAAAGGTTAATCAAAAATTTGGCTTATTATCCGACATTTTATCATTAGCAGCTATATTACTAATGTTGTTTCTGGGAGGTTTTGCGTGGACTGACGGTTTGGTCAGAAACCTGACAGAAAATTCAATTCTGCAGGCAATTTTCTTTTTTGGGATATTGGCTTTTGCTTCAGATTTATTAAGCCTGCCGCTGGATATTTACCATACTTTTGTGATTGAAGAACGTTTCGGATTTAATAAAACTACTCCAAAAACTTTCGTAATTGATAAACTTAAAGGGTGGCTGCTTGCTGCTGTTATCGGAGGTGGAATCCTTTCGCTGGTTGTTTTTATCTATAATAAGTCTGGCTCCTGGTTCTGGATACTGGCCTGGATTAGCATTTCATCGTTTACATTATTCATAAGCTATTTTTATACTACTTTGCTGGTTCCTATTTTTAATAAACTTACTCCTTTGCAGGCAGGTGAACTTCGCGATGCTATTGAACAGATTGCATCCCGTGCTGAATTCAGTCTTAAGGATATCTGCATAATGGATGGATCGAAACGAAGTACGCATGGTAACGCTTATTTCAGCGGGTTTGGCCGTAAAAAGAGCATTGTGCTCTATGATACCCTGGTTAATGAACACAGTGTACAGGAATTAGTTGCAGTTCTGGCTCACGAAATAGGGCATTATAAAAAGAAACATGTACTGAAAGGGCTAATTTCAGGAATTCTGCAAACAGGAGCATTGCTTTTTGTTCTTTCATTGCTTCTTAAAAGTCCGTTTCCTTCGCTTGCGCTTGGAGCAACCGCAACGTCGTTTCATATGTCGGCAATAGCATTCGGAATTTTATACAGCCCGGTTTCGATGCTATTGGGAATATTGTTTAACTATATTTCGCGCAGGCACGAGTATGAAGCTGACCAATTCGCGATAAGTTTTTCGGAACCGGGTGCATTGCGGGAAGCTCTGAAAAAACTTTCTGTTAAAAACCTGAGCAACCTTACTCCCCATCCCTGGTATGTATTTGTGCATTATTCCCATCCTGCTCTGTTACAGCGGCTTGCAGCAATTAGTAAATCTGAAAACCCGTAAACTTTCGGTGAAAGCCACAACTGCAAGGAATTGAAATAAAATTGAAGTATTTTTGTAGCTTAACGTATAGGAAACAAACCCATCAAATGAAGGACAGTAACCTCAAAAGTAAGGTAGGCGTCCTCGGTGAGAAAGCACTGAGATTGTATTACAAAACCAAATTTTTTATAAAAGACTGGATCAGGATTCCGCGTGAAGCGCCTTTATGGATGAAGGCATTACTAGCTGGTATTTATGGTTTAGCATTTTTTCTGATCCTTATCCTTGCTATTGATATCAATCTTTTCTGGCTCTTTGGACGATCGCCCAAAATCAGTGAACTCAAAGATCCTGATATCAGCCTGACATCCGAAATCTTTTCAGCTGATGGTAAACCACTTGGAACCCTGTTTACTGAAAACAGGACTCCTGCAGTATATGAAGATCTGCCCCAAAACCTCGTCAATACATTGATTGCCACCGAAGATGTAAGGTTTTACAAGCATCACGGCATTGATATCAAAGCAACATTTGCTGCCATGTGGTCAGTAATGCGCGGCGACAGGCGGGGTGGCAGCACTATAACCCAGCAACTTGTTAAAAACCTGTTTAAAACCAGGAAAGATTATTCGACCGGAGTATTTGGGTTTATTCCCGGTGTATCAACATTGATAAGCAAGGCGAAAGAGTGGATCAATGCTTTTAAAATTGAGTTGTATTATTCGAAGGAAGATATAATTGTTATGTATTTCAATACAGTTGATTTTGGAAGTCATGCCTATGGAATCAATTCTGCAGCATCCACATTTTTTAATAAAAAACCTGCTCAGCTTACCTATAATGAATCAGCTGTATTGGTTGGTTTACTGAAGGCCCCATCGGCATACAGCCCGGTTTCAAGGCCTGAACGCTCAAAAATTCGCCGAAACCAGGTAATTGGCCAGCTCGAAAAATACGGATTTATCAGTACACACGAGAAAGACTCGTTGGTTGCTCAGCCATTGAAACTGAATTACCAGCGAAAAAGTTACTCAAAAGGTAATATGACTTACCTGCGCGATGCCATTGTACGCGATCTGCAGGCCTGGAGCAAGGAAACAGGAGTGGACGTATGGACAGATGGGCTCAAAATATATACAACAATTGATTCGAGGATGCAGAAATATGCGGAGGAAGCTGTGGCAGAACACATGAAAAACCTGCAACGGATTTTTAACCAGGCCGGTAGCGGGGCTGTAATGCCTTGATCAGGTTGTTTTCGAGGATCAGCGCCTCGGCT
>Ga0208980_10002653_pt1 | contig 10821 bp, 8 predicted proteins | sample WetSurMetagenome_3_FD_187993 | JGI IMG/M metagenome (GOLD analysis project Ga0208980, IMG submission 187993) | Wetland microbial communities from Twitchell Island in the Sacramento Delta, sample from surface sediment Aug2011 Site A1 Bulk (version 2) | ecosystem: Environmental > Aquatic > Marine...
AGAGCGAATCACGCTGGCCGTTCTCGCGCCACCTGCCGCAGCACCGTCAACTGACCCCTGCAGCGGCCAGGTCGCTGCTCGAACCTTCGGACGTCACCGGCCCGCACACCTGGGACCAGCGCAAGCAGCATCGCATCGAGCGCCGCCGCCCATTCCCGGGCCGCGCCGTCGACGCGACGCAATCGCTCGGTCGCACGATGATCGGCGAGCCTCCGCGCTCGAGCGCCAGCAGCGCCTGAGCCGCATCCCGGCCGCGGCGAGCGGCGCGGGGTTCATCCGCTAGAAGGTCCCGGGGTAGCCGCCGCCGTCGAGCAGCCAGTTCTGGCCGGTGATGTAGCCCGCCTGCGCACTGCACAGGAAGGCGCACGCGGCGCCGAACTCCTGTGCCGTACCCAGCCGTCGCGCCGGGATGGTGGCGCGGCGCGTGTCCATCACTTCCTCGATGCTCTTGCCGCTCTTGGTCGCCGTGGCTGCCAGCGTCGAGCGGATGCGGTCGGTGTCGAAGAAGCCCGGCAGCAGGTTGTTGATCGTGACGTTGCGACTGGCCAGCCGGCTCTGTCGCGCCAGCCCGGCAACGAAACCGGTGAGGCCCGAGCGCGCGCCATTGGAGAGTCCCAGCACGTCGATCGGCGCCTTCACCGCACCCGAGGTGATGTTGACGACGCGGCCATAGCCACGCGCGGCCATCGCGTCCACCGTGGCCTTCATCAGCTCGATCGGCGTCAGCATGTTGGCGTCGATGGCCTTGATCCAGGCCTCGCGATCCCAGTCGCGGAAATCGCCGGGTGGCGGCCCGCCGGCGTTGTTGACGAGGATGTCGACCTGCGGCGCCGCCGCCAACGCCGCAGCGCGGCCTTCGGCACTGGTGATGTCACCGGCCACCGCGCGCACCTCGATGGCGGCGTTCAGCGCCCGCAACTCGCTGGCGGTCGCGTGCAACGCCTCGGCGCCGCGCGCGGTGATGACGACGTTGACGCCCTCCTGCACCAGCGCCGTGGCGCAGCCCTTGCCCAGCCCCTTGCTGGCGGCGCACACCAGCGCCCACTTGCCCGCGATGCCCATGTCCATCTCGTCACCTCCATTTCGCCAACAATCCGACCCCGGCCAGGACCAGCACGGTGCCGGCCACCACCCACGGCGTGAACGGCTCACCGAGCAGCCACACGCCCAACAGTACCGTACTCATCGGGCCGACCATGCCGGCCTGCGCCGACAGCGTGGCGCCGATGCGCTCGATGGCCATCATCACCATCAGCACCGGCGCAAAGGTGCACACCGTGGCATTGGCCAGCGACAGCCACAGCACGGCCTCGGGCACCAGTGCGGCCGATGGCGGCCGCAGCACGAACAGCTGCACGATGCACAGCACGCTGGCCACGCTGGTGGCGGCACCGGTCAGGCGCAGGGCCCCCAGGCGCTGCACCCACAGCCCGCTGTAGACCAGGTAGACCGCATAGCTCACCGCGCTGGCCAGGACCAGCGAGGCACCGAGCGCGACATGCGTGCCCGCCAGGTGCAGTTCCTGGCCGAAGACCACCGCCACGCCGGCATAGCTCAGCACCATCGCCACCGCCTGCCGCGCCGACAGCCGCTTGCCGAGCCACACCACCGACAGCAACAGCACCAGCGTCGGATTCAGGTAGAGGATCAGCCGCTCGAGTCCGGCGCTGATGTACTGCAGGCCCATGAAGTCGAGCAGGCTGGCCAGGTAGTAGCCGCAAAAGCCCAGCCCGGCGACGGTGCGCCATTCGCGCGCGCTCAAAGCCGGCTTGCCGCGCCCGGCCCACCACGCCAGCGCCAGGAACAGCGGCAGCGCCAGCAGCATGCGCCAGAAGATGACCTGCACCGCGTCGACGCCATGCCGGTACATCAGCTTGGCCAGGATCGCCTTGCCCGAGAACGCGATCGCACCCAGCATGGCCAGCGCCAGGCCGGGCAGCACGCGCGCGGCCGGGGTTTCGCTCACCAGGGCCGCCCCGCGCGCGGCGTCAGAAGCCCACCGCGGCGCCGTCGCGCCGGGGATCGCTCGCCGCCACGTAGCCCTCGATCGCCGGGTCGCCCAGGCGCCAGATGAACTGGCCGGCACCGAAATCCATGTAGCTGTCGTCGAGGCCGACGATCTGGTGACCCATGGCGCTCAGCGCATCGCGCGTGGCGGCGGGCATCGCGCGCTCGACGTTGATCTCCAGCCCCTGGTTGAAGCGCCAGCGCGGCGCATCGCAGGCCGCCTGCAGGTTCTGGCCGTGGTCGAGCATGCGCACCAGCGTCTGGATGTGGCCCTGCGGTTGCATGTTGCCGCCCATCACGCCAAAGCTCATCAGCGGCTCCCCGCCCTTCGTCAGGAAGCCGGGGATGATGGTGTGGAAGGGTCGCTTGCCCGGCGCGACGACATTCGGGCTCCTCGCGTCGAGCGAGAAACCGTGGCCGCGGTTCTGCAGGCTGACGCCGAATGTCGGCTCGACCACACCCGAGCCAAAGCCCATGTAGTTGCTCTGGATGAAGCTGACCATCATGCCGCTCTCATCGGCGGCGCTGAGGTAGATCGTGCCGCCCTTGATGCCGTAGCCCGGGCCGAACACCTGCGCGCGCTGCGGGTCGATCAGCCTGGCGCGCGCGGCCAGGTACTGCGCATCGAGCAGCATCGACGCCGGGCCCTCCATGTGTCGCGGATCGGCCACGAAGCGGTAGACATCGGCGAAGGCCAGCTTCATCGCCTCGATCTGCAGGTGTTGGCTGGCCGCGCCGTCGATCGGCAGCGACGCCAGGTCGAAGTGCTCGAGCATGCCCAGCGCCATCTGCGCCGCCATGCCCTGGCCGTTGGGCGGGATCTCGTGCAGCGTGTGGCCACGATAGTCCTGCGCCAGCGGTTCGACCCATTCGGGCCGGTAGTCCGCCAGATCGGCCGCGGTCATTGCACCGCCATGCCGGCGCGCCCAGGCCGCGAGGGCCGCGGCGATCTCGCCACGGTAGAAGGCTTCGCCCTTGGTCGCCCCGATCAGCCGCAACGCACGCGCCGCATGAGGCATCGCGAAACGCTCGCCGACCGCGGGCGGGCGGCCGTTGGGCAGGAAGGTCTCGGCGTAGCCCGGCCCGGCGACCAGGTCGGCGACCTTCGACGCCATCGTCCACTTCTGCTGCACCACCACCGGCACCGCATAGCCGCGCTCGGCAATGTCGGCCGCCGGGGCCATCAGGTCGGCGAACGGCAACTTGCCGAAGCGCTGCGACAGCGCAGCCCACGCGGCGACAGCGCCTGGCACGCTCACCGAATCCCAGCCGCGTTGCGGCGGCGCGGTGGCGCCATCGCCGTACTTGCGCACGAAGAAGTCGGGTGTCCACGCCGCTGGCGCCGGGCCGCTGGCGTTGAGGCCGTGCAGCCGCGCGCCGTCCCACAGGATGCAGAACGCGTCGGAGCCCAGGCCGTTGCTGCACGGCTCGACGATCGTCATGCACGCGGCGGTGGCGATCGCCGCGTCCACCGCATTGCCGCCGGCAGCCAGCATGCGCAGGCCGGCTTGCGCCGCCAGCGGGTGCGACGTGGCGACGATGTTGCGAGCGAACACCGGCAACCGGGCGCTGGCGTAGGGTTGGCTGTAGTCGAATTGCTTCATGGTGGCGAGGAGCGGGTTGGGCTCGAATCAGCGGCGATCATCGCACCCCGATTCAGGCAGGCAGGTCTGGCGGCAAGTCCAGCGACTGCGCGACGAAGCGCTTGACGCGAGGCGGTTCAGCGCCGAGATGAAACGCCAGCCGCTGTTCGCGCAAGCCGGCATCGAACGCCGTGAACCGTTCGAGCCGGCGCTGGTGCTCGACCCAGTTCTCGTCGACGAAGTACTCGATCACGCGGCTGGGCTGGGCCGCGTCGCGGAACAACCCCCACGACAGCGCACCCTGCCGCAGGCGGGCACGGCGGGTGCGCTGCATGACCTCGGCGAACTCGGCGGCGCGCGCCGGGTCGATCAGGTACTCCACCGTCACCATCACCGGCCCGTCCTCGGGCTCGACGCCGACCGGCGGCTCGATGGTGTTGGCCAGCGGCGCTGGGCTGAAGTCGGGATCGGCGCCACCCTCGATCGTCAGCCGACGCAGCGCCACCAACACCACCACGCCGAACACCGATGCGCACGCCACCGAGGTGGCCACGCTGGTCCAGTCGGCCACCCAGCCCCACAACAGCGAGCCGGCTGCCGAGCCGCCCATCAGTGCCATCTGGTAGATCGACATGCCGCGCGCGCGCACCCAGTCGGGCAGCGCCATCTGTGCCGAGATGGTCAGCGAGTTGGCCACCGAGATCCAGGCCATGCCGACCAGCGCCATCGCCGGCAGGGCCAGCCACAGCTCGGGCACGTAGACAATCAGCGTCGCCAGCGCGGCCTGCACCAGCGTGCCCACCAGCACGAACTGGTCGCGCGAGTAGCGCGCGCGCCAGTGCGGGAAGCGAAACGCCGCGAAGATGGCGCCCAGGCCCAGGCACGCCAGCATCACCGTGAAGGTGCCCGGCCCGCCGCCGTGCAGGCGCCTGGCCACCAGCGGCAGCAGCGCCAGCAACGCGGTGGACTGCAGGAAGAACAGGAACACGCGCAGCAGGACGACCTTCAGCCGCGGCGATTGCAGCGCGTAGTTCAGGCCGACGCGCATGGCGCCGACGAAGCGTTCGCCCGGCAGCGCACTGGCCTTGGGTTGGTGCTTCCAGCGCAGGATCAGCGTGAACGCGATGCCGGCCAGCAGCGCGTTGAGCACGAACACCGCCGCGCTGCTGAACGCCGCCAGCAGCGCCCCCGCCAGCACCGGGCCGATCACGCGCGACAGGTTCATCGCGATGCCGTTGAGTGCAATCGCCGGTGAGAGCTGCGCGCGCGGCACCACGTCGGGCACGATGGCCGCGAACACCGGCCAGCGCATCGCCAGGCCGATGCCGTTGACGAAGGTCAGCACCAGCAGCAGGTTGGCCGTCAGCGCATCGGCCAGGGACAGTGCCGCCAGCACCAGCGCGTTGATCGAGACCCACAGCTGGGTCGTGGCGAAGTAGCGCCGGCGGTCGAGGATGTCGGCCATTGCACCGCTGGGCAGTCCGAGCAGGAACACCGGCAGCGTCGAGGCCGTCTGGACCAGCGCCACCATCACCGGGCTGGTGGTCAGCGAGGTCATCAGCCAGGCCGCCGCCACGTCGTTCATCCACATCGTCATGTTGGCGGCCAGCCAGGCCAGCCACAGCATGCGGAAGGTGCGGTCCTTCAGCGGCGCCAGCGCGGGGGCGCCTGCGAGCTGGCGCAGCAGGGTCATCAGGCGGCGTCGAACGGCAAGCCGACGTAGTTCTCGGCCAGTGCCGTCGCGGCGGCGCGCGAGCCGACCAGGTAGTCGAGTTCGGCGCGTTGCAGCCGCTGCCCGATGGCGCCGGCCTCGGGAAACTTGTGCAGCAGCGAGGTCATCCACCAGGAGAAGCGCTCGGCCTTCCAGATGCGTCCCAGGCAGCGCGCCGAGTAGTGGTCGATGCCGGCATCGCTCTGCTCCGCGCAGTGTTCGATCAACGCCCGGGCCAGGTAGTGCACGTCGGAGGCGGCCAGGTTCAGGCCCTTGGCGCCGGTGGGTGGCACGATGTGCGCGGCGTCGCCGGCCAGGAACAGGCGACCGAAGCGCATCGGCTCGGCCACGAAGCTGCGCAGCGGGGCAATGCTCTTCTCGATCGACGGGCCGGTGACCAGCGTTTCGGCGGCGGCAGGGTCCAGACGACGGCGCAACTCGTCCCAGAACATCTGGTCGCTCCAATCCTCGACCTTGTCGTGCAGCGAGCACTGCACGTAGTAGCGCGTGCGTGTGGGCGAGCGCATCGAGCACAGTGCGAAGCCGCGCTCGTGGTTGGAGTAGATCAACTCGGGCGATACCGGCGGCGTGTCGGCCAGCACCCCCAGCCAGCCGAACGGATAGACCTTCTCGAAGATGGCCAGCGAATGCGGCGGCACGCTGGCGCGACACGCGCCGTGGTAGCCATCGCAGCCGGCGATGAAGTCCGAGCGCAATTCGTGAGGCCGGCCGTCATGGCTGTAGGTCAGGCGTGGCGCGGTGCCGTCGAAATCGTGCGGCGCGACATCCCTGGCCTCGTAGACCGTGGCCAGCCCCGCCGCCGCGCGCGCGGCCATCAGGTCGCGCGTGACCTCGGTCTGCCCGTAGACCATCACCTGCTTGCCGCCGGTGAGGCCCCGCAGATCGATGCGGTGGCGCGCGCCGCCGAAGCAGAGCTCGAAACCATGGTGCACCATGCCCTCGGCATGCATGCGCGCGCCGACACCGGCCTGGTCGAGCAAGTCGACCGTGGTCTGCTCGAGCACGCCGGCGCGGATGCGGCCGAGCACGTGGTCGGCGCTCTGCCGCTCGACGATGACGTTGTCGACGCCGGCCTTGTGCAGCAACTGCCCGAGCAGCAGACCCGAGGGGCCGGCGCCGACGATGGCGACCTGGGTGCGCAGCGCCGTCGAGGCCATGGCCGGCTCAGGCTTCTTCGTCCTGGAATGCCTCCTCGCGCTTCTTCCTGATCGTCGGCAGCGTCACGACGACGATCATCAGCACCGCGCCGGCGAGCAGCCCGGCCGACAGCGGGCGGGTAGCGAAGGTGGTCCAGTCGCCGCGTGACAGCAGCAGCGCGCGGCGCAGGTTCTCCTCCATCATCGGCCCGAGGATGAAGCCCAGCAGCAGCGGTGCCGGCTCGCAGTGCAGCTTGTAGAACAGGTAGCCGATGACGCCGAACAGCACTGCCATGTAGACGTCGAAGTTGTTGTTGTTGAGCGTGTACAGGCCGATGCAGCAGAAACTCAGGATCGCCGGGTAGAGCAAGCGGTACGGCACCGTCAGCAGCTTGATCCAGATGCCGATCAGCGGCAGGTTCAGGATCACCAGCATCGCGTTGCCGACCCACATGCTGGCGATCAGGCCCCAGAACAGCTCCGGGTTGCTGGTCATCACCTGCGGGCCGGGCTGGATGCCCTTGATCGTCATCGCGCCGACCATCAGCGCCATCACCGCATTGGGCGGGATGCCCAGCGTCAGCATCGGGATGAAGGAGGTCTGCGCGCCGGCGTTGTTGGCACTCTCAGGGCCGGCGACGCCGCGGATGTTGCCCTGGCCGAATGGCACCTGGTCGGCACGGCCGCGCGACTTCTTCTCCAGCGTGTAGGCCGCGAACGAAGCCAGCAGCGCACCGCCACCCGGCAGCACGCCGAGGATCGAGCCCAGCGCAGTACCGCGCAACACGGCCGGCCAGGCGTCCTTGAAGTCCTGCATCGTCGGCCACAGGCCCTTCACGTCCTTGGTGAAGACTTCGCGGTGCTCGGCCGGCCGACCGAGGTTGGCGATGATCTCGCCGAAGCCGAAGACGCCCATCGCGATGGTCACGAAGCCGATGCCGTCGGTGAGCTCCGGGATGTCGAAGCTGTAGCGCGGCACGCCGGAGATCACGTCGGTGTTGATCTGGCCGAGCAGCAGGCCCAGCAGGATCATCGCGATGGCCTTGATCAGCGAGCCCGAGGCCAGCACCACCGCACCGATCAGGCCCAGCACCATCAGCGAGAAGTACTCGGCCGGGCCGAACTTGAAGGCCAGTTCGGTCAGCGGCGGCGCGAAGGCGGCGATCACGATCGTGCCGACGCAGCCGGCGAAGAACGAGCCCAGGCCCGCCGCCGCAAGCGCGGCCCCGGCTCGACCCTTTCTCGCCATCGCGTAGCCGTCGATCGCCGTCACCACCGAACTCGACTCGCCCGGCACGTTGATCAGGATCGCGGTGGTCGAGCCGCCGTACTGCGCGCCATAGTAGATGCCGGCCAGCATGATCAGTGCCGGCGTGGCGTCCAGCGCATAGATGCTGGGCAGCAACATCGCGATGGTGGCCACCGGGCCGAGGCCGGGCAATACGCCGATCAGCGTGCCGAGCAGCGCACCACCGAAGGCATAGAGCAGGTTGGTTAACGTGAACGCGACGCCGAAGCCGAGCGCGAGGTTGTTGATCAGTTCCATGATGGTGTCCTTCGGCGTTCAGGTGCCAGCGCCGAAGATCGTCGGCCACATTGGAATGATCAGACTGAGGCCCTTGATGAAGATCAGCCAGGACATCGTGATCAGCACCACGGCGTTGGCGACGGTGGCCTTCCAGCTGAATTCGTCGCTGGCCCAGCTCGAGATCAGCACCATCAGCGGCAACGTGATCACCAGGCCCAGCCGCGGCAATGCCACGCCGAACAGCCCGACCGCGAACAGGATCACGATCAGTGGCTTCCATGCGATGCCGCCGATCGGATCACCGCCTTCGCTCTCGATCGTCAGCGCCTTGAACAACTCCACCGCACCGAGCACCGCAAGCAACATGCCCAGGCCGAACGGGAAGTAGCCCGGGCCGGGTCGCGCCGAGCTGCCGAAGCTGTAGGTCGTCGCCCCCCACGCAAAGCCGATGCCGACAAGCAGGAACATCATGCCGGCCCAGAAGTCGCGCTCGCTCTTGATCTTCATGTTGCTGTGCCTCCTCCGGCAGCGCCGGACCGGCCCATTCTAGGCAGCGGCCACGGCCCGCTGGCTGTGGTTTCCACGAACACCGTGCAGCCAGCGCGCAACGGTCAGCCGCGCCCGGCCTGCCAGACCGGCGTCGTGCGCAGCACTTCCTCGAGCGTCGTGGCACCCTCGGCGACCTTCATCACGCCGGCCGCGCGCAATGGGTGCATGCCGTCGGCAACCGCCTGGCGGCGCAGCGCCTCTTCGTCGAACACCGGGTGGATCTGTGCCCTCGCGGCGTCGGTCATCAGCATCAGCTCGTACAACCCGGCGCGGCCGCGGTAGCCCGTCATGCGGCATTCGAGGCAACCGACCGGCTTGTACACGCGCGGCGCGCCCTTCAGTTTCCACGGTTGCAGCGCATCGGCCAGCACGGTGGCCGTGCCGGCATCGGTGTCACGCTGCTTGCAGGCCGGGCACAGCGTGCGCGCCAGGCGCTGCGCCAGCACGCCGATCACGGTGGCCGAGATCAGGTAGGGCGGCACCCCGAGGTCGACCAGCCGCGTGACGGCGCTCGCCGCATCGTTGGTGTGCAACGTCGAGAACACCAGGTGGCCGGTCAGCGCCGCCTGGATCGCCATCTCGGCGGTGGCCAGGTCGCGGATCTCGCCGACCATGATGATGTCCGGGTCCTGCCGCATCAGTGCACGCAGGCCGTCGGCGAATCCCAGGTCGAGCGCGACCTGCACCTGGGTCTGGTTGAACGCCGGTTCGATCATCTCGATCGGATCTTCGATGGTGCAGACGTTGACCTCCTCGGTCGCCAGCCGTTTGAGCGTCGCGTACAGCGTGGTCGTCTTGCCGCTGCCGGTGGGGCCGGTGACGAGGATGATGCCGTGCGGCCGCGCCGTCAGTTCGGACCAGCGCTCGGCTTCGCGCGCGCCGAAGCCCAGCGCCTCGACGCCCTTGACCACCGTGTCGGGATCGAAGATGCGCATCACCATCTTCTCGCCGAACGCGGTAGGCAGCGTGGCCAGGCGCATCTCGACTTCGCCGCCAGGCACGCCGTCGACGGCAGGCCGCACGGTCTTGATGCGGCCGTCGAGCGGGCGGCGCTTTTCGACCACGTCCATGCGGCCGAGCAGCTTGATGCGCGCGACCATCGCGTTCATCACCGTGATCGGGACCTGGTAGACGGTGTGCAGCACACCGTCGATGCGAAAACGGATCACGCCCATCTCGCGCCGCGGCTCGAGGTGGATGTCGCTGGCGCGCTGGTCGAAGGCGTACTGCCACAGCCAGTCGACCACCTGCACCACGCCCTGGTCGTTGGCATCCAGTTGCTTGGCGGTCTTGCCCAGCTCGACCAGCTGCTCGAAGCTGGCCGCCGGCGAGACCTCGCCACTCTTCTGCGCAGCGCGCACCGACTTGGCCAGTGCATAGAACTCGGTGGTGTACTTGCGCACCTCCTGCGGGTTGGCCAGCACCAGCTTGACGTTGCGCCGGGTGTGCGCCTCGATCTCGGCCACCCAGCCCAGGTCGAAGGGCTCGGCGGTGGCGATCACCACCTCGGCATTATTCATCTGCACCGGCAGCGCGCAGCGGCTTTCGGCGTAGTGAACCGACATCACATCCGCCACGCGGCCGACATCGGCCTTTAGCGGGTCGATGCGCAGGTAGGGCATGGCGATGCGCCCGGCCAGCCATTCGGTCAGCGCCTCGGTGTCCAGCGGCCGCACGGTGCCGGCGCGCACCAGCCCGGCCCCGCCCAGCCGTACCAGCGCATGCTGGCTCGACGCGCCGGCGCCGAAACGGCGGGTCACGCGTTCGCTGTCCTCGGCCGAAATCAACTTGTCGTCGCGCAGCCAGCCGAGCAGCAGCTTCCAGTCGAGCTTGCCCTTCCACGGCGCGTGCGCCAGCACCAGCGTGTCGGCCACGGCAGCACGTGCGGCGCGGTGAGGGGCAGAAGGGTGCGTCATGTCGCTGGATTCGCCGCAGCGGGGGTCCGGTTCAGGGCGCCAGCGGTCGCAGCATGCGCAACCACTTGCGCGCCGGCAGGCCCCAGGCGCCGTAGCGGGCCTCGATGGTAGCCGCGCGCTCGAGCAGCGTGGTGCGATCGGGCAGCAATACGTCACGCCCGGCCAGCACCACGCTGTTGCCCTCGCGCGTGGGCCGCAGGCTGCAGACCTGGCCGCGGCCGAAGGCCGAGGCGATCTGCGCCAGGCTGTAGTCGAAGCGGGTGTCGCGGCCGAACAGGTTGACGCTCATCACGCCGCCTTCGGCCAGCACGCTGCGGCAGGCGGCATAGAAGCGCGCATCGTCCAGCACGGGTGCGGCGGCTTCGTGGTC
>Ga0208980_10002654_pt1 | contig 10820 bp, 11 predicted proteins | sample WetSurMetagenome_3_FD_187993 | JGI IMG/M metagenome (GOLD analysis project Ga0208980, IMG submission 187993) | Wetland microbial communities from Twitchell Island in the Sacramento Delta, sample from surface sediment Aug2011 Site A1 Bulk (version 2) | ecosystem: Environmental > Aquatic > Marine...
CCATGGCCGCGCTCTGCGAGCTCATCGCCAACCGCTTCGACGAGAAGGAGTGACCCGGATGGACATCACCCGACTGCGCGGCATCGGGGTCTCACCGGGGATCGCCATGGGCGAGGCCCTCCTCCCCCGGCGCGTCATCTTCACCTCGCGCAAGGAGATCCTCGCCGACGATCAAGTGCCGGACGAGCTCAAGCGGCTCCGGCAGGCCCTCGACCGCACCCGCGACGACCTCGTCCGGGTCAAGGAAGGCGTCCGGGAAAAGTTGGGGCCCGACAGCTCCCTCATCTTCGAGGCCCATTTGATGATCCTCGAGGATCCGGCCCTGGTCGCCGGGCTCGAGGCGGTCATCCGCGAAGAAAATTCCCGCGCCGAATGGGCCTTGTCCAAGGCCAACACCCGGTTCGAGAAGCTGTTCGAGGCCCTCACGGACGAATATTTCCGTCAGCGGAAGTCGGACGTCGCCGACGTCCTCAAGCGCGTCTACCGGAACCTCGAGACGAAGCGGGAGAAGGAGAAGGCGCCCCAGAAGCAGCACATCCTCATCGCTCACGAGCTTCTGCCCTCCGAGGCCGCCCTGCGGCTGAGCCGGGAGCTGACGCTCGGCTTGGCCATGGACATGGGCGGCCAAACCTCGCACACGGCCATCCTGGCCCGGTCCCTCGGCATCCCGGCCGTCCTCGGCCTGCGCGACATCACCCGCCAGGTCCGGGAAGGGGAGTTCGTCATCGTCGACGGCACCGACGGGGAGGTCATCATCAACCCGCCGCCGGCCGTCCGCCGGGAGTTCCAGGCCAAGAAGGAGAAGTACGAAAATTACGGCCGGGAGCTCCAAAAGACGGCCAAACTCAAGTCCGAGACGCTCGACCGGGTCCGCTTCACCCCGCAGGCCAACATCGAGCTCCCGGAGGAGCTCAGCCTGGCCGTGTCCATGGGGGCGGAGGGCGTGGGCCTCTTCCGGTCGGAGTTCATCTACCTCCGGCGGGAATCCCTGCCGACGGAAGAGGACCACTTCGACATCTACGCCCGCCTGGCCAAAGGGGCGCACCCCCATCCGGTCACCATCCGGACCCTCGACATCGGCGGCGAGAAGAGCCTGCCCCAGCTGAACATCGAGAAGGAGCCCAATCCGGCCCTCGGCCTGCGGGCCGTCCGCTTCTCCCTGCGGAACCGGGACCTCTTCCGGATCCAGCTCCGGGCCATCCTCCGGGCCAGCGCCGGCGGGAACGTCCGCGTCCTCGTGCCCATGATCACCGAGATCGACGAGGTCCTCGAGGTCAAGGACATCTTCGAGGACGTCAAGCGGGAGCTGCGGCGCAAGGGCGAGGCTTTCGACGAGAAGATCCCGCTCGGCATCATGATCGAGGTGCCCGCGGCCGCGGCCATGGCCGACATCATGCTGAGGGAAGTGGACTTCGTCAGCATCGGGACGAACGACCTCATCCAGTATTACCTGGCCGTCGACCGGGCCAACGAGTTCGTGACCTACCTCTACAAGCCGTTCCACCCGGCCGTCATCCGCCTCATCCGGTCCGTCATCCATGCGGCCCTGAAGGCGGAGAAGGACGTCGTCGTCTGCGGCGAGATGGCCGCGGACACGCCCTCGGCCATCGTCCTGCTCGGCTTCGGCCTCCGGACCTTCAGCATGAACCCCATCTTCATCCCCCGGATCAAGAAGGCCCTCCGGTCGATCGAGTGCCGGACGGCCGAGAAGATCGCCGAGGAGACGCTGAAGCTCCGGAGCGCCCAGGAGATCGAGGAGTACGTCACCGAAGAGATCCTGCTCCGCCACCCCCAGGTCTTCCTGACCGGCCAGGCCCTCGAAGCGGGGACCAAGAAATAGGCTCCGCCTTTCGGACGGAGAGCGCTTCCTTCTTCAGCTACTCCGTGCTATCGGTCGACGAGATCCGCCGGCGGAGCTGGGTCATGGGGGTCTTCCCCTTGATCGAACGTTGCGTCCGGCCTCCTAGACATGCGTTGGGGGGCGGCCTTCGAAGACCCGAATGGGTAGATATTGATGACCCTTGACAGATCAGATTCTCCGCCGACGAGGAATCCATCCGTGAGGCTATCCCATTCCCTAAGTCAACCGAGGCCCTCGACCTCATGACCAACTCGCCATCCCCGGTGAACCGGCGCCGGCTCGACGAATTTGTCCTCAAGCTCCGTTAGGACTGTCTATCTGCCGGACGTATTTCAAAATACTTTTTCACAATCATGCTCTTCGCCCCAGATTATAGTGCCGCCTACATAATATCCACATTTGAAATCACAATCGGAGCATTCCAGATAATTAGCCTGTTCGCAGCGTTGTGCGCCAGTGCATGTCCAATTGTAGCCATTACAGTCCCTACATTCTCGATCTCTGGGCGCAGGCACACTTGAGAACATGATAGTTGTAAGGACTAAAGCACAAGCCAATCCAACGATCGACTTCAACTTAAAGTTTTTCATGGAACCTCCTTTCGGACCGTATTCTGTCGAAAAAGCAGCGGCAATGAAGAGGCGAAGCGCGGACAGCTCCGTCAATGCCCAAATGGGGTGGCCGCAACCTACCTTCGGAATTGAGTAAGGGATTCATTTTCAATGAACTCCCCTCCCAGGTTCGTTGACTGTATAGATCTCAACACAGTTATCAGGGTAGACCTGTAAGAGGAAGATAGTTAGTTTGCCATCCTCTATAGTGAGGTCAAAGTCCTTATAGTAATGAAAGTCGCCTTCTGAGCCCGATATGAGTTTGTATATAAGGGCTTTCCCGCCACCCGGAGAACACACAATGATCTCGGCTCCGTTTTCAGAAGAAGATAATAGGTAAAGGAATTCACCTCTCGCTCTTATAGCAAAGATGACCGAACGGTAGCGTGGCCCACCGGAAGGCGCTTTTTGAAGAGCATTGAGATTCTGGCGGCTCCATTCAGCTTGTCGTGGCAGGGTGAGATCGATCGCGCTGTGCTTTACTCCTTCTAAGGAAAAACCTTGGATCCATGAAAAATACTCCCACGCAAACCAGATCTTTCCAGAACCAGAAATATCAAGCTTCTTAAAGTCCATTGATTTCTGGCGGTACCCTTCTATTTTATCTATTCTCTTGTCGGTCCCAATCACCCCTAGCATCTTTCCATCCAGATCAAGTATCTCAATTAGCGGGTTGTTCGGCACTTGCTGCTTGCATACACAATAGATCCTTTTGCCCCAGACCCTGAGGGCCTGAATGTATTTATAAACCTTAAATCCCCTTATATATTCACCTTTGCTATTAAAGCTCTGGATGCGTCCGTTCGCTGATTCATAAACATACATCGTATTAGCTGCATCAAAGCATATCTTCTCTGGTGCGAGCAGGTCGCCTGGACCTTGCCCGGACCTTCCGAGACTCTTAAGAAACTCCCCTTTCTTCGAAAAAACGAGGATCTTATTTTGGCCAGAATCCACAACATGGATATTTCCTAAAAGATCCACTGATATCGCTGTAGCCTTTTTCAGATAGATACCCTCATCCGATTCTCTAGGAAACGAAAGAATATATTCCGCTTGCTTTGTATGCTCGGGCGTGTCCTCCTGGCCAACGCATTCAATACACGCGGAAGGCGCCAGGAAGCCTAACCCCACTATTGCGGCGGATAAAAATACGTTCATAGTCGCGGGCCGCGATCTGAAACCTCTTCTTCGGATTCTCGAGACAATCATCGGTCTTTCGCCTTTGCGAGCATCTCCTCTGCCCTTATTAGAAGGTCTTGAGAGCATGCACACTCGGCATCTGCGCAAGCGACTATTTCTCCTTTATTGCTCACAAGCACCATTATGTTGTTCAGCTCTGCGTGAAAGTAGTCTTCATGTAGATGGCGTTGTTTATCTGCAAGTGCTTTGCTGGCAATGACAACGGGAAAGCCGGGTTCATAACGTGCTTCAAAATTAGAACGGTCGCGAGGTGTGAAATCAGAAGATAGTACTAGAATCGGCCGGATCCCAGTTTTGTCCAGCGTGGCAAACTTCCTAAGCCTCTCCAAAATAGCCCTGCTATTGCAGGTTTCACAGAATGCGTTAAGAAATAAGAGGATGAATCCTTTGCCCTCTGAGTTCGCAAAAGATGATTTCATATCCCTCAACCAGTCGATATCTTCTATACGTTGCCCGACAGGAGCGAATGCCCGGCGTAGCGGAGGCCTTATCCCAAAGGCTTTTAATAAGTGTATTCGTACCCCCTGTTCATAACCGATGGTGTTATCGCCGGTCGCTATCTGATTGCCAATACCATCAAAAAGGATGAAAGACGAATTTCTATTGGACAAATCAAATAAGGAGCTGATCTCTCGAGATTCGTCAGATAGAATCCAGACCCCATCTGAAGAGATTACAGGCTGGGCGTAGATTGCTCCTGGGCCATTTGCGATAATGACCAGGTTGAGACCTCGTTCGTTCCATTCAGCAAAGACCCTGTGGAATAGGAGCAAATCAATATCTTTTTTGGCGTTCACAACCAAAAGCAGGGTTGGCCTCGCCGCAAATTCGTCCTTTTCGATCTTCTTTCCGAAATGGTCGAACTGGTATCTTGTCAGCAAATCTAACAGTCCAACGGCTCTTTTATTATCGATGTTGGCCAACTCCGGGGACGTTTTCATTTTTAGCGAGATTCCCACGAGCGCTAGGCCGCTGATGATCACGAAAACAAAAAGCAGTATCAGACTCTTTTCGCCCGCACGGCATCTGAGCTCGGACATTGTACTCCGCCCAGAAAGGGACTCGTGAGAGGAAACTCCGCTAATAAATGAGCAACGCGACAACCACCCTTTCGACAATATACTAGTGCTATAAGCGCCCCCGTTGTCAAGGATCTTTAGAGCAAACTAACATCGGTCAGAGGACCTTATCCTTCAAACCTGTTCCATTCTAGAGGGCAGATTTGTAGCACAGTCTGAGGGAAGACGTCCCGGATTGCCAGGACCGAGCATCTATCGAAAGCGTTGGGGACCTGGTCTTCCTAACTGCGAGGTTCGTCCCCCCGTTCCAATGCCCTTCCAGTTGTTGCTAATAAAAGGCGCTAACGGAACGCGCGCCCGGCCCGATTCGAACGGGCGACGTGCGGATTCTAAGTCCTGTGATAATCGTCCGAGAGCCGGACGATGTCGTCTTCGGTCGAGCGGCCGATCCAGATCTCCATGAAGCGGGCCGGCGCCGTCCCGACGTTCCGGGCCCGGTGGAGGGCCCGGCGGGGGATGACGATCTCCTCGTCCGGGGCGGCGATCCAGACGCGGTCGCCGACGGTGATCTCGAGACCGGCGTCGAGGACGACCCAGAACTCGGCCCGGCGCTCATGGTACTGGAGGGACAGCCGGCCGCCCGGCTCGACGGTGATGATCTTGATGCTGCCGGCGTCCTCGTGGGGAAAGCGGCGGAACTTGCCCCAGGGGCGGATGTCCTCGATGATGCCGCTCCGGAAGCCGGGTTCGGGCGGGACCTTGTCGCTCACGGGCTAAAAGGGAACGTCGTCGTCGGGGCCTCCGGAGGCGCCTCCGGACTCGTCGCCCGACGGGAACTCGTCTTCGCCCGCGGCGGCGGCGCCGGGGCTGGCGCCGCGACCGTACTCGGTCAGGTCCCGGGTGTCCGAGGTGGCCGAGCTCTCTTCGCGCTTGCCGAGGAGGACGATGTTCATCGCCTCGACCTCGGTCTTGTATCTCTTGTTCCCGGAATCCTTGTCCTGCCAGCTTCGCGTCCGGAGCTTGCCCTCGATGAGGACCTGGCGGCCCTGGGCCAGGTACTTCTCGACGAATTCGGCCAGCTTGCCGAACACGACGATGTTGTGCCATTCCGTCCGGTCGGACGACTCGCGGGTGTTGGGATTGAAGAGCCGCTCGTTGGTGGCCAGGCTGAAGCTCGCCTTCCAGCGGTCCTGCTGGGGCATGCGGAACATCTCGGGCTTCTGGCCCAGGCGTCCGACGAGGATGACCTTGTTCAGGCTGTTGATGTCTCTCATTTTTCTGTCAGCTCCCGGATCTTGTCCTGGGCGATGCGGGCCTCCTCCTCGAGCGGATACTTGGCGACGAGGAGCTTGAGCGCGGCCAGCGCCTCCGGCTTCCGTCCGAGCTCGATGAAGCTGAGGCCCTTCTTGAGATGGGCCGCCGCGGCCTTGTCGCCCTGCGGATAGCTGACGATGAGCTCGTCGAAGGCGTCGATCGCCTCCTCGAACTTCCGCTGGCTGTAGCGGCACTCGCCGATCCAGTACAGGGCGTTGTCGGCCAGGGGGCTCTCCGGGAACTGCTGGCGGTAGAGCTTGAAGCTCTCGACGGCCAGATCGTAGTTCCCCTTGAGGTAATCGTTGTAAGCTACGGAGTAGGCTTCCTGGGGGGACATCGTCGGGGCCGGCACCGGGGCCGGCGGGGGCTTGGGCTCGGACTTGGCCGCCGTTTGAGGGGCCGGCTTCCGGTCCTCCCCCGTACCTCCGCCAGCGGCGGCCGCACCCGCCGCGGCGGCCCCGGCAGGAGCCACGACCGCGGTCCGGGCGGCCAGGTCGGCCGAGATCTTCTGAAGCTCGAGCGTCAGCTGGTCGAGCTTGCGGACGATGTCCTGGTACTGGGCGGGGAGCGCCCTCAAGCCTTCCTGGGCTTCGGCCTGGCCGGCGATCGATTGGCGGAAGAGGTCGGTCAGGATCTTGAGCTGGTCCTGGAGGGCCTTGATGACCTCGGCGTTCTGATCGGCCAGGCCGCGGAGCTCTTGGACCTGCTGCTTGAGGATCTGGACGTCGTCGTAGACGACCTCGATGGCCTTCTTGCTCTTGTCCTGACCGGCTGCGGCCAGGGCCAGGCCGGCGAGCAAGAAGGCCCCGAGTCGAGCGCGTCGCAAGTCTTACTTCTCGATGACGAGGAACTGGGCGCGCCGGTTCATCTGCCAGGCGCTCTCGTCGTGCCCCGGATTGATCGGCTGGCTCTTGCCATAGGAGATGATCTTCATCCGGTCGCCGGCGATGCCCGAGGACAGGAGATAGTCCTGGGCGGCCTTGGCCCGCTTCTCGCCGAGGGCGAGGTTGTATTCCTCGGTGCCGCGCTCGTCGCAGTGGCCTTCGACGAGGATCTTGACGGTCTTGAACTTCTTCAGCCAACCCGCGTTCCCGTCCAGCGTGCCCCGGGCGTCGTCGCGGACGAGGGCCTTGTCATAGTCGAAATAGACGGTCCCGAGCGGCTTTTCCCGGTTGATCTGGTCGAGCGACTTCTGGAGGAACAGTTCCTCTTCCGTCAACTGGGGTTCCTGGACGACGGGCGGCTCGACCTTCTCGACCTTGGGCTGTTCCTGGGTCTGCGGGGGCGGCGGGGGGACTTCCTTGGGTTTCTTCTTGCAGGCGACGGCGAGCGAGAAGATGAGCACGATCGCGAGCGAGTAAATGATCAGCTTTTTCATAGAACCTCCTAGGAATCGCGTCTCGGGCCTACGAGGCCGGCGGGGCGACGCTTTTTTCCAGCCTCCTTATACTCCGTATCAGGCGGGCGTGTCAATACGTCTTTCCCCTGATTTCGCCAAATTCCCCCCTTGAGGCTACCCCCGGCAAAAGCTAATCGGTCCAATTGGGGAGCTTGTTCTCGCCCCGGTCGGTCAGCCGCCTGAGGTTGGCCCCGTCGTAGTCGATGGTGTAAAGCTGGATCGAGCCCGAGAGGTTGGAGGCGAAGACGAGGTGGCGGCCGTCGGGCGACCAGCTCGGCGTCTCGTTGCGGACGTTGTTCTCGGTGATCTTGCTGATCTGGTTGGTCCGGAGGTTGAGGACATAGATGTCGAAGGTGTTGTCGACCCGGGAGACGAAGGCGATCCGCTCGCCGGTCGGGGCCCAGGCCGGCGCGTCGTGGTAATTGCCGCCGAAGCTGGCCTTGCGGACGTTCGAGCCCTCGGCGTCCATGATGTAGATCTGGGGCGTGCCCTGACCGAGCCGGTCCGTCGTGAAGGCGATCTCGCGTCCCGTGGGCGACCAGGACGGGGCGGTCTCGATGGCGGCGTTGTAGGTCAGCCGCTTGGTCTTCTTCGTCTCGAGGTCCATGACGAAGATGTCGGCGTTGCCCTCCTCGGCCATGGTCGAGCAGAAGGCCAGCTTCTTGCCGTCGGGGGAGAAGGCCGCCGAGTAGCTCGTGCCCTTGACGGCCACCGGCGTCTCCGTGCCCTCGTAGATGTTGCGCAGGTAGAGGCCCGCGTTGCCGGCCCGGTACGAGGTGAAGGCGATCGTCCGCTGGTCCGGGGACCAGGCCGGCATGTAGTCCTTGATCTTGTTGAAGGTCACCCGGGTCGCGGCCGCCCCGTCGTAGTCCATCATGTAGATCTCGTCGTTGCCGTCGCGGTTGGAGACGAACGCGATCTTGGTCGTGAAGATGGGCTTCTCGCCGTGGAGCTTCAGGAGCTCGTCGGCCATCTTGTGGGCGACGAGGCGCAGGCCGTTTTTCTCGGCCTGGTAGCGCTTGCCGACGATGAAGCGCTCGCTCTTGACGTCATAGATCTTGCCGTCGAAGACGATGCGCCCGCCGTCCTCCCGGACCTCGCCGGTGACGAGGAGCCGGGCCTGGATGGAATCCCAGTCCTTGAACTGGATCTTGTCCGGGTCGAGGCCGCGGATGTAGGCGTAATACTCCTTGGGCAGGAGCTGGAAGATCCGGCTGTACTTGATGTCGTCGGACAGGGCCTGGCGGATCTCCTGGGCGGCCGCCTGGGCCGTCGGCGAAGAGCCCCGGACGATGAAGTCGGGCAGGGCCAGCGGGATCATGGGCATGCCTTCGCTGATCTTCAGGATAACTTCCTGCTGGGCGAAGGCCCCGGCCGCGAAGAGGGCCATCAGGCCGATGAGGAGCTTTTTGGTGTGCGTCATTTGGCGTGCTCGAAGACGAGAGTGATTCCGAGGTACTGGCCGTCGTACTCGTTCGGGAGGGGGGCGAAGGGCGCCGCGGTCTGGATGGCCCGGCGGGCCGAGAGGTCGAACGACTCGACCCCGCTCGAGACGTCGATCTTGATGTCGGAGATCTGGCCGTTCTTGTAGATGCGGAAATAGACCTGGGTTTGCAGGACGCCGCCGACGCCGGGGTCGACGAGGGCCTGGAACCAGTTGGCCGTGATCTTGTCCGAGATCATCTGGAGGTAGAACTGGAAGGGGAAGCCGGCGACGCCGAAGGGATCGCCCGCGCCGGCCCCGGTGCCTCCGCCGGTCCCGCCGCCGCTGCCGCCGGCGCCCGTGCCGAAGCGCAGGCCGAAGCCGGAGCCGCTCGAGTCCGCGCCCGCCGCGGCGTTCACGGCGTCGGCGGCCGCGGCCGTCGCGGGCTCGGGCTTGGCGATGGCGGCCTTCTTGTCCGACGTCTTTTTGCCTGACTTCGGCTTGTCCACCGGGTGGGTCAGGGAGCTCGCGGGTTCGGACTTGATCTTGGAGGGCACGGTCAGGTCGCGCAGGGCCGGCTTCTTCGGCGCCGGGAGGGGTTCGGTCTTGGCTGCGACGCTGCCGCCTCCCGGTCCGCCGCCCGTCCCCCCGCCTCCGCCGCCCATGAAATTGACGTACTGGACCAGGCCTTTTTGCGGCGCCCGCGAGAATGAGGGCGAGACGATGACGAGGATGAACAGGCCGACGTGGAGGATGGCGGACAGGACGACGGCCCGCTTGAAGGCCTGAGGAAGGACCAGCCGGGCGGGGCTCATTTCTTCTTGTCTTTGACGTCGATCGGCTCGGTCAGGATGCCGATCAGCTCGACCCCGGCCTTCTTGGTGATGTCCATGATGCGGACGACGACGCCATAGGGCAGGTCCTTGTCGGCCTGGAGGTAGACGACCTTCTTCGGTTTGTTGGCGAAGTACTCGGTCAGCCGGCGCTCGAGGAGATTGATGTTGATCGTCGAGTCGCCGATATGGACGTACTGGTCCTTGGTGACGGTCAGCGTCAAGCCCTCTTCGGCCGGCTTGGTGTCGGTCTCGGCCTGGGGCAGGTTGATGCCGATGCCCGACTGCATCATCGGCGCCGTGACCATGAAGATGACGAGGAGCACCAGCATGACGTCGATGAACGGCGTGACGTTGATCTCGGACATGTGCGTGCCGATCTGCCTCCGGCGAGAGGGGCCCGACGGCAAGCCTTGCATGCTAAGAGCCATGGAGTCTCTCCGCGATGCTCAGGAATTCGAGAGAGAAATCCTCCATGTCGGCGATGATGTCCTTGATCCGGCCGAGAAAATAGTTGTAGGCGATGACGGCCGGCACGGCGGCGAAGAGGCCGACGGCCGTGGCGATGAGGGCCTCGGCGATGCCCGGCGCGACGACCTGGAGGCTGGCCGAGCGCATGGCCCCGATGCGGACGAAGGAGATCATGATGCCCCAGACCGTGCCGAACAGGCCGATGAACGGCGAGACGCTTCCGGTCGTGGCCAGGAAGAACATCATCTTCTCGAGCCGGGAGACCTCGGTGTTGGAGGCCTTGAGCAGGGCCCGGTTGAGGCTGTCGGTCCTCTCGCCGGTCCAACTGTCATCGCCTTTGGCCTTCGATTGATAAACCAGCTCTTTGTTGCCGGCCAGGAAGATGACCGCGAGCGGGCTGCCGCGGAGTCTTTTCGCGGCCTCGTTGACCTCGCCCAGGCTCTTGCTCCGGCGGAAGGCCTCGAGGAAGCGGTCGGATTGCCGGAACGCGGTCTTGAGCGTCTTGGCCTTGAAGAAGATGATGGCCCAGGAGAAGACGGAGAAAAAGACGAGCAGCAGGAGGATGAGCTGGACGACGATGTCGGCATCGGCGATGATTTTGAAGATGTTGATATTCATGATTATCCGAGAAAAAAAGTAGCACACGCCCGAGACTCTGTCAAATGAGCGGATTGAAGGCCGGGCGG
>Ga0208980_10002655_pt1 | contig 10820 bp, 5 predicted proteins | sample WetSurMetagenome_3_FD_187993 | JGI IMG/M metagenome (GOLD analysis project Ga0208980, IMG submission 187993) | Wetland microbial communities from Twitchell Island in the Sacramento Delta, sample from surface sediment Aug2011 Site A1 Bulk (version 2) | ecosystem: Environmental > Aquatic > Marine...
TTCGCCTCAGGATAGAATTTTTCACGGAGCCGTTCATCGAGTGCCCTTTCCGTCCATAAAATATGTACCAAACCATCCGGCCCTGCCCACAGATCGGAGGGAAATATCCATCCGCAGGTTGCTTCACGGCTGGCTATCTCTATCCACGGATGAAATTTGCCTGTAGTAATATTGTCACTCCAGGTGTAGAACAATCTTCTGAAATCGTAATCCCACTCCTTGCCAGTTAGCTCTCTCTTGAACTTGCGCCACTCTTTTTTAGGCTCAATAATATCGCTGACGCCGCAAAAATACACTGCTTTATTTTTAAGCATTACATTTGGATAGCAGGTGCGGATTGGCTCTGGCTCTTCATAATCCGAACCAAAAGGCCACTCCAGCCTGCCCTGGGCTGACCACTTACCGCTTGAATCAAGAAATGTCCATTCGGCATGGGTATACTCAATATTCTGCAAAAGGATGAGTTCACCTGACTGTCCGTCGGCTGCAAAGCTTCGGTATGAGTGTTCTGTAAATGGAGGGTTGCCTGACCAGACAGGCAGCAGCTTTTCTGATTTCAGTTGGTCACCCGTTTTTTTGAACTGCAGGATCTCAGGTTTTGCAGGACCATTGTATGTATCCGGCAGCGTAAGAGTCGGATTTGCTGAAAGGAAGAACCTCCCGTCGTGAAAGGCAGCCATCGGGCTTGGCTCCCTGGTACGGTCCTCCTTGTCAACAATCTTTTTAATCCAGCCTTTTTTCGATCTTTCAAAGAGCATCCAGCGGCAGTTGTTCAAGGGCTTCCTTTCAGGGATTGTTTCAAGCCCGCTGGCAAATACCTCTTTCCCGACCCGAACTATGGTTGTCGAACCTGCGCACCACATTGGTCCCGCACCGTTATCAGCCGGTACAAACTGATATACCTCCTCCTCCGCATCAACAAGAGGTTTAAGAAGAGGAACGCCTGTGCACTTTTTTGAAGTGCTAAAAATTGAATTAAGACCTGCAGTTCCTGCAGCAAGGCCTCCTATGGCTATACCGGCCGATCCCAGAAGCCCCTTTTTAATGAATTCCCTTCGCCTGGTCATGATTAAGATCTGTATTAATTAAAATTGCCAACCCACATTAACTACAATATTGCGTCCCATATCATAAAGACCATAGTATTTAAGCCTCGACAAATGATCATAATATAACTGGTCAGCGAGGTTACGGCATGTAATAAGGATGCGCACTGCCCTGACAGTAATGCCTGCACCTGCATTCAGAATCCAGTAGCCCGGAGTGCGAGCTTCCATTGCATCTGTATTCTTCTGTTCCTGGGTAAAGTTTACTCCGAAAGAAACAAAGACATTCTTCAACTCATCGTTCTTCACCGGCAGAAAAAGTTTGCTGTCAAACAACAAACGGTTTGCCGGGATCATCGGAAGCCATGAACCGTCATCCCGTTTTGCATCAAGGTATGAATAATCTGCCGAAAAACTGCAAAGAGAAGCTTTTTCTAAAGTCACTCCAGTTTCAAATCCCCTGAGAGTAGCATTAGTCTGATCATAGCGAAATATACTGTATCCATCGATCGTTTCATCTGTGGGACGCAGATAAATATAATCACGGAACCTGTTATTGAAAACTGATCCCCTGACAGTCAGCCATTTAAACTGCCACGAAGCTGAAACATCCATATTCAGGCACTGTTCAGGCTTCATATCAGGATTGCCAATATACCAATGCGTGGTACCCTCGTGTAAGCCATTTGCCGACAATTCGGCAAGGTTGCCTGAACGGAAGCCTGAACTGAGATCGAATTTTAAAAGAAGGTTTTTATAACTCAGGCTCTCGCCAATAGAACCTGTCAGGTCGTCGAATCCCCTGCTGAAAGGAGGGATTGTACTTTCCGGCGCATTTAGCGATCCGGTCTGATATGTAATTATCTGCCTGTGATCATACCGAAGCCCGGTCTCAAAATTACCGCCTATTTTCCCTTTTAAATGTCTGAACTTAGCATAACTGAAAACTGATCCTTCTGCAATGGATGCATCCGGAACAATAATCCTGCTGCCATAATTTGTATTTTTCTGGAACATTCCTGCCAGGCCATTGGTCCAGCTCCACCTGTTACCAAACTGTTTTTTAAGGTGTGTGTTAAGGGAAACTGTGTTCAGCGACAAATAGAGATCTTCATCCTCTGAACGTTCCATTTCCCGACGGAGGTTATTCTGCAATCCAATGGTTGTTTTCCATTCTGTAGTCTCATTAACGTTCAGAGAATTGATGCTCGAGAGAATAATCGAAAGAACTTTCTGATGTGCATCTTCAAACTCACGGCTTAACCTCGGCTCCTCTTCACCTTCCTTAAGATCAGCGGAATCTGCTATAAATCCGAATTGATTCCAGGAAGCCAGAATACGGTTTTCAGATTTAAAGCGTGAACGGTCGATAATGTAGCCGAGTTTGAGGTTATACATGGCAAAGCGGGTATTAGGTACCCGGTTCCCTTCTCCGTCAGAATAGTCTGCATGACTTTCTATTCCGGCCCGCATCATAAACAGGTTTTTTCCGGATTTTCTGAAACCATAGTCAAGTCCGGCACCATACGTATTTGAGAACAACTTGAAATTGAGATTTTGGGTAGTCTTTTCCTGTTCCGGCCAATCCTCCTCAACAATATTAACAACTCCTCCTAATGCATTTGATCCGAACAGGAGAGAGGCGGGCCCCTTTATCAATTCCACCCGCCCTACGCCTGCATCAGACAGCCCCAGCCCATATTCGTCCTCCCACTGCTGATCTTCCATTTTAAGTCCCGCCGTATAAACAAGTATCCGGTTCCCGTAAAGGCCGCGTATTACAGGCTTCGAAATTGCTCCGGTAGTCAGCTGGCTTACCCCCGGCAGAGTTGAAAGTGCTTCAGAAAGTGTCTGTGAACCTTTTTCTTTCATCTCCGAATTTGTCATTGCAATTACCTGCCGACTGCTGGAGGTAAATGTTGGCTTCTGCTCTGAGACAAACACTGAATTCAATACGATTGTCTTTGCAGAATCAGCCTGGCCGGTTAATCTGATACTGCTGGAAGCAATAATTATGAAAATTAGAATGCTCTTACAGGATTTCTTCAACATCTCAATAAATAATCAATTTTATACAGCGACTCTACTTTTGAACCGATTTGATAAGCGAGATAAGCGCTTCTGAAATTTTCTCCTCAGCATGGGTTTCAAGCAGGCTTCCTGAACACAGCCATGTCTCATAACCTCCAAGGATGAATTGCGAAGCAGGCGGAACATACCCAAACTGACCGTTGGCAAGGGAGATCGAAAAATAATATTTGCACGCTGCATTTTTTCTGAGCTTTAATCCTGTCTCTGCAAAAAATTCTCCCGGAAGCGTTCCTATTGTACCCTCGCCTATCCTGATGGCCTGAAGCGGCAGTGAATAGAAAAGCGGTTCGTAAAAATCAAGCTTAACGATATCCAGCGCATAGGAACTTCTAATATCGTCCGATGCTTTGTCAGCTGTTCCCAGTTTTGTAAAATCCGTTTCCATTACTCGCTTCTTTGCCCATGCCAGAACCTCCGGAGCCGGCAGGCGTCTGCTGACTTCGATGTGAGTATCCTCAACCTTAAATGGAGGATTAAACGACCATTCAAGAGATTTCATGGAAACAATTATGGAATCTGAAATATCGCCTGCAATTAATTTTATCTTTTCATAATCACCTGACGGATAGTTCTTTGTTAATTTAAAATCAAAAGTATTAACATCTCCGCTTGTACCATTGCTCATAATCCCGACAAATCCATTACCTGTTTTCAGCTTTCCCTTAAGCTGCTTATCAATCTCTCCGTAATAGTCACCTGAAATAGTGTTTGCAGGGAATCCTCCGACATAATGGGTGGAGTAATTTGAAAGAATGCTTATCCATTTATCATCGGTGGTTTTGACGGCCAGATAGGTTACCTGCGGATCGACCGGACCTGCAGGTTTGTCGAGAAATTCACTGCCTGCCGGAGGATTCATCCATACCTTATCCTCATTTCCAAACGGGTCAGACATCGGGAAACCCGGCTTCATATACCATCTTCTGCAGGATACATGTTTTGGAACATCCACATGGCCCCAGGCTATCTTTGCTGGTCTGATATTAGTGAGTGCAAGAACGACCGACCTGGCAATTTTACCGGGCAGCCAGAGACGGTAGCTCAGGTCAGCCTGAACAGTTGCAGTTTCAATAACCGAGCCAGTCGAATGAGCATGGTTACAGGATATCATAACATCAGCAGGCAGCAAGCCTGTCAGGCTTTTGATGAGAGACTTGGCATCATTTATAATACCTGCATCAAGCGTCATATTATCGACAACAACAAAGACAAACTTTTGCCGGCCGTTATCAAAAGCGAGAGCCCTGGTATATAAAGAATCGTGAATTACCCTGGCATAACTGGGTAAGAAATCTCCATTGATTATGGTACCAACAGGGGGTGTAACATTTACCCTGGCAGAGCCTGCCTTAATTGGAAACTGAGCGGAAACGGCTACCGGGATTAATGCAAATAGTATTATAAGTGTTTTTAATTTCATAACTTTATTGTTACTGTTTATCCCATTCAGTCAAATATAATATAATATAACTATTGGAAATCATGATTAAATCAAGTTTTTATATAAGTATAATTTATCTTTTTGTGTGGAAGAATTGAGGGATCTTCCAATCACTAAACAGAATATTTTGTTAATTCATTTGTGTCAATAGGCAGATACTTCTACAATAGTGATAGAGGGAAAAAGATGTGATGAAAGATTAGCTTTTAAAGGAGGAGAAACTTTTTCTTATCACATTATTAACAATTCACTCTTAACTTGACGTCTATGCCTTTCCAGGGAGTAAGTAGTTTTTCTTACTGAATATCTCTCAATAATCTTTCTTAAGATCAAATGTTTTATAGAAATCAGGCAGAGGATCTTCAGGCTTTATTTCAATCCTTGTACTCTCCATGCCCATGATCTGGATTTTCTGCCAGAATTGAATTTCATGGTCAAACCTGGCCAGTGCGGCTCCAAGCTTAAACCGGGTGTACTCGTTAAGATAAGCCTTTTCATAATCCGCCTTCAGTTCGCTGTAGTAATCAATAAGGTCTGTGGCCTTAGAATGGCAATGGCCTGCCAGATCATAGTAGAGCAGAAAACCGTTATACTTGCCTTTCTCGGCCGGACTGGTCCACCTCGTATGAATATATTCTGCGAACAGTGCCCTCATCGACGTATATTCGATCATCCTGCAGACGACATTCATTGACTGCACCATCGGATCATCGGGATATTTCTTTTCAAGAACGATCAGTGCTTCAAGCGCATCCTCAGCGGCAATTCTTGATTTTTGAAGAACCTCCTTGTTGTCACGCACTTTTTTAAGAAAATATTCCCGGAACGGATCTACCCAGGCCTGGTTCTGTGATGCCTCTGAAAAGACCTGTGTGAGATAATCGTTTGATTCCTGTGCCTTATTCAATGCTTTCAAAATCATGGTACGGTAAAAGGCATCATCATAGTGCTGAAATGCATATTGTTCCACAAAATGCTTCTTATCAGGGTTATCCTTCTGCCATGAACCGACAGCGGTATATGCTATCTGAACCAGCGACGGCCTTGTAAGCGTGACCATTGCATCTGTCCAGAGACACTGTGTCATGCCGATAGCGCCTTTCCTTTTTCCCAGGGGTAAAAACATGTCAGCATTATCATACGATATCTGGGTACTATAGAAGTCGTTCCAATTGTCAATCGAGGGCTGGACAAAATACTTCAGCTTGTTTTTATTCATTACATCTATCCATTTGTTCATCTGGGTCGTATCGGTATGGTAATACCATGCAGGATAATAGAAATCCTTGGGCACATTCTTAAACTGGTCCATCAGGCTCTCATTCACAAATATGTCCATCCAGGCCATGCCTGTTTTTCCTTTAGCCCTTAAAAGGTCTGCAACATAGCTGAGCTGCTCAAGAAAATATTGATTGGCATCAATAACTTTACCATCTTTTAACGGAGCCACACCGTCTGCCTGCATTCTTGACAGCCTTCTGGTGAACCAAGTCTCGTCAAAACCAATATGGAAAAATGGACTCGGAAAAAGGTCTGATATCTCATAAACCATTTTCTTCACCATCTCCCGGGCCTTCGGATTGGTCGGATCAAATTCGAATCCATAATCGCCTGTGCTCAAGGAAGAGTATTTCTCAATTCTGAAAATATCGTGCAGATGCCCGTACATCGCCTGAAACGGGACAATATCCACGTGTCTCTCCCTTGCATATTCAATGAGTCTCCGGATGGTCGCTTTTGACACTTTTGACTTATAACCCACCAGTGGGAAGGAATCGAGCTCAATGCTGGATTCTGAGTAAAACATGAACTGATTGCTTTTAAAACGTGCCAGCTCATCAATTATATCTTTTGCAAAATCCTCATTATAAACTGCCCCCTCAGCAAAGGCAACAAGCAATCCTCGATATGGAAAGGCCGGGTAATCATTAACTTCAGCTTCAGTAAAATAGGATTCATTGCCGGCTCCCTCAGCCATTTGCCTGAGGGTCTGAACAGCATACCATGCTCCGGCAGAAGAATTGCCATTAATAACAATACCGTTCTTGTCTATTTTCATTGAATACGCCTCCCTGCATTTCGGACCTGAAGATTCGTTCAACCCTGGTAATGCAGGAAGATTTCCATGGCTGATCTGAACCTGCTTTCCTTTCTTCTCGCTTATTACAGGCACGGTGATCCCGGTGCGGCTTTTAAGAAATCCGGCAAGTTCATTCGCATTGAAAAGATCTTCCGGCGCAGATTGAGCAGACAGGTAAATTGTCAGTTCAGCTATCCTGAGCTGGTTCTTGCCGTACTTAATTTGCTGAGGTTGCGGAAGAAGTAATGGGTGGTCCTGAGCTCTGACCATTAAAAAGGAAAGAAAAAGAAACAGAAAGATTATTGCTTTTTTCATTGCAGGTTAAATTTATGATGCTATTTATTAAATATCCGGACAACAACGCACTGGTGAGGTTTGACACTGCCAGTGAAATGATCTGTGAACCGCCCGAGGTCTGCGTGCTTCCATAAGTCTCTGACCTCCCTTTCTCCATTAATTCCTAATTCCTTCCATTCGATGCGGATGTTCTTTTCTTCCGAGTCATTCCTGTTGAGCAATCCGACAGCCCATGAACCATCGTCCATAGGTTTTGCAAACACCTCGGAATCTCCATCGTCCCGGATTCTTTTTGCCTGTTTCCCAAGCGGATCCTGATTCACAGCAATAATTTCCCTGTTCATCAGAATCCCTTTTATGTCGTTGTTCATATTGCGGATATCGTTGCCTGCGAGAAGCGGAGCAGCCATAAGGCACCAGAGGCTCATATGGGATCTGTACTCTTCAGGCGTGCATCCTTTAGCTCCGGCCCTGTTTACTACAGTTGTTTTGCTTGTGTCAATGCCAACAACAAGCATATCAGGATCATTCCAGTGACCCGGACCGGCATAGTCAGCCAGCGGAGCATTCATATCCAGTATCTGCATTATGCTGTTTGACCCGGCATTGTAAACATCAAGGAGCCATGCATTACGGATATCAAGAGTTGTTCTCCAGTAGTTTCCTCCGACCGAAGCGGCCCATTCATACGGTTTGCGCCCTCCGGCCTGACCGTGGGGGGGAATACCCCCCTCGCCCCATTCGCAAATGCTGAACACAATTGATCTGCCTGTTTTTTTCAGCGCCTCTGCCATTCTTTTATACCTTATGATAGCCGTATCCCTTGACGGAGGTGCATTGCAGTAGTCATATTTCAGCAGATCGATTCCCCAGGACGCAAAATCCTTTGCATCCTGCTCTTCATATCCATAGCTGCCCGCTACACCGCCGCAGGTAAGATTGGCGGCATCGGAATAAATTCCAAGCTTAAAACCTTTGGAATGAACATAGTCTGCCACTGCTTTGATCCCATTAGGAAACTTCACAGTGTTTATCTGTATCTTACCATTCGCATCACGGTCAGGCAGCTGCCACAGGTCATCAATATTAATATACTGATATCCAACATCTTTCATTCCAGACGACGCCATGCTGTCGGCAATCTGCCTGATGAGTGAATCACTTATATTAACATCAAAGGTGTTCCAGCTGTTCCAGCCCATTGGCGGAGTAAGAGCCAGCAGATCTCCGATCTTTATTATCAGCTTACTGCTGGTGATCCCATAATTGTTTTTGGCAGTGATTGTTACAATATAATCGCCTTTTTCTGTTACACTTCCCGCTATAATTCCGGTTGATGCGTCAAAATGAAGCCCCGGAGGCAATCCTTCCGCACTCCATGTTACAGGTCTGGCCCCCTCGGTCGGAATATAAAACAGGAATGGCGTCCCGGGATAACTGGCTGTGACAAACGGAGGATTAATCACAGGTGCCGATTCATTTTTTGCTTTTACTCTGAGGCATCCTCCGGTGAGAAGAGATATCAAAACAACAATACTAACTATACGCATTTGCTTGAAGGTTTTATTTATCCGAATTAACAGTTTAATGAAAAAGCTGTTCCATCTTTATCAAAGGTTAAGACTGCCCGGAATATAAAAATATAAATAACATCTGATGGATAGTAATACTAATTTCCTGAATTATAGTATTATGATATCGCATTTTACTGCCGGAGCTCTTCGCTTTTATTGGTCACCTTTGTACATCTTTTTAAAGAAACTGCCTGTAATGTTTTATTTGATGGAGAGGACGCTACAGTCATATTTGTAAGCTTCAAACTATTAACCTCAACAGCGTCAACGGCATAGGTATAATAGTTGGCCTCAACTCCATCCCACCCTATGCATCCCTGGTTAAAATATACATTTTCAGCATTTTCTATATACACAACCGGAACATCTGATTTATAAATTTCTTTGCCTGGTATAATATTGGGCCGGAGGTCGAAATTGCCGCCACTTGTCTTTTCCAGGGCGCTTTTTTTCAAAATGAAATCGAAATTTGTAAAATATATATTCCGCAATTTTGTCTCGTCAGAGGCATACATCAGTATTGAATTTTCACCCCTGCAGGTAATATTTTCAAAAAATATATTCCGTATAAATCCCACCCTGTCATTCTTTACTCCCCGCATGGCCGAAATTTTTATCGGCTCCCCGTTACCCCACCAGTCGCCGGTATGCATCCGGGTTTCGATCCGGATATTGGAAAAGTTAACGTTCTGCACCGATCCCGAATCTCTTACAGTTATATTGATCCCGCAATTGGAATCGTATATCGTAATATTGTCGAAATTATAATTTGACATTGAATTCTGATCCCAGCCTCCTATCCGGATAGCGCTTGATCGTGACCGGAGAATGCAATTGGATATATTGATATTCTGAGAAGGCTGTATGATGTCCCTGTAACCCGGATCACCAAAATGATGTGCATAGCCTGCAAGGACAATGGCATCATCTCCGCATGAGATTATACAGCCGGAAACATTGACATTGCTGCTGGAGTTTATATCCAGTCCGTCGCTGTTGGGGATCAGAAGGTTATTATCTATTGAGATGTCAGTTACCTGAACCCTGTCGCAGTGAACTATCAGGAAAGTCCAGTAGGGTGCATCGACAACTTCAAAATCCTTAAGGACAACATCGGTGCAGTTGCTGAAGATAATCATTTGATGGTAGCGCTCTTTCGGCATAACAGGTCCATCTCCAAGCCCGCTTTCAACCTTCCGGAAATCAAATTTCTGACGGATATAATTATTCACATCACCCCTGATAACCTTTGCGCTGTCCTTGAACATGAACTCCATTCCCTGACCGAATATTCTGCCCTGACCTGTAATTGAAACATTATGAGAATCTTCAGTGTAGAAAACGCCTGCAGGTTGTTCATTATGCTTCTGGTATTGTAAAAGATCGGTAGTTGCTTTCAGAACTGCTCCGCTTTCGAGATGGAATTCAACATTTGATTTCAGATTAAGCGTGCCCACGAGGTATTCACCCTGTGGAATGTAAACCACTCCTCCTCCGTTTATGAAACATCTGTCAATGGCATTCTGAATCTGGAGGGTTGTGAGATCCTTGCCGTTGTTTTTGGCCCCGAAATCCATGACATTATAAACAGCCGATTCTGAAGCCAGACAAAGAACTGCAAATAACAGGCAAATAATAATTCTCTTCTTCATAGATTTCTCGTTATTAATGATATCTATTCTTTGTGATCCTTTGTGTAACCCTTTGTCTCCTTTGTGTTTAAGAAGTTATTAAACACAAAGAACACTAAGTAATGCACAATGGGCACTAAGGCTGTGAATTGAAAAGTCTAATTCTGAAATAAACTCTTGTTCGGAGCAGGTCCCATAACAAACTCCAGAATGCTTCCGTTCATTATCTCTTCATGGGTGATATATGATCTGTAAAGCGTTTTACCGTTTAGCTTAACCTCCTGTATATATTTGTTTTCCTTCGAAGCCAGAGGAGCCTTGATAGTGAAATATTTTCCGGGAGAAATCTCAAGCCTTCCTTCCTGAACTACAGGTGAACCGAACTGATATTTAAGGTCTGAAGGATTAACAGGGTAAAACCCCAGAGCGCTTAAGACATACCACGCCGACATCTGTCCACAGTCTTCGTTGCCGCATAACCCGTCAGGGGTATTTTTGTACATCGTGGTCTGAATCTGTCTGTTGAGTTCCTGGGTTCGCCATGGCCGGCCGCAATAATTAAAAAGGAATGTTGTGTGATGACCCGGTTCATTGCCATGGGCATAAGCGCCTATCAATCCCGAAATATCAGGAGATGCCTTTTCACCCTTGACCCCTTCG
>Ga0208980_10002656_pt1 | contig 10820 bp, 9 predicted proteins | sample WetSurMetagenome_3_FD_187993 | JGI IMG/M metagenome (GOLD analysis project Ga0208980, IMG submission 187993) | Wetland microbial communities from Twitchell Island in the Sacramento Delta, sample from surface sediment Aug2011 Site A1 Bulk (version 2) | ecosystem: Environmental > Aquatic > Marine...
CTGTTCGAAAAGGGCCGGCTGATGTCGGCCACCAGCCGCTCCTCCACCAAGATGCTGCACGGCGGCTTGCGCTACCTCGAACACGGCCGTCTGGGGCTGGTTCGCGAGGCGCTTCACGAGCGCTCCTGGTGGATTCGGCAGGCGCCGCAACTGGCCGGGCCGCTGGAGTTGCTGATCCCGATTTACCGGAACGGCGAGCGCGCCAGGTGGCTCGTCGGCGCCGGCATCAGGCTCTACGATCTCCTAGCAACGGGATCCGGATTTCCGCGTGGCCGCTGGTACAGTGCCAATGAGGTTGCCGAGCGCTTCCCGGGCCTTAGACGCGACGCGTTGCTGGGGGCCTACGGTTACTGGGATGCCCGCATGGATGACTATCAGCTCGGCCTGTGGGCAGCGGAAAAGGCCAGGGAATCGGGGGCGATCATTCATGAACAGACGACCGTCCTCCGGATCGACCCTGCGACAGGGGCGGTTTCCACTGCGGGGTCGAACGCCTGTTACGACCGTATCGTCAATGTGGCCGGCCCGTGGGCCGAAAGGCTCCTCGCTACCTCGGGCGTCACCAGTGCCTACCGGCTTGACCTGATTCGCGGCAGCCACATCGTCGTCCCCGGCAAACTCGAGCAGGGTTGCGTTCTCCAGGTTCCCGGAGAAAAGCGCATCCTGTTCGTTCTCCCGCACGGGGAAGACACCCTGCTCGGTACCACCGAAGTCAGCCAGGCCGACCCTGATCGTTGCGCGCCCAGCGACGAGGAAATCGACTATCTGATCGCCAACTACAACCGTTGCTTTTTTGAGGTTATTGCGCGTCGGGATATAATTTCAATGTTCGCCGGCATCCGGCCGATTGTCGCCAGCAAGACCGATTTTTCCGCAGCCAGCCGCGAATCGGTCATCGAGCGCCAAGGCCGGCTGATCAACGTCTTCGGCGGCAAGTGGACTACCTCGCGGGCGCTTGCCGAAGCAGTCGTCACGAAGTCGCAGCATTAAGAGAAAACGGAACTCCAGTTCATTGACTCCGAAGCCCCGGACTGCTGGAGAGAGCCGGGCACGCCAGAATGGCAGTTACGTTCATGCAAAGGATTGACCATGCAAGTTGAAGCCATCTACAAACAGGGCCACCTTGAGTTCGTTAACCCCATAAAACTCAAGCACGACCACCTGCGACTGGTGGTCTTGGTGCCCGACGACGAAATTGAGACCCAATCCACCCCTTATGAACTGTCGCCTGACGTGCTGCGAAAAGCAGAAGAAATGCGTCAACGGATTGATGCAGCCCGGCGCGCTCCTCTGTCACCCGACGAAGAACTGCCAGAGATCACAGCCAAGGAACTGGAACGCATCGAAGCCTTTGAGCTTCGGGCACAAATGCGTCGTGAACAAGGTCGACCGGTATAAGCCATGGATCTGTTATTGGATATCAATATTGCCGTTGACATTTGCTCACGGCGCGCACCGTTTTTTGAGGTAGCTGACCTTGCTGTCGCCAAGTGCACAACGACGGGTGGACGATTGTGGCTGTATGCGGGCAGCGTGCAGACTCTCGAATACGTGCTCCGCAGCGAATTGCGCAATACCAACGCAAATGAGGGTATCAGTGCCACCGTTCGCCAACTGGCACAACAAACACGCAATACGCTTCAGGCCTTCGCCGCCGACAAATTCTGGCTTGCTGCCCTGGCTGGAGAAGGCAACGTATTCGACAGCACAGACCCTGAAGATGAGCAGCTTATCCTTGCGCTTTCGCGCTTCGAATTGGGCACCATCAAGCTTCTGACCCGTGACATCGCGCTTTGCGAACGCTACCCCCAATGGATGATTACACCGCAGGAATACCTTGAGGCTCCGCAGCGGGCAAGACCCATAAACTTCATCGACCTGGCAGGCCAGCAAGACAATTTGCGTCCGCAACTGGAGCGCAACCTCCATCGTGTGCTCCACCACGGCCAGTACATCATGGGCCCCGAAGTGGCCGAACTCGAAGGCAAACTGGGTGAATACACCGGGGCGAAGCACTGCATTACCGTCGCCTCCGGAACCGAGGCGCTGCTCATCGCCCTGATGGCCCTCGGCATCAAGCCGGGCGACGAAGTCATCACGACGCCCTTCACCTTCGTCGCCACCGCCGAGGTCATCGTGCTGCTCGGTGCGGTGCCTGTCTTCGTCGACATCGAGCCGGATACCTGCAATATCGACGCGAGCAAGATCGAAGCGGCCATCACACCGAAAACCAGGGTGATCATGCCGGTCAGCCTCTACGGTCAACCGGCCGACATGGACGAAATCAACGCCATCGCCGTCCGCTACAACCTTCCGGTCATTGAGGACGCGGCGCAGAGTTTCGGCGCCGAATACAAAGGCAGGAAGAGTTGCAATCTCTCGACCATCGGCTGCACCAGTTTCTTCCCGAGCAAGCCGCTCGGCTGCTACGGCGACGGCGGCGCGATCTTCACCAGCGACGACGGCCTGGCCAAGGCGATGCGCGAGATTCGCGTGCACGGGCAGGAGAAGCGCTATGTGCATACCCGCGTCGGCGTCGGCGGGCGCATGGATACGCTGCAGTGCGCGGTGGTCCTTGCCAAGCTCGAGCGCTTCGACTGGGAGGTTGAGCAACGCCTTAAGATCGGCGAGCGTTACAACAAACTGTTTGTCGGGAAAGTTCCGGTCGTCACCCAGCGCCCGGAACGCACCAGCGTCTTCGCGCAATACACGGTGTTTGTGGAAGACCGCGAGGCGATGCAGGAAAAACTCAAGCAGGCCGGGATTCCGACGGCGGTGCATTATCCGGTGTCGTTGCATCTGCAGCCGGCGTACCGCGATGGCTGTCGTGTGCGTGGCGGGGTCGAAGTCGCCGAACGGATGGCACAACGGGTGATGAGTCTACCGATGAGCGCAGATCTTGCCGAGGTCGAAATGCGCCAGATCGTTGCGGCATTCGGTTCGATCGCTGACTGATCGGGACGGTGAGTGGGAACGTTGGTTCGGCGATGGCAATGGTGGAGGTTTGATCGGATGGCGGGGCAGGGAGGCTTCTTGCGTTCCGTGTTGGTTCTCCTAGGGGGGGCGGGGGGGGCACATGCCATAAGTGCAATGGCCCTGCCTATCCTCACGCGCCTATACTCGCCCGCCGATTTCAACGTTCTTGCCGTCTTTTCGAGCCTGTTGTCCATCGTGGCTGTTGCAGCCTGCTTGCGCTTCGATATCGCCATTCCTATGCCAAAGGGTGATGGTGAAGCCTTCAACCTGCTTACGCTTGCTATCGGATGCGCCGTATTTGTTTCACTGTTGAGTGCTGCCGTGGTGTTGGTCGTGCCGTCAGGTCTGGCATACATGTTGGGCAGATTGGATGTAGAGCCCTATCTCTGGCTGCTGCCGTTCGGCATATTCATGGCTGGGGCGTACAGTGCGCTGCAGAACTGGTTCGTTCGGGAAAGAGCATTTCCTTTGATCGCGCGTAGCCGGGTCATTCAGTCGGCGGCGAGCGCCGGCTCCCAGATTGGTGGTGCCGGATTCGGAGTTGCCCCCACCGGGCTGATTTTCGGTTACCTCCTGAATACTGGGTCAGCCTGCGTGATCCTCGGATATCGACTTGGGCGTCAGACACATTTCAAACAATTTGTCGGAGAACTGTCGGGATCAAGCCTGAAAGAGGCATGGAAAGCCTACAGCCGGTTCCCGAAATTCTCCACGTGGGAAGCGTTGGCAAACAGTGCCGCGATTCAATTGCCAGTCATCCTCATCGCAGCAGTGGCGGCTGGCCCGGAGGCGGGTTATCTGCTCTTGGCCATGTCGGTCATCCAGGCACCCATGTCCCTCTTCGGAACCGCAATCGGGCAAGTCTATCTCTCCCGGGCGCCTGAGGCGCATCGGGAAGGCCGCTTGGGCGGTTTCACCGTGGAGGTCATCGGTGGGTTGATAAAGACTGGGGTCGGCCCATTGCTGGCCATTGGAGTTCTTTCACCATTGGTATTCGAACTCATCTTCGGTGAAGGATGGGGCCGTGCCGGATGGTTGGTGGCGTGGATGACTCCTTGGTTCATCATTCAGTTCCTCGCGTCACCAGTTTCAATGGCCATTCACGTAACCGGGCATCAGCGAGCGGCTCTCTTGCTGCAGCTATTCGGCCTAGTTCTAAGGGTGTCCGCCGTACTGGCGGCAGCGCAGATGTCAGGTACTCCGGTCAGCGAAGCCTATGCAGTGTCGGGTGCCCTGTTCTACCTAGTCTATTTTTGGCTGGCGATGCGGTGTGCGAAATGTGCCTGGCGGGAAGCGCTCGGGAGTTCAATAAGCGGCTTGGTCGTGACCGGTGTTTGGTTGGGTGCTGCAGTCGTGCTCGTCGTTATGCACATGTTCTTCCACACGAAAAATGTGGGATTTTGATGTAATGCATGACCGCGTTAATTTCAGCTTTGGCTATAGCGAGGCTTGGCAACGAGTGAAAGGTTCGTGCCGCCCTCTGGGTGACCAATGTTGAGTTTGCGACGAGATCAGACTTCGATGAAAGCTGACTTGCAATCCAAGGGCGGCACCCAGTCAGGGGTATTCTGGCTTCTCGTACTCACAACTATCTCGGGATTGGTCACGACATACAGTTCGAGGGAAGTCATCGAGGTATTTCGCGTTATCGCGGGCGCGATCGTGGTGTTCGCGGTAATTCGTGTCTTTCGAAAGGTACGTGTATCGCAATCTCTAATGGTGGCATTGGGGTTGTATCTGGTTGCGTTCTTCTATGCAGTTGCAGTTGCCGGCCTGACAAACGGACTGGAAGTCACCGGCCCCAACCTGTTGCTCGACTTCGCAATAACGGGGTGCGCGATCGTGCTGTTCGCAGCGCAGTTCCATCTATCCGGTTACGTGTTTCCAGCCAGGTTCATCGTTTGGTTTTCTATCTATGGCGTGTCTGGGATCCTGCTCACCTACCTGCTAGGTGGACTGACGCTTGATTTGCCGCCCCAGTTTGTTTTCGAGGTCGGGTCAGACCAGATCGGGCGCGAGGAAACGTATAGCCTCATGCTCACGGGGTTTTTCTCCATTGCTGCGATATTTGCGACGGTCGGTATGCTTCGTTCCGGCTTCGGATACCGCGGTCTGCGCTATGGCTTGCTGACCTTGTTATTTCTGGCCTTGGCTGTGCTGGCAGGCGGCCGAGGGGAACTGATTGCGGGTCTTTTCGTAATCCTGCTTGCCCTGCTTGATGATCGTCGCCTTCGAAAGCCTGCGTTGCTTCTCTTTTTCGTTCTGGCCGGATCGCTGGTGCTTTTCGGTTCGATGCCGATGGTTGACGACTTTGGGGTGTTGGAGCGCTTCCGTAGTCTGTTCGAAGGCGACTATAGCTATCGCGATGTCCTGCTTGGTCAGGTGGTCGATTTGTTGATCAACGAGCCTCGGTGCTTCCTGATCGGGTGTGGCCCCAGTTATTTTCAAGTGTACTACAGCTATGATTTTGGCCTCTACCCGCACAACCATTTTGCGGAAGCGGTGGTTATTTTCGGATTCCCGTTGGTTTCGATTGCGGTTGGCTTAGCTACACGCGGTGCGTTCTTGTATTACCGAAAAACTCGTGAGTTTGATCTCTTCCTATTGTTTTTTATTTACAGCCTCATTGTTGGTTTGAAGACAGGATATTTTCTCGGCAACTGGATCTTGAACGCCGGAATGTTGTTTTTCATTGGATTTTGTTTCGAAAGGGAGTTGCATGCTTTGAAACACGGACGCTTAAGTTCACTAGTCTGCAAACACGAGTCGGTTTCATAAAATTAATGTCTATACTAAATTATATCTACTCGAGAGCGTTGAAGAAGGCGCGGGGAGTTGCGCTTTCGGAGAGCGCTATTCATGAGAGTTCGAAGGTAGAATCTGGGTCTACAGTGGTTTGTTCTACGATGGCTAGGCATTCTTTTTGTGGTTACGATTGCTCAATAATCAATTGTGATATTGGTGCATTTTGTTCTGTCGCTTCAAGGGTCTCTATCGGAGGGGCAAGGCATCCGACGGAATATGTATCGACAAGTCCAGTCTTCCTTTCCCATAAAGATAGTGTCCGGGCAAAATTCGCGCGACACGACTATTTGCCTATTATCAGGACAGTTATTGGAAATGATGTCTGGATTGGTGAGGGCGTGTTGGTGAAGGCAGGGGTTACGATTGGTCACGGATCGGTTGTCGGTATGGGGTCGGTGGTCACTAAGGATGTTGAGCCTTATTCGATTGTCGCTGGCAATCCAGCAAGGTTGATCAGGATGAGGTTTGAGCGGGAAATTATTGATGCTCTTATGAAAATGCAGTGGTGGGAATTGCCCGATTTCGAGTTGGTGCGATTGGGGCCGGTTTTCAATAATCCTAGAGCAATGCTTCAGGCTGAAGGTTTGCTATGAGAATTGCTCACTTATGTCTTTCATGTTTCTATATTGATGGATTTTCGTATCAGGAGAATGAACTCGTTGCACAGAATGTTGCGGATGGTCATGATGTTTTTGTGATTGCTTCAACGGAAACATATGGCACTGATCGCAGGCTGGCCTATGTCGAGCCAAATGATTACATTGGTGCAGATGGTGCGCGAGTGATTCGTTTACCCTATAGCAATCTATTTCCGCATAGTTTGGCAAGAAAGTTGCGGGTGCATCCCGGTGTTCTTAGTCTTCTTGAAGATATCAAGCCAGATGTAATCTTGTTTCATGGTCTTTGTGGTTTTGAGTTACTCACGGCGTCAAATTATAAGCAGCTACATCCAGAGATTCGGCTATACGTTGATAGTCATGAAGACTTTAATAACAGCGCAAGATCATTGGCTTCGAAATACTTGCTACATCTTGGATTCTATCGCCCTATTCTTCATAGGAGCCTCGATTCGATAGACAAAATACTGTGCATTTCGGTGGATACGATAAATTTTGTCCGAGATTTCTATCGGATTCCTGCGGAAATGCTTGAGTTTTTCCCGCTGGGTGGAAAGTTTCTCGAGGACCACGATTACGAGGAATTGCGTCGTATAATCAGGACTCAACTCGCCGTTCCTGGACAGGGGACGGTTTTCGTTCAAACCGGCAAGATTGACCGGACAAAGAAGCTTGTCGAGTCCTTGCGGGCATTCACGGCGCTTGAAAATCCAGAATTCCGTTTTTTTGTCGCGGGGCACTTGCAGGATGACATTGCTAAGGACGTGCACGCACTTCTGCGTGCGGATGAGCGCATTCGCTTTTTGGGGTGGAAGACGCCAGATGAACTTCGGGCCCTGCTCTGCGCGGCCGACGTCTATGTTCAGCCAGGTACCCAGTCTGCAACGATGCAGATGAGCCTGTGTTGTCGGTGTGCGGTGATCCTTGACGACGTACCGAGCCACAGGCCGTTTATAGACGATAACGGTTGGCTTGTCGGAAGCGGTCTTTCACTTGGCGATGCCTTCCGGCTGGCTGCCGAAAGCAGGAATCGGCTGACTGCGATGTCAAAAAACTCGGCCGGCATTGCGTCGCGCCTTCTGGATTACCGGGCATTGGCCGCCAGACTCTACAGCTAGAAATCGATTTCTCAGATCAATTTTCGAGACTCTCGCATGACTAAGGATTACCAGCGACCGTACCAGATCTGCACTTGCTGCATCATGGATACGAGTGACCCGAACATCTCTTTCGACGATAAGGGTGTTTGCGACTACTGCAATAACTTCCGGGGCGAGATAAGGCCGAACTGGCATACCGATGCCAGGGGCGCTGCCGAGTTGGCTGTCTTGGCTGAGAAAATCGAGGCAGAGGGAATAGGCAAGGACTTCGACTGCATCATCGGTTTGAGCGGGGGGCTGGACAGTTCCTACGCTGCCTATGTGGCGAAGGAGAAAATGGGCTTGCGTCCGTTGCTGTTCCACGTTGATGCTGGCTGGAACACCGACCAGGCGGTCGGTAACATCGAGAAACTGGTCGATGGCTTGGGGCTTGATCTGTACACCGAAGTCGTGAATTGGCAGGCAGTGAAACGCATGCAAGTGGCCTTTCTTCGGGCCTGCATTCCGGATCAGGATCTGGTACAGGACGCGGCCTTTTTCTCAGGGCTCTACAAATTCGCGCGCAAGTACAAAATCAAGCACATCATCACCGGATCGAATTTCTCTACGGAATGCTGTCGAGAGCCCGAAGAGTGGGGTGGGTATCTAGGGATTGACAAACAGTTGTTTGGTGATATCTGGGCGAAGTGCGGTGATGGCAAGCCCATCGATGATTTTCCCTTGGTCGACATTTTAGTCTATAAGATCTGGTATCAGAAGGTGCTGGGGATGAAGGTGCATCACCCATTGAACTTGGTGCCTTATGTGAAGAGAGAGGCCGAAGATGAACTGGAGGGTCGGTTCGGTTGGCAGCGCTTTCAACACAAACACCATGAGTCACGCTTCACCCGCTTCTATGAGGACTACTGGCTGCCGCGCAAGTTCGGCTTCCACAAGCGGAGGGCTCATTTCTCAAGCCTCATCATGACAGGACAGATGACCCGCGAAGATGCGCTGGATCGGCTGTCGCGGCCGGAGATGGACGAGCATTTCCTGAAGCAGGAGTTCGAATACGTGGCGAACAAGCTGGATCTGTCGGTTGCCGAGTTGCAGGAGATTTTCGACGGGACGAACAAGACATATCGGGATTACAGGAATAAGCGCTGGGCGATCGGTATCGGTGCCAATATCATGAGTAAGTTGGGCTTGGAAAGGCGGATGTTCCGGTGATTCACATCGTCGATTACGGGCTGGGCAACATCCAGGCCTTCGTCAATATGTACAAGCGCCTAGGGATCGAGTCTGTGCGGGCCAGGGCTGCGGTCGACCTCGACGGGGCGGCCAAAATCATCCTCCCAGGGGTAGGCGCATTCGACCACGCGATGGAACTGCTGGCAGCATCGGACATGCGCGAGCGGCTTGATGACCTGGTTCTGGCACAACGCGTTCCGGTCCTGGGGATTTGCGTGGGGATGCAGATTCTCGCCAACTCGAGCGAAGAAGGTGCCGGGCAGGGCTTGGGGTGGGTGCCGGGGCGGGTGCGCAGTTTTTCGGGCAACCCGGCTTTCGCCTCGCTGCCCATGCCGCACATGGGGTGGAACGACGTCGTTCCGGTTCCCTCCTGCCCCTTGTTCAGAGGCTTGGAGGATGATGCCCGGTTCTATTTCCTGCATTCTTACTACTTCGAGGCCGCCGACCTTGCTCATTCGGTGGCGCGGGCGGAATATGGCTTCGCCTTCGATTGCGTGGTGAATAAGGGCAATGTCTTCGGGGTGCAGTTCCACCCGGAGAAGAGCCATCACTGGGGCGCAGCCCTGCTCAAGAATTTCGCGGAGCTATAGCATGCTGCGTCCGAGAATCATCCCCTGCCTGCTGGTCCATCAGGGCGGGCTAGTCAAGACGGTTGAGTTCAAGAACCCGAAATACGTCGGTGATCCGATCAATGCGGTCAAGATCTTCAATGAGAAGGAAGCGGACGAACTCATCGTGCTCGACATCGATGCCACGGCCAACGGCGTCGAGCCGGATTACCGGATGATCGCCAACCTGGCTGCGGAATGTCGCATGCCCCTGTGTTATGGCGGTGGCGTGCGCACTCCCGAGCAGGCCAAGAAGATCATTTCGCTGGGCGTCGAAAAGGTGGCGATCAGCGCGGCGGCGGTCGAAGATACATCGCTGGTTTCACGCACGGCAGAAGCGGTCGGTCGGCAGAGCGTGGTCGTCGTGCTGGATATTCGCAAGAAGAAGGGCCTGTTTGCGAAGGGCTATGAGCTGTTGACGCATAACGGGAGCAAAGCGTCCAAGACAGACCCTTTTGAGCTTGCGCGCAGGATGCAGGATGCCGGCGCCGGGGAGGTTGTGATCAATTCGATCGACCACGATGGTCAGATGAAAGGGTATGACCTGGAACTCTGTACTAAGATGCGTGCAGAACTTCGGATCCCGATGAGTTTTCTCGGTGGGGCGGGTTCCCACAGGGACATCGAGGAACTACTCACCGCCTGCGGCGTCGTTGGTGCCTCGGCAGGGAGCCTCTTTGTGTTCAAGGGGTCGTATCGAGCGGTATTGATCAATTATCCGACACCGGCGCAGAAGGACGAGATTTGCCGGGCCGGCCTAGACGGCTATTCAGGAAAGTGAATTTATGTTCGATGGAAAAGTGCTACTGATCACTGGGGGGACCGGGTCTTTTGGAAACGCGGTGTTGAGACGTTTTCTCGATTCTGGTTTGGCCGAGATACGTATCCTGAGCCGTGACGAGAAAAAGCAGGACGACATGCGCAAGCGTTACGGCTCCGCGAAACTCAAGTTCTACATCGGTGATGTTCGTGACTATCAGTCCGTTTTGAATGCAATGCGTGGTGTGGATTTTGTTTTTCACGCGGCTGCGTTGAAGCAGGTGCCCTCGTGTGAGTTTCACCCGCTCGAGGCGGTCAAGACCAACGTCCTCGGTACCGAGAATGTCCTGGAAGCGGCGATCAACGCCAAGGTCACACGGGTTGTGTGCTTGAGCACCGACAAGGCGGTCTACCCCATCAACGCCATGGGGATTTCCAAGGCGATGATGGAAAAGGTGATTGTGGCCAAGTCGCGTAGCAGCACTGACACCGTAATTTGCGGAACGCGGTACGGCAACGTGATGGCTTCGCGGGGGTCCGTTATTCCGTTGTTCATCGAGCAAATCAGGGCAGGCAAGCCAATCACGATCACTGATCCGACAATGACCCGTTTCATGATGACCCTGGACGATGCCGTCGATCTGGTGCTCTATGCCTTCGAGCATGGCGATCCGGGCGATATCTTTGTGCAGAAGGCGCCGGCGGCTACGATTGCGGTCTTGGCC
>Ga0208980_10002657_pt1 | contig 10817 bp, 8 predicted proteins | sample WetSurMetagenome_3_FD_187993 | JGI IMG/M metagenome (GOLD analysis project Ga0208980, IMG submission 187993) | Wetland microbial communities from Twitchell Island in the Sacramento Delta, sample from surface sediment Aug2011 Site A1 Bulk (version 2) | ecosystem: Environmental > Aquatic > Marine...
GGTGGAGTGGATGGGTCGGGGACCGAAACGCAGGTGGGAGACGGTGACCGCACCGGCCTTCTTGGAGTCGTACTGGAAGTAGCCCTGGCCGTAGTTGGAGGTCCCCCCGGCGATGATCTTGATGGAGTTCTTGTTGGCGGAGACGGTGCCATCGGAGCCCAGGCCGTAGAACAGGCAGGCGGTGACGCCGCGGGCGGCATCGGGGCGGAAGCTTGGCTCCCAGTCGAGACTGGCCTGGGTGAGGTCATCGCGGATGCCCACGCTGAAGCCATTGCGGGGTCGGTCCTTGGCCAGCTCGTCGAGCACGCCCTTGACCATGGCCGGGGTGAGCTCCTTGGAGCCCAGTCCGTAGCGCCCGCCCACCACCCGTGGCAGGTGGGCGAGGTTGCCCTCGGCCACCGCTTCGACCAGCGCTGTAAGCACGTCCTTGTACAGAGGCTCGCCGTCGGCGCCGGGCTCCTTGGTGCGGTCGAGGACCGCGATCCTGCGCGCGGTGACGGGCAGCGCCCCGACCAGGTAGGCGGGGTCGAAGGGGCGGAACAGCCGGACCTTGATCAGGCCGACCTTCTCGCCCCGGGCGGCGAGGTGCTCGATGGTCTCCTGAGCCGCTCCGATGCCGGAGCCCATGAGCAGGATTACCCGCTCGGCGTCTTCGGCCCCCACGTACTCGAACAGCCGGTACTGGCGGCCGGTGAGTGCGGCAAAGCGGTCCATCGTCTTTTGGACGATGCCGGGCAGGCGCTGGTAGTAGGGGTTGACCGTCTCGCGGCCCTGGAAGTAGACATCGGGGTTCTGGGAGGTGCCGCGAATGACCGGGCGATCGGGGTTGAGCGCGCGGTCGCGGTGGGCACGTACCAGGTCTTCAGGGATCAGGGCGCGCAGGGTCTCCACCCGCAACCGTGCCACCTTGTTGATCTCGTGGGAGGTGCGGAAGCCGTCGAAGAAGTGCAGGAACGGCACCCGGCCCTCGAGGGTCGCGGCCTGGGCGATCAGGGCAAAGTCCATCACCTCTTGCACCGAGGCCGAGCAGAGCAGGGCATAACCGGTGGCGCGGCAGGCCATGACGTCGGAGTGGTCACCGAAGATCGACAGGGCCTGGGCAGCCAGGGAGCGGGCCGATACGTGCAGCACCGTCGGCGAAAGCTCGCCGGCGATCTTGTACATATTCGGTATCATCAGCAGCAGGCCCTGGGAGGCGGTGAAGGTGGTGGCGAGCGAGCCCGCCTGCAGCGCGCCGTGAATGGCGCCGGCGGCGCCGGCCTCGCTCTGCATCTCAATCACCTCAGGGACCGTGCCCCAGAGGTTGGTCACCCCCAGCGACGACCACTCATCCGCCCATTCGCCCATGGGCGAGGCGGGGGTGATGGGATAGATGGCGATGACCTCGTTGGTCATGTGGGCGACGTAGGCGGCGGCCTCGTTGCCATCGAGGGTGATCATCGGTTGTGTCGGCATAGGAACATTCCAGGGCTGCACGGGTCCGAGCTGGCGAGCGGCTGGGTGCGCTTCGCCCAGCGGCTATTCTTGGACTATACAATAGTCCATCCCACTAGGGGTCTTTCGCGTAAGCTAGCGCGGGTTGTTTCAGGGGGCCAAGGGCAAAGGGTGTCGTCCACCTTGTCTGATTGCGGATCGAGTGCGGCGTTCGTGCCCAGGACAGGTCAGCAGGGGGCCAGGGACACGAGCGGGCCGGAGCAAGCGCTGCGCCCCATGCGCGAGGCCGACCTCCCTGGGGTGGTGGCGCTCGAGCAGGCCGCCTACCCGCACCCCTGGACCGAGGGCATCTTCCTGGACTGCCTGCGGGCCGGGTACTGTTGTTGGGTAGCCGCTGCTCCGGCACGGACCCTCGGTTACGGGGTGTTGTCGGTGGCCGCCGACGAGTGTCACCTGCTCAACCTCTGCGTGCATCCCGAGGAGCAGGGCCGCGGGCTCGGGCACAGCCTGCTCGGTCATCTGCTCGCCGTTGGCCGGAGTCGCGCCGCGGAGCGGGTGTTCCTGGAGGTGCGTATGTCGAACGTCCGCGCGATCGGACTCTACCGTTCGGCGGGGTTCACCAGCATCGGGGTGCGGCGCGGCTACTACCCCAAGGGTGCCGGGCGTGAGGACGCCCTGGTGATGACCAAGGCGCTGGTGTGACCGACGCTGACCCGATGAATCACCCGGTGGCCGCCTGCCCCCCGCGGTGCGGTGGAGGCGCGGACCGGGGTGGGTTGCTCCGCCCAGCGGCAGGGCCGCGGAGGCCGGTATGCCGGTGATCCATCCTCTATTGGAGGGACAGCTCAAGGCGCTTGGTTGCGGCCCCCATCGCCTTCCCGAAGACGCCGACGCCTGGCGGCGCTTCCTCGATCGGGTGGATCAGACCTACTGGGAGATCGAGGCGGATCTGGAGGCGGTTCATCAAGCGGTGGGTGGGCCGCTTCCCGCCGCGGCGGGCGAGTCTAGCCAACCGCGGCTGACGCAGCTCATCGGTCATACACTGGAGGGGGGCGGCATCGAGGATGAGCTGCGCCGAGCGATGTCCTGGGCCGGGGACATCAACCCCGCGATGCTCGTGCTCGATGGCGCCCGGCGGGTGGTGGCGGCCAACCCGCTCGCAGTGTGGCTGACCGGTCTGGAGCCCGAGCAGATGCTGGGGCGGGAGGTCGGTTTTCTCACCAACCCCAGCGAGGCGGAGCCCCCACCGGGGCTGATGTGGTCGGAGGCGGCCAGGGACGGGGTGTGGAGCGGTGATCTGCGGATCTGTGACGCTCGCGGCGGTGAGGCCCCCACAAGGGTCAGCCTCTATCGGGTGAGCGACCACGAGGGCGAAGCCGCCTTCTTTGTGGTCTGTCTCACGGAGCTGGTGGAGCGGGGCCATGCGCAGCAGGGGCGCAACCACGTGGGGACCCACGACCCGCTCACCGGCCTGAGCAACCGGGCGCTGTTCCGCGACCGTTTGGAGCGGGCCATCCGTCGGTCGCAGCGCTCGGGTTTGAGCGGCGCGCTCCTGTTCATCGATCTCGATCGCTTCAAGGCGATCAACGACAGCCTGGGTCACCAGGTCGGCGACGAGCTGCTGATCCGGGCGGCGCAGCGGTTTCGCAAGATCTCCCGCCGGGAAGACCTGGTGTCCAGGATCGGCGGAGACGAGTTCGCGGTCATCGTCGAGCAGCTCAAGGAGCCCGAGCAGGCGGCCAGCGTGGCCCGCAAGCTCGCCGGGGTGTTCGACGAGGCCTTTTCGCTGCGGGGCTACGAGTTCCGCCTCTCGGCCAGCATCGGTGTGACCCTGTTCCCCGATGAGGGTACCGATGCGGGTGTCCTGCTCAAACAGGCGGATGCCGCCATGTACCGCGCCAAGCAGCAGGGGGGTGGCGGATTCCGCTTTTTCACCCCACAGCTCACGGATCTGGCGGCCGAGCGGTACGCCATGGAGCTGCGCCTGCGCGAGGCGGCGGACGCCGGGCAGTTGATGCTCCTCTATCAACCGCTGTTCGATCTCCGCGACGGCGCTCTGGTGGCGGTGGAGGCCCTTCTGCGCTGGCGCCATCCGGAGCTGGGCCTGGTTGTCCCGGGGCGGTTCCTGCATCTGGCGGAGGTGACCGGCGTCATCGACCGGATCGGGGAGTGGACTCTGCGCGAGGCCTGCCGTCAGTTGGTCGAGTGGGCGCACGATGGGAGCCAGGGGCTCTCGGTTTCCGTGAACCTCTCAAGGCAGCAGATCCTCCGGCCCGACTTCAGCCGCCGCCTCAACGCAATTCTCGAGCAGTCGGGGGCCGATTCTCGACGGCTGGAGCTGGAGATCGCAGAGCCGATCCTGCGCGATTGTGACGCGGCCGGCTGGCGCAACCTCGCCGAGCTGCAGGAGCTCGGTTGTGGACTGATCATCGATGATTTCGGCAGCGCATCCTTCTCCATCCCCGATCTCGTGCGCTATGGCTTCCGGCGCTTGAAGACCCAGGCGGAGCTGAACGCCAGCGCCGGGGGCCAGGGGAATCAGCCGGTCGTTCTGCGGGCCACGGTGGCGATGGCCCGGGCCTTGGGGATTCGCGTCGTGGCCAAGGGGGTGCAGAGCGAGGCGCAGCACCACTTAGCCCTGGCCGAGGGGTGCGACGAGGTCCAGGGGCTTCTCTATAGCCCCCCCACCGAGGCGGAGCGGATCACGGGCCTGCCCCCGCTCGGCGCGCGGGGACTTGGGGGTGTCGCCCCCCGCGAGGTACCTCGTCAGGCGGCGCTGTAAAATTCGACACCGCCATTGCGCTCCCGGTTCTCCAGCGAGCCCGCGGGCGGGGGTGTAATTTGCCGTCGCGTCGCCATATTAAGGCCGACCGGTAAGGTTTTTGCCCGGGGCGGTGGCCTCGGGGTGTTTACGATCGAATCTGGCGCCTCATGATGTCCGAGCTTCAGGAACAACAGAGTACACGGCGTACCTTCGCCATTATCTCTCACCCCGATGCGGGTAAGACCACGCTGACCGAGAAGCTCCTGCTGTTCGGCGGGGCCATTCAGATGGCCGGTACGGTCAAGGGGCGCAAGGCGGCGCGCCACGCTACCTCGGACTGGATGGAACTCGAGAAGCAGCGCGGGATCTCGGTCACCTCCTCGGTGATGCAGTTCCCCTACAAAGAGGCCGTCGTCAACCTGCTCGATACCCCGGGTCACGAGGATTTCTCCGAAGACACCTACCGCACCCTCACGGCGGTGGACTCCGCGCTCATGGTCATCGATGCAGCCAAGGGCGTGGAGGAGCGGACCATCAAGCTGATGGAGGTATGTCGTCTGCGCGACACCCCGATCCTCACCTTCATCAACAAGCTCGACCGCGAGGGGCGCCATACCATGGAGGTGCTCGATGAGATCGAGCGCGTGCTCAAAATCCAATGTGCCCCCATCACCTGGCCTATCGGGAGCGGTCAGCGTTTCCGCGGCGTCTATGATTTGCGCTCGGGCAAGACCCACCTGTTCAGCGCCCAGCATGGGGGGAAAATCCGCACCGGTGAGGTGATCGAGGGGCTCGACAACCCGCGTATGGACGCGGTCCTTGGCGAGCAGGCGGACGAGCTACGCGAAGAGGTGGAGCTGGTGCACGGCGCCTCTCACCCCTTCGACCTCGATACCTACCGGCGCGGGGAGCAGACGCCGGTCTTTTTCGGGTCCGCGCTCAACAACTTTGGGGTGAAGGAGCTGCTCGACGCCTTTGTCGAGTATGCCCCGGCACCGCGACCGCGGGCGGCCCGCCAGCGGTGGGTGGAGCCCCAGGAGGAGCGCTTCTCGGGGTTCGTGTTCAAGATTCAGGCGAACATGGATCCCCAGCACCGCGATCGCATCGCCTTCGTGCGCATCTGCTCGGGGGCCTACCGGAAGGGGATGCGGCTTTACCAGGTGCGCACCGGCAAGGCCGTGGCGGTGAGCAACGCCGTGACCTTCCAGGCCGACGAGCGGCGTCAGGTGGAGGAGGCCTGGCCCGGCGATATCATCGGGCTGCACAATCACGGGACGATCCAGATCGGCGACTCCTTCACCGAGGGCGAGGACCTAAAGTTCGAGGGCATCCCCTACTTTGCCCCGGAGCTGTTCCGCCGCATCATCCTGAAAGATCCCCTGCGCATGAAGGCCCTGCAAAAGGGCGTGGTGCAGCTCTGCGAGGAGGGCGCAACCCAGGTGTTCCGCCCGCTGAAGAACAACGACATCATCCTCGGCGCCGTGGGCACGCTACAGTTCGATGTGGCGGCCTATCGCCTGCAGGGTGAGTACGGGGTGGAGGCCCGGGCGGAGCCGATCAGCGTTCAGTCCGCCCGCTGGGTACGCTGCGAGGACGCCAAGCTGTTGCAGCGCTTCCGGGACAAGACCTTTGAGAACCTTGCCGAGGACGGCGATGGGCAGCTCGTGTACCTGGCGCCGACCCGGGTCAACCTGGAGCTGACCCAGGAGCGCTGGCCGGAGATCCGTTTTCTCGCCACCCGCGAGCTGTAGTCGCGCATTCGGCGGTTGCGGCTGGCCCGCCTCTCGATCCACCGGCTTTGCTGCTACTCGGGGTGATCGGCGCTTACCGAACGAATGGGACTCCCGTTTGCCCCGTCCCTGATTACAGCCCATGAGGAGATTCAAGCACCATGGACCCAAAAGCCGTTGAGGCCCTGATCCGTGCCGGTTTGCCCGGTGCCGAGGTGACCGTCACCGGGGACGGCAGCCACTTTGATGCGGTGGTTATCAGCCCCGAGTTTGCCGGTAAATCGCCGCTGGCCAAGCAGCGGCTGGTGCTGGCCAGCGTCAACGCCGAGATCAAGAGCGGCGAGCTGCACGCCCTGTCGATCAAGACCTTCACCCCCGCCGAGTGGGCCGCCCAGTCCGCTTGACCCCGATCATCGGGAAGCCCAAGGCAGGCGACGGTCCGGCTTGTTTTCACCGGCAGGCTCGCCATACTGAAGGTAGGGTAGAGGGGTTTTTAGAGGAGATGCGGCGATGTTTCTCAAGCACCGAGAGAGCGGCAAGTTGGTCGAGGTACTGAGCCTGCGCGACCTGTTCAATCCCATCCACGTCACCCTCGTCGGCCGTTACCACGCGGGCGAGGAGCTGCAGGAGCCGGAGACCTTCGTCAAGAGCGATCTGATCTTCCTCTCCAATGAGTCACTGCCGCAGTGCTGGGTGGACGTGCACTATCGCGACGACGAGCTGCACCGCCGCCGCTGATTCGCGACTCTGGCCCGGGGTACGTCTTGCGCACCCGGGCGTTCCTGCCGGAGCCCGGTGGGTGAGGGGAGGGCCCGCGCGCGGGCAGTGCCCGCACCAGGTCAGTCGCGGGCTGAGGTTGCGACCACAATCCGGCCACGGGTGTGGCCCCCCAGCATCCGCTCGAAAACCTCGGGCAATCCCTCCAGGGTCACGACCTCCGAGACGATCTCCTCCAGATGCGGGGGTCTCCATTCGTTGGCGAGACGCCGCCACAACTCCTCGCGGATGGGGTAGGGGCAGTCCACGGAATCCACCCCAAGCAGACTGACGCCCCGCAGGATGAAGGGCATCACCGTGGTGTGCAGCTCATGGCCCCCGGCCAGTCCGATGCTGGCGATGTTGCCCCAGGGCTTCATCGTGCGGGTGAGCTGAGCCAGCATCTCGCCGCCCACGTTATCGACGGCTCCGGCCCAGACGGCGGTCTCCAGGGGCCGGTTGCCACCGGGCAGTTGGTCGCGGCCGATGATTTCTTTGGCCCCCAAGTGCTCGAGGAAGCCCCGGTGCTCCGGTTTGCCCGACACTGCCGTCACCCTGTAACCGAGCTGGGTCAAGAGGTCCACCGCGATACAGCCAACCCCGCCGGTGGCGCCGGTGACTACCACCGGGCCCAGGTCGGGGCGCTGGCCATTGGTGACCATACGGTACAGGGCGAGGGCGGCGGTGAACCCGGCCGTGCCGAGCGCCATGGCGGAGAAGGCGTCTAGCCCGGACGGTAAGGGTACCGCCCAGTCGGCGGGGACCCTGAGCCATTCGGCATAGCCGCCGTCGTGGGTGACGCCGACGCCGTAACCGGTGACGACCACCGGATCGCCTTCGCGGAAGCGGCTGTCGGCGGATGCCGCCACCTCTCCCGCACTGTCCACGCCACCGATCAGCGGATAGCGGCGCAGGATGCGACCCTTGCCCGTGCCGGCCAGGGCGTCTTTGTAGTTGACGCTGGAGTAACGGGTGCGGATGAGCACCTCGCCCGCCTGGGGCTCGATCCGTGATTGTCCCTCGATCCCGGCGCGATAACCGGCCTCGTCGTTGTGGATGCGGAACGCGCGGTAATCGGGCATGGGTCTACTCCTCCACCACCGGGATCTTGCCGATGCGCATGCGCCACTCCCGCGGTCCGCTGCGATGTACCGAGTCGCCGCGCACGTCCACCGCCACGGTCACCGGCATGTCCTCGACCTCGAGCTCGCGGATGGCCTCCATACCCAGCTCCTCAAACGCCACCAGGCGGGAGGCGCGGATCGCCTTGGCGACCAGGTAAGCGGCCCCGCCCACGGCGATGAGATAGACCGCGCCGTGCCTGCGGATGGACTCGATGGCCGCGGGACCTCGCTCGGCCTTGCCGACCATGCCCATGAGGCCGGTTTCCCCGAGCATCAGGTCGGTGAACTTGTCCATCCTTGTGGCGGTGGTGGGGCCGGCGGGGCCGACCACCTCGTCGCGCACCGGATCGACGGGACCCACGTAGTAGATGAAGCGGCCACGGAAATCCACCCCCGCGGGCAGGGGCTCGCCGCGCCCGAGAATCTCAGCGATGCGCTTGTGGGCCGCGTCGCGGCCGGTGAGAAGCTTGCCGCTCAGGAGCAGGCGCTCGCCAGGCCGCCAGGCGGCGATCTCCTCGCGGGTGATCCGGCCGAGGTCGACGTGGATGGCGTCGGCGGCGGGTTGCCAGCTCACCGCCGGCCAGTCCTCCAGGCGCGGGGGCGTGATCACCGCGGGGCCACTGCCGTCGAGGGTGAACTCCAGATGCCGGGTGGCGGCACAGTTGGGGATCATGGCCACCGGCAGGGAGGCGGCGTGGGTGGGATAGTCCTTGATCTTCACATCCAGCACGGTGGTGAGGCCGCCGAGGCCCTGGGCGCCGATGCCGAGCGCGTTGACCTTGTCGTAGAGCTCCAGCCGCAGGGCCTCGAGCCGATTCGAAGGACCGCGCGCCCTGAGGTGCTGGATGTCGATGGGCTCCATCAGCGCCTCCTTCGCCATCAGCATGGCCTTCTCAGCGGTACCGCCGATGCCGATGCCCAGCATGCCCGGGGGGCACCAGCCGGCGCCCATGGTGGGGACGGTCTTGAGCACCCAGTCCACAATGCTGTCGGAGGGATTGAGCATGACGAACTTGGACTTGTTCTCCGAGCCGCCGCCCTTGGCCGCCACCGAGACCTCGACCTCATGGCCCGGAACCAGGGTGATGTGGATCACGGCGGGGGTGTTGTCGCGGGTGTTGCTGCGGGCCCCCGCGGGGTCGGCGAGGATGGAGGCGCGGAGCCTGTTGTCGGGGTCCAGATAGGCACGGCGCACCCCCTCGTTGACCATGTCCTCGATGCCCAGGCCGCCACTGTCCCAGCGTACCTCCATACCGATCTTCATGAAGACGGTGACGATGCCGGTGTCCTGGCAGATGGGGCGGTGACCCTGGGCGCACAGGCGTGAGTTCATCAGGATCTGCGCCATGGCGTCCTTGGCGGCCGGGGATTCCTCCGCCTCGTAGGCCGCCGCGAGGGCGTCGATATAGTCCTTCGGGTGATAGTAGGAGATGAACTGCAGGGCGTCTGCGATGCTCGCGATGAGATCTTGGTGGTGGATGGTGGTCATGACTTGGGTTTGTCGGTTTGTTAGTCGAAGGGATGGGGGGTACCGCGGGTCAGTGCCGCACTGCCGCCTAGTATAGTCCCTGCGTTCGGGGACCATGGACAACCGCTCGGCCCGAGGGCTCGGCGTTGCGCATTGGGGAGTTGGGCGCTCCCGGGGGCAGGCATTCGGTGGTTGAGGGCGCCAATCGACGGCCGGCAACAAACGACAGGCGAAGGCTGGGCTTGGGTTTCGCGAATCGCTTGAGTTCGTGGTAGATTTACCGCTAATGTCTTGCGTCGACGCGTGGCGACCAAGTGTTTTGCGATTCGTATCACATTTTGTTGTAGGATCTTCGCAACAGGCGGCGGATACAGTGGCATCAAGGGGGTGAGTAGGGTGAGCAAGCGAACGATGAAGCCGGGGATTCTAATGGGCGCGGTGGCACTTGGGCTGCTGTCGGGGCCGGCGGGGGCGGAGTGGCTCTCCAACGTATCCACGAACGGTGTCAACATCGCCTACTGGCTCCTGACGCCAGGTACCTGTGAACTGCAGAAGACCACCACAGAACCCAGCCAGGACGTCCTCGATGCGCTGCTCCGCGGGACCGATTCGCAGTGCGTATCCGGCGGCTCCTCTGGCCCGGGTGGCAATATCGAGCTTGGCGACGTCGACGAATTGGTCTGGGAACAGACGTCGACCCTGTCGGGGGAGATATGCCAAGGATCCGTGCAGCTATCGAGCCTTACCTATAACGACTGGTTGACGGTGATGCCCTCGGGCGAGCGACTGGCCGACCAGTACCTGGCCGACGCGATCCAAGCGAATTGTGGCGTACGTCCACCCGTTAACGCGACCTTCCAGGGTTTCGTTAATCAGTGTTTCCTCGGTGGGGACTGTCTGGGTAACCCAGTCAGTCCACCCCCGGCGCAAAGGGCGAGCGATCCCAATGTCGCCTACGTGAGGTCTAACTCAAGCGGCTCGATCTCGATCGGCTTGGCCGGTAACCTCGATTCGAGCGATCTTCTTCCGCCGGCTTTTAACTGTGCGCTGGTTGGTGGGCAGCAGCAGGGGCCCCTCCAGGCCAGCGAGGTGGTGAAGTTCCAGGTGCAAGGAGGGCCCGCGCCGCAATACTTCTACAGTTTCGATGCGTCGCCATCGGGGATCACGGCGGACGATGCCACAGGCTCTTACGATGCTACCTATCCGATCACTGTGCCGGCGCCAGCTCCCTTGGTTTGTCGCCGGGCATCATCTATCCCCGCCGTGCCGGCGGCAGGACTTCTGATCACCCTGGCGGGGCTCGGGTTCGCCGGGATCCACGCACTGCGGCGCCGTTCCGGGAAGGTGAAGGCGGCACGCCGTTAGTCTCTGAGGTTGGCGATCGCTCAGCCTCTGCGACGGGGCGCGGCGTCCCACAGATCTGAGAAAGTCCATGGGCCGACCGGGTTTCCGACCCGCGTCGGCCCACTTGGTTTAGGGGCAGCTTGTACCAAGCGATCAGCAGCGCTCGTGTCTGTTTGATCTTGCTCAAGGATCGGCGG
>Ga0208980_10002658_pt1 | contig 10817 bp, 4 predicted proteins | sample WetSurMetagenome_3_FD_187993 | JGI IMG/M metagenome (GOLD analysis project Ga0208980, IMG submission 187993) | Wetland microbial communities from Twitchell Island in the Sacramento Delta, sample from surface sediment Aug2011 Site A1 Bulk (version 2) | ecosystem: Environmental > Aquatic > Marine...
CAGTGGTTGTGAATGCGATCGCATACCAGACAATCCCCTCAAAGGTTAAGGGTGATACACGTAAGGGGGTTATTCTTTCAGTACTTGCAGGTATCATTATGGGATTCTTCTATGGGTTCGTTGCCGATAGTATATCACTTAATTTCGCACATCCGGAAGCAGGCAGACTGACTCCATATTCAGCAGTCCTTGTATTTTCAATAGGATGCTATCTTTCAGGTTATATCTGGAACACCTGGTTCATGTACAGGCCCGTTGAAGGAAGAGCTTCAACCTATGGTGAATATTTCAGGGAGACCTCTCCGAAAGTTCATATCAGTGGTTTAATAGGAGGCATGATTTGGGCTATGGGTCTGTCTTTCAGTATTATAGCAGCCGAACAGGCAGGTCCTGCAATATCATACGGGTTGGGCCAGGGGTCGACAATGGTTGGCGCAGCCTGGGGTGTATTCGTTTGGAAAGAATTCAGGGATGCTCCCAAAAAGACTAACTGGCTGCTTGCAGTCATGTTTGTCTGTTTTATTGCCGGACTGGCACTTATCACCATGGCTAGGAACTCTTAGGATACCTGGAATAAAATATTTAGAACCTTAATAAGTATATAAATGAAAACCTACACTTTAATCCTTTTCCTGATCCTCTCAGGAGCAGGTTTTATCTATGCTCAGAGTGCTCTCGAAGGCGTTCCTGCACCAACTAATATTACGAATGGAAGATATCCCAGGATACTGAGCGACAACAAGGTAGTCTTCCAGGTAAATGCACCACAGGCGAATAAAGTGCAGATCGACCTTGGAAAGTTATATGATATGATAAAAGATGAAAAGGGATTATGGAGCGTAACCACCGAACCGCAGGTACCCGGATTCCATTATTACTCCCTGGTTATAGACGGAGTAAGGGTCTCAGATCCAGCCAGTGAGTCCTTTTACGGAACAGGCAGAATGTCGAGTGCTATCGATATACCGGAAAAGGGAGCTGATTTTTATACTGTTAAGGATGTCCCCCACGGTGATATCAGGCATAAAGTCTATTTCTCAAAAACCACAGGTACCTGGCGAAGTCTGAATATCTATACCCCTCCCGGTTATGATAAATCTGTGAATGAGAAATTCCCCGTACTCTATATCCAGCATGGAGGTGGGGAGGATGAACGTGGATGGGCTGTACAGGGAAAGACTGATATTATTCTCGATAACCTTATAGCCGAAGGAAAGGCAAAACCCATGCTCGTGGTAATTCCAAACGGGAATGTCTCACGTCCCGGATCTTCTGCCGGAGGTTATAATGATGATGCGATGGCTGCTTTTAAGGAAGAGCTTGTCGGAAGTATTATACCGTTCATTGAAAGCAGCTACAGGGTTAAAACCGGTGCTGCTGACAGGGCTATTGCAGGATTGTCGATGGGTGGCGGACAGGCATTTTATACAGGTCTCAGAAATACCGATAAATTCGCGAACGTAGGGGTGTTCAGCACAGGTTTGTTCGGAGGTATTAACCGCCAGCAGGATGCTGCCGCATTTGATCCCGAGTCGGTTATCCCCGGAATCCTTTCCAGTTCCGGCACCTTCAATAATAAACTCAGGGTATTTTATATATCTGTTGGTGAGCAGGACCCAAGGATAGAACCTACTAAAAAACTGGTGGAAACATTCAGAAGCAAAGGCTTGAAAGTTGAGTTTTCATCTTTTCCCGGTGGACATGAATGGCAGGTATGGAGGAAGTCGCTGCATGATTTTGCCCAGAAGCTTTTTAAATAGAACCAGGATTCAGAAAATTAGGTTTGATGAGCAACAACGCTATTTGAGCTTTAATGCCTAAAAATTAAGAGTATCTGTTTAGAAATAATCGAGGGTGTCCAGAAAGGACGCCCTTTTTTTGCCTGCCGGAATATCCCTAAACAAATTTTTGCTTATTTGATTTATTTCACCTAATTTCCTAACAAATTGGGAGTAATGTTTGGCAACCAGACTGTCTAACTAAAATCTGAAAAGTTTAAAAATGTCGTCACAGGTATTTCCCTCCAGGCTTAGACTGAGTGTCCCGGCAAAGAATACTGACCCGGAAGAACATGATTCATAGTTAATTAATATCTCTTCAAAAATGTAAATGAATTATGCTTACCGTTAGAGAAAGACAAATTATGGATCTGGTCATTCTGGGATATACTGTAAAGGAAATAAGCCATATGCTGAATATTTCAGAGACGACTGTTATAACCCATAAAGAGAATATAAAGGAGAAACTCCGGGCAAGGAATAGTTGTCACTGTGTCTTACTTTACCTTCAGCAATATAATCCAAATTAAAATCCTAATTTTTTAGGATTGACCCGCTTCCCTGTTAGGGGTATATTTGATATTGGTCTCTTAAAATATTAGAATAGTATTGAAAGAGTCAGATAAAAGGTCGTTGATAAAGCCCGCTATAATTAAATTAAATCGGGGTGAAGCACTGTTTCTTTCCAGAGGTTCTAAATAAAGCTAACTGTCTTATTGCTGTTATTAATTAACATACTATAATGTTTTTTAGCAGTCAAATTAATTCTTCAGAATATTCCTTCCAGTTTTCGTATTCCCTAAACTTCTAAGTATAATACAAACCCATTTGCCTATGATAAAATACACTCAGACTTAAACCCAAAAACCTTCGGAAGCGGTCTATCCGCGAATATTTATTCAAATTATTTTTCAAAAAAAACTAACTAAAAGATTTTAATTATGAAACAAAAACTAATCAAAATTATTCCAGCGTTCTCGTCTGGAATAAGAAAACCTCTACTAATAATTAAATTATTATTGTTAGTCTTCATTTTCAATACGTTGTACGTCAGTGCAGCTGTTTTGAAAGATGAGTCTTCCAAATCACCGCAACAGATCACAGTAACCGGAACTGTTAAGGATAAGGATGGACAGCCAATGCCTGGTGTAAATGTCGTGGTTGAAGGCACAACCACCGGGGTAATAGCAGATGCAAACGGAAAATTTTCAATAGATGTACCCAGGGCTAATGCTGTACTGGTTTTCTCGTTTGTCGGTTATGCTGAAACAAAAGTCGGCTTAAGTGGCAGGACAACGATAGAGATTACGATGGAGGAATCTACTGAGTCACTGGAAGAGATTGTAGTAGTTGGATATGGTACACAGAAGAAGAAAGATGTAACATCTGCAATAGCCGTTGTAGATATTAAGCAAATTTCAGAATCACCTGTAGCCAATTTAACAACTGCCCTGCAAGGTGTAACCCCGGGGGTTGAGGTCCAGGGTAACCAGGGTCGTCCTGGTGAAATGCCAACTGTGAGGATTCGCGGAGTAGGTAGTGTTAACTCAACAGATCCATTATACGTCGTTGACGGTGTTCCGGCAGATATAGCAACTATTAACCCGGCGGATGTAGAGAGCATGCAGGTTTTAAAAGATGCAGCATCAAGTGCTATTTACGGGTCGCGTGGTGCCAATGGAGTTGTTATCATTACAACCAAATCAGGTAAATCGGGTGCTCCAAGGGTTAGCTATAACGGATACTATGGAACTGAGAGTGCCTGGAAGACAATTGACGTGTTGAACATGGAACAGTGGGCAGCTATGGTATCAGAAGCCAATACGGCTGGTGGAACAACAGCCCCTCCGCTTGCAACAGATATTCTCGCCAATGGATACAGTGGTGAGGAAACTGACTGGTTGGGAGCATTATTCCAGAAGGGCGCCATTTATGAGAATAATTTTGATATTTCGGGGGGAACAAGCAATGGCAACTACTTCTTCTCTGCAAGTCAATTCAAACAGGATGGGATAATAATTACCACTCCATATAACAGGTATTCTGTGAGAATGAACTCCAACTGGCAGGCCGATAAATTCAAATTCGGTGAAAATATCACCTACAATTATGCCAAGAACAGGGTTCAGGGCTCAAACGGGGGACGAGATGTGCTCGAAGAGGGGATTAAGATTACCCAGAATATTCCTATATATAATCCGAATGTATTGGGAGGATATTCGGGCTATGATGCCTCACTTGTTGGTCATGATGCCAGTAACCCGGTCGGTTCACTTGAGCGTCAGGAGAATTATAATTACAATAAGCGATTCGTAGCTGATGTATACGGTGAGTATCAGATCTTTAAAGACCTCGCATTCAGGAGCACATTTGGGATAAACAGCACAGAATTTCAGAACAGGAACCTGGTGCTGAAAACCGATATGACCCCAAAAAATTTCGCAAACACCACCCTGAATGAATCTGCAACATGGACCTACAACTGGATCTGGGAGAATATGCTTACTTACCGTAAGATATTCGGTGATCATGATCTGACAGTAATGGCTGACTATACCTCGGAATATTACAAAACGCATAATATGGCAGCCGGAGGAACAACAATCCAAACTGAAACCAACGATGTACTCTCAAAAACAGAGGGTGGTTATACTGTTGGCGGTTATGAAAATGTAATCAGCCGGATTTCATACCTCGGTCGTGTAATGTATTCCTATAAGGGAAAATATATGTTAACTGCCAATTTCAGGCGCGATGGTTCCTCAAAATTTGGAGAAGGTAATAAATGGGGTAACTTCCCGTCAGCTTCACTGGCATGGAGGATAAGCGATGAATCATTCATGAAAAACTTAAATTCGGTAAGTAACCTTAAACTAAGAACCAGTTATGGTATTGTTGGTAACGATTATCCTATTGGCCCTTACGCTTATATCAGCGGTCTCTCCTCGGGAATTGATTATACATTCAATGCCGCCAAGTATTCAGGAGTTACTGTGAACGGTTTCAACAACGCTTCTCTGAAATGGGAAACAGTTAAACAGTTTGACATTGGTGCAGATTTAGGCTTGTTCAAGGGTGCTTTGGAAGTTACCGTTGATTATTTTGACAAGAGAACTGAAGACATGCTTATTCCAGTCCCGCTCCCGGCTTCCAGTGGTAATTCAGGAACAATCACCAAAAACCTGGGTAGCATTTTAAACAGTGGATTTGAATTTTCACTTACCCTTAAGAAGACCAGCGGAGATTTCAGTTATTCAGTCACAGGTAACTTTACAACCTTACATAACGAGGTACTGGATATGGGAGGTTTCCCGATTACTTCAGGGTCCACTGAACCCGGATCAGCTACCCGCACCGATAAAGGTTACCCGATCGGAGAATTCTATGGTTATCACATGCTTGGTGTATTCCCTGACCAGGCTTCAATTGATGCCTATGTCTATAATGGGACTAAAATCCAGCCAAATGCAAAACCAGGCGATATTAAATGGGCCGATCTTAAAGCCGATGGTGTAATTGATCAGAACGACCGCTATTACATGGGAAGTCCAATACCAACATTTACATATGGTTTAAGTGGAAATGTTGCCTATAAGGGATTTGACCTGTCGTTGTTCTTCCAGGGAGTTCAGGGCAATAAGATCTTTGCTGAACTGGTTACATGGACCCAGGGTATGCAAAATAATTTCAACGCCGGTGTTGATGCTCTCAGAAGATGGACACCTACGAATACCATTACAGATGTTCCCAGGGCTGTCCGAAATGATCCGAACGGAAATATTATGAAGGTATCTGACAGATATATTAAAGATGGGGCTTATGCAAGGTTGAAGAATATCTCACTGGGATATACCCTTCCTAAAAGTCTGACAGAAAAGGCGAATATAAGCAACGTCAGGGTCTATGTAACCGGACGTAACCTTATAACTATTACCAAATACCCGTTCTTCGATCCTGAAATCGGATCTAATGCTTTGGGAACAGGAGGTTCCGTAAACTTATCCCGAGGTATTGACAATGGTTACTATCCACAGGCTCGCACAATGATAATGGGAATTCAGATTGATTTTTAACTTTAACAAATATCATTATGAAAAATAAAATATTTCAATTCTTAATTATTGTGGTCTTGTTTTTCACTTCCTGTGAGAAGGATTTTATTACTCAAGAGAATGATAAATCAAGATACACACCCAGCACATTTTATAACACAAAAGCTCACGCTCAGCAGGCTCTGAATGCCGCATATGCAGGACTCAACCAGTGGGCTAACGGTTATGTCTGGTTTTTAGGCCTCATGCATTATGTACTTGGCGATGACCTTTATGAAACCGGTTATGCTGCTGGTTTTACCCCCTGGGGCGCTGTAACCAACTTTGACCTTGTGAATACACAAAGTCCTATAAGTGATACGTGGAATGGCTATTATACTAACATTCTATGGGCTAATACTGCCCTGGAAGTTATGCCTGCCGCACAGGCTGCGGCAAATGATCCGACCTTCACCCAGGATGTATTAAACAATTATATGGGCCAGGCTTATTTTTTAAGGGCATTTATGTATTATAATCTGGCCCAGTACTTTGGCGATGATAAAATTATTATAAGGAAATCGGTGCCCAAAACCGAAGAAGATTTTGCCATGGCCCCGTCATCTGCTGACGAAACATTCAAATTCATTGAATCGGACCTCAAAATGGCACAGTCTCTTCTTACCACCGGCCTTAATAACACCTCAGGTTACGAAAAAGGGAGGGCAACACGCGGAGCTGCCACAGCTCTTCTGGGTAAATTTTATATAAACAGGGGTTTTTATACCCAGGCTGCGGCCGAGTTTAAAAAACTACTTCCCGGGGTTGCGGATGCAACTTATGGCGCCTATTCACTTACTGCCAATTACAGGGATAATTTTACAAGAACGGCCAAGAACAACAGTGAATCGGTATTTGAGATCCAGATGAATGATTTCAATCAGCAGGGAGGCTGGGGTAACAATGACGTAAACTGGTTATTCCAGAATTTCACCCTTAATCGTACATCATGGGCTATTATGTGGTGGAACTTCGCAGTACCAAACTTCAAGCTTGAAGATCCGACTGCTCCACCAACAGATGTATCGCAATTTGAAAGCTGGAGTGAGGTAATCGGCGGTGTTAATACAAAAGTATATGACTACCGTACCTACGAAACTTTCTGGGGCGTTCCTAATGGAGCAAATTTTACTGAAAAAGGTGTTGTAAAAGACTGGGTAGCACAAGGCTGGGCCAATGAAACTGTCGCTGGAAAAACCGGGGTTTATGGTATCCGTAAATATGCAGTGGATAGAGACAACGAAGGTCCGACCGGACTGGATCCATTGTGGTCTGATAATAATCTTCGCATAATCCGGTTGTCAGATATTATGCTGCTCTATGCCGAATGTCTGGCTAATCTGAATCCCTCAAATGTTACCCCTGGTGATCAAAACAGTGCGATATACTGGATAAATCTGGTGAGAACCCGCGCTAATAACGTTGCTGTTGATCAGGCACATCTCTACAGCACCCGGGCAGGAGTTAACGGCCAGTTACCAACTGCACAAGCTCTTATGACAGCTAAAGGCTGGACATTACTTCAACTCATTCAGCACGAGCGCTATGCTGAGGGATTTTGTGAAGGATGGAGAAAAGAAGACATGAAACGCTGGAAAGTGGGAGCATCTTTTGTGAAGTCTAAATATGGATGGAAAGGATATCAGTCATTGACTCTTCCTGTACCACAGAGCGAAATTGATAACAACCCGGCATGGCCAAGATAAATATGAATTTGTATTTATTCTCATATTGTGATTAATTAGGTTGGTTGTGTTTTTAAAGAAAGGGTGTCTCAAAAGGGCACCCTTTTTCTTTTATGATTAATAACCACCTCCCCCCGTCTTTTGCGGGAGATTTCCCCTCCTTCAGCAAAGGAGGGGTGTCCGCTCACAGAGCGGACGGGGTGGTTGGTTTTATCATGTTAATCTACTCTTGAAAACCGTCCCTTCTTATTAATATATATTTATTACTTTTATCATTGCCATGAATTGTAATTAGGCGAGAATAAAGTGGAATATGGGTCCCCTGTTTCGCTGAGAATCAAGGCATATAAACAAGAAATATAATACCCTATGATCTAATATCAATTTTATTACTGACCTACAATGAAAAATAGTATTTATCTTTTTGCAGCGTTGCTGCTCCTTTTCAGTGGATTTACATTGAACCCCCACAACCCTGTCGAAGATATTCCGCCAACAACCTCCCTGGTATACCCGGGAACAGATGGCAGACTAGTATATATTGCTGACAGCCTGGGCAATACAATACCTGATTTTTCAAATGCCGGGTATAAAGGTGGTGGTGTGTCCATCCCCTATGTTGCTATAAAAGTAACAGTCTGGCCGGTTCCCGGTGATAATTCAGCCAGTATCCAGGCAGCAATCGATCGTGTTTCTGCCATGGCTCCCGATCCGTCGGGTTTCAGAGGAGCAGTACTGCTCAAAATGGGAATATATGAACTTGATTCACCGCTGTTTATAAAGGCATCAGGTGTGGTTCTGCGTGGAGAAGGAATGAGCGATATTGGTACAATCCTTTTTGGTAAAACTCCCAAAGCCGCAACAGGCGCAAGAGGACAAAGACAAGCACTTGTCAATATCGGAGGTACTGCAGGCACCAAAGCCATTGAAGATACTAAACAGACAATCGTTGACAAATATGTACCGGTAGGCGCAAAAAGTTTTACCGTAACATCAGCAAAGGCATTCAAAGCCGGCGACAAAGTGCTTGTAAGGCGAATCGGGAATCAGGACTGGATAAGGGAGATCGGAGAAGACAGCATTGGCGCCGGAAGAAGCAGGTGGAGACCTTTCAATATAACCTGGGACAGAATAATTACCGGGGTAAAGGGCAATACAATTACGATTGATGCTCCCGTTTTCTGTGCTATCGAAACACGCTGGGGAGGAGGTGAGATATTAAAATACGAAGACCAGGACCGGATCGAACAGGTGGGAATTGAAAATCTAAGGGGAATTTCAGAATATAATCCTGCCGTACGTATGACATCTTATGGCAATATGGATCGCGGAAATTTTGATGACAAAACCAGGCCTCATTATGAAGGAGATGAATATTATTCTGACGAGAATCACTACTTCAACTTCATTAACCTCACCAATACGGTAAACAGCTGGGTTCGGAACATCAGTGCGCTTCACTTTGGCAGCAGTGTTGTTAACGCTGCAAATGGGACAAAGTGGATAACAGTTCAGGATTGTGAATCGCGTGAACCTGTTTCAATAAGGGCGGGCGCCAGACGGTTTACATTCATGCTTGGAGGGCAGCTTTCTCTGGTTCAGAGGTGTTTTTCACAAAAAGGAAGACACTCTTTTGTCCTTGGTACAAACGCAACCGGAAATGTATTTCTCGATTGTATAGCCGTTAATCCCTACGCAACGAGCGAACCTCATGCAAACTGGATAACCGGGTCATTATACGACAATGTAAAAGCACCACTCTCGGCCAGGTACTGGAAAGATATAAATATAGGATGGGCAGGTGCAAACATAGTTTTCTGGAACTGTGAGGGTGATTTCCTTATGCAGAGTCCGCCAACTGCTACAAACTATTCTTTCGGACATATAGGAATAAATGCAGTGATATTCAATACTTTCTTCCAGGATCTTACCAAGCCCAATGCGCATGTCGAATCGCTCGACAGACATGTTGCACCCAGGAGTCTTTACCTAACACAGCTGCAGGAAAGACTTGGGGAGGGAGCTGTTAAAAATATAACAAAAGGAGGGGCTTATTAACAATCTTCAAGCATTAATGTTTTTATATTGATGTTACCTTAATAGACTTTTTTTACCGCAAAGAACGCAAAGCTGGTGCAGAGAACGCAGAGTTAAATAATTGAAATTTAATACTCTGCGATCTTTGCGGTTATTCTTTGCGATCTCTACGGTTAATGGATTTTTACTCTTAAGACAACCTCACTTTATTAATTTCTCAAAGATATCAAGTCTCACTATAAACCTTTCTGACACCCATTAAAAAACATCAAACCCCTCTCCTGAAGGAGTGGGGTTTAATGCTTTGAATAATACTAATTCCATTATCCCTCCTTAAGTTGCATGGATCGGGGAATGGATAAAACGATTTTTTACAGATAATTTACATAACCCTCCATGTTGGTTCGGATCTTGTAAACCCAGCTGTAACTTACAATATAAAGGGTTTTCATATCATCGTCGCCGAAGCAAAGACTTACAGGGAAGTGCGGCAGATTGATCATGCCGGCAAATTCACCTTTTGAGTTGAATATCTGTACTCCGTAATAAGTGCCGACATAAATATTCCCCATCTTATCAATGGCCATTCCGTCTGAACTTGAAGATTTCCCTTTTCTGTCAAGCACATTGTTAACGAGGAATAACTTTGCAAACTGGCGACCATTGGTTATTGTTCCGTCATCTTTTACATCATATGCCCATACATAATTCTCTTTATCGCTGTTTACAGGGAACCACGATTCATCGTCGTAGCAATTGTTGATGTAAAGCGTCTTTCCATCAGGTGTAAGAAGAATACCGTTTGGCATTGCAAACTCATTGGGTTCGGTTATTCTTGTCACTTTACCATCAGGCGAAACATAATAAACTGCGCGTCCGGGCTGGAATTTAACTGCTTCCATAGTGAACTGCGGATCAGTAAAATAAATACCACCTTTGGCATCGGTAATAATATCATTGGGACCATCGATCGGTTTTCCGTTATACTTATCAACAACTACTCTTACAATCTTGCCTTCTGTAGTCATTTCAACGATCTTGTGGCCTATCATATCGCAAACCAGCAGATTCCCGTTTTTATACGGGTAGAGACCATTTGACTGCATCTTTCCTTCAGAAATATTTCTATATGTTCCATCAGGCTTCAATTCGACGATCGAGCTCTTATCGGGGTGTGCACCCCAGCCCTGGTCAAAGCCCATATTGGAGAAATAGACCTTTCCGTT
>Ga0208980_10002659_pt1 | contig 10817 bp, 8 predicted proteins | sample WetSurMetagenome_3_FD_187993 | JGI IMG/M metagenome (GOLD analysis project Ga0208980, IMG submission 187993) | Wetland microbial communities from Twitchell Island in the Sacramento Delta, sample from surface sediment Aug2011 Site A1 Bulk (version 2) | ecosystem: Environmental > Aquatic > Marine...
TGGTTGGGATAACGATGTCAACGGCGCGACGAGCCTGGAGCTGGCCTCTGATGATGTGGTAGTGGTGACGGTCAAGGACCCTGCAGGTGCAGACTCAGCGGCCACGAATGAGATGGTCGAGATTGCAGGTACTACGCCAATCGACACGACCGGGACCAATGTTCATGACTTTCTGACTATCGACGCAGCGATTGGTAACTCATCGGCGGGAACGAACTCAGTCGTTGGTCTGCAGGTTGACGGCATCACCGGCGACGCGCAGGTCACAGAAACGGCTATCAATGTCGTTACTGGCTGGGATGTAGGGCTGGCAGTGGATGCACCAGTGACAGTTGGTGGTGGGTACGGTGCAACCGGATGTAGCGTTAGTGCAGCAGGTGCCCTGAGTTGTGACGATGCAGTCATCGCTGGTGGAGGGTATGCAGACACAGGTTGTACGATGAGTGCTGGGGGTATTCTGCAATGTGCTGGTGCAGGTACGTTGGACGGGGCACTTACGGCTGACTCTGGCTCATTCGGTGGTGGATATGCTGGTTCTGGTGCGGCCATCTCGAATGCTGGAGTTGGGGAGTTCAATGGCGCCCTTACCACGGACGGGGCACTAACCGCAGCGTCTGGTGTGTTTGGTGGGGGTTATGGCTCAACTGGGGCAACTGTTGCCGCTACGGGCGCAATCTCGGCGGACAATGATGTGACCCTAAGCGCCGATGCTACTGGTGGTAATGCTGGAGCCAAGAATGAGTTCATCGGTCTGCCTAGAATCAAGCTGGCCGGGGTTGGTGTCAAGGATGGCACGGCTCTGGTGCAAGTAGATGACTCCCCTGCTGCGGAATGGACTGGTACGGCACACGTGGTAGATACTGCTGATACGGCAGTCTACAAGGTGGGGGCTAACAGTCTAAAGCTGGTTTTTGCTGCGGATGCAGTAGCTACGAATGGGGCATTGAATCCAGGGCCAACGGGTGACTGGACTGGCTTCCAGAGCATCGGATTCTGGGTGTATGCCGACAAGACCTTCACGGCTGCACAACTCGACATCTATCTGACGGACGTTACGGATGCAGCGACGTTTAATACCTGCGCATACACGGTAGCGAACGTGTGGCAGTACTGTGAAGTAGACATCACTAGCCTAGCTGGTACCCAGGGTGATGACGTGACGGACATTACAGTCCGTATGGCAGCGGGCCTGCCAGTACCAATCAACATCTACATCGACAACATGGTGGTGTGGGCCGCAGCTGATGAGGTGAGCCTTGGTGTGGCAGTCCAGCAGGATGGCGACTTGGGATTCATCAATGCTCTGACCGGAGCCCAGCTTGACCCCAGCGCAGACTACACCATTGCCTGGCGCTCTGGCATAGACTATGTGGTAGTCGTGGCAGACATGGACCCGGACGGGATGTTTGGGATGGTTGCCTACTAAATGATTAGTACTTTGGGTCTAGTGGACACCAGGTACCGCGATACAGCTAAACGGGTGGTCCCAAACGGACCTATACTTTGCCCGCCGCTCGCGGACCTGGTGTTCCACTGGAAACAAGCGGACTTCATCTATATCGACCTTCATGGTCACCAGGATGACCCGCGTTTCCTCTTTGCAGGAGACAAGCCTGTACTCAGTGCAGCAGCACTTGGAGTACTGCAAAAGGGGAGAATTGTATTCCTGACTTCCTGTTACCTGGATGAGACAGATGTTCTTACAGCCCTTCGGGGTAACACAGTCATCTGGGGAAGAGGACAGAACTTTGGTTCTCTGGAACGACTTACTGGAGCACCGCTTCTAGCTATGTGGATACGTAGGTTCTTAGACTTGGGATGTACACCCGAGCGAGCACTAACGTTAGCAAAGTCAAGAGTGGTCCTCAGCATGTGGCGCAAAGGAGACCGTGATGCACTGGCATTTGCTCTTCAGGAAACTGGGGCGGCAAGGGGGTAGAAATGGACGAACGTATGATGAAGCTCTTGGCTGCACTCAAGGGGGCAGGACTGGATGTTTCTTCCTTGGAGGCAACGGGCGGCTTGGCACTTGGTGACTTTCTGAGAGATTTCGCTCAGGCAGACGGCAATAAGCCACAGGAAGCCCTGGACAAAAAGCTGGCTGACATGCAAGCCGATAGAGACCGGCTGCAGAAACTGGCAATGGAGAATGAGGAACGGTACAAGGGTAAGGACCGGGCACTTAGTGACCAGGACCTGAAGATTAAAGCCCTTACCGACGAGTTATCCAGGGTAAAGATTGGGCAAGCTGCTACTGATACACAGATTCCTGAGTACCTTAAGGGACTGCAGGCTACTGTGGAATCTATCAGTAAGCAGCTAGACCAAGAGAGGGCGGCAAGGCAGGCTTTGGAAGCAGAAGCTGCGTGGAAGGAACAGATAGAACTCCTAGCGAGGAGTATCCCAGCCCTTAACGACCCGAAGCTCAGAAGCCTACTCCCAAGGACCAATGATAAAGCGGTTCTTGAATCAGCCGCTAACACCTTGGCGCAGTTTGCCGAAGCGTCTGAGCGGGATGCCTTTCAGAAAGTACGAGATGGGTATGTCCCCCCATCTTCTCCACCGCGTGTCCTTAAAGGGGATGCTGCATCTTTCGAGAGAGAGGTGGAGCGAATTGGAAACTTGGTAGCAAGCCGCGAGATGTCAGCTCAGAAGGGACAGGATGAGTTGGCAAGAATCGCAGAAATGATGAAACCTGGAGGTTAATATGGCAGCGTATACGGATATTGTTGGTCGAAGCCAACTTACCGGAGCTGCTCGGGTATTCTACGCAGCGATGCTGCGGTTCGAGCAGCAACAGAAAAGTATCATTCACCAGTTCGTTCGGGATAGCACCGACCCCGCTGAGGAGAAGGCAGCTACTTGTACCTACACTCGTGTCTACGAAATCCCGTCGAACATTTCAGCCCTTTCCGAACTCGATCCTGCTCTCCCCTACTCCTGGCTGGATTCGGACCAGTTCAGTATCACGACCACGGAGCATGGCCACAACCTGCGCTTCACGAGATACTTGGAACTGCAGAGCTACTGGGATACTGGAATCCAGCAGATTGTGAAAGGGCGTCTTGGGAATCACTATACTGCGAGTGCCGACCGCTTGGCTCTCAACGAGTATCTCACCTGTGAGGCAGAGTTCCCGCTGTATCGGCACTATGGCCCTCCGGGCTCTAGTGCATCTAGCCGTGTCACTCTGGCTACTACCGATGTTGCCACTGTGGATATGTGTGATGAGGCAGCGATTGCTCTTGAGGCGCGGGATGTAGCCAATAGCTTCAGTGAGCCTGGTGGTATCTATATGCTATGCCATCCGTTTGTCCTTGCGGACATTCATCGTAATGACGATGACTATGGCACGGCAGCTCTCTACCAAGGTGGTGACCGACAGTTCCGTGGTTGGCGCCCGCCCTTGTGGAACAATGTCACGCCCATTGTATCAACGCGGATGGTTCTCCAGAACGCTGGGTTGTACTCGGCTGGTACCCGGACCACGTTGAACGGTGCGGTTGCTGGCATGACTTCTGGTCCCATTAAGGCAGTGACGGTTACCTCAGAAGCTGGCTTCGCTGTTGGGGATATTGTGACTATCCATCCGGCAGCTGATGGTGACAACGTCTTGCACACTTCCGCGACGATGGAGAACTGCAAGATTGCGGCCATCAATAGTACGCTTATCACCATGGAACGTCCACTCAACCACGACCACTTGTCCGGGGCCTACTTCACCAAGACCTATAACATCTACCCGGTCATCTTCGTGGGTGCGGACTTTGATGGTGGTGAGACTGTGGTTCGTGGTACCACTGACCCTGTGACTGTCTACAGCTTCAACGGCCCGTCCCTGGGAGACCCGGTTGGTCGGTTCACTGCGGCTGCGTGGTACGGCATCTTTGGGTATGACCTCATCAGCCCCTGGAATATGGAGCTGTATCTGCTCCGTAGCTCTCAGACGGCCAAGTTGAGACGGCAGCTGTAGATGAACTATCCTGACTTCGAGGCGTGGATTCGCGCTTCGATGAACGACGTGACCCTGAGTGACGAGACTGCTATCTGGCAGATAGTAGACGTGATTGCAGCAACGAATGCTGCCATCCGTGACTACTCCCAGAACTTACCAAGAGAGCGTAGTGCGACTCTCACGGTAGTAGCAGGCCAGAGAGAATACGACTTGCCAGAAGACATCCTCTCTCCACCGGCAACGGCAATCGTAGCTCTTTACTGGCAACGGGTCGGCTATGAACGCGACTACCTGAAACTGGTTGACATGCAATCAGGAAGAACAGAGCGTATCTCGGTATCGGGGACTGGAAAGGGATTCAGCATCTGGGGAGACCAACTCATCCTTGAGGATGCACCAGTATCTTCGGATGCTGAATACCCTATCTATCTTCGATACAGAGGACTACATGCTCTTGTTCCTAGTGATGACGATGACCGGGAACTGTTTACGTTTAGTATACCGGAAGCGGACATGAACCTAATCTACTGGTATGCTGGGTCTCTGCTAATGGCGAAACTGGAAGCAGATGACTCCTATCTAAGACAGTATGCTGGTAGAGAAGACTTAGGTATACGGCGTGATGACTCTCCTGTGTTAAAGTCAGCAGACTGGAGAATGAAGCAGTATCAGGAAGGGATGCGTCTCAGGCTGGGCCGTAAGGTGTCTGTTCGTCTAGTGAGGTCGCGGCGATGAGAGCCCTAGACCCATGGAGTCTGCTAATCAAGATGGTATCTGAACAGCTTGAACTTGACACCAAGTCTGTAGTCAATCCTACAAGTACAAGCCGCGTGGATATCATTGCAGACTATGACTTCTCTGGGAATCCTACGAAGATTGGAGAGACAGCAAACAAGATTATTGTCTTTCCAGATACAGAAGTGGGGGCGAATCGTGGCTTTGCAGATGTAGAAAGCGCGATTGGTTATGGTCCCAGGACATGGGTCTATCACGTAGTTCTGGAGTTACAGGTATTTCCAGTTCGATCTACAAAGGTCAAGACTGAGGTGAGAGAGATGATGGCTCAGTTAGCATCTCGGGTCATGGCCTCTCTTCACACTCTACAGAGGACCTGTAATGCACAGACAGAGGACAGTAACTGGTTAGTTCTCCGTGCCGCATCTCCCTATATCCAGGGAAGTGGAGTTAGCATCAAGGATGCCGGGCCAAGTCGTTCAATCAAGGGAGAACAGCGTCTCGTAGTTGGGTACATCTTACAGTATAGGGGGTAACAATGGGTAACGAAGGTTTTGTGCATTGGGCACTTCAGTCGGCGGAAGGGACGGTAAATCCCCATCGGGGACAGTCTATCTACGTCACTGATAGTGAGTTCACCGTAGCGGATATTACTCGAATGGTCCGTCCTACCCTGGGGGGCAAGGCTCTCCCTGGTGGGGCGTATAAGGCGGGGACTGGTGGAGGTGGTATGTTCAACCTGGAAGTCACGGGTGAGAACATTGGCTATCTTCTCTACTTCCTGTGTGGCAAGGATACCCCGGATGATGATGCTCCTGTAGCGGGCGCAGATACGCATGTCTTCACCATGGCTACAGATGAGTTCGAGTTGCCCTGGGTAACCTTTGTGGAATCGAAAGATGAGGTAATCCTGAGTCAGTTCCAGGACTGCCAGGTAGTTGGGGGTCGGCTTACTTTTGCTGCTGGGGACTCCTTGCAAGCCCGCTTTACTGTTGTGGGCCGCATCCCCGCGTTCCCAGCTAGTCCAACGGGGTATGACCTGGACAACTCTCCAATCCTCATCTGCTCCACGTCAGACGCCATGTGTGAAATCGGGGGGTCTGCAGTTGATTGTCAACAGGTCGTTGTGGACAAGACGAACATCGTCCCTGGCCAACCAGAGGAAATGAAGATTGGTTCTCCTTACCGGAGGACTATCTCCAAACTGGGTCGGGACATCACGCTCACTCTGAGGAACTGGGTAGATGTGGCATTCTGGAAAGAGGTCTACTATGGTGGCAGCACCACGTGGTCCGCCGCCCCTTACCAGGATAGTTTCGCAGTGTCGGCGGCATCTGGTTTAGTGATTGGTTCTACGATTGCTCACTACTCTCTGCAGTTTGACTGTGCAGAAGCGACGTTTGGCCCAACTCGTGCTCCAATCGCAGCCCGGAAGATTACTCTCATGGAGACCACTGGTGTCGTGGGTGTGCCTACCGCAGGTGAAGACTTTAGCTACACGCTTATCACGGCGCCTGCTTTGGTCTTTACTCTGGAACCGCCACCCAGTGCTTCGCTGAGTCCTTCAGCTTCGCTGAGTCCGTCGCACTCTCTAAGTCCGTCGCACTCAGATAGCCCAAGTCCGTCAGGTACGTAATCTGGATGGGGGGAACTCCTACAGAGGAGTTCCCTCCTAAGAAATGAGGGAGAGATGGCTTTAAGACTTGCAGCAGTAAAAGCGCAGGAGTTCACCGTTGCTATGCCGGAAGGGGAGTTCCATGTTTCCTTCCGGCCAGCAACGGTAGCAGAGGAGATTGTCCGTCGCAATCTCTTTGCCGACCGCCGTGAAGAGCAGGAAGTCAATTCCACCACTGTTATAGTAGTTACCCACTTCAACCAGCAAGAACTGCTTCGCAAAGACTGTTTCCTTACCTTGGAGTCTTGTGATATTGAGGATGCTAAAGGCCGTAGACTTCTCAGGTCTGGGATGACAGAGGTAGACTTCAATACTGCCTGGGGTAAACTACCCGCAGCGTGGGCGACTGAAATCTACGACTGTTGTCTGGCAGTCAATCCTAACTGGGGTAACTCCAAGAGGGTACCAGTGGGGGAAGTGAAGAGCGCCGAAGCCGACACATCAGAAGTGCAGTAGCGGCGCTATGCAAGGATAAACAGATAGGGGAAGATGCCGTAGTTGCCGCGCAGTTACTGGATATGGCTCTTACTTGGCAGAAAGGCGTTCCTCTGGTAGCGGGTGGATACTTGGACCAACCCTATCAGCTCCTCATGGATGTGAAGGTGGCAATAGCAGCAGTATCGTCTTACGAGAGAGAGATACGGATGCAACAACAGCTCCAGGCCGAAGCCCAAAACAAGTCAACAAATCCTGATATAGCATTGCCACCTATTCCCGAGGGCTTACTACATGCCGATAAATGATGATGACATCATAAAACTTGGGTTTGATGTAGCTCGTACTGAAGGTGGCACTCGCCTTTTACGGCAAAAGGGGAATCGCCAGTGGATGAGTATCGAGTCTATCCTGGACCCCATCACAGGGAAGCGGGATACTAGCGACGCACGCCTTACGGGCATGATGCTAGAGTGGAACAATGCTGTTCCCGAAGCCCGAGAGAGAATCATCCGTGGCACATTGCAGCACGAACCACGCTGGGATGTAGTAGGTGACCCCCAGGGTGGTATTGTACAGACCCCCTATATGCGTATGGAGGAAGAAAGACGTGCGCAACAGGAACGTGTAACCTCCAAGACAGCAGAGGGATTTCCTCTACGAGCAATTCAGATTGACCCCGCTGCAGAAGCAATCAAGGGAACTTACTTCCGCTATGGTGGCGCTGCCTATACAGAAAAGGGCGATGAGGATCGTCAGATTGGAAGTATCAAGGCTTATCCTATTGATTCCATCTTCTATGGCACAGGTTTTGTGGGCAATGAACAGGAGATAGGACTAGGTGTCAAGGCTTCCAAGGTAGACTCTACTCTTCAGCAGTGGTCTCGACAACGAGTAGGAGTAGAAAGAGCCGGGTCATCTCTGGCTCTGGAAACATCACCATTTGTGGCACAAGCTGCTGGCGCCTTACCTGAAAGAGGCCATAGGATAGACAGCCTCTTGCTATTTGGTTCGGCATTCCCTGCAGGACAGGGATATCAAGAGGGTCTTACTCGGCACGGAGAACATCGTGAGACAATTCCTCTATCTCCTCTAGAGGTTGCTCTATATGGGCAGGGGAAACTAGCACTTGGTGATGCCAATCAAGCAGTAAGTCGGGGCCAACCCGGTATTGCATTCTCTATTGGAGAGGTAGACCATCCTGTAGGATTACCTGATAACTGGCAACAGGGAACAATCACAAGTATTACGGGTCCTACAAAAGATTCTCCGTCTATCACTGTAGACATGATGGTCCGGGGTGGGTCCATGAGTCTCAAGAGCCAGGGTGTTAAAGCCGCCCTGGCTCAAGTGAGAGATATAAACCAGCTTGTTCCGGGTGCTACAGCTGATGTGGTTCTAGGAGAAATGAAGAATCCTAGAGGAGTTGCTGCCCAGATACTGGGTGGTCTTCAGGAACCAGACATAGCTAGATACTTCCCTGGTATCCCTAAAGAACAAGTCACGGGTTATGGCGACCGTCGAAGATGGAATCTTGCAGCAGACCCCCAAATAGCACAGGGTGTTCAGAATCTTCTTAGTGAACGACTGAAGATGTACGATGTCGTACAGATGGTAAATGTGGGTGGGATTGTTCCTTTCAAGATGGGTCTACAGATGACCCAGATGCAGCAGAGAGGAGAAACACCTCCACCGTCCATGGTAGAAAGGGCTGTACCTGGGGTTACGGCAGTAGACTATGTGAATAACGGGACTTATAAAGTTACACAGCGTGTTCCTGGTCTTGAGTATTCACAGCTTGCTACTCTACGGGCAGAGTGGGACTATGGGAAGACTTCTCTGAACCTGGAAACCATGGCCCAGCTCTCGACTCAGTATCCAAATTATGCCAAACTTCTCATAGACCAAGGAACCAAGGCACGTGAGCCCTATACTCAGGCGATACGTCTTGCTCGTGTCCAGAGTGAAGAGATTGGGACAGATAAGCTAGGTCGTTCGCGGGAGTTAGGAGAAGGAATCTACAATGACATTGTGGCTACAGCAGCGGCAAAGATGGGGGATATTGACCCTGGCTCTGTACCACCTCCTTACATTCGCCAGCAGCTTGCAGAACAGTGGAAGAACAATGACCTAATGGCTCTTCCATTAAGTGGCACAACTCTCTATATGCAGGGACCGGGGGCAATGCAGAGGCTTGCTGCCGGTCACGAGTTGTCGGAAGAGATTGATCCTCTTTCTCGGGCATGGGATAAGACTCTTGCAGCATATCAGTCATACAAAGCTCTGGGTAGTGGTGATGAGTCTAATGTACTAAAAGCCTATGCAGGATATACCACTGCGTTAGCAAAGACTACATCGGGAGCAGGATTTCAGCAGAGTGCTACTCGCTTCCCTCTTGAAGAGGCTACAGAAGGGGTATTCTATGGTGATCCAGCTCTAGCTCCTGGCGAGATGGTAATGAGTCGTAAGCGGTGGGAGAGTATCTATCCTCAGTTGCGTAATGATGAGTCCTGGAAGAACTTTCAGCCAGCACTAGAGAGAGGTGGATTTGGGATAGGGCATCGTAATCCCCTAGTAGACCCTGAGACCCAAGTAGGAATGTTGTCCATGCCTATCTCGGAACGTAATTACCGTAGCCGGGGTGGAGTCATGGCATTGGAGGGACCCGAAATGGTGGTCTCTCCTGAAACAGCAGTAGCACAACGTGGCGACTTTGACTTTGATCGTTACCTGCAAATTGTTAAGGAGATGTATTCTGAGGATAAAGAGGGCAAGTGGCACGTTAAAAGACCTTCTGAAATAAGGGAGGCTCTTGGCACGTGGGATAATGATAGAAAGGAATACAGCACTAAGGATGTTCGTGATGCCCCAAGACGAATGCAAGAGATTACAGGGGCCACCTTAGAACGGATAATTACAGGTATGGAACGCTTTGCTCCTGGGCTAACTAAGGGGGCAAGGGACCTGGCCAGTAGTGCTCTTCTGGCACCCATAGCCAAGGAAATGGCTATGGCGGGGGGCTATTCAGATATACAAGCTGAGGGTCTTCTCACACGACAACTTGCAATTGGAACTTATACTCGGGCTAATGAAAGAGCTAAGTGGTTGTCGGATGCACAGAAGTATGGTCTATCTCCTTCTATTGAGGGTGTAAAGGCGGCATTTGCTACAGGGTTTGGATACGACGCTGCGGGTCAAAGAGACCCAAATAGTAAGACCTGGATGTCTCCTACTCAACTTACAGAGGGGTCCTTGAATGTTCCAATAGCCAAGGAACTTGTGGGTGGTGCATATAACCTCTTTGAGCGTATCATTCCGGCAATGGGTGGTGGACATGGTGGTGGAGAAGTCTATCAGAACCTAATTGACATGCTAAGGCCCTCCAAGGCAATGAGAGGTATCTTCTCAGCCCTTCAGTCCTACTCTGTTACAGGGACTTATGATGAGCAGGGTGTTAGAAAGAAGAGTGGGGGTGGATTCTACCCATCTTTGTGGAGTGCAGAGGAACGTAAGGGTACTGCGTTCGAGACGGGGTTCTCTGGGAATCTGGGTATGCAGGTGGGGAAGTGGCTAAAGGAAACGGTCACAGAAGGGACTCTACCTGCTACATTTGCCGCCAAGATTTCAACCACTACTGAGGAAGGATATCAGCAAGCCCTTAAGGATTTGGCATCAACAAATCAGCCCCTGTATAAGTCCAAGGAGTTCGAGGACAGCATTATCTGGAAAGCAATTACTGGGGCATCTGTAGCTCGTAGTAAGAATAAGGGTCTAGACAAGACGAAGCTGGAAAAACTCTCAGATGAGTTTGCAAGACGTGGGGAAGCCTATGATGCTCTGAATGCTATGATCTTTGCCATGAAGCCCAGAGGAGGTCCAGACAATACTGCTATTACAGCATCGGGCTACGCTGAGAAGCTCACAACTGCCTCTGGGGCACAAATGCAACCAAGGCTGGCAGAACTATTAGCTCGCAACCTTGAGGATGTAGGGGGACCCAAGGGTGGAGAGGCACTT
>Ga0208980_10002660_pt1 | contig 10816 bp, 8 predicted proteins | sample WetSurMetagenome_3_FD_187993 | JGI IMG/M metagenome (GOLD analysis project Ga0208980, IMG submission 187993) | Wetland microbial communities from Twitchell Island in the Sacramento Delta, sample from surface sediment Aug2011 Site A1 Bulk (version 2) | ecosystem: Environmental > Aquatic > Marine...
CAAGTCCACGCTGCTGCGCATGATCGCCGGGCTCGAGCCGATCACCGGCGGCGAGATCGCGATCGGCGGCGAGCGCGTCAACGAGCTGGAGCCGCGCGAGCGCGACATCGCGATGGTGTTCCAGAGCTACGCCCTCTACCCGCACCTGAACGTGCGCGGCAACCTGGGCTTCAGCCTCGCGCTGCGCCACGTGCCGCGCGCCGAGATCGACGCGCAGTGCCGGCAGACCGCCGAGGTGCTGGACCTGGGCCAGTTGCTCGAACGCTTTCCGCGCCAGCTGTCCGGCGGGCAGCGCCAGCGCGTCGCGATGGGTCGCGCCATCGTGCGCCAGCCGCGCGTGTTCCTGTTCGACGAGCCGCTGTCCAACCTCGACGCCAAGCTGCGCATCGCGATGCGCACCGAGATCCGCGCGCTGCATCAGCGCCTGGGCGCCACCTCGATCTACGTCACGCACGACCAGGTGGAGGCGATGACGATGGCCGACCGCATGGTGGTGATGAACGACGGGCGCATCGAGCAGGTGGGCGCGCCGCTGGACGTGTACGACCGGCCGGCGACGCTGTACGTGGCGCGCTTCATCGGCGCGCCGTCGATCAACGTCCTCGAAGGCGTGGTCGAGGGACGGGCCGCCCTGCGCACGCGTGGTGGGCAGAGCCTGCCGCTGCCGGCGGAGGCCGGGGTCGGGTCCGGGCGCGAGCTCAGCATCGGCGTGCGGCCCGAGCACCTCGTGCTTTGCGCCGACGGTGCGCTCGCCGGCACCGTGAGCGTGGTCGAGCACCTGGGCCACGAGACCTACGTCTACGTCGACACGGCAGACGGGCGCCTCTGTGCGCTGGCCGACCGCGCGTTGCGCCTGGCACCGGGCGCCGCGGTCGCGCTCGCGCCGGCGCCTGAAGCGCTGCACCTGTTCGACTGCGCGAGCGGCCGGCGCATCGATGCGCCGCAGAAGAAGGTGGCGGCGTGACGCCACCGCCCGGGCCCGCGCGTCGGCGCCGCCGCGGCCTCGTCGAGGTGCTCAATGCCACCTTCAAGCACTGGAGCCTGCTGCCTGCGGTGCTGCTGTTCACGCTGCTCACGGCCTACCCGGTGGTCAACCTGCTGCGCATGGCGGTGTCGACGATCGAGTTCCGCGAAGGCGGCGAGAACTGGTCATTCACGCCGCTGCACAACTGGAGCCTGCTGCTCGCCGACACCGCGCTGGCCCCGGTGGTCCGCAACACGCTGGTCTTCGTTGCCGTCGCGGTGGCCATCGAGATGGTCGCCGGCCTGGCGCTGGCGCTGCTGATCGGCGGCCTGGCGCGCGGCAAGGCCGTGATGCGCACGCTGATGATCATCCCGATCCTGGTGCCGCCGGTGGCCATCGGCAGCATGTTCAAGCTGATGTTCAACCACGACTTCGGTTTCTTCAACCAGATCCTCGGCTGGGTCGGCATCGCACCGGTGAGCTGGCTCGGTTCGACGAAGCTGGCGCTGCTGTCGGTGATCATCGTCGACGTCTGGCACTGGGTGCCGTTCATCTTCCTGATCCTGTTCGCCGCGGTCGAGGGCCTGCCCAAGGAGGTGCTCGAAGCGGCGCGCGTCGACGGCGCCACGCGGGGGCAGCTGCTGCGCCGCGTGACGCTGCCGCTGCTGATGCCGGCCCTCACGGTGGCGCTGGTGTTCCGCGCGATCCTGGCCTTCAAGACCTTCGACGAGGTCTACCTGCTCACCGGCGGCGGCCCCGGCACCTCGAGCGAGCTGCTCAGCCTGCACCTGTACAAGGTTTTCTTCGAGCAGAACCAGCTGGGTTACGGCGCACTGCTGTCGGTGTTCACGATCATCGGCGTGCTGTCGCTCATGGTGTTGGCGCGCTGGCTGACCCGGCGCTGGGCCTTGCGATGATCAAGCTGTCGGCGGCCTCGCGTGCGGCGCTGCTGGGCTGGCTGATGCTGGGCCTGGCGCTGGTCGTCATCGTCGGGCCCTTCCTGTGGATTGCCGTGGCCTCGTTCAAGCAGCCGATCGCGATCCTGTCGGGCACCTGGTCGTTCACGCCGACGCTGGACAACTACACCGACGTGCTGCTCTCCAAGCGCTCGGACTTCCTCGCCGGCGTGCGCAACAGCCTGATCGTCGCCGCCGCGAGCACCGCCATCGTGCTGGTCGTCGGCACGCTGGCCGCCTACTCGCTGCACCGCTTCGCCTGGGCGCGCTGGGTCACGCTGGGCTTTCTCGGCTGGACGCTGGCTTTCCACATGATCCCGGTGCTGACGCTGGTCGGTCCCTGGTACCTGGCGTTCAAGCAGCTGGGCCTGTACGACACGCGCCTGGCGCTGATCCTCACGCATGTCAGCGTCAACCTGCCGATGGCGGTGTGGCTGCTGATGTCGTTCTTCAAGGACATCCCGCCGGAGATCGAACAGGCCGCGCTGGTCGATGGCTGCCATCCGTTGTCGGCCTTCTGGTACGTGGTGCTGCCGCTGGTGGTGCCGGGCCTGATCGCGGCCGGCGTGCTGGCCTTCGTGTTCAGCTGGAACGAGTTCTCGATCGCGCTCAACCTGGTGTCGCAGAGCAATGCGACCGTGCCCGTGGTGGTGGCCAAGTTCGCCCAGGACTACGAGATCCAGCACGGCCAGATGGCGGCGGCGTCCATCCTGGCTACCATTCCCGCACTCGTGCTGATGGTCTTCGGCCAGCGCTTCATCGTGCAAGGCTTGACGATGGGCTCGGTCAAGTAGATCGTCGGCCTCTTTCCTGGAGCGTGTGTGAGCAGTCTGCGATTCCCCGGACCCCGCCGTTTCGACCTGGCCTGCCTCGGCCGCTTGGCGGTCGACCTCTACGCGCAGCAGGTCGGCTCGCGGCTCGAGGACGTGTCGAGCTTCGCCAAGTACCTCGGCGGCAGCTCGGCCAACATCGCGTTCGGCGTTGCGCGGCTGGGCCTGCGCGCGGCGATGATCTCGCGCGTCGGCGACGAGCAGATGGGCCACTTTCTGGTCGAAACCTTGCAGCGCGAAGGCTGCGACACGTCGCAGGTGCAGGTCGACCCCGAGCGCCTGACCGGTCTGGTGCTGCTGGGGCTGAAGGACCGCGACACCTTCCCGCTGCTGTTCGTGCGCGAGAACTGCGCCGACATGGCGATCGACGCTGCGGCGATCCGCGAAGACTTCATCGCCGGCTGCCGCGCGCTGCTGATCACCGGCACGCACCTGTCGACGCCGACGGTCCGTGCCGCATCGCTGACGGCGCTGGGCCACGCCGGCAAGCACGGCGCGGTGCGCGTGCTCGACATCGACTATCGCCCGGTGCTGTGGGGCCTGACCAAGCGCGGCGAGGGCGCCAACCGCTATGTGGCCGACGCGGCGGTGACCGCGAAACTGCAACAGGTGCTGCCGCAGTTCGATCTGCTGATCGGCACCGAGGAGGAGTTCCAGATCGCCGGCGGCGTCGCCGGTGACCTGCTGGCCTGCCTGCGCCGCGTGCGCGAGGTGACCGACGCGGCGCTGGTGGTCAAGCTCGGCGCCAAGGGCTGCTGCTTCATCGAGGGCCCGATCCCGGCGCGCCTGGAAGACGCGCCCACCGCCGTCGGCGAGCGCATCGAGGTGATGAACGTGCTGGGCGCGGGTGACGCCTTTGCGGCCGGCCTGATGACCGGGTTCCTCAACGGCGAGGATTTCCACGGTGCCGCGAAGATCGCCAACGCCTGCGGCGCGATCGTCGTCTCGCGCCACGCCTGCGCACCGGCGATGCCGACGCCGGCCGAGCTGGCGCACTGGTTCAGCGGCCGGCGCCTGCCCAAGGTCGATGCCGACCCGGTGCTGGCGCACCTGCACCGCACGACGGCGGCGCGGCCGGTCTGGCCGGAACTCCATGTGATGGCCTTCGATCACCGCTCGCAGTTCGAGGCGATGGCGCGCGAGGCCGGTGCGCCGCTGTCGCGCATCCCGGTGCTGAAGAAACTGCTGCTGCGCGCAGCCGAGGCCACCGCGCAGCGCCACGGCCTCGAGGGCCGCCTCGGCGTGCTGATCGATGGGCGCTACGGCAGCGATGCGCTGTGTGCGGCGACCGGTCGCGGTTGGTGGGTCGGGCGGCCGGTCGAGTCTCCCGGCTCGCGGCCGCTGGCGTTCGACGGCACGCGTTCGATCGGCTCGGCGCTCGTGACCTGGCCGCGCGAGCAGGTCGTCAAGTGCCTCGTGCACTACCACCCCGACGACGCGGCCGAACTGCGTGTGGCGCAGGAGGAGCGCTTGCTCGAACTGTGGGAGGCCACGCGGGCCAGCGGCCACGAACTGCTGCTCGAAGTCATCGCCCCCGACGGCAACGCGGAAGAGGCCGTGCTGCGCGCCGTCAAGCGCTTCTACAACCTCGGTCTGCGGCCCGATTGGTGGAAGCTCGCGCCGATGCAGGCCGCGTCATGGCAGTCGTTCGCGGCGCTGGTGGCCGAGCGCGATCCGCACTGCCGCGGTGCCGTGATCCTGGGCCTGAACCAGCCGCTCGAAACTCTGGCGCAAGGCTTCGCGCAGGCCACGCACCCGATCGTCAAGGGCTTCATGGTCGGCCGCACGATCTGGGGCGACGCCAGCCGCGCGTGGCTGGCCGACGAGATCGACGATGGCGCACTCGTCGAGCGATCGGCCGAGCGCTTTGGCCGCCTCGTCCAAGCCTGGCGCGCACGCAAGGAAAGCCGATGAGCGAGAAGACGATCCGCCTGACGATGGCACAGGCGCTGGTGGGCCATCTGGCCGCGCTGCGCATCGAGCACGACGACGGCACGCAAGCGCCTTACTGCGCCGGCGTGTGGGCGGTCTTCGGCCACGGCAACGTGGCGGGCCTCGGTGAAGCGCTGGCCGAGCAGCGCGGCCGGCTGCCGACCTTGCGCGCCCACAACGAACAGGCGATGGCGCATGCGGCGATCGCCTTCGCGAAGGCCCATTTCCGCCAGCGCATCATGGCCGTGACGACTTCGATCGGTCCCGGTGCGACCAACCTGCTCACCGCTGCCGCGCTGGCGCATGTCAACCGGCTGCCGGTGCTGCTGCTGCCCGGCGACGTGTTCGCGTCGCGCACGCCCGACCCGGTGCTGCAGCAAGTCGAGGCCTTCGATGCCGGCGACATCAGCGCCAATGACGCCTTCCGGCCGCTGGTGCGCTATTTCGACCGCATCACGCGGCCCGAGCAGATCCTCAGCGCATTGCCCAGAGCCGTGCAGGTGATGACCGACCCCGCGACCTGCGGCCCGGTCTGCCTGGCACTGCCGCAGGACGTGCAGACGATGGCCTTCGACTGCCCGGCCTCGTTCCTCGAGCCGACGTTGCTGCACATCCGACGGCCTGGCGCCGATGTGCGCGAGTTCGACGCAGCGACGGCGCTGCTGCGCGAGGCCCGTCGGCCGCTGGTCGTCGCCGGTGGTGGCGTGCTCTACAGCCAGGCCGGCGCCGCGCTCGCCGCGTTCGCGCAGGCGCATGGTGTGCCGGTCGCCGAGACGCAGGCCGGCAAGGGCAGCCTGTCCTGGAACCACCCGTTCAACGTCGGTGCGATCGGTGTCACTGGCTCGCCGGCGGCCAACGTGCTCGCCGCCGAGGCCGACCTGGTGTTCGCCGTCGGCACGCGATTGCAGGACTTCACCACCGGATCGCACACGCTGTTCGCTGCAGAAGCGAACACGTTGCATCTCAACGTGCAGGCCTTCGACGCCGCCAAGTGCGGCAGCGCCGCCCTGGTCGCCGATGCGCGCAATGCGCTGGTGCGGCTCGACGCTGCGCTCGCCGGCTGGCAGGTCGATGCCGATTGGCGCGCGCGCGCGACGTCACTGGCCACGCAGTGGAACGAGCGCGTCACGGCGCTGACCACGCACGAGCCTGCTGGCGAGCTGCCTTACGACGCCGAGGTGATCGGCGCGGTGCGCGAGTCCGCACCGCGCAGTGCGTTGCACGACATCGTCGTTTGCGCCGCCGGCACGCTGCCGGCCGAGCTGCACAAGCTCTGGCGCACCGCGCACGCCGGTGGCTACCACATGGAGTACGGCTACTCGTGCATGGGCTACGAGATCGCCGGCGGCATCGGGGTGAAGCTGGCACGGCCGGAGTGCGAAGTGATCGTGATGGTCGGCGATGGCTCGTACCTGATGCTGAACTCCGAGATCGCGACCTCGGTGATGCTGGGCTGCAAGCTGATCGTCGTGGTGCTCGACAACCGCGGCTACGGCTGCATCCAGCGCCTGCAACTGGCCTCGGGCGGCCCGCGCTTCAACAACCTGCTCGAAGACTGTGTCGGCGAGGAGGGCCACGACGTGAGGATCGACTTCGCCGCGCACGCCGCGAGCCTCGGGGCCGAGGCGGTGCACGTGGCCAGCGTGGCCGAACTGAAGACCGCGATGCAGCGCGCGCGCGCGGCAACCCGCACGCAGGTGCTGGTCATCGACACCTCGCCATGGCGCACCACCGACGATGGTGGCTGCTGGTGGGAGGTGGCGATCCCCGAGGTGTCGGCCCACGCCGAAGTGCGCGCGGCGCGCGAGCAGTATCTGCAAGCCAAGACGCGGCAGCGTCGTTGAACGAGGAAGGCAAGGCGATGACCTGGAACGTGCGCATCGGCGTCAACCCGCTGTCGTGGATGAACGACGACCTGCCGTCGCTCGGCGGCGAGACGCCGCTGGAGACCGCGCTCGCCGAAGGCAAGGAAATCGGCTACGAGGGTTTCGAGCTCGGCAACAAGTTCCCGAAGGACGGGCCGGGCCTGAAGGCCAAGCTCGATCAATTCGGCCTGGCCTGCGTCTCCGGCTGGTATTCGGGTGAGTTGGCGAGCGACGACGGCCGGGGCAGCGTTGCGCAAGAGATCGAACGTTGCCGCGCCCACATGGACAAGCTGCGCTTCAACGGCGTCAAGGTCGTGGTCTACGGCGAAGTCGCCGGTTCGGTGCAGGGGCAGATCGATACGCCGGTGGCGCAGCGCCCACGTCTGGCCACCGATGCCGCGTGGCAAGGCTATGCCGCGCGCCTGAATCAGTTCGGCGCGCACCTGCAGTCGCAGTTCGGCATCAAGCTGGCTTACCACCACCACATGGGCGCGGTGGTCGAGGCGCCCGACGACATCGATCGCCTGATGGCGCTGACCGACCCGGCCCATGTGGGTCTGCTGTTCGACACCGGCCACGCCTACTTCGGCGGTGCCACCGACCCGGTGCCGTTGCTGAAGCGGCATGCCGCGCGCGTCGTGCACGTGCACTGCAAGGATGTGCGCCCGGCGCTGATCGCCAAGGCACGCAACGACGGCTGGAGCTTCCTGCAGGGCGTGCTGGCCGGCACCTTCACCGTGCCGGGTGACGGCGTGATCGACTACGACGCGGTGCTGGCCACGCTGCACGACAGCGGCTACCAGGGCTGGCTGGTCGTCGAGGCCGAGCAGGACCCGGCGATCGCACCGAGCTACGCGTATGCGAAGAAGGGCTACCAGACGCTGCGGCGCATCGTCGATCGGCTCGACGCGGAGGGTTCGAGATGAGCAGTCCGCTGCTCGTGAAGGCCCGGCGCGCGGGCCGCGAGATCGTCGCCGTGACGCCGCAGACCGCTGGCTGGAAGCATGTGGGATTTCGCGCGCTGCGGCTGGCCCCGGGCGACAGCGAGCGTCTTGCCACCGGCGAACGCGAGTTGTGTCTCGTCGTGCTGGCCGGCAACGTCGATGTGACGGTCGGCGAGCAGACCTTCGACGAACTCGGCAACCGCGACAGCGTGTTCGACGACCGCCCACCCGCTGCGTTGTATGTGCCCGCGCGCCACGACGTCGCGATCCACGCCTACGGGCCCGCCGAGGTGGCGCTTTGCACGGCACCCAGCGACGCCCGGCCGCGCAGCGTCAAGCTGCTCGATCCGGCCACGATGCGCCGCAGCGTGCGCGGCCAGGGCAGCAACACGCGCTACGTCTGCGACATCCTGCCGCACGACGACCCGGCCGCCGCGCACCTGCTGGTGGTGGAGGTGCGCACGCCGGCAGGCCATTCGTCGAGCTACCCGCCGCACAAGCACGACAGCGAAGCGCCGCCCGCCGAGACCCAGCTCGAGGAAACCTACTACCACCGCCTGAATCCGCCGCAGGGCTTCGCGTTCCAGCGGGTCTACACCGACGACCGCAGCCTCGACGAAGCGATGGCCGTCGAAGACCACGACGTGGTGATGGTGCCGCGCGGCTACCACCCGGTGGTCGCACCGCATGGCTACGACCTGTACTACCTCAACGTGATGGCCGGACCGAATCGCTTCTGGGTCTTCCGCAACGATCCGGCGCACGAGTGGATGCTCGCGCGCTGAGCGCGCCGCGGCGTCACGGGGGGCTGGCCAGCGAGCGGGCCGCTCCGTCCGCCGGCACGTTGCGCACCGGGAACAGCAGACATGGACTCCGCATGATCGAATGGACGCATTGGAGGCGCGAGCAAGCCACCGCACAGCGCGGTGACGAATGGTGCGTATTCGATGCCGCGATCGGCCTGATCCGGGAGATCCGTGCCTACCATGGAGCGTCGGCAATCAGGGACGTTCCGGTCGGGGAACGGGTCGAGTTCGACTGCCGAGGCCGCGGCTGCCACCTGCGCTGGGAATAGATCGATGACACGCAAGACCGCCGGCCAACTCAGGAGCGCGCGCTGGTTCGCGCCCGACGATTTCCGCTCGTTCGGCCACCGCTCGCGCGTGATGCAGATGGGCTATGCACCCGCCGACTGGAAGGACAAGCCGGTCATCGCGATCGTCAACACCTGGAGCGACGTCAACCAGTGCCACGCGCATTTCAAGCAACGCGTCGACGACGTCAAGCGCGGCGTGCTGCAGGCGGGGGGCTTCCCGATCGAATTGCCGGCGATCAGCCTGTCGGAGTCGATCGTCAAGCCGACGACGATGCTCTACCGCAACTTCCTCGCGATGGAGACCGAGGAGTTGCTGCGCAGCCACCCGGTCGACGGTGCGGTGCTGATGGGCGGCTGCGACAAGACCACGCCGGGCCTCGTGATGGGAGCGCTCAGCATGGGCCTGCCGTGCATCTTCCTGCCCGCCGGGCCGATGCTGCGCGGCAACTGGAAAGGCCAGGTGCTCGGTTCGGGGTCTGACTCTTTCAAGTACTGGGACGAGCGCCGCGCAGGGCGGCTCTCCGACCAGGCCTGGCAGGAGATGGAAGCCGGCATCGCGCGCAGCCACGGCACCTGCATGACGATGGGCACCGCGGCGACGATGATGGGCATCGCCGAAGCGATGGGCCTGACGCTGCCCGGCGCGTCGTCGATTCCGGCACCCGATGCGAACCACATCCGCATGAGCGCCGAGTGCGGGCGCCGCATCGTCGACATGGTGTGGGACGACCTGACCCCCGCGAAACTGCTGACGCGCGCCAGCTTCGACAACGGCATCGCCTGCGCGATGGCGATGGGCTGCTCGACCAACGCCATCGTCCACCTGATCGCGATGTCGCGGCGTGCCGGCCACCCGGTGACGCTGGACGACTTCGACGCCGCCAGCCGGCGCGTGCCGGTGATCGCCAACATCCGGCCCAGCGGCGACACCTACCTGATGGAGGACTTCTATTACGCCGGCGGCCTGCCGGCGATGCTGAAGCGCATCGAGCGCCACCTGCACGGCGACGCGCGCACCGTCAACGGTCGCACGCTGGGCCAGAACATCGCCGATGCCGAGGTCTACGACGACGACGTGATCCGGCCGCTCGCCAACCCGATCTATGCCGAGGGCGCACTGGCGGTGCTGCGCGGCAACATCGCGCCCGACGGCGTGGTGATCAAGCCCAGCGCCTGCGCGCCGCACCTGCTGCGGCACCGCGGTCCGGCGCTGGTGTTCGACGACTATCCGGCGCTGAAGGGGGCCATCGACGACCCCGACCTCGAGGTCACCGGCGATCACGTCCTGGTGCTGCGCAACGCCGGGCCGAAGGGCGCCGGCATGCCCGAGTGGGGCATGCTGCCGATCCCGACCAAGCTGCTGAAGGCCGGCGTGACCGACATGCTGCGGCTGTCGGACGCGCGCATGAGCGGCACCAGCTACGGCGGCTGCCTGCTGCACTGCGCGCCCGAAGCCGCCGTCGGCGGACCGCTGGCGCTGGTGCAGACCGGCGACACGATCAGCATCGACGTGCCGGCGCGGCGCATCCACCTCGACGTCGGCGACGACGAACTCGCCCGCCGCAAGGCCAGCTGGACCGCGCCGCCACCGCGCTACGAGCGCGGCTACGGCTGGATGTTCAGCCGCCATATCCTGCAGGCCAACGAGGGCTGCGACTTCGATTTCCTCGAGACGAGTTTCGGCGCGCCGGTGCCCGAGCCCGACATCTTCTGAAAAGCTTCAGGCCATGAACCCGACCACCAAGCAACAGTTGATGGGCGTCAGCACCGCGACGCTGTGCACGGCCCTCTTCAAGCGCGGCCTGCACCACCAGTTCATCCAGGGCGTGCTGCCGCTGAACCCCGGCCTGCCCAACATGGTCGGCGAGGCCTACACGCTGCGCTACATGCCGGCGCGCGAAGACCTGAACACGATCGAGGTGTTCAAGAACCGCGAGCACCCGCAGAGAAAGGCGGTCGAGGAGTGCCCGCCCGGCGCGGTCTTCGTGATCGACAGCCGCAAGGATGCACGAGCGGCGTCGGCTGGCGGCATCCTGGTCACGCGGCTGATGAAGCGCGGCGTCGCCGGCATCGTCACCGACGGCGGCTTTCGCGACAGCCCCGACATCGCCAGGCTGCCGTTTCCCGTGTATCACCAGCGCCCGGCCGCGCCGACCAACCTCACCGTGCACCAGGCCATCGACATCAACGTGCCGATCGGCTGCGGTGACGCGCCGGTGTTCCCCGGCG
>Ga0208980_10002661_pt1 | contig 10814 bp, 13 predicted proteins | sample WetSurMetagenome_3_FD_187993 | JGI IMG/M metagenome (GOLD analysis project Ga0208980, IMG submission 187993) | Wetland microbial communities from Twitchell Island in the Sacramento Delta, sample from surface sediment Aug2011 Site A1 Bulk (version 2) | ecosystem: Environmental > Aquatic > Marine...
CGGTGCTGCGTCTGGTAACACAACCTCCCCATATTGCCGGGCCGTTATGCACAAGGTTAAAAAGTACGAGACGGCATATAACTAAAGAAATAAATCAATGATAAACATCAACAACATTGAGGAGAAGCAAAAAGCCAATAATGCATTAGTAGCATATTTCGTATTACTGGCTTTATTATGCACTGCTTTTATAGTTGGTGCAAAGCTAATAGGTGAAAAAGGGATGTATCTGGCCCAGGGATACATGATTACTCCTGCTTTAGCCGCTTTAATTACAAGACAATTCTTTTATAAGAGTAAATTTTCTGATGCAAAACTCAATTTTGGTAAAGCTAAAGACTATTTAAAGTTTTGGATTTATTCATTATTGATTGTGATTGCATCGTATCTCGTATTCTATTCAATCGGAGCAATTAAATGGGATTTAACCGGACAAACTTTTCTTGTAAACCTTGAGGCTCAATTTAAAGATTCAGGACAAGACATGTATAGTAGCCTTCCCGATGGAATAACGCCCAAAACCATGATGTGGCTGTTGATGATTGGACAATTAACTGTTTTAAACATACTTCCCGGAATAATTACAGGTTTTGGAGAAGAGTTCGGTCATAGAGGTTTTATGTATACACAATTGAAAAAACATGGTCTCCTGTTTAGCTTATTAGTGGGTGGTATAATATGGTTTGCCTGGCACCTGCCTTTACAATTTGTTATTCCCAAAACAAATGATCTCAATACCATTCAAACAATATTGAACTATTTTATAATGGCGATAGGAGGAATCTGTACATTCATTTATCTGGTTTATGTATTTGAGAAATCTCAGAGTATTTGGGTAGTTTCATTAGCTCATATTGTATTTAATAATGCAAGTGCTGCATTTTCTTATTTAGTAATAATTCAGAATAAATTTTTAGCAAATATTGGATTAACAATCACTATGTTATTAGTATTGTTTTTTGGAGTTGGCAAATATTTTATTAAACAAGCGAGACAATAAAAACCCTGTGCATAACAGCATATTTATTGTATTTGTTCTGATGACACATTTGGAGTTTCCAAAGCTGTGTGGTAATTCTATTTACGGGTAATAAGACAGCAGTTCAAACTCCCAAACACAACAAATATAAAAGCCGTAAGGTGTCATAAAGGAGCCACTGGATAATGGCATTTGTCCTACTTAACTTCCTCATTAATAGTTAAAAACATCAAAACATGTAGAATCAATAAATATAAGATATGAAAAGAAAATTATTAATTTTAAGTGCTAGTCTTGTTTCACTTTTATTTTTTGGATTTTCTGCCATTTACATCTGGATAGATGTTGATGTTAAAAAAAATATTAAAACCGCTAAGGAAAAATATTCCGGCAATGCTGAAGATGTGTTGATAGAATATCTGCTAGATACAACCAATACATTTCATGATCGTACACATATAGCAGTATGGACTTTAGGCCAGATCCAGTCGAAAAAAGCATTGCCCATTTTAAAAGATCTTTACAAAGATGATCCTGACGGGAAAACTTGTTACGGCAAACACGATTCTGTTCTCTGCCAATATGAAATCTATAAAGCTATGAATGCTGCGAAAGTTAATTGGTGGCCTTTACATGCAAGATTAAACAAATAAAAAATTACGAACACCTAACCTACCCGGATGCTGCGTCGGGTAACACAACCTCTCCATATTGCGGAGCCGTTGTGCCGCATGCTAAAAGACATTCACCCCTTTAATGATTTATTTTAACGACAAGATTCTAGCATATACCGAATTTTGGTTTGAAATGAGATTTAAGCTTAATAATTTTGAAGTGAAAAAGAATTTCGATTGTTGTTTTTTAGTAATGTAATAATAAAAATAATTATAGGGCTGACATTTTTAAATGTAGAGCCAATTTGTTGAATCATAGTTAAAAAACTAACTACACTTAAAAGGTACTAGGAGGAATATGAATACAAATTTTTTAAAATTATACTTTAGGATGTTTTATAAACCTAAAAGTACATTTGAATTAATCTTTGAAAGTAAAAACACCCTCAGATATAGTTTTTTTGCCTTTCTTGTTCCATCGCTGGGGTATACCCTATTCTATATTATGGCATATTTTGCAGGTGGTTCTCCATCTACATTTAAGCCTTGGTTGACTATTCCGATTGAAAACTATTTTATGTATGATATTTTCCTGACATTCCCAGGTTATTATTTAAGTTGGATTGGAGCTTCGGTTACAGTCTATCTTATCTCAAGATTAATGAATGGGCAAAGTAAATTTGATAACATTTTAGCTGTAATATCATTTGGAATTGGTATTGCTACTTGGAGCTCCCTGCTTCATGATTTAACAGATGCATTTTTAAGTATTATAGGAGTAATAAGTATGAAGGAGTATGAACAATTATTAAACGCACCTACCTTCTGGCGTGGATTATTATGGACGCTTTACACATTGTACTTTTTCTGGTTTTTGACATTATTTACAATTGGTATTAAGAAAGCTCAGGGTTTTAGTTTAATCAAATCCTTATTAGTTGCATTTGTTGGTCTATGCACCTTTCAAATAATACTGTTGATATTTATCAGATGAGTTCGACTATGAAGGTTAGTGGCATAACAAAGGATATTATGCACGCTAAAAAACCCAACTATTTGTTTTAAACAACACTTTAATTATGATTGCAATAGGAATAATTATATTACTTCTGATAATTTATGTATTCCTTGTCAGGCCTTGGCACCTAAAATGGGGGGCAACAACAAAGGAGGCTGGTTTCACTTTGCCTGGTGATGATATTGTTAAGAAACCAGATTTTAATGCTACAAGAGGCATCTCCATCTCAGCCCCAGCGGAAGAAATTTGGAAATGGATTATCCAAATCGGAAGCAGGAGAGCGGGGTGGTATAGTATTGACTGGATGGATAATGGTGGAACACCAAGTTCTAATGAACTTTTATCGGAATTTCAAAAAATTGAAATTGGACAGTTTATTCCTTTTACACCCGACCAAAAAAACGGAATGTGGGTTAAGGATTTTAAACACTATGAATATATACTATTGCTAAGATCCCTCAGGGCTGAGGCGTAGATAAGTTTATAATTTGTATTTTGGTTACAGTTTAACGGGGGACAAGATTGCTGCTTCGAACTTCCTGCCGTTTTTTAGCAGCAACCGTTATGGGTAATAGGGCTGAACAAGTGACAGTTAACTAATCCAATTTCGTATTGATAGACTGTTTCCTTACTGCAAGATAAATTCGTTATCAGCGCAACTCGCCTATAACATCTAAAGAGGATTGTTATAAACCCTTGACAGATCACCCTCCAAAGAAGGCAAAATCCAAAACCAGATACCCGTAATGGTCTGAAATCAAACTGAGACAAAATTTATAAGAATGAACTTATATGGCAGTTAACTGTTAACCTATTGTAAATCAAAAAATAAGCTGAAATGAAAGCAATGGTATACAAAGAGTATGGACCACCAGAAGTTCTACGTCTCACAGAAGTAGAAAAACCTATTCCCAAAGACAATGAAGTTCTAATAAAAATATATGCTACAACAGTAACATCAGGAGATTGCCGGATGAGAAAGCCTGATCCATTTGCGGTTAGGTTTTTCAACGGTCTAACAAGACCCAAAAAAATAACTATACTGGGAAATGAACTCGCCGGAGAAATTGAATCGGTAGGGAAAAATGTAAAACTATTTAAAAAAGGTGATCGGGTTTTTGGCCAGACAGGATTGAGTCTTGGTGCTAATGTTGAATATAAATGCCTTCCTGAAGATGGGCCAGTAGCAATAAAACCGGCAAATATAACATTCGAAGAATCAGCTACTATTCCTTTCGGAGGAAATACAGCTTTGGAATTTCTCAGAAAAGGGAATATCCAAAGCGGACAAAAAGTTCTCATCTATGGAGCTTCCGGGAGTTTAGGTACTGCAGCTGTACAGATTGCCAAGTCCCTTGGAGCAGAAGTCACAGGAGTATGCAGTACCACAAATGTAGATTTGGTGAAATCTTTAGGGGCCGATAAGGTAATTGATTACACAAAAGAGAATTTTACTAAAAATGGTGCAATTTATGATATTATTTTTGACACGTTAGGTAAGAGTCCGTTTTCGGGTTGTGTAAAATCACTAACGAAAAAAGGAATCTATCTTAGAGCTGTTCACATGTCATTATTTCCTGTTGTTCGAGGGCTTTGGACTTCTTTTACAAGCAGCAAGAAAGTAATTGGAGGCGGAGTTACCGAGCGAAAGGAAAATCTTGTATTCCTCAAAGAGCTTATTGAGAAGGGAAAGCTAAAACCAGTGATAGACAAACGGTATCCATTTGAACTAATTGCTGAGGCTCACAGGTATGTAGACAAAGGACACAAAAAAGGGAATGTAGCCATCACTGTACTGAATTAGTCACACTGACTGAAATCAGAAACAAATGTGCAACATTAATATCATTCTGCATAAGTAATCTTAAAACAACTGCATATAACACCGACAATATGGGTAAGTTGTTTGTCACACTTTTTGCTCCAGATAACTATCGGGATGCTCCTACTACCTTGACAAATTTGTAATTGCTTTTACCTCGACCGCACCATTGCCCGTCACCAACTTTGTACCTTGACGGGTAAAAGTGCGCCATACCCTCCTTGCACCGTGACAACTTCTCGGCTAAAGTACCAGGACCCTGCCCGGATGCGGCGTCGGATAACACAACATCCCCATATTGCCGGACCGTTAGCGGTAAGCCTGGCTTCAGGAACATACATGATTGAGCACCTGGGGATACCATATAAAACAGAATATTTTCAGACTATTAAATTCGGTTATCAGTTAAGTGTAACTTTTTTTAAATAAGTACCTCTAATTCTAAGAAATTTATTTATCCATAACCTTTAAATCCAATGAAGATTCCCTTTAAATTAAGCTATTTTTGGATAGTAGCTATTCTTTTCACCTCTTGCAATGCTCAGCAAAAGCCTGATAAAGAATTTGACGTTTCTGTCAAAACTCAAACTTATATTAGCGATCATCCTAAAGTATTATTCGATGAAGGGCATAATAATATGCATACTCTTAAAGGTACATATAGTCCATTTGTAAATTTAATAATGAATGATGGCTACATTGTACAAAAAAACACATCAGCTTTTTCAAAGAGGTCACTAGAAGAATTTTCCATACTTGTCATAGCAAATGCAAAAGGAGGCAAGAGGAATTTCAAGTATAAACCTGCTTTCACCGATACAGAATGTACAGTGGTTAAAGAATGGATTTTACAGGGAGGATCCTTACTCTTAATAGCCGATCATTATCCTTTAGGATCTGCCGCAAATAATTTGTCAAGTCAGTTTGGCGTCCATATGTACAATGGCGAAGTATATGATTCAATATTTTTTGAAGGAGATAGCACTTTCCGGGATAAACTGGTCTTTAGTCGAGAAAATAGTTTGCTCCAGGATAATGAAATCACTAATGGCAAAAATTCAAATGAGAGTATCACAAGAGTAGTATCTGACAGAGGGCAAAGTTTAAGTATTCCAGATAGTGCTATAGTGCTTCTTAGACTTTCTAAGCACTCATATCATATTCTGCCAGATAGCATTTGGGACATAGGGAAGACTACCTACACGCGTTTCACGGATCCATCGCCAGCTTATGGTAATTGTCAGGGTTTGGCAATAAAAGCCGGCAAAGGCAGGGTTGTCATACTTGGTGAGGCCGCAATGCTAACAGCACAACAATATAAAGGTGAAAAATTCGGTATGAATACTCCAGGGAATGATAATAAACAATTCGCCTTAAATATTATGCATTGGCTATCGAAATAATCTTCTTTTGGGGTTTTAAAATTCATCTCTTTAATTTAATGATAACCAAACAGGCAAACCTCTAACACGGACAATATGGGTAAGTTGTTTGTCACACTTTTTGCTCCTGCACTCGGGACAAATTAGTAATGGTTCTTGCACCCGGATACGAGCACTGCTTCTAATAATGCTTTGTATACCTTTATAACTTTCCGGCTAAAGTACCAGTACTCTTTCCGGATGCTGCGTCTGGTAACACAACCTCCCCATATTGCCGGGCCGTTGTGTGTTATAATAGAAAAAAAATAACGTTCAAGTAATTGATAGAAGAGCAACTTAACAAGCATCAATGTGACAGAATGAAGAACAAAAAAAGCACTTATATAATTGTTTCAATTTCCATATTCGTTGGACTATTACATTTCGTCATTGGCCCTGATTATCAAGGAATTTTCAAGCATTTTATTCGTGGATATTTAATTGACATTCTGCTACCTATGAATCTATACTTATTGATACAAATATCACTAAGAAAGAACATATCAGTTAATAAAGCCCGAATCATAGGTGCAATAATCACCTTTGCTTTTGGAACAATAGTAGAAATATTACAACTTTATGAAATTGAATTTCTTGGCAGGACTTATGACCCTTGGGATATACTAATGTATTTAATAGGAGTTGGATTGGGTATTGTAATTGATTTGACAATAATTGACAAGTTTGAAAAGCAAATTCAGAAAAATGCATAATTACGACACAGAACATCACAAATCACTTCAAACAAATTTGCATTTAGACTGTTATAAAACTCTATAGACCAACTAAATCTGTGGAATAAAATGAGAAAAGTAATTGTTCTGTCTTTTATGACACTGGACGGCGTTATTCAGGCGCCCGGTGGACCGGAAGAAGATTCTTCTGGAGGCTTTAAATATGGCGGTTGGGTATTTGCATTTTTTGATGAATTTGTTGGAAAGGTCATGGGTGAGCAGATGAGCAAAAATGCAGATCTTTTACTGGGCAGAAAGACATTTGAAATATTCGCATCATACTGGCCTGATCATGAAAATGAATGGCCAGGAATCAACCAGGTTACAAAGTATGTAGCTTCAAATACGCTCTCTGAACATAACTGGGACAATACAGTTTTCCTGAAAGAGAATATTGCAGAACAGATTAAAAAATTAAAGCAGCAGGATGGTCCTGATATTCAGGTGCACGGAAGCGGCAACTTAATTCAGACACTTCTGAAGTACGATCTGGTTGACGAGCTTTGGCTGAAAATATTTCCTATAACACTGGGTAAAGGTAAACGACTGTTTGAGAATGGCAGCATTCCTGCCAAATTTAGTCTTCTTGAATATCAAGTTTCTCCCGGCGGTGTGTTTATTGCTAATTATAAAAGGAATGGCGAAGTTCATACCGGCTCGTTTGTTTAGCTTCTGCTCCTTCTGGAGTTCAAAACACAGTTACCCTGATTATTAACAATATACATGTGCTAACCCTTGTCCTGCGACACTCGAATAGCCCAGAAATTTTGTACCCGGACGGCAAAAACCACGCTTTACTCTCTTCGCACCGCAAAAGCTTTCTGACTAAAGTACCGGGACCCTGTCCGATCGGTTCGTCGAGAAACGCTTACTAAATTATACCGCCGGGCCGTTAGCGGTCACTTAACCAACAAACGACATAAAATATATGACAAAACAGGATAAACCAGCTTTAATACTGGTGGATATACAAAAGGGATTTGAAGATATTGAGTACTGGGGAGGACATCGAAACAATCCTGAAGCAGAGACTAATGCAAGGAAACTCCTTAATTTCTGGAGACAAAATAATTTACCAATTTTTCATATTCAGCACTGTTCGACAAACCCTAATTCAAAACTTGCTGAAGGAAATATCGGTAATGATTTTCAAGACATAATAAAGCCAAATGATGGAGAACAAATAATTAAAAAAAACGTAAATAGTGCATTTATTGGGACAGATTTGAAACAACAACTCGATAATTCCAATATAAAAAAACTCGTTATAGTTGGTTTGACAACTGACTCTTGTGTATCAACGACAGCTAGAATGGCCGGGAATTATGGTTATGACACGTTTGTAGTTTCCGACGCAACAGCAACATTTGACAAAGAAGGAGCAGATGGACAAAAATACTCTGCAGAAATAATACATGAAACGGCATTAGCAAGTTTGCACAAAGAATTTGCGATGGTAATAAAAACAAAAGAATTAATAACAAAATTAAACATATAAAAAGGCAGCCACCAGCAGCATTAGTACCATGACTGCATAATCACGCTCCAAACTGTCCTCGTGCCTTGACAGTAAACTGGCTATGGTATAGGGACAGGTGGCCGGCGTGACTGAGTCACCACGCTTTCAGTTCATACCCCCAACCGCAAGGTGGCAATAAAAACACCCGAAAATTCATCCAGTTTCCTAATAAACCGAATAAAAGATGAGATTCTACTTGATAAATTTGCCACATATGTTCCATTCTTTGTACAAACAATTAAGATAACCTGAGACCAAAAAATTGAAGAATATAGTAAATGGAGAAGATATCAAAAGACTTCTCAGAATTGATCGAATATTTGCTTTCATCGATGATAATTATGGACATCCGCCAAATTGGTCAAGACCCCGGGGATTTACCTCATTATCAAGAATTATATTGGAACAACATATAAGTTTAGCCTCTGCAAATGCGCACTTTCTTAAACTCCGCAATTATTTGACTGATTTTACACCTTTAAATATTATCAAACTCACGGATGATGAAATGAGAATTTGTCAAATCAGTCGCCAAAAATCAAAATATCTACGCGAGTTATCTTCTGCAATTCTTGGAGATGCTTTGGATCTGCAGGAATTATCAAAACTAAATGAGGAAGAAGCAAGAAAACAACTTACAAGTATTAAAGGTATTGGTGATTGGACTGCTGATATATATTTAATGTTCTGCCTTCAATCAAAAGATATTTTTCCACTGGGAGATATCGCTATAGTAAAAGCAGCAAAAGAATTGGGACGAGTAGAAACAAAAGCAGATGTTGCATCTCTTTCTGAAAATTGGAAACCTTTTAGATCACTGGCAGCTTACTATTTGTGGCACTATTACCTTAGCAAAAAGCAAGGTGATATGGGCCCGAACGCTCTTTTTTCTTCTAATTAGTTTGTACTCTGTGATTTTACCTATGCTCACTATTCTATTTATGCCGCGACACGCATATTGTTTACTTAACTCATCCCGCTGGTGGAGGGGAAACAACCTACCCATATTGCGGGGCTGTTAGCGCAATCCATTACAACCAATTAATGTAATATAAAAGACCCAAATGCTATATTAAAAGCGAGGAAAATGATTATGAGACAGAAAAAATCACCTGGACTTTTTTGGATAAGTTTAATAATGATCTTATTGATATCTATATTCTTAATATCCTGGGATGTTTTAAATCTGGTGGAAAAGCTTCAGCCCGAAGCAATAAATACTATTTCATGGTCATTAAGAATCTCGATTTTCCTTACTGCTATTGTAAGTTTATTTGGGATAATATGTGGAATAATTGAAATTAAAAAGGGGAAGAGCAGAAAATTGTTGAATAGATTAATTGTCAACATAACTGCCTTATTGGTCTTTGTTTTTATCGTAATATTTTATAGTACAAGGAGTTCTGAGAAGAATTCATATGCTCCATCAGAAAATGCGATATATTCATATGAAGAAATCAGAATTAAATTACCCTGTGGTGATATCCTGGCTGGTAGTTTGACATATCCAAAAGATATAAAAGAAAAAATTCCTGCAGTAATTCTGATTACTGGAAGTTCTCCTCATGACCGCGATAACTCATCTCCTGAAGAACCAAGAACATCATACAGACCTTTTCGGCAGATAGCGGACCGATTATCGTCAAACGGAGTAGCTGTACTAAGAATGGATAACCGGGGAATCGGAGAGTCAATTGGTGGAGATATTCGCAATATGACGACTGAAGAAAGAGCTAAAGATATTGAAGAATGCTTAAGGTATTTAAGGCTTAGATCTGAATTTGATAGTCTGAGAATTGGTTTGATTGGGCTGAGTGAAGGAGTATCAGTTGCGCATATGATTGCATCCCAGGATACCATGATTAAAGCACTTGTATTTTTATCGGGCATTGGCTCTCCCGGAAAAGATGTACTTGAATATCAGATTCAACAGGGTGTTTTAACTAATGATCAGCTTACTATCCTTTTAAAGGAAGATAAGAATACTCATTTTTTGTATGAATTTGATCCGCTTAAAACAGCATGTAAAATAAAGCAGCCGGTGTTGATCATTCACGGCAAAATGGATCGATCTGTTAATTACACTGATGCATTTAAATTAGAAGAAGCCATTACCAGAAATGGTAATAAAAATGTAACTCTCAGAATCCTTGATGGATATGATCACACACTCTTAAAAGTAAATTCAAATGGAAGGATCTATTCTGCAAAAATTTCTGATGAAGTCTTAATGATAATATCAGACTGGATATTAAAAGAAATATAAATGCCGCTTACGCCGACAATAAAATTAACAGGTTCGTCATGAGCCTGGTAATCTTTCATATATTTTCCCCAAATGAAAATAACACTGCACCCTGCCTCCAATTCCGAGCTTCTCCTTTTACCTTCTTAATCATGTGATTGATTACATGAGTGTGCCCACTCTGAGGACTAAACATAACTATCTCTGCAGCTGCACTGACATTAGCATTATGTTCTGCAGGCCGGTATAACAGTTCGTTCGAGTTGAGATATAAATTATACCGCAAACAGTCAGCATTCATTGTGTAAGACATGATCAATACAATAAAAGCTGTTAAATACCAGAATGCTAGATAAGAGCTATATAGCAGGACATCGTGGAGGACCTTTGAAAAGTTAATGCTGAATGAAGATCTGAATTATTCTGTTTAAAATGAAAAAAGACATGGATTTAAAAGCCTCG